>OHWI01000030.1_pt1 | contig 108631 bp, 133 predicted proteins | sample 1579721 | NCBI WGS metagenome assembly OHWI01 (sample SAMEA3882529, study PRJEB24775) | human gut metagenome | biome: human-associated habitat; feature: intestine environment; material: feces | place: Netherlands | collected 2009/2010
CAATAACAGCCGTACAGACTCCTGGGTTCAATGTAGGAACAGTCATCGTCGACAATCCCTCACGGGTTGAGTCCGGGGGATTTGCTGCGTCGGAGAGTGTTGCAGTCCGGATTCGAAATACCTCCAGACCTCCACCACCCACTCCAACCCCACCATTGTAACCAGCCGTAACACTCCGCATATCCTACCTCACGCCCATACCCCCTGACCATATACCTGTATAGCCTATATATGTATTCCTGACCCACCAGTGATTATCACCCTCTATTCTTTTATTTGGTAGGTACGGGACATCACCAAAGTCATCACCTCTCTTACTATACTCTATTAGGAGCTAACCATTGTGAGGCTCAGCATTATACCATGTTGATGGTGGACGTCCCTGTTCGAGACGTCCAGAGGGATGTAACAAGCCATCACCACTGACGCATCACATCCCTCTGACATTTGTCTAGAACCCGAAGTCGATTATCGACAACCGTTCATTGAATCTATCGAGGCGACTGTCTCTTCCTCTGTATCACATCACACTCCTCTCGCAATTCCTTCAACGTTCTTGAATTGTGCTTGAGCGTATCATTAATCACACCAGCCACCTCATACTGTTCATTCCTGACAGCCTCATGATAAGCCGTCTCGAGCATCTTGAGATACATACTGACAGTCACGATTTCCGTCTCCAACATCTTCAAGTATAATATCTCATGATTGTTGAACACGTAATTGAACCGCTTGCTCAACAACGTATATCCCCACACCGACAGCACAATAACAGCCATCAGCAGTATGAATAATATGATAAGCAACTTAATCATAATACCATCCAATCCTTTGCGAACATATCATTCCAGTCCGGCACGTAGTTCGTAGCCACTGAACTGCTGGGGAACTGTTTAATCACAAGACACTGGTTGCGATAGTGAATGTCCTTGTCGGCTGTCTTACCTATCAACTCCTTGGCTGAATCAGGTAGGGACTGCATCTTAGGAACTATCTCAGCACTGATATCGCTGTCGATTTGCTTCACCACAAACTTATCCCCAATCCAACTTTCTCTTCTGATACATTTACCAGCCTCAAGAGCCTGTAATGCTTCCCCGAATGACAGGTTCTGATACGGGTGTTTATAAGCAGCGATGTCGTCATTGGTTATTCCTAACAGGCTCATTCTTGCCCTCAGGTTCTGACGATAATCATCCATCGCATTCATCTGACCATACATCAGGGGTTTCTGCTCAGAAGGGATTTCATTGAATTTAGGATTTTTGAGGATGAACTCATCCAACTTGTTTGTTCTCTCGTCGAGCTCTACATACTCGGCAATCATTCTTTCTTTAAATGCTTCCATAACTGTTTACTTTCATTATTTATATAAACTTTCTTAATTGACAGGGAGATTTCTTTCCCTTTATTCGTTCGAGTCTTTCCTTATCAGGCTTGGCTTCCAACCAATCCTTTAGATTAAAGTGTAACCGTACTCCAAAAGCATAGTCAATGTTCTGTATCACCAAACCGTCAAACTTCCAAAATTTAGGATAGAGTCTGTCTGATACGTGATACGTGTCACCAATCTTATATTTCCCGTCTGCCTTAATAGGTAGCGTCAGGACGTTCCAATTGCTGTACATCGCCATTCAATTTAAAGTTCTTGAGTTCCTCGATTATCCTATCCCTGTTTTCTTTTGAGATATCACGGGTTCTCCCTATACGTTCTGACTTGAGTATTTCAAGCCTACCATCCTCGTGAACCTTTGCCGTAGTCTTCACCGCAATGTCATTACCATGACCAAAGTCCACACCAATGATGATGTCGTTGTTCTGAGCGAAGTGTATCATGGTATTATTCCTAGATTAGGTTCATTCGAATGTTCCTGAATATACGCAAGGCACTCCTCACGTGTTCCCTGATAACGGTACAGGTTCCAAGGCTCAACTCCTGTGGTAGTATCCACCACAGCGCATTTTTCTTCACCACCTGTTTCTTCCTTATTGATGTTCATCGTTTCTTCATTGACAATCAGGCTGCTCACCTCTGTATCTATTTCGTACAGGTAAATGGTCGTGCCGTCTTGATTGACAGCCAACTCGCCCTCGTCCTCATCAAGAAACACTTCCGAGATTTCCCCAACGAATCCTGGGGTCAAATCCATTAGGCTATCGCCCTCATGAATTTCTTTTCCGGCTGAATCTTTGTAAATCATAATCGTCTTTCCTTTCTATCTTTTAAATGAGGCGTCATACGGTCGTTCTAACAAACTTTTGCCACCCGTGCTGACACCTCATTCAGATTGTTACTGTTATTCGCTTATAGGAAGCAAGAACACCTTATCGAAGTTCTTTATTACTGACATTGACGTAACATCGCTATCCACTAATATCTTCCCGTTCTTAATTTCCCTGACAGTATAGAGAGTTCCATGCACGTTCTTCACTGTTTTAAACGTGTCCCCGACTTTCAGCTCATCGAGTTTCACTTCCTTATACTCTGAACCATCCCCGAGGCATAACACCTCTTTATCTTTGCTGTTCACCTTTACACAGTGGGGACACGCATGACAGGCTGAACTGCCTATCTTACAACCGCCATGAATGTTACAGTCAGGCTGCAATTGATTCCCTTCGAACCAGAACTTCATCTTTAACATATTACCAGCATCTTTCAAAATTACTCAATTTCTTACCACATCTCACGCACTTTTCATAATATCCCGTAACATAGTGTCCTCCCTTGCGTGATTTCCCTCCTTTACGATTCAGGATATTCTGTTTACCACGCCAACGGTCTTCTATGACTGTTACAGGCTTATGCCCAAACCATTCGCAGAGGCTACTCTTCCACTTCTTGATTAGGGATTTTTGAATCTTCTTCCACTTCTTCATACGTTGAATTGAATCGTTTCTCACTCATGATAAATAACTCTTCCGACTCGTCAGTGAACACCATGTCACCACGATTGACGCACCGCATACCGTTATCGCCATAGGCTTCAATATAACATTCATCACGGCTCGTGAACTGTTGGTCTATCTGATAATGGTTCTCTTTCAGCTTTTCAACAACTTCGCTGAACGTGGCGTCTGATAGCTGTACAATATCAAACATTCCACTAACTTTCGCTTTAAATCTTTTTCTCATGATTTCCTTATATTTAATGTTTCTCAATATCTTCGTATGCACGCAAGGCAACCAGCTCAATTAAATCCTTTCTTGCCTTGTGCATAGCGTTCTTGACCTGCTGTACGGTGAAGTCCAGTTCATCAGCTATTTCTTCGTAGGAGAAGTCATCAAAGAACCGCATCTGAATAACCCGTCTTGATGTTGACGGCATCTTCTGCATGACGCTCTTTACATATTCTATTCGCTGATTGAACGACAAGGATTCTTCAGGTGTACGGCTGTCGTCTATTACTTGTAACGTAGGTCGGTCATCCTCGGTATCGTCGAACCCCTCATCAATACTGACGATATTCACTCGGTTCTTCTTACGACAATAGTCTATCGCACAGTTCCTGCCGATACGAACTAACCACGCACTCAATTGATAGTCTGGTTGAAAGCGTTCCAACCTCTCGAAAGCCTTTTCGAAAGTTTCCATTACGATGTCGGCTGTTAAATCTTTGTCATTGATAATCTCACCAATCTGAATAGTGAGGATAACATTGTACTTCTTGAATATCGTTGTAAAGGCATCCTGGTCGCCACATAAGGCTCTTTGAACCAGACCGAAGTCCTTCTCGCGATGTGATGTTTTCTTTCTCATGATTACACTTGTTTGATTTACGGAAGCAAATATATGTATAAAGATTGATATATCAAAAGAAATCCCCGATTATTTTCGGGGAAATCATTAATCGTCGTCTTCGTCGTCGTTTGCCTCTCCTATTTGTTTGTAGAAGGATTTGTTCTTACAGGCTGCTGCCATCATGTTTATTGCTAATATATCTTCCATTGTGAGGTCACTGTCTTTCTTCTTTGACCGCTGGGCTTCATACTCATCACAGGTCTCCGAAGGATACATCTTGAATTTATCGTAGTAGGCTATCTGGAACAGTTCTCTCATGCGTTTACGTTCAGCCAGATAGTTCTTTCTGTGCCATTCCCACATCTGACTAAACTCAATATATTCAGCACGGGTGAACTTACATTTCACTATCTTCTTACGACCTCTCTTCCACAGTTCAACTTCCTTGAGATAGCGTTCAGTCGTACCATATACACTGACGTACAACTGTAAGAACAGTTTCTGAACCGATGTTCTCATCTCGAACTCATACCACTGTTTCTCTTCTTCATCAAGTTTAGATTCCTCTATACCATATTTCTCACAAAGAGCAGACAATAGGATTTTTGCGTTCGTGGCTTCACCACCTACTCCTCTTTCGGCAAGAGCCTGTAATTTCCGGATTTTTAATAAAATACCAGCAGGGACGGATTGTTCTTTTAGTTCCATAATCTATGACTTTATTGATTTGACTGAACAAATGTACTGGTTCCTTTTGAGATATCAAAGAGTTTCCTCGGGAATTCTTCAAAATAAATTGAGCCGAACTTCCCAGTCCGGCTCAACCTCGCAATATTTAATGCAATCCAACGGCAGATTTACCGCTATTATATAACGTCATCAACAGCGTTTCACTCCATTGATGTAGAATACGATTCTTTGCTTGTACGGCTCAGTCGTAGCAATTTGCTGCCACTTGATGTACCCATTATCAACAAGGAACCGAGCCAATCCCCTTGCTGCCTCGTATTGCCAACGCTCAATCTCACGAGCCATACGTGCATCAACATCAAGAGCATTCTGTATCGTTTCCTGGCGGAATGTTAGCATTTGAACAGCGTGCTCTGGCTGTGGGTAGGGACTGTCAGCTACCTGTATGCAATCTCCCAAGACATCCATACCCATAACGACTGGAACTTGATACAGTTCGTGTGGCAACATTCCAGGAACCACAATTCCTCTATCCCCATGCCAACGGGTATCAGCCATTTGTTTAATGAAAGGTGCGAGCTCTTCTTTCACCACCCTGTAATCGTCATAGACGGTCGATTTACCATCTTCGAACCCTTCCTGATATACAGGTAGGAGAGCATCGTTACTGAACAAATAACGGAACGCCAGCTTAATACGTTCCCACAAGAACAGGGTTAAATCATCGTCAGAAACATCTTTCTGAACGTATCCCTCAAACCATGCCCAAATATTAGGACGGTACTCAATACCAATCTCTATTTTCATAAAGTCAGGATTAGGAACTTTATCGGTTTCCCAACGTCTGATAGTCGGGTCCCACTTGTTTACTTCGAACCGTAAACCTTTACTCTCAGCAGCCTGTTTTAATTCTATTAAAGTCTTCATATTATTCCGTTGATTTATTGTTTGACACAACAAAGTTAGTCATTCTTTTGATATATCCAATGATTTATCCGGAATATTCTTAGATTTTCCTGAAGATTTTATTCTTTGTGCCTTTGTACTCGTTATATAACTGTTTATAAAATCTTTAATATTAAAGGAAAATGATTAAGACTGGTTTAACTGAAGAGGAACTCGAACGTAGTGCCCTCTTGCTGAATGGTTTACTTGCTGACCACTTCACGCTTATGCTGAAGACTTGGCAGTTTCATTGGAATGTCGTAGGAGACTCGTTTGGTTCCTATCACGAGGCTATGCTGAAACTCTACGAAGAAGAAATTGAACGTGTTGATGATGTTGCTGAACGTATCCGTGCTCTGGGTAAACGTCCGCTGGGTTCTATGGAAGCAATGTTACAAAACAACCACATCAAAGAATTCGGTATGGGTGAAGCCGTTCCACAGGCTCTTGACATGTGGAAAATCATTCGTGACGACTGGGATAAGTTGATACGCTCTATCAGAGACATTCACAAACAAATCCCCGAGAATGACCTTGCTACTCTTAACTTCCTTGAGGACATGATTGAAAGCATGGAAAAGGAAGCGTGGATGGTGCGTTCTTACAATGTTACTCCGACAGGTATTTAGAAGCCTGTACACAGGTAAACAAAACAGGGTGAGTCTTTCGGCTCACCCTTTCTTTTTACGAATATCGAACTGTTCCTGATACTCTCAATGTATCTCCCGGAGATATTGTTATAGTTGAAAATCTAACTTCTTGCTGAGAAGTGAATGTTCCCTTGACTAAAGTTTTTCCATTTAGCGTGATGTCAATACTTTCATTCTTTCCAGATGAAATAATTAGGTTGCATTTGTTTGTCGTGAACGTCCGACTCCCTTTCCATCGAACTTCCCCAGATATCCGTTCAGTATTTTTCTCGCCTGAATTCATTGTATCCAGCCTTTCACACAAACTGATATATTCGCTTTCGTTGTTTGTATTTATCAGCCTTAAATAAAGTCTTGACGTTACCTGTTCATAAAGCAAATTGTTAAACTGAATAGAACCTGTTTTAGACGCTGTAAAACGTCCTTGAGCCTGACTAACTTCAATGGTTCGAGTGATACCCCCCCCCTGAATGGTTATCGTAGAGGAACGAGCATTACCAGTGTTTGCGGGAACCGCAACGGTCACTTCCTGTGACCCCCTCCCAGAGTCTGGGGTGATTGTCAAAAAGTCTTTTTGCATAATCTTTGAAATTAAATTGTTAAACGAAATTTATTTATGATTGCTTCGAAGCCTTATGTATTTCCACCACGCATAGTGTTTACGGGTCTTAAGATAGTCAGGGTTCTCATCATTATTGTGAGCCTCTTCCTCAAGACTGATATCGTGATATGCGCAGTTCTGTTTCTTATGAAACAGCCTGATAAGTAGGTACTCAACCCCATACCACAGGTAGAAGAATATCCATAACATTTCTTTCATTTGAGCCGTATGAATTGACTCATGCGTGATTGTTGATTCCGGTAACTGTTTACGCTTGGTAAACAGTATTCCGAAGAAGTTCAACGTATGATAACTCCCGAACGGGAACCATGTGTTATAAACTATTTTCATTCTTGATTTCCTTTCTTCTTTGCTTCGCGACGTGCTTTCCGTCTTTCACGTCTCGCTGCGGCTTCTGCTTCCGCTTTGTTTACATTTACCTCACCCTCTTCTTTTTGTGCCTTGTGACGAGCAATAGACTCTCCTATCGCACCCTTTACACGCATATTCTTCTTCTGCTTGTAATGCTTGTTAAGATTGTAGTCTATTTCGAACTCACCTTTCGGCTCTTCGGGTTCATCAGGCTCCGGAGCCAATACCATACCATTCTCCTTGAGGCTCATATCCTTGTCGTCAGGTGTAACAGGGTTGGCACGGCTGTCTTCCTGTGCCTTCGCTGCCTTCATTGATTTCAATCGTAGGAGCATATTCTTACGAGTTGTTTCGGCTGTGGTTTGCTTCTCAGGTTCCTTCTCATCAACGATTTCCGTGATAGGGGTAAACTCCTGAACAAACTCTTTAGAGGAACGCTCTATCTGGTCCCAGTCGTACTGCTTAATCAGTGCTGACGGCAACTGTACCTGTTCACCATCCATCAAGTTACCATTGAACCCGTTGAACTTCGCATACCATGATGACGCCAACTGTGATATCAACACGGTTGGATTCAACCCTACCTTTGCAGCCGTCAAACCAACTACCAACGCATTGATAGACATCTGCTTCATGACCGTCATCACGTTGGTCTCAGCGTGAAGTGTGGCATTGATATCAATACGACCATCAACGGTCATCTTGATTTCGTTTCCCTTCACTTCCTTACGAGCCTGTTCAATGATACGGAGTATAAGGTTACAGTAATCGACGTTACTTCCCCCTGCTGCCCTATTCTTTATCTCAACCTCTACGAGCATTTGGTTCAGCACTTCCAAACGACCTGTTTCGGTTGCTATTCTGAAGTCCTTATTCTGTAACACGTACTCGGCTCGACGACGGGTAATCAAGTCTCGATTCTCAACGTAGAACTTCTTCAGTTCATCTTCAGGAACCTTAATCTTGTATTCCTTCGCCATCACTTTCGAGACATCCGTTACGGTGTAAAACTTCCCGAACAGCTCCATGATGGTTCCCGTATAATCTACGATGTTACGTGGCTTCCGGGAACGAACTCCCATAGCCTTATTCAACTCCAGGACGGCACGATTGTAGGCACGGTCTAATTGAAGATACTGAAGACGCTTTGCATTAGCTGAACGCACAGCCGTAATGTCCCCACCATGGGTCTTCACTACTGCCCCCACATTCACCGTCTGTTGGAAGTCTATATTGATTGTTTTCTCTTCCTCTGTACCCTCGTTAAGAACGAGGTCGAAATATCGTTTAGGAGAAAGGTCTCGCTCTTCCTTTGCCCATTCGGCAGCAACATACAGGTCTTTCACCTCATCAGTCGACTCGTTGATATAGTCAGGAGCCGTCCTCATGATACGCTCTATGTCCTGTTCTGTGATAAGTCGCTTCGGAACGGGTTTCTTCTTTTCTGCCATGATTCCTGTATATAAAAGTGGCTGGTTCTTTTATACCAGCCACCCCTGTTCAACTTTTGTTACTTCTTCTTTCCTTTGGCTGGAGCTTTCGCTTCTTCCTTTGGCTTGTCGACTTCCTTTTTAGGAGCTGCCTCAGCTGGTTTCTTGGCGACAGCCGTTTTCGGCTTCTTCTCCATTACAACCACACCAGTGAATTTCGTCTTTTCAGTCTTAACAACTTCATGACTCGGGGACTCTTCATCACCTACCTCATCCGCAACAGTAATTGCTGCCTCAGGACTTTCAGCACGTACCAAAATGAAGAACGGTTCTTTTACGACTTTACCCTTGTCATTTTCGCTCAAGAGTTCAATCTTAACTTTGTAGAACGGGTCTTCCGGAACGCATCCTTCTGTCTTTTCAACACGCTGTATCTTTGACGGTTGAATCTTAGGAATTGAGAAGTCCTCTCCCTTGAATTGTTTGTTCATGAACTCAGTCACTCTGGCTTCGGCTTCGGTATAAGTTTCAACCTCAAACAGCCACAATTCCTTGACGGTCTTATACGCATTGCGCTCGGTGACTGTCAACCGTTTTGTTCTTACTTCGAAAAACATAATCGTCTCTATTTAATGATTAATAATCGTCATCCTCGTTCTTGTTTCGCGAGAACAGCGTGATGTCTTTAATATCAACGTACCACCACTCGGTTCGGGTTGCACATTTGAACCTGTCGGGGAATTCGGCTCGTTTCGGATACGTATCCAGTACGACGCACAAAGTGTTTTCTTTGAATTGATGACCGCTGTTATTATGGCGGATGCGTACAATGTCTCCTCTTCGGATTTGTTTCTGACTCATAGTATCTACTTTTTATTTGGTTCATCATTTGCGGACATAGCACAAGACGTATTCAGGAACTGAATAGCGACTGAAACAGAGTTTTCCAGGGACACTCTTGACACTTTCGCAGGGTCAATGATTCCTGCCTCAAACATATCTTCTATCTTCTCAGTAACAGGGTTGAAGCCTTTCCACCACATCGGGTCGTCGTTGTTTGTCAAGTCGACTTCGATACGGGTTGCGTTCACAGAAGCATTTTCACACAACTGATTGAACGGAGCCATCAACGCTTGAGCCACTACATTCCAACCGATAATGAAGTCAGGATGCTCCTCGTGAAGTGAAGGCATATTGCGTAGGTGGTCTGACGCTCTCAACTGTACCGTACCACCTCCGGGAACGTATCCCTCTTCCAACGCTGCCCGAGTTGCGGCAATAGCGTCGTCAACACGGTCTTTTCGCTCCTTCATCTCTACCTCACTGTCCGCACCTACATAAACGACGGCTGCTCCCCCTGTAAGTTTCGAAATACGTTCACGGAACTTCTCTTGGTCGTAAGAGTTCGTATTCTCCTCCATTAGATGTTTGATAGCCTCTACTCTGGTATTTATATCGGCTTCCGTACCAGCACCTCCTACGAGGATTGTACGATTAGTAGAAACGACTGTACGTTCACACTCGCCCAGCCAGTCTGTACCGAGTTGGTCAAGCGGACGTCCAAACTCATCGCCTACCACCTTTGCGCCTACCTTAACAGCCAAGTCCTCTATCATATCCTTTTGGATTTGACCGTATCCTGGAGCCTTTACGAAACAGGCTTTCAACCCGTTCTGCTGCTGAATGTTTGTCACGAGGAACTTGATAACGTCATTTGACGCATTAGGAGCGATAACAAGAACGCTGCGTTTCGCAGTGTACACCGTCTGAATGATAGGAAGGATTTCCTGGGGATAGTTGATGTTCTGTCCGAAGATGAGAATATACGGCTTATCAAGCACGCATTCCATACGCTCTGGGTCTGTAACGAAGTACGGGTTCACCAAGCCTTTCTCCCACTGAAAACCTGTGGTCACTTCAACTGTGGTTTCATTTCCCTTGCTGCTTTCCTCAACCGTAATCACTCCGTCGTTTCCTACCTTTCCGATAGCCTCCGAAATGATACAACCAACCTCCACATCACCATTTGCGCTGATAGTGGCAATCTGATTTACACGGTCGAACTCAGTCTCACCAATTTCCTTCGCCATCGCTTTGATGAAAGAAACGGCTTCCGAACGAGCAGCTTCCATTCCTTCTTTGAAACGCTGTGGGTTCTTGACATTAGGAAGAACAGCCATACCCTCTTTAATGAGCGCACGGGTGAGGATTGTGGCTGTGGTTGTACCGTCACCAGCCTCGTCACAGGTCTTTGCCGCAACAGTCTTAACAAGCGTCGCTCCCATACGTTTCATCGTATCGTCGGTATCGTACGCACGAGCAACTGTTACACCATCTTTCGTGACGTGAGGAATGCCATACCCTTTGTCAATGATTACTGAATGTCCCTTCGGACCGAGAGTAGAAGATACTGCATTAGCGAGTTCATCAATTCCTTCGAAAAGAGCCTCTTGAGCAGATTTGTTGAATAAAATCTTTACATTCATATTTATTACACTTAATCGATTTTTATTTAAAAACGCCCAGTCCCGGAGTCAGGTTCCGAAGACTGGGCAATTTCTTGATTTATTTCTTCGGTCGCTGTGGTATCTCGCACGCACCTCCGGCACAGGCTGTCGCAATTTCACTGCCAGCCTGTTTAAGCGGTTCTTCCCATACGATGTTGTCGTAGGAAACAGGCTTCATTCGACAGATGGCTTGCCACTTGTGGTATGCGTTTACGTGCTTCAAACAGTACGATGTCTTCTGACGGTCGCTTTCCATATACTTGTCGGCAAATGAATTGAAGCGACGCACCCAATCCAACCGTCTTTCAACACGTCGTTTCAGGTAGTCAATGACACAGTTCACGTCCGAGAAACAGATACCGTCAATGTCAACAAGGAAACGTCCGTCCTTGATATTTTCAACAACGAAGTCGGCTATCTGTTTGTCGTTGATTGTAAGTAACTGTGGAGCCAACCCCATCGCTGCGTTACAGGCTTCCCAAACGTCTTTAAACACGTCATTCGCATCAACGATAAGACCGCTCGACAGAATTGCTCCTGCTCCGTAGCGTTCCGCCAACTCAACCTCGTCAAGAACTTCGGTGTACGGTGCTTGAGGATAGTCCAAATCACCGAATGATGATAACAGGCTGATACCACCAAACTGGTCACGATGTTCCCACAGGAACTCCCGTACTTCATCCCATTCATCTGGGCGAACTGTACAGGTATTTGACACGTTCATTCGAAGTTTCGGATTGTCAAGTGTAGAAGGATGAGTCAGGTTCGTACCGTACTCAATCCAATTTTGTTTCGTTAAGAGAACATATTTCAGGAATTCGATTGCTGTCAGGTTCTGTTTCAACAACGCTCCTTCAGGAAGTGTAACAGGGAAGGCGATAACCTTTTCACGGTCAGGAGCCCAAACGCTCGCTTCTACCATATCCGGATTGATGCGTTCCCACTCTTGAACAGCCTGTTCAGTATCCGCAGCCTGGATGTGGCGAATGTAGTGGCGAGCGTGTCCGGCAGTTATTCCCGACAAGGTTCCGAGGAGTTGTGAACTGTTCCCAGACGGCTTCACAACTGTACACCGTGCAGCCTCATTGATACCTATCATTCGCGCAATCTTCTTGTTGGTCTCTACAACGATTTGAGCACCACGCTTCTGTACTTCTGGGTCGAACAGGATAGCAGGGTTCTCACAGAGACCCGTAATGCCCACACCGATAAGAGCGTCCCGCTCGGCTATCAACTGTGACCACTTCTCAAGAACACGGAAATTCGTGTAACCAGCCTGCAACGTACAGATAGTGGAGGCTGCTTCACAGGCAGCATAGAAATCCTCAACTGTCTTTACCTTACCACCATTGATTTCCGCAAGATTACAGAATCCCCAACCTGTATGATAATCACCGTTCTCGTCTTTGATTTGTGGAAACATACCTACCTCTCCACAGGGGTTAAATACGAACCACGGGGAGTCGATGAATACAAATCCTGGCTCCCCATACAACTTTGTATTCTCGTAAATGTTATCAAACACTTCCTTCGGTGTATCAGGTAGGATGGCTGCTGAATTGTTACTCCGGCACAGTTCCGGCATCGTTGCTATCCAGTTACCTGTTTTGCACGCAGCCATTTCAGCATCGTCAGCGTCAAAGATACTTATCATCGCTGAACGACGCACACCCCCTGTCACCACGCTGTTCGCACAGATACAGATTAGATAGTGGAGTTCAAACGGTCTCAATTTCCGTCCTTTGATACGGGTAATGATGTGGTGACACTTCTCTATCGCCTGACGTAACGGTTCGGGTCCAGGAGCCTTAAATCCCCCTCTGATGTATGCACCTTTCGGGCGGATTGCTGAATAGTCAAACTCGATGTCCGCACCACCATAATAGTAAGCGGTCATCATCTTACCGACAGCCTCTGCCCACCCCTCAATCGTATCAGGTATCACGAATTTCTCAGCCTGTTTTGAATTATCAAATCCTTTGGGCACAGGAAGTCTATCCGTGTGAACGTGCTGAACGCTGTAACCTGTCCCAGCACCACAGAGCAACAGATACATGATTTCCTCGAATACCCGTACACGGTCAACGTAGGTAGAAGAACAGTTATAGAAGCGAGCGTGCTTCTCTAAGATCAATTCTCCACCATACTGTAACGCACGCTGGGCTCCCAATACACGTTGCTCGGAATACAGGCTGTATGCGTGAGCAAACATCTTACTGAACTCAGCCTCGTCTTCAGGCTTCACCATACCGGAATAGCGTTTCAAGTGCATATCCATTACTCTGTTCACGGCTTCCTGCCATGTTTCCTTTTTCCCATCATGGGTTTGGGAATACTTGCTCAAAAACACGTACTCCCCGACCACTGGTCGACTGTCCTTTTCAATCATGTTTCTCTTCAATTTTCTTGGTTCTCTTTTTACGAACTGTTTTGGGCTTCGGTGCGGGTTCTTCCTTGCGTTCTGCTATAATGCAGCACGGCATCGATGAACCCAGCGTCAAAGCGAGCACGTCAGGGGTTCCCAACGCTTTGTCTTTCGCTCTGGCTTCCGAAACAATAGACGCAAATATACTACTTTCTACTTCAAGATACAAGGGTTGAGGTCGGTACGTGTTCTCATTCCCGGATTCCTGCTTCGCCATTTCAATGCGAACCCGTTCAGCCTGAAAATGAGTTTCAAGAATTTCTTTCGTAGGTAGAAATCCTGCGAAAGCCTTAATCTTCTTGCACGCCAACAGGCAGACTTTCACTGACTGTTTACCACCCTCGTACACTTGATGAGGAACCATCAGATACAGGTCGATTGGGGTCTGTTTCTTTACTTCTTCCATAATTCAAATTATTTAACAATATATTAAACTTGATGATATCGTTTATATGCGGATTCGGACATTTTCTTTCGAGTTTCTTCACTCATCTTCCTACCTTTCCGCTGTTCACTCCATAATTTTCGAGTTTCTTCTGAAGGAACCCAGCCTTTTCTCCCTTCACTCATCTTCTTTCTAATTTTCTTAGAAAGTTTCTTTCCTTTACACCAAGGAGGAACCCCTGTACGCAATTTTCGAAGACGTTCGCATTGTTCTTCAGTAATTGTCTGGTTTTGACTCATTCTTTTTCTGGTGTCAAATGAAGGCTTCAAAATCCCCTGTCCTCCGGAAGTCATATTATAACCGTTCCTCTTTGAATCAAGTTCCTTAATCCAAAATTTTTCACGTTCATTCAGTTTTTCTAATAATTCAAAATCAGTTTTTGCTTCAACCGTTTCGATTAAATCAACCCAAAACTTTTCAATTCCATATTTTCTCATTGCTCGATATAAAGCGTAATCGACTCCACGCTTTGCGCATTCCTTATGTTTCTTGAAACGCTTCAAATATCCTTGAATCGTTATTCCAATATAAGGTTTATTATTTACCGAATTAAATATGACATAAATTTCACCTTTCATATCAGCAATAAATTAATCTTTTTCTTGCCCGAGTTATCGCAACAAATTTCAAACATCTTTCTGCGTATAATGCCAACTCAGTAGTTGCATAATTAGATGGCAACAACTCTGGTTCTAAGAAATATATATTGTCACTCTCTAAACCTTTCGATTTATGTATGGTCGACAGCGTGATACCACGACTGGCGTTTTCTACAAATATATCGTAAATCCGGGAGCGCACGGTTTCCAAATCACCGAAATATTCGTACAGACTCAACAAAACATTCACTTTCTCATTCAACTTGTCGTATGCCTCACACTTGGTTGGACTCTTAACTCCCTTCTTTTGCAACTTGCTTATCATATTCTCAAGAACCTGTTCGAGTCCCCATACGTCCTCGACGCTGTCTATAAGCGATACAAGTTCATCACCGAATTCCTTCCCAAGAATTGTACACTTCTTCCCCTGTCGTAACAGGGTAATGAAAGCGTCAACCAACGGAGCGTTATTTCGGCACAGAATAAAGTCCCCTTCCTGAGCGTCTTTAAACGTACCATTCCCAACGAACCCTTTAACCGCTCCAGGAGCAGCCACTATACCATCGGGGAACACTTTACAGGCTTCGGCAACTATATCCTGAGCGCAACGATATGTCATCGACAGAGGCAACGTCACTGTATTAGGAGCGTTCTTGATAGCCTGTAACGAGTCAAGATTACTCCCCATGAATGAATAGATTGATTGCTTTTCATCCCCTACTGCTATCAAGCGACCTCGTGGTGTCTTGCACATCTTCACGACCTCAAACTGTAATGGGCTGATATCCTGACACTCGTCAAGCATAACGACATTGTACTGTTTGAAGTCATCCCGATGAACGTATTGAGTCGCATAGTATAACATATCAGTGAAGTCCATAGGAAGTTTCCCCGACCCACCTTTTAGGAAGTAATTATCAGCAATCTTTTTATTGAGCATACGGAGCTCTATTGCTCTCTTAGCGAGCTCTTCGTCAGCGTCCTCACCGTACCTCTCCCCCAATGCTATTATTGCCTCTATATCGTCTGGTACGAGGTTAAAACGCATGAGGTCGTAGAGCCTGCATATCTTCATTATCATTCCCGGAATACGCTTCGAGTGAACCCCTTTGAAGTTCATCTTCTCTTTTGCCAGATTGAAGTTCTTTGAATCCGACAACGCAAAATTCAGACTGAACGCTCTACACAGGCTTGACAGCGCACACGAATGTAGGGTGGAAGCCTTTACGGTTCTTGGGAGTCGCTGACCCAACTCCTCTGCGATTGACTTATTGAACGCCAAGAATATTGAACTCTTTATAGGAGGAGTTATCTCCGCTAACTTACAGAGAGTGAATGTCTTTCCACTCCCTGCCGTTGCACTGACGAAAATGTTCCTGTTCGTACTTTGGTATTCGTCAACTATCGCTTGTTTATACTCATCTAATTTCGCCATATATACTAAATCTTTTCTACTTTATAATCGATGTCCAATTGCCCATTATAATACGGCTCAAACAGGTATGTTCCATTCACCCGTTCAAACAACTCTTCTTCATTTGCGTAGAAGCAATCGCCTATAATGTTCACGTCTCCCATCTTATTCAGTTGTTCAAACATCTCAGTCTTTTCAGGGAAAACAGCGTCAGAACCATCATGGTGGAACCAACTGAACCCCTCAAGCGGTCTATCCTGAACGTAACTGTCTTGCGTCTTATAATTCGCCAAAGCGTCCGCACAGGCATTACCGTAAACCAACGGGTCGGACAGGTCTTTCCCATGTCCGTTGATGTGTGATATACCGAACACCATCTTTCGACGGCTTTCAATTTCTTTCAGGATTTCTTTCCAAAGTTCAGGATTCTTAACTCCCCACCACCCGTTGGCTCGCCATTGTGAAAGTAGAGACTTCTTGAAGGCATTCACCACGAACTCGCTGTCGGCTACGACATGAACCTTTGTATAGACGTCTGGGTCTATCATCTGTATTGCTGCCAGCAACGCTTTCATCTCCATACGAGATGTCGTCGTGTTCCAAAAGCCTCTTCTCAGGTGTATCTCCTGATTTCCATAAGGAATGTACACCCCGAACCCACCTAATTTCCGGTCGCTCTTTGCATTACAACTTCCGTCGGTGAATATTGTTATGTTAATCCTATCTTTTGGGACCATATCACTCAACCTTTCTTATCTTTAAGCCGTGTATGGTTTGCCACCCCTGTAACCGAAGAGCGTCCTCAACCTTGTCCGCACTGACAGCCATAACGAATTCCGACTGTTGCTTAATTTGTCCCTTGCGTTCTTTCGTACCAAAGAACTTTGCTTTGAATTGAATTTTGTCCATTGTTATCACTAAATTATTTGATAATTACATAACGGCTCCCGATGGCTCGAGTTTCCGTCATTTCAGATGTTTCTGTAAGAATTTCCTTGCCAACAGTTCGTTCTCGCTTTGTCCCCTGTTCACCACCCCTGTTATAAGGCTCTTATCCTTAACGGTTTCCCTCATTTCGACGTCTATCGTGTCGGGTGATAATAGGTAGGTGATATTTATACTATTCTTTTGCCCCATTCGTTCAAGACGACTGTTCGTTTGTTCCAAGTCGGTTGACTTGTCAGGCAGTTCAATATAGAAGAGATTCGAGCAGTTGTCCTGAAGACCGTCCGTACCTGTCCCAGCCGACTGAATGTTCGCAAAGAGTAACCGATGTTTCCTCTGTGAAAACTCGTTCACGATTTGTTGCTTCTTATCAGCCGAGACCCCACCCTGTATTATCGGAGCCTTAAAGTATTTTGCCAGTTCCTGAAGCGGTTCACGGTGTACGCCAAAGACCACTAACTGTTCGTCTTCATTCGCCTCTAACCAATCCTTGATATACGATTGCATGAACGGCAACTTCCCTTTCACCGACAGGGATTTCAGCGTGTTAATCATTACAAGGTGTGGAGCGTTCACGGCATTGTTTGCCTTCTCAATGTCTATCTTCTCAAGATACGCTAACAGGTCTGACTCGGCTCGCCTGTACTCTTTGAGGTTCACAATAGGAACGTCAACCGTTTGCTCTACCAACGGTGGGAGTTCCTCAAGAACGTCCCTCTTATTCCGTCGTATGTAACCACCCATTCGTAACAGTTCATGAAGTTCCTCAAGGTTACTGAACCCACTGTCGTCGAACCCGTATGCGGTTTGTTTCCCATTACAGTATCGAAACTTGAACTCCAACGTATCACCGAAGATATCATCGAACCGTCTAATTATCTTGAACGGCTGTATCAGGTCGGCTGGCTTATTCTGAGTCAACGTACCTGTCAATCCCCATACGTGTTCTATTCGCTTGGTTATCTTCTTCGCCATCTTTGTTCGAAGAGCCTTTTCCGACTTCAAGAAGTGTATCTCATCCAAGGCACAGGCTCCCCAATACTTCTTGAGTAGTTCCTTGAACTTCGCTGTCGGCTTCTCCATGTTACGTTCCCCGAGCACATCGTAATTGATAATCACAACATCGCTGTCCCATACGGCAGGGTCGAACTTTCGCTTCCTTTCGATTACACCTACTTTTCGGTCAGGCATCCACTTCGCCCATTCCTTCTTCCAGTTGTACTTCACGGACGCTGGGGTTATGATTAATGCTGGAAACAAATCCATTAATTCAATTGTAATTATTGTCTGGGCAGTATTATGAGTCACACAAAAATCATCGCATAGATATAGTCCATCTTCATTTGACACCCTTATACATTGCATTTCAGAAAACCCAATAGGCTTGATGTCAACAATTTTCCGAACTGGAACATATTTTCTGAAACAATTTAATCTATCAATTTTTCGTTTCAACCTAAATGGAGTAATTTCAGGAGGCAACATTATACTCAACCTCCATGACCGCTTACATTCTATTACTTTTCCATTCTTTTTATACTTTCCTATTCTCGTTCTCTCCCTACAAACCCCTCCCAAACTTAAAACAAGATGTTTTACATCTTCCTTTAATCGTTCTGAGGTTGAGATAAAACTTATGTGCCCATCTTTTGAAACATATCCATCGGTATCTAATAAGCCTCTAAGAACTTCCAACCTTATTTCAGGGGTATTATATAGATAGTCTTGGGGGACGAATTTATCATGAGAATGCGTTCCAAGCAACTTATATTTTCTGAGAAGGGACTTCATAATGCTTTTCGAATTTTTATTTTCAAGAACATTATCAATATTTCCAATGTGATAAGTAATATTATCACTTGGTCTTTTATATATCATCACCCCTTCAGGAAGAACAAAATTATTTATAATTTCATCGTCAATAGTTGTAAATCCAACCCCCTTAGAAATTCCACCATCACCTAATAAACACCCTAATAAATAGGGTGATATCATCACTTTTCTTTCTTTGTACTGAATTGAATTCGTAATTGGTATTCTCCACCGATAAGATTTTTGACCAGAAGATAAATAAATATCTTCATTCATAATTTCTTTCAAAGAAAGTGTTTTAAAACCTTTTCCTCTTTTTATCCAATTATCTGTAGAAACATTCCACAGGTGTTCTTCACAACATCGAGTAGAACTCCCATCAGAAAATGTAACCTTATACATCAATTTTCGACCTTGTGGAAATATTCCAACAACAGTTTGGGCTCCCCCAGAAGGGCTCAAGATTTCATCTCCAATTTTAATATCCCCCATTAAAATATAGCCATCTTGAGTCAATATCTTTGTATCAAGTGGTTGCGCTTTACCCAACCCACAATCATCTCCATTGATACAGTTCCCGTGATTAATCATATAGGCAACCCCCTCGCACTGATAGGGACGGGGAATTCGCTTCATTCCTATCTCTTTACAGGCTTGCTCAACTTCCTCGGCTGTTATCACCTCTTCGGGTTCCTCATAATCAATCACCCGACGAGAGGGAACGTAGTTCATTCCCTCCTTGAATCCGTTCTCCTCAAGCCACTTCTTCAACGGGTTCACCGTGACAAGTGAGAACGGAATGTACCATTCACGATTTTGGGGATTATATCCTGCCCCAGCGAACTTCTTTACCGAAGTCACCAACGCAGGGTCGTAGGAAAAGCCAATGTACCACCAATCATGGTCTCTATACCAATATCTCATAACGATTCCTCCTTTTCGCTTCAGACATTTTCTTTCTTGTTTCCTCGGAATGTTTCTTTCCAAAGAAATGATTTTTCTCTCCTTTATGTGATTCTGAAAGTTTCTTTTTCCATTCATCTGAAAACTCTTTCCGCTTCACCCCTTTCTTAGATTCACTAATTTTTCTACGATGTTCTTTCGAAAGAGTTTCCCCACGAAATGCTCCAATATGACCAGAATTTGCTTTAGAAATCTTTTGTTTAGCTTCTTCTGAAAGATGTTTACCTTTCATTGAAGGAAGCCTTCCTTTATTTGATTCGGATATTTTTCTCCTTGATTCTTCAGAATGTTTGTGTCCCCAATATTTAGCAAAGTGAATCTTTGCAGCCTCCCTTGCTTTTGCACGACGTTCTTCTGTCCATACAGTTCCAACCGCTCCATCCCCACCATCCGTTGAATTGTATCCAAATTCTTTAGTTTGAAGCCTTTTAATTAGACGCTCCTCAATGTAACAAAGTTTTGCTTTCAGAGCCTGTCTATTGGGTGCCGATACCTGAATAATTTCCTCAATCGTAAAGTTCTCAACACCGTACTTCCTCATGGCTGAATAAAGCCTGTAAGGAACTCCACGTTTCGCAGCCTGTTTATGTTCTTTGAATCGTTTCTCAATCGACTTCACTGTCTGACCAATGTAAAGTTTCCCATTAGCCAGACAGCATATGCAATAAATATGTCCTATTCCATCACAATATCTCATTTTCAAAATCCTCTCTCGTTACGATACGAAGCCCTCTTTGTTTAGCGGTCTTCATCTTAGAGGAGGTTGAATTGATATCGGCTACCACGAGAACCGTACATTCTTTGGTAACACCGTTCAACACCACGTGCCCCTGAGCCTGAAGAGCCTTTTCGAGTTCCTTATTCCGGAACCCTGTCATGCATACAAACATTTGTTCGACTCCGTCAGGAGTCTCAACCTTTGGTGACTGTACATAAGTAATAACGACTCTTCTGTCTTTTCCCCTCGAAAGATACGTTTTTAGACCTTTTACGAACGTCAAAGCAAGCACCTCACCTATTCCCGGAATAAGTTCACATTCGTGCTTTAGAGCGACCGCAGACTCCGCAGTGAGCGCATAACTATTTGGGTCACGCAGCCTCTCAACCGTTTCCCCGTTCAAACCGTCTAAGATTTTCTGACAGGTCGCCTCAGCAATCTTTCCGTCAAATACATTTATGGCTGTTAGGTAACGAGCCAGCGGTACTCCGGAAAGAACCTTGTCAATCTGACTTGAAACAGTCTTCCCCTTTGACTTCCCTAACAGGTTCTGGAACTCCGCAACGTGTGATTCAAGAATTGTGTCTATCGTCTTATAGCCATGTCCGTACAAACGACGTATCGTAGGCTCCTCAAACTGTTCGCAACCCATCGTGCGGAAGAAATACACCATACCAGAAATTACTCTTTCCTTGCACGACTCATTTGAGCATACAAGGTCAACGTGCGTTTCGTTCCATTTAAGCGGTTCACCACAGGACGGACAAATAACAAGGTCATCCATCATATCGGTGTACGCATTCTCGTTATACTCAATCGTTTTCAAGTGTTTAGGGATAACGTCTCCGCCACGTGTTACTTCGATGAATGCTCCCTCACAGATATGCTGGTCAATCAGGTAGGCTGCATTATACGCTGTGGCTCGGGATACGGTTGCTCCGTTAATCTCAACGGGTTCGATGATGATTACAGGGTTCAGAACACCTGTCTTCCCTATTCCCTTTTCTATACTGATAACCTTTGTCTGGTACACGTCACACCACTCTTCCTTCTTGAACGCAATAGCATAGGCGGGATTTCCGTTAGGAAGCCGTCCCAGTTGTTCACGGACGCTTTCTTCATCGACTTCTATCACCACGCCATCAATCTTGTATTCAGCATCAAACCTGTCATGAAGTTCCTCATCAAGCAACAGGTTCATTTCCTCATCGTCGAGTTCCATTATCTCTTCAATCAAGAAACTGACATACGGAGTAACATTATGGAACGTTCTTTTCAATTCTTCGAGAACGCTTGACTTGTCGCCTGTAAGGTCAGAGCCATAACGCACGAAGTCCACGTTTGCCATGAAGCGGTTGTTCCAGCCGTCCGGAGAGTTGAATATTCCGGCAACCATATTACGAGCGTTCTTATAGGCGAAGTCGGCTTGGTTGTCCTTGAGGTGGGCAAAGGTCTTCTTCTTCATGATAGCCTCGCCCCACGTGTGCATAAGGTGTGGTTCCGGATGCTCGCCCTCGCCATTGAACATACGGTCGAAGTGTTTCGTTGACAACTGTCCTTCTACACCATCACCACGAGTCCACGCTCTCTTATCGTCTTCATCAACGACAAGGCTTATTCCGTCAAATTTAGGAGTGGCGACAATCTCCTTACAACCTGCAGCAAACATCTTCTGTAACCATTTGCGGAAGTCCTTGATTGTCTTGATTTTTTCGAGGCTGTACATAGGGACAGGCAACGGCTCCATACGGTCGGTGGCTTCCTCTACGATACCTTTCTTGAAGAACTCGTCCTCCGGACTGTTTACTCTCAGAGTTTCAACCATGTGGTCGTAATCAACATCTGATATTTGAGGATTGCCCTCACGATAAGCCTTATTGAGAGCCACCAACTCGGCTCTCAGGCTGTTAATCTTTTCTTGACTTAATTTTGCCATAACGAAATTATTTATTTTTGGTGCAATTCGTAATTGTGGTGACTGTACGATTCCCCGATTTAAATGTGGAAACCATATACAGAAGATTTTCTTCTTCCTCGTCCCATACCCAATACAATGATGAATGATTGTTATACTTCATCAAATCTCTACCAGTTCTTCTCGCGATACGAGCAGCCTCTCTTGCTGATGTTGTTTCAACTGTGAAAGTATCACCTCCGTTGTATTGAATATTGAACTTTTTCATGACCTTTGATTTTTAATGACACTACAAAGGTAATGGATTCTCATGAGATTCCAAAGAGTTTTCCCTGAAAATCTTCAAAAGGCTGAAGAAATTTCTACAATCTCCCCAGCCTTTTAACGCTTAACGTCCAATTTTCGGTTTAATCTTCCATCATATTGTGGTAAAGTTCGAGTCGGATTTTAGCATACGCTGCTTCGACGTTGGCGAAGGCACGCTGGTTGTTCACCCCTTTATCATTATATATTTCCGATTCGACTACCTTTGCCACCTGTTCAATCCATTTCGTATTCGTATAGGAAGACAACTTCTTGCCACGGAACGTAAAACAGTCAAATTTCGAATTTCGGTCTTCATGTAAGTTCGTCAGCAACTGTCTTATCTTCTTCGCTGTTCCTTCCTTATCCGAGATATGGTTCTCTTCACGAACCCCCTTAATAATACGGCACACCCTTTCAACCGCAAGGTCGAACGCCATATTCGTGACCGTCTTGATACGCATCTGCGTCTCGGGGACAAGTCCCTCGGATATGTTACTGAGTTGAATGTTTTGATTCCTCGTCTCAGCCAACAGTTCTTTGAAAGTTTCCCGCTGTGCGCTCATTGTGTCGTTAATGACTTTCATGAACCAACGAAAGAAAGTTACCCACATCAGTGCTGACAGCACCAAAAAGAATCCGGCTGTAATAGCCATCATTCCGAAATCTCCAATGCTCTTTCCTGTCTCGATAGCAGGATTAATCATGTCTGTACCCATCGTTATTCCTTGATTTTGTTAAAGTTTTCACTCGTTGTTATCTTTATTGGTACAAAGATAATAATTTAAAATGAAAGTCTCTAACCTTGGTTCAAGGACACTTTGGTAATCCAGAAGTAATTATCCGTTCCAAACTTGAAATCCTCTTTGTGAACTGACTGAATTCGCTCACGAAGCCTCTGTTCCGTCATTCCACTGGCGAAGTTATGCCCGATGTTTGCGAGTAGCGGTGTAACCTCTTGAGCGTCCCGTACTTCATTGTATCGACATTCACGTGTCTTCAACCGTACCTCCGGAGCAACGTAGGCTCGGAACTCACCCATGATTTCCACCACGAGTATCTTACAGTCACAATTCATTACAAGTCCTCGACAAGCGTCAAGAAACTCTTTCTTAGCAGCGTTATTTTCCATAACCAATCATTTTTTCTATTGCATTTTTCTTTCGTTGTTCTTTCTCATCCGCAGCACCACGCTTCAGTTCCCTGTCAAACCGTTGGCGAAGTATCTCCTTCTTTTTGTCGTCAGGCAGTCCCTTAAAGACGCCAACGCTGAACTCTGGTATAGTGCTCTCAACTTCTGCGAAAACCATCTGTTCGCGACAGTTAGAACACTCATACGGCTTCCCCACAATAGTAGGAACCATCTTCTTGAGTTCTTTACTGTACTTCATCACGTATTTTCCCGGAGTAAACGCCACGCCATGAAGTTCACAGGCTTCATTCGGGCAGCACAATACATATTTCATAAATAATGCCTCCTTCCATATTCAGCGATTAATAAACTGTCAGTCAAGTTGTCATCGGCTTTCGTACAGTTCTCCGTCCGACGTAAATCCTGTCGAGGGAACAACCGCTTCGCTGCAAGCACTGACATCACTTTCTTGTCGGGGTTCGGTTTGATGCCCTCGTACATTTCTTTCTGCCACTTCTTAGGAGTCACCAGCACAATCCTCAAACCGCACATGATGAACCCCATACGAAGCGCATAACATACTCCCCCGAAAGTGAACGTAGCACCCGCAGCAGAACGTGGTAGAGCGTGAACATCCTCTATCACGACAACCGTGTTATTGATGTCACACTCCTCCGATATCTGAATAATCAATTCTGACAGTTCATGAAGGTCAAGTTCCTTCCCTACCTTTGGCATCGGATAGTGCTTGATACCTGTACTTTTCATCACCGTGATAAACCCCTGTTTTCCTGGGTCTACTCCGATAACTGTTTGCTTCTTTTCCATATTATTCTATATAACTGTAACCGTTTTCCTTCACGACGGTGAGAGTGGTTACACCAGCACGAATATTCATGACGTGACTGATTACATATACAGGATGATGAACGTCGCTCATTGACTCAAGTAGAAGAGCCAAGCCCAACGGGTCTGTGCCCTCAAGAACCTCATCAATCATTAGGAAGTGAAGCCCTCCCCATTGGTTCGTTCCGTTAATCATTTCCTGAAATGCTTGTATCAAAGCCATTTCAATTCTTGCTCTCTCGCCTCCGCTAAACGACCAGAATGATTTATATTCGCCCTCGCCATTGATGACTGATACAGTTATCTCCTCTTTGATTTTCCCCTTCGCATTACGTTTGAACCCGTCTATTGACAGGCGAAGTTCTGAACGCTGCTTCTGTAAGGACATATTCGCGAAGTTCTGAATTATCCGTAACTGCTCACAAGCAAGGCTCATCTTGAACTCCTTGAAACGCAATCCCCACTGTACCATGTCTGATACCTGTTTCTCGCAATCCCCGTATTCCTTGTTTGCCTTTTCGAGTTTCTTTTTCGTCAGGGCAACAAGACCTTCCAGTTCGGCTTCCTTGGTTTCCATTTCAGCCTGTTCAGCCTTTTCAAGTTGTTCAACCAACTGTTCGCTCTCACTGTTACAACGTGATTGAATCCCTTCTTGATGCTTGATATCTTCTTGGTAGGAGGATATCATTTGGTTGCTTCGGGTTATCTCCCCACGGATTTTTGTTATCTCTGCTTGAACCTCACGAATGGCTCTGACTGTACCCTGTTCCTGAACACGTATCTTCATGAACTTGTCGTCGTACTTTTTCACTCGTTCCTCAAATGAGTTAAGTTCTTCCAACGCTGTTTTCGCAAGGTTTTCCTGGGTCTCGGCTTCCTTCTTCTGGCTTTCAATTTTCTTCCGAGTGGTAGGAACATCAACCGTTTCATCTGATGTCACGAACTCCGTTCCACACTTCGGACACTTTACAGTCCCTTTCAGAATAGCCGTGAGGCGGTTGGCTTCGGCAGTGTACTGTGAAGACAGTTCCTGTGCTGCTTTACGCTTCTTCCTCGCTGCCTCTACCTTTGTATCGGTCGAAGAACGTTCTTTCGTTAGGGAGTCATATTGAGCCTTATAGTCAATCGCTTCTAATCCCTCTAACTTCTTAGAGGCTTCAGCAACTTTCTTCTGGTTGTCCTTGATACTCTGTTCAGCCAACTTGATAGCCGTCCGGGAATTCTCAATCTTCTTTTCCGCTCCGTCGTACTCCTGTATGACAGCGTCAATTCGTTCGTTTATACGCTCTATAAGCGATTGTCGTTCCTCCTCAAGATTACGTTCTCGCTCCTCAGCCAACTGTGTCTCATAGACGCCCAATTCACCCTCTATCTTCTGAACCTTTCCCAAGGCAACAGCCTTCTTCTCTTCCAACGGCTTAATCTTCTCTTTGATTACGCTGTCAGAGTCGTCTAACTGTTCAGCCTTAATAAAGCGGTTTATCAACGACAGTTTATCGGAGTTGGATGACGAAACGAATGACTTGAAATTCTCCTTGTTAAGGATATAGAAACTCTTCAGGTCTTCCGAGGATATACCTACCCAGTTCAAGATGTAAGCGTTTCCGTCGTTGACGGTTGCGACCTGTACCGAACCCTCTTCCTCATTAATCATGAGTTCCAATGACGCTGAACCTTTCTGTCTCAGGGTTCTATGTATATTCAGCGTTTCTTTCCGTATCGGGCAGTAGATGTCAAGCCAGATGTCCGCTTCTTCTTCACCCCACAGGATTAAGTCCCTGTCAAGTGTTTGTTTCTTGAGCGAGTTAGCAAGGATTGCATACGCAATCCCTGCTTCCATCGTACTCTTCCCTGCTCCGTTCGTTTCCTTTGACTCTATCTCCGTCAGGTTCTTTCCCTTGATTAAGACAGGCTCATTCACGAACTTATGTTTCAGTTCCTTGAATGACAGGAAATTCTTCAAACGCAAATAGGTGAGTTCCATACTAAATTGTTTTCATGATTTGTTCTTCGATTTCTTCCGCAAGGTCAATGTCGCTTGAGATTATCTCACGAGCCTTTTCTTGACCCTGTGCCAGCGTCTTTCCTTTGTACTTAAAGAACGAGCCAGCCTTTTCAATGATTCCCCGTTCAACTCCTACGAGTAACAGTTCCGAAGCCTTATCAATTCCCTCACCGAAGCGAATGTCGAACTCGGCTTTCCTGAACGGAGGTGCAACCTTATTCTTCTCAACTTTCACCTTGATGTGGTTAGCGGTTTCTTCGCCACGGTCTCCAACTGTACCTGACTTCGCAATGTCCAACACCTGTGAAGAGTAGAAGCCAAGAGCCTTTCCTCCCGGAGTCGTCTTCGGTGAACCGTACACCACGCCAATCTTGTCACGATACTGATTGATGAAGATGACCAACTGTTGGTTCAGTTTAATGTCGCCAATCAATCCGGGAAGCCACGTAGCCATAAGCCGAGCCAGCACACCCATCTTAGCATCGCCCACATCGGCTTCCAAATAACATTTAGGAAACATTGCCGCCACCGAGTCCATAACAATTGCTCCGATTGCTTTCGACTTAACAGCCTCTCTCATGATTTCGAAACATTCTTCCGCAACTCCTGGTTGGCACAGAATAAACATCTCCGGAGATATGTTCACCCCCAGTGCTTCTACATAATCCATGTCAATTGCGTTCTCACGGTCTATGTAGAGAACCGCTTTGCCTGTCTGTTCCTGTATGTTCTTACAGGCTGTCAGAGCCAACGTAGTCTTTCCCGAAGACTCGTAGCCACGCAATTCAATGATACGACCCATCGCATAACCGCCACCAAGTGCCAAGTCGAGCGACAGGCTTCCTGACGATACGAACTCTACTCCTTGAGTATTGTTTCCCGCCACAACTTCTTTGCCGAACTTCTTTTGTAGGGAGTTCACCAAATCTTCTACTCCTGCCATTGCATTACTTCTTTTAATAGTTTATATCCTTCATCATATTCGTAGCCTTTTTCATCGCAAAATGCTTTGAACTTTTCGGCTATATCTGTTCCGGACAGTTCCTGAACCACTTCGGCTTCCTCAGCCTCCGTGACTTCAACGTCCGTGTACTTTGCTTTCACCGAGATACCGTGTTCGGTGAAGACTTTTTTGTTGACAGCCTTAACAGCCTGTTGGTCTCCCACAAGCGTTATCCGAACGTTGACGCCATCTGTGTTCGTTTTAGCGAGTTTTAATATCTCTTCCTTTGAGGTCTTAAGGACATCAACTTTTATTTCCTTATACGGAACAAAATGAGCCTTTACGAACTCGAAGGACGTATCGCTGTACAATACCGTAAATCCCTTCTCCTCATCTTCCCCGAAGTTATTCTGACGGGTACTCGGTAGGTGAAACACGTTGGCTCCTGGTTGTTGAGCGTCATGATAGTGCCCCAGCATGACCTTTCCGTATTTTGAGAACAGTTTCAACGGAATCTTGTTATTCACGACCTTCCCATCATTATTGATAGAACCCTGTACGGCTGTATGGCTGAACAGGATTGATGTCTTACTTTTCGGAGTAGGTAGTTCAGCGAACTTCTCTAACCATACGTCTTGTGCGTAGAATGGCAAGAAGTGACATTCAACCCCTTTCAGGTCTATACAGGTAGGAATCTCATACAGGTTGAATCCTGGATGGTACTTATACGCTGTCAAGAAACTTTCGTCTGACTCATAGTCAGTCTTATCATGATTTCCGGGAATACAGAGCAACGTGATACCATGTTCATGATACAGTTCTATCATCTCTGTTAGACAAGTGAGAAGTTCTTGTCGTTGGCTTAATCGTGAGTCGAAGATATCCCCAAGCCATATTACAGTATCAACCCCCTGTTCCTGAGCCAACGCAATTTCCTGTTCGGCTATATCCAACAGTTCAAGCGCATTCGCCTCTTGAAGATGTTTATCTGTACTTATTATTGCGATAGGTTCTTTCCTCATTGTCGAAATTATTTAAAATGAAAGTCCAAGTGTATAACGCTTGGACTCTCACTCTGATTACTCATTGTTTACTTCTTTTTGTTGCGCATAGCACGGATACGGTCTATCGCACTTTGACCAGATGAACTACCAGCGTCCGAAGCAGGTCTTACTCCTGGAGTAGGAGCGGGAGTTTCATCTTCAGGTTCGGGGTCGGGTTCATCACCACCGTCATTGTCCCCAGCGTACTCTTCACCACCATCGGAATCACCGTCATCAGAACCATCCCATCCGGGAACGTGTTCAATATCGTATCCGAGGTCTTCGTGTTTCAGAGCCAACTGATAAGCCTCTTCAAGTTCTTCACCCTCAAGCTCCAACTCTTCGTATCCTTCACCGTACTGGCGAATGAACTCTTCGTTGACAACTTTCAGTTTCTCTTCCGGAGTAGGTTCAGCAGGTTTCTTTTTCGCTGCGGCTTTCTTCGGTGCAGGAGCCGGAGCCTTGGCTGTCGGTGCTTTCTTAGAAGCAGGAGCTGCAGCAGGTTTCTTTTCCTCTTCACTCGGACCGAAAGGTAGGTCATCCGCACCAGACGGTTTTTCGCCTGTCTTCTCTTCAATCATGTTCTGGAGTTCCTCTACCATGTCAAGGAAGTCATCCTGTGCGAAAATCTGATACTGGTTAGCATCGTCGAAACGCTTCAGACCGTCAAGAGCATAATCGAAGTCCCTCTTGGTATAACAGTCCACATACAGTTTCTGGAGGCTGGGGAGACCGTCAAGTTCTTCCAATACCTTATCAGGCACAGCGTTCTTGTCGAAGTAGTCTTCCCAAGTCTGACCCATTTTCAACGGCAACGATTTCAGCGTTTCCACTGTCTTGTTATTGTCGTCTTTTCCACGACTCCATTGAATAGGGAAGCCAGTTGATGGGTCACTGAACATATCCACGGCAGCGGTATCGTTCTGAGCACAAAGGTCAGCAGACTCTTTGTTCAGTGCTTCCATCTGTTTCGGTTTCAGGCTGTCACGGTAAATCTTTCCTTCGATGAAAGCATAATACACGTATTCCAATTGAGGACGAATTCCCGGAACCCACGTACCGTTCTTTCCACCCATACGATAACCCGTAATCGGGTTCAGGAAGCGAGCACGTTCTTCTTTGTCCTGGAACTGTTCAGCCTGTTCGTAGACACGCTTGATGTACTCTTCGATGATATCGTAGGGATACCCACCGTGAAGAGTAGCCAAGAAGATTTTCTTGTTAGCAATTTTCTTGCCGATTACGTTTCCGTCTTTGTCCTTATCATCAACTTCGCATTTCAGCATCGCTGTGAGCATAGGAACATACGGAGAGTCTCCTGGTTCATGAGCCGGAAGAACTCGTTTCACTGTGATTCCGTCTTTCTGTTTCCAGAATTGTGCATAATCACCTTTACCACCAAAATAGGTGTCGAACTGTTTGGTTTGCTGAACCGTCTCACTCACTTTGGAGAGAGACGCAGCTTTGTACTTTGAACGGTCGAATGCCATAATCAAATGAAATTTAAAATATGAATAATTATTTTGATTCTTTCACTATTCTTGTAACGTTTTCGAGGAATTTCTCCTCATAACTCTTTATAGTTTCCATGAGCTCGAGGATGTCAGTTGCATCCTGTCCAGCCTTTGCGTGGGCAATCAGTTGAAGAGCTCTGGGAAGTGAACAACCATAAGCCATATCATCCATCTTTCCGTTTGGGTGTCTCGGACTGTCTGACTTCTTTAACTGATACACGTCATAAGACGTTCTGTGTGCCTCTACTTGTTTAAGGTAGAAATCCTCTGTTACTTGGATATAACCTTTAAATTCTTCTGAAACGCTGGGTTGAGTTGCTTTCTTTGCCATAACTAAATTGTTTAATGATTTAACGATGATACAAAGGTAATGGATTGATTCGAATTATACAAGAGTTTCCCCGAAAATCTTCAGAAAAATTTTATTTAAACCCTTTCTTCGCAATCAAGAAACTGTTTACCTTTCCCTCTACGAGCTCGCTCAGGAACTCCTGGGGAGTAACAGGCTTGAGGAGGTTGTTCAGCTTCTTTGACTTGTCTTGTACCGACCACTGAAGAGCGTCAAGGACACTGAAGTTCTTTTGCGCCTCAATGTATTCCAAACAAAGTTTCTGATAATCTTCATCGAGTAGGAGAGCCTCGTCAAGAGCCTTTTCTGACAACTTGATTTCTTCCTCTTCAATGGTAAACTTTCCACCATTACGGTTTGCCTCTCGTCGCCAGCCTTTCTTCATGTCGGCTTCGTAAACTTCTTTCTCGAGCTTCTTTTCTGACACGGCACGCTCGGCTTCCGCACGCAGCAACCCTACTTTGTTCAGGAGTGCGCTGACTGTCACGGCTTCGCCATATAAGTTACTGTAATCAATCGAGGTTAATTTGTCGATGTCGACTGTTTCCTCGAATCCATTAGTAACAAGCGTCACTGGGACATCATTGAAATGCACAAGAATGTTCATAATTTTCTTCCTTTTATCTTAGTAAATTTATAACGTCAAAGTAACGATATTCGACTCGAAACAGGCTCTCAGCGTGTTCACCTCTTTACGGTTGTCGTATGAAAGAATACCATTGATGAGTATCAGGTTCGCTCTTCCGCACGATAACAGGGGTTCCAACTGTTCGTATTCCTGCTGGAATATCACAATTTCGATAAACTCGTAGTTCGCCTCTAATATCAGGCGACACATCGTATCCCCCTTGCGTGTCTTCTTAATCTCCATTTCAGCGATGAACCCAGCCAACACGACGTACCCGTTATTCGGCTTCACTTCCGTATCGTGACACTCCTCAAGAGTAGCATATTCGTAGGCATCAGGGAACTCCCCAGCGAACCTGTCATAGATTTTCTGGTAATCAAAGAACGCCAGTCCGGATACTTTCTTTTGTAGGAGTGCCCACCACCAAGCGTCATTGGCGTGGAAGTCGGCTCCAACTAATACAGGGTCGTCTTCCTTAACATTTCCCTTCGTTGTTCCGAGGAAGTGTACCAACAGGTCTATTCGTTCCTGAGGCTTCTTTACCCCCTCAAGACTGTCGAACGCTCCTGCCAATATCAAGTTTCTGATGATACGGCTGTTCACTGCTGAACCCTTCCATTTATGTCGGGTGATAAAGTCGTCTAACGACCAATATTGACCGTTCTCTGTACGTTCCTTTATAATTTGGGTTGCAGCCTTTTCTGCGACCTGTTTGACTCCTGTAATTGACCAATACAAGGCTTTCTCTTTGAAGTTAATAACAACATCTGTATCCGATATATTGATATCCACAGGACGTACCGTACAGACTCCCGTCTTATTGATTTCCGCAATGTAGCGTGAATAGTCAGACTCCATTGCATACTTAAATGCCACCGACCAATACTCAATAGGATAGTGAACTTTTATCCACTGTGAAATATAGCCTGTAATCGCATAGGCAGCAGCGTGGCTTCGGTTAAACAGGTACGTCGAAGCCTTATCAATAGCGTCCCACACCTTTTCGGAATATTCCTGGGTGACATTATAGTTGTCCCGATAGTAAGGAATAAACCGTTCTTTGTACTGCTGGAGAGCCTCGTATTTCTTCTTTACCATCGCTTTACGAACGTCATCGGCTTCCACCAATGACAACCCACCCAACTCACGGCAGAGTTGCATGATTTGTTCCTGATAGGCAAATACTCCATACGTGTTATTCAGTATCTTGTCCGTTCCGGTAAAATACTCAACCTCTTTCTGACCCTCTTTACGGGAGACGTACTCGTTATGGAAGTTGTTCTCCATTGCTCCTGGGCGATACAATGAAATAGCAGCGATAAGGTCTTCAATATTGTCTGGCTTCATCTGACGACAATAACCTGTCAATCCAGAACTACCAAAGTGGAAGTTATCCTCGTTCCAACCGTTCTTGAAATACCTGTACACCTCGGGGTCATCCAACGGCACACTGAAGATGTCTAAATCCACACCCTCGTGCTCCTTCACCAGCCGAACCATGTCCTGGAACTTGTCGAACTGTTTCACACCCAGCACGTCCTCTTTTAGGAAGCCAGCAGCATCCATCTCACCACCTTCCCACTCGGTTACATACTCCTCGCCATTCTTACGAATAGGAACCCAATGAAACATATCATGTTCCTCTGGGAATACCATCATCGCACAGGCATGAATTGACTGAGCCTTTGGTGCTGGCATTATCAGCATCACTTCATTGATGAGGTCGGAGTGTTCAACAACAAAGTTCTTCACCCGTGAATGAGCACAGGCTATCTTGAACAGGTCTTCAGGCTTCCTGTCCTTGACGTCAAACACTTTCATCATCTCGTTCGTTTCCTGAAAGTCCAACCCGTACACACGAGCCATATCCTTGATGGCTGCTCGTAACTGTAATGCGCTGTAAGTTCCCACGGAGCATACCTGCTTCCAGCCGTACCGCTCTTCCATGTACTTCTTCACACGGGGACGGTCTTCACCAGGATAGTCACAGTCAATATCAGGGAGTGATACCTTAACACGTCCTGCGTTCAGGAAACGCTCAAAGAGTAGGTCGTATCGCATGGGGTCTAACTTGGTAATCCCCAACAGGTAAGAAACAAGACAACCACCAGCCGAACCACGACTGATACCTGTCATTATACCGTTACGATGGCACCAATTGATAATGTCCCAAGTAATTAGGAAATAATCAATTGCTTCCCCTAACTTTATAACGCCCACCTCTCGGTCTATTCGCTCCATAATGACCTCTTCGCCCCAATCCTCAATGAGGTCTGGGTGACGCTCAAGACCGTCGGCTATAAGAGACCAAAAGAGGTCTTCATTTGTTTCGAACTGCTTCGCCTCTTCCTTCGTCATCTTATAGTGAGGCAAGTGTCTCTTCTTTACGTCGATGACAAAGGTTATCGCCTCAGCAATGTTTTCAAGGAATTCCAACCCTTCCATGAAACGGCTGTACACGTCCATAAACCCTTCTTCGGTATCCGGGAACATTTGAGCCAACTCAACAAACAGTTGGTCGTTCGATTTGAAGTATTGATTATCGCTTTCGTAAGCGGTTGTTCCACCAATACTATGCAAGCGAGGTCTGATACAACTGTACTCCTCGTCAAGATACCAAGCGTCAACTGACGGAACGGGCAACAGGTTCTTGTCCTTGAAGAATTTCTTCAGGTTCGTCAGATACCATTCGTCACGGTTGTCATCTACATATTCACATGGGTCTAACTGATACACGACAGCATCTATATGCAAGTCTTTCAACTTGTCGTAATCCGTTGTCTTCGGGTCAAGGAACATAATCAAATCATCGTTGTTAGTGGTGATTTTATTGAAGTCCTCAAGACCGATGTACTTCGGATTGTCACAGTTGATGAACTTGTTTATAGTGAGGAGGTCTCGCCAACCCTTATCATTCCTTGCGTACACCTTAACAGTGAAGCGGAAATCCCGAGGCTGGTCATATACCACACACTCCATACCAATCACGCTCTTGATATCGTTCTTCTGGCATTCCGCTTGAAACTTCAATGCTCCGGCAAGTGAATTCTTTTCACAGATACCCAACGTCTTCACCCCAAGGAACTTTGCCTTCTTACACCAGTCGGCATACGTTCCCGTCCCGGACATCATTTCATACTGACCATGAACTCCCAAGAATACAGGGGTCTCAATTTCCTGTTTCGCCTGACCGATATATTTCAACCGTGTGAGTTTCACGTCATTCTCTTTACCTTTGGCGAGCATATAATACACCCCTCCGAAACTGAATGCGTAGAAGTCACACGATGTTTCGACGGATTCCTCTCCTGAGCCTTTACGCTTCGGGTCGGCAGGAATACCTACAAAGTTGAACCCGTCATCAAACAGCGCACCGTCATACGCTGGCTGATACAATTCAAAGGTCTTCCCTCCTATCTCGACCACATAGTCAGAAATAGGAGCGAAGTCCATTAAATTCTTCTCAAGATATTCTTTGAATTTATCCATTGATTTTCTGCTTAACAAGTTCCGTTATATCGTCACCATCCTTACAACCCAACGACAGGAAGTATTGAGCAAACTTCTCGCTGACATGGTCATTCAATTCATAGGAGTCCGAATGATAATCACAGAAGTATATCTGAACTTCTTTACCTGTCGCCTCGGCAACCTTGAAGATAGCCTCAGCCTCACAGTCGAAACGCAATGAGCCAAACACGATATCGCACATAAGAGCGTCTTCTTCAGACATCTTTGCCCAACTGTTCGTAACAGCGTTTGCCGTCCAACGTGCCCATACGTCTTCTCCAGCCAATGACTTGAGATATTCGCCTGTACGCTGTAACAGTTCACGACCCTCAACCCGTACCGAGTCAAGAATATTAGGAGACTCTTCTTGAGGCTTGAACGGTAACAAGATGTCGCTGCTCAACTGTTTCCAGTTCGCATACGCTTCACCCGTACAGTCAATCTTCTTTGATTCCCCTGTAAAGATGTTCATCAACGTCTGGCGAATTCCTTCACTGAAATCTCCCATAATCATGGGTCGTTCTTCACACGCAGCACCAACCATAAGTGCTTCTGCTTGGTACGATTTACCGGAGCCAATAACCCCTACCAAACCATATATCTTTCCTTTAAGGCTCATATTGATTCATGAATTTTTGAACACTTTTGAAGAGTTTCCAGCCGTCCGTGTACTTCTCCAACAGTTGTTCGCAGTTTGTGATACAAGTCAATAACTTCTTGGACGTGTTTCCCAGAGCCTGTTCATTCTTACAGAATATCCATAAGTCCAAATAATCACAGGTCTTGAAAAGACGGTACTGGAGGTCAGTCATTGTCTTCTTAATTTCTTCATCGGAATAGGGGAGAAGATTGGGGTCACCATGACAGATTTCCCATTCAATAATATCCCATGCCGCAGCCGTGTTATCATTGAACTTCTTTACACAGGCATTGAGGTCGCCTGTTACACTTTCAACATAGTCGTGGAGTAATACCTTGTCGAATACATTTATGTCGTAAGCAACGTCCTCTTCTGAGGCAAACCAACGGAATAACATACCTACGACCAACCCGTGTTCCAGGAGGTTGTACCCCCGATGATGGGGGGTGTTGGGCAACCTCTGGATGTCTTTCATTCCTAACAGAATGTCAATTCTCTTGTAATTCATACGAAATCGTCTTTAATTTGATACTTTATTTCTCACCCGATAAACAGTTCGTTCAGTAACGGGTTTCTGAACTCAACAGGTTGTTTCGTCCAATAACGATAAATAACCTTTGCCCAGTCAAGGAACATTTCATCGGTAAACTCATTGAGCATTTCCTTCAGTTCCTTTTCGTCGAAGTTTCCACAACGGCACAGTTCCTCGTATCGTGATAACTGGTCGATAAGCCTGTCGAACCCATCCAATGATGTAAACGTAGTCTGGTAGGAAAAGTTCACTCCGGAAGGATACGAATTTACGTCTCTTTTAGCGATTTCTTCAGCCAACGGAATGAAGTCCTTATAGACATGAAGATTGTCTGCCTTGTGGTAGTATTTGCCGACAGGCACGCCCACTATCGCTGCGACGTACTCCTGCATCAATGTAAAGTTGAACACGTTCACCGCACTGAACCCCCAGATAAGGTCATTCGAACGGATATCCACGTAACAGTTCATCTTTCCATTCACTATCATGAAGTGGATTGAACGGGTACACGGTGTATCCTTTGTGAGGAGCAATGGAGCCTTTTCCCCGTCCTCTTCATTCTGATTGAAGTTGTCAGAGATAGGGTCGTGAATTGTGATAACCGCTTCACGGGTATCGATGTCCTGCTTGAACTTTTCAATGACGAACCGTAATTGGTCAGTCACGTTCTGGTACAGTCCGGGAGCCTTCAATTTTGAATAACGACCGTTTTCGTCTGCTTTACCGTTCTTATACTGTCGCGGAAGTAACTTTCCGGACAATGTTACCATCGAGTCAAAATTGTCCCCGTAACGACGTATTCTGGGTCCATATCCCGCTCTCATGAACTTCCCATCATCTGAAAAGTTTACAAGGTTCTTCACGTAGGAAGCAGGCATCTCAAGACTGTTATCTCCACGAGCCAGCCACAGGGACTCAATCCACCCCAATGTTTTGTTCCATTTACGCTCCGGAACACGAACATAGCGGTCGGTCGGATTAGTTATCTCAATGAGGACGGCTCCAGGGAACTCACGACATTCGAACCCTCTTCGGGTAACGTCAATCCCTTTATCCATCAACTCCTTACAAAGTAGCACCAGCGCACTACTCAAATTTTCTGCTTGAAAATACATAAGTCTTTCTTGATTTAATCGATTAATAATTCTCCTGGCTTGGGCAACTTAGCATTCCACTTCGGGGGGAAGACGAACTCAATCTTCTTCGGACTCTTTTCGTAGGTGTGCTTGATACGTTCATTTCTACCTTTGTTGAAAGACGCTCCCAATCCCTTCGCAAACTTCGATGTTTCACAGAAACAGTTCTGAAGATTCGTAAGAGTAGGAACAGGCTCCCACGGTAACGGGTTCCACTTCATACCTGTCTTTTCGCAGAAGTCACCCATCAGCCTTTCAAAGTTGTCGTGAACCCACTTGATAGTGCCCACATAGTCATAACGCTTTCTGGACGCTCCGTCAAATGTCCAGCCGATACCTTTCAGCGACCCTGGACCAGTGATGACAAAATCGTTTTCCGAAAAGTTAAACAGGGGTGAATAATTCAGGTCAATGCAATATTGCTGAGCCGTGAAGTCCCCGTAGATTTTCATATTCCTGAAAACCCAATACAAGTCCTCAAAGGTCTTCGCCTCTAAGAAGTCATACAAGTGTCCGTTCTGAAAGATTTCGTCCTCAAAGATACGGAAGTGAGCACGATGTTTGCTCATACCTGTTATGTGCTTATATTGGGGATACTGATAGAAGAAGCAATTCACGATGTATGCGTTACCGTATATCGTGTCGCCACTGTCAACTACCTTATCCAAGAACTTCGCTATGTTTTCCAAGCCTGTTTCGTAGGTGATATCCCCGAACTCCTTTTCCAACAAATCCCACGTTTCGTTCTTATTGAAATGCTTGAAAAGCAATATGCGAAAGAACATATCCTCTGGCTCGTATTCTTTACCATTGTAAATCACACGGCTCAACAGGTATTGACTCACACGGTCAAGACAACGATACACGTTGGTGAACTTAAAGTTCCTCAATATGTCGTCATCCGTCCATGGAGCCTGTTCCCCATTGTACTTTCGCCAAAAGATATTCATTCTCTCGCACATCCAATATAGATAGTGAAGGAAGTTATCGTTAGGAGTCGGACTGAAATTATTTTCCTTTCTTGCCATTCTCAAATGTTTCAAACGAGTTCTTTTCAATGTAGTCCGACGCTTCACAGAAAGCCACGAACTCTTCACATAGTTCTGACAGCCCAAAGAAATTGAAAATATGAACACCCAAGTCCCAGACCGGAGCGTCATACGGTTGGTCGTGAAGAACCACACAACCGCCAGCCTCATTTACCTCTTTTCCCTCTCTTTGAGCCTTTTCGAAGTCGTGCATAAAGGTTCTGTGCTTCCGCCACATGCAATCCCCCTTAGGAGGTTCGCCAGACCTGTATGCTATCCGAGCACAATACTCATCCCATTGGTCGTCACGGTAATCATACCTGACATGGAGAATGTTCGTAAACTCACTCTCTCCGCATAAATCCAAGGGACGCAATCGCCATGATACAGTTGTTCCTGCACCATCAATCAAAACTCCATGCCCTGCCTTAGACGTTTCCTTCAAGAAGTAGGATAGACCCTCAGCCTTGCACAGTCGCGACGTCATACTGTCGTAACCTTGCCAGCGTCGGATACCGCCATTCTCATAGAATTTCCCAACGAAAACCATATTGAAGTCCTCGGAGTAAACTCCGACTTCCTTTTCCTTTCCGTCAAGTGTCTTAAACTTGTATGGGTGGAGTTTCATACCTAATGATTCGAGGAACTCGAGGAAGAGATAAACCCTTGTAGATTTACCACTCCCCGAGATACCTTTAACCAATACTATGGATTCTCCGTCAACCATTTACTTCTTCTTTGGAGTTTTCTTTGCGGGTGCAGGTTTGGCGTCCTCAGCCAGTTCCAACGCTGTTACACGTTTCTTGATAGGCTTATCGTCACCGAACTTGACCATACACTTTTCTTTGCCGTCTCCGGACTTGTACAGGCGAGTGATTTCACCAACAGCGTCCTCACCTTTCAGGGTAACTTTCGAACCTACTTTCAGTCCCGGAATTTCTTCTGATTCTTCGAGGTTCTGACGTTTTGTTTCACGAGGAGTCTTGTCGGCTTTCGCTGACTTCTTTTCCTTCATAGACTTGTCTGATTTAGACGGAGTCTTGCGGTTCTTTTGACGTTCCTCGTACTCGGATTCAGCCTTTGCCAAGCGTTCTTCCTCTTCTGGAGTCAGTTGTTCCTCTGACTGGTAGGTAGAGTTGCGTTTGTTCTGACGCTTCATTGCTGCTTCAGGTGAACCATCCTCAGGGTCTGGGTCGTCATCAGCGGTTTCCTCCTTCTTAGGAGCAGCCTTTTTCGCAGGAACCTTTTTGTCTTCCTTCTTCGGTGCGGCTTTCTTGGCAGGAGCAGCCTTTTCAGGTTTTTCTTCGGCTTCGCCACCTAACTTGTCAAGGAACTCTTGAGCCACCTTAACTTCCAATTCACTTGAGTTTTCATTCTCAATGATTTCGTTCAACTGTTCAGCAGTGAACTTTCTGTACTTCATACGAAGTGCCAACGCATTGTTTGCCATAATCGTTTTTACTTTATTAGTTAAAATTTTATTTTCAGTGATGTTTTATCACTTATCTCGGTACAAATATAATGTAAATATCTCGAATAAGTTTTGATTTTCTCGCGAAAAATCGAAATTATTTTTTGCCGGAATGACCAAAACCTCCCGCACCTCGTTCTGTATCAGTCATTTCACTGACATCAGAAACTTCGATAATTTCCTCGACTTTCGCATACGGAGCGAAGACAATCTGAGCAACTCTGTCGCCATTTTCGATTGTCTGTGGTTCTGTTGACAGGTTAATCAACGGAACACCTACTTCCCCACGATAGTCAGCGTCAATGGTTCCAGGAGCATTGATTACGGTCAGACCCTGTTTAACAGCACAACCGCTGCGAGGTCTCACCTGACCCTCGTACCCCTGTTCGATTTCCATGTACAAACCAGTAGGAATGATTTTACGCTCCATAGGAGCCAACGTGATTGAACCCTCGGGAAGATAGGCACGCAAGTCCATACCCGAACTGTCTGGAGTTTTGTACTCCGGCAGAGCATTTGTGCTCTTGTTTACGATTTTTAATTTCATACTGTAAATGATTAAAATGAAATGTTACAACCAATCAAAATTGTTTATAATTGTGATGTCATTATATTTAACGAGAAAATCACCTTTCGAGCCTCGAATTTTGACTTCCTCCTTAGCAGGATTGTTGCTTACGACCTCCATTATCGTCCCTTTATACAGGACTTTGGTATCCCTGTAAAGAATGTACCAACGGTCATAATTTCCCTGAACTCTCCTCTGTTCTTCGTCTTTGTACTGAAACGCTGGAAGACCTTTCTTTCCCCAGAAATTCTTTTCGACGAACTCCGCCACATTATATCCAGGAGTGAATATACTGTCGACGTTGAATTTCACACTCAACTCAATAATCTTCAACCGCTTCTTCTTAGCAATATCCGCTGCGACTGACGCATACGTTCCATTACGGTATATAGAGGAACGTAATTTGTGAGTCAGATACTCCAATTGAAGCCGTGTCAAAAACTGTCTGTGGCGCAGTCCTTTGTCCTCACAGGTTTCTTCTCTTACTTTGTCCATAATTACTCAAATTTTTATTTCCACTTTATTATAAAAGAAGCTAATTGGGTCGACCGCACCCCTCAAAACTTCTTCGAGATATTCTAAATCAATGTTTCCAGGGTCTATTCCTGGCTTCCTAATCGCTGTCACGTACACACGGTCAAACAGTTCCTTCATCTTTAATGCCGACTCTTTGCTCTCGTTTATAGTTCCAAAATCGTACAGGAGTATGACGTTCTTGATACCTTTCTTGAGCATCATGTTAATCTGTCCTTGACCGATGTTATTCCCGAACGTGAAGCAACACTTGATGTCGTCAAGATGTTGAAGTCCTAAAAGGTTGTCAATGTTCACTTTGTCAAAGATACCCTCAACGATGATGACTGTTTCAGTCTTCCCCTCTATCAACTCATCGCAACCCCCTAACAAGTCTTGAAAGTTGTTCTCGGAGTTCCTGTAACGTAACACCAAGTCAGCCTCATGACGCTTGTATGCCTCAAGATTTTCTTTGTGCCATTCCTTCGAATACCTACTGCGTGCCCACCACGCCACACACACTCCATTGACTTTCATCTTAAAGATGATGAAGTTCTTCAACTTCGCTTCCAACGGTGTATTAGTATAGGATGGCTCGAACTCCGCATAGTGTTCAGGTCGGAACCCACGATTATTCAGGTACTCATCATCCACAAGTGGTTTCAGCCGTAACGGAAGAGTAACAGGCTTTAATTCCTCTTCCTGTACCTGTTCCGCATCACCCTCCATCCACTTCGATGTCTCCCCCTGAATATCACCTATCTTTGGACAGTTCTCAAGTTCATTCGGCTTGACTGTATAGGAGCGTTTCGCGAGGTCTGTTCTACCGAGTTTCTTGAGGAACTCATAGACGGATACCTTACGAGGACACTTCCAACAGTGGAACGTCGCAACGCCATTCATATTGAAGATGATACCCCACTTCCCTGCTTTTCCGCAGAAAGGACAGTCCATATCCTTATTCGTGAGCCACCCCTGTGAACCAAATGGCGTGAGATTAAAATCAGCGATTATCTGTTCCTTATCGTACCGCATAACGAAATTATTTCTTGCGAGGTACAGGCTTCCTCGTTGTCTTCGGAGTTTCCTGCACACCCTTGTTTGCTAAATATTCCTTGAGCGACTGTTTAGTCTGTCGCTTATTCAACGTCTCTTGTGGCTCCTGCGCAGCCGTTTCACCCTCGCCAACTACCTTTGTTCCGTACACTCCTGGTGCTATCTCTACTCGCTCCTTCTTCTCCCCAACGGCTGCTTCTCCGTTACCTTTACGGCTGCGACGGCTCTCAAGCCTGTCAAGAGCCGACATATCCAACACCTGCTCAACGATTGTTGAACGTGATATATCGTAGAAGAAGCCGTTCTCGTAATTAGTAGGGATTCGAATGATGATACCATTGTTTCGGTAGTTTCGTAACTTATCACAATAGATACGAGCCATGTTCTGTTTACCCTCTTCGATTGTGATGTTACCTGTAAACACGAACGAGAATGGCTTGATAAGTGTACGGTCGCCCTCTGTATTCTGACGAGTAATTACCCGTGTTGGGTCGTTCCATACTTCAATAGGAACGTCTCCCGTCTGGGTTGCTGTGATTACGGCACAGTCGTATTTCTTCGCGATATCCTTTAATCGCTGGGCACACTTCTGTAACCTGTATTTGATGAAGTTCGGGTCGAAGTCAATCTTCTTGTTTTCCCCTGTCAATAACAGGTCAATAGAGTCGACTGTAACCAAGTCAGGATAATACCCATACTCTTTCTTATAGTCCTCTATCGCAGCCACCAAGTCGGCTATCGTCATGTCCATCATCTCTTCAGAAGCGTACACGTCAATATCACTGTTCACTGTTTGTGCCCTCTTGATGAGTGCTGAGATACGTTGTCGGGTCTCATCGCTGACATCACCCCTCATGATTTTCGCATAGGTAGTGTTCGCCAACATTTGGTCAAACTTAACAACCGCCTCATCACGACCACCCTCTAACTGAAAGTGAAGACAGTGATTGTGAGCGATTGATGTATTATACCAAGAAAAGTATTTAAGAGCCGTGGATTTACCAACACCGGAACGCATGATTAGGAGAACGGTATCCTGGCGAGGAATTCCCCCATCAGTAATTTCGTCAATCGTTGATATTCCTGTCGGTATCTTTGCCCGACGTGTTTCATCCTCGGCTTTCATTTGTGCCGTTCCTATGTTACGATAGAAATCCCTGTACACCCGTACAAACTTTCCTCGGAACTTATCTAAGGAAAAAGCGTTTATTTCCGCCATTCTTTTCTCAAGAAGAAGCATCGCTTCCTCTGGCTTCCCTTCATTATACATATCCGACACTTCGTGCTGAGTAGCGACAAATGTCTGACGTCTAATAAAGGTTTCCAATTGCCGTGTCATAGGTTCCACCTCTGGAAGTTTAATTCCCTTGACCTCAGCAATCTTCTTTGAAACTTCCTCGTTGTTAGGGAAGGTCATTTCCACCATACCAAACGTCGCCAGATTACCCGTTTTCTTCATCGTGTCTGCCAACACTTTCAGCATCGCTTTACAACCTCCCAATTCTCGGGGAAAGTTACTTAAATCGAGATTATCTACGACCAACTCCGCAAACTGTTTGTTTGCGAAAGCCAATCTTAACATCTCTTCCACGAAATTCGGGCTGAGAATCGCATCAACCTTTTTTGCCATATCTTTTCAATTTATACTGCGTCAATTTTTATCATTACTGTACTCTCTCGCAACTTGTTAATCGCCATGAAAGAGGAGGACACGGTATCATCGTGCCCACTGATACTCTCAAGAGTTCCCTTATCGCTGCGAAACGCAACTGAGTTGAACTCCCCAAACATCTGGTCAATCTTAGCAGCCGTGTCAGGATGATACGGACACTTGATTACACCTCTCTCAAATAACGCTGCAAGTGATGCCCACCCTGTTCTCAGGTCTTTCTTATTCCCGGAGGTCGTCGTGAACGGTGTAATATTCTTGATACCCATCTGGACGCACATATCCGCCAATATACTTTGAAAGCCGTTGTTTTCTACAACTATCTCGTTTGGCTTAAACACCCTGTTCAGGAGGTCAATCTTCTGTATCTGTTCATTATGCGACAATCCCTTTTCCCGGAATATATAGAGGAGATAATAATTCCCCTGGACATCCTTCCCCCAAACTGTATAACAAGTATAGTCGGCTCCCACATTTCCCGAAACAGCAAAGTCACAACCCATGACCACCCTCTGTAACTTGATAGGGAACGACTCTATGTTATCTACGAGCCTGATGTTTTCCATCCCGATTGTACTCCTCTTTAATATCTCCCAAGGGAAGATTGTACTATCGTCGGAAATAGGTACGACCAAATACTCACGAGAGAATACGAGCGTCCCCAGAGACGCTTTTTCCTCCATAAGTTTTGCCCACGTAAAACGGTCAGGAGCCAACAGGCGACCGTCCGGGAATATGGCTGGGTACTCAAAGACACGGAACTTTGGGTCTTTCTTTAATTCGGCATACAAGTCCTCTTGCTGATACGGTGTACCATCAACGATGTTATACCCATATGGCTCAACGATAGGAGTGATAGCACCTTTAAACAGGTCTCTCAATTTCTCACGCTGTTCCAGTGAATAGATACTACTCTCGTCTGGTAAGTCATCGCTGACCGCTGCCCCCACGTGAAGACCACGAATAAACCCGTCTTTTCCACGGAGGTGAAGTTTCGTCCCGTTCTCGCACTCAATACTTGTCGCTGCCAGCGAAGCCTTTCCAGTAGGGTTCAGTTTCGCTGCCAAAGCCTCATTCACACGGATTTCCTCAACCACCTTGTCGATGTGCTGTTTACCCAGTTTCTCCGTGTTCGTAATAATACAGGTTTCCTGACGATTTTTATTGTCAGGAATATCAGGTCGCATAAACGTCGGACGTCGGTAACTGTATAATCTCCACAACGGGAACGCCATACAGAACTCGTAGGAATTGTGAACGACTGTACCATCCTCCAACTGAAACAGGTGGTCACCATCGCACATAAACCCATAATAAGACTCTTCCCCAATAGGTTCAACCGTTATATTCCCACGCTCAAATACAGGCTTGTCGTAAGAGAACACCCTGTATCCTTGGAACCGTCTTTGCTTCTTAACGGGATATTTCAGGAATTGTCCCATTTCTATTTCGACATACTTCTTCCGCTTCGTGTCAAAGAGGCACATCGTGTGCGCTCGGTTCACGGCATACGGCATACCATTCTCCTGCTCAACCCTGAACATCTGAGCACGACCGATATGTCGTGTCAGAACCTTTCGGGGAGTGAAGTCTAATCCCATCACTTCCATTCCGGGATAGATGTCCTCTATATTCTTCACGGAAAAGTCAGCCATCAGCACCCGTGTGCCTCTCGCAAAGCATTTACCGTGGGAACGAGCAGCAAGATATGCGCTGTTCGGATAAAGTTGCACCATGTTTCCCCATTCAAGATTTCTCCAACCCTGACGGAAATTAGGAAGCATAGTTGTCTTGAAATAGTTGTACGACTGAACTTTCAGCGTCTCATCCATTGACTCTTCCAATTGGTCAATGTAGTTGAGCCGTTCAGTTTCAAGCGTGGTATTTAGGGAAAGAACATTATTCGTCTGAATGAAGATTTCCGATAACAGTGCATCGACGTCACCACCATAGCCACCAACCAATTGATTGATAGCCACAGGTGGTAACGACTCAAGCACGTTGAACGCAGTAGAGAACACCGTGTCCAACTGTTTGTACGACAACTTTAAATCTTCATTAAAATGTATCATACCAATTGGAACCTTTCTCTAAATCTTGACTCTTTTCTTGTAGATGAAACTGCTGCCACAGGTGAAGAACCCCCTGTGCCTCTCATGTGCTCAATGTACTTCAACATGAGTTGAGCGTTTGCTCGGGTATCTACCAACGCACGGTGGGCATCTACCAACTCAACACCCTCCAGTCGGCAGCACGTACCGAGTTTATAATTTTCTTGCTCTACTGCCCGATACCACCCCAATTTCATTGTATCTTCAACAAATTTAACATATTCCCATAAATTATCTTGCTGAAACTCAAAGAGTCCTTCGAAAAACGGAATATCGAATAATTGAAAATTGTGTCCACACAAAATTGTGCCCACACGGGGATTTTTATACTTCGTCAAAAATGATTTCACGGACTGATAAACATTTTTGACACTTTCCCCATTTTCAGTAAGATGCTTCAATGATAAACCATGAACTCTTTCGGCTTCTGGGCTGTATTCTAACCCATCTTTATAAGGTGAAATTATTTCGCTATATTCATCAACTATTTTCAAGTTGACTAAATCAATAGCAACCAGCGCAACCTCACACAATGGGACATCGAAAAAAGCCTTCTTTTCTGGCTTCCCTTTAGAAGCCTTACAAGGCAACCCTCCTGTTTCGGTATCCGCAACTACCATAAAATTTGCAGTCGTTTTCATATCAAAATCTATTTTAATTTGTAACTAAATTCAAATCCATCAACACTTATAATCTTCCCCAAACAACAGCGATTTATTCTACCAATTCCAATAGAAGTTTCTAAAGCAGCCTGAGTTAAACTATCAAAAGTTTTCAGCAACTTTCCATATAAATATTGGTAAACTGCTTTCCTTCCAACTCCAGTCCTACCTTTGAGAGAATCAGAAATATGTTTCCTCTGTTCAAGAGTTCTCTTCTTTCCCCGAAGTTTTTCTGCTCTATTTTCTATTTCTATTGTGGACTGTTTTCTTCCTCTTAATGGGGAAATACGCTTTTCTATTTCTTCCTCAGATTGTTTCTTGCCTCTATTTCCTGAGCCCATTTTATACAGAATTTCTTCAGTAAACTCATACCCACTTCGACCACCCGAAGTTGAATTATAACCATTCTTATAGGAATCGTAAAAAGAAATCCAATATTTTTCTCTTTCATCCAACCATTTCACGCATTCAACTAAATTTTGAAATGGTTTCTTTTCAAGGCATTCAACAGAAAAAGAATCTTTACCGTATTTTCGAATTGCTCGATAAAACTTACAGTCCTTTATCCGTTTCTTTGTTTTAAATGCCGTCCGGATATGCCGATTAAATCTTCGATGATATTCATGAGTAACCTGACCAATATAAACTTTATTAGTCTCAGAGCAAGTCACCATATAAATATATCCAGTCATAATCGTCTTTATTTTAAGAAATCATAAATTTCAAATCCTCTAAATCCTTATCGCGAGTTTCGATGTCATCGTACACCAGCGTCAAATTGACGACAGGGTTCTTTTCACCTTTTAACCCCAACGGAAAATCGTTCAACACGATTGTAGGCTCACCCTCAACCGTCATATCGCCTCGGCATTGAATGACATAGAACTTGATAAGAACTTGGTTGGTTCTATCGTGAAACTGAAAGACTTTCGAGTTGAACTTCTTTTCAAGTTTCTCAATGAACCTCGTGAAAGCCTCAAGAAACTTTTCCTCGGTCTCTGAATTCTCTTCTGATACTGTTAGGAGGTCAGCCAACCGCTTCGCACCAAACAGCAAGCAAAGCCTCACGAGGATACCTGTTATTCTTTCATCCATTTCGGTTACAAATTTAATAATTATTACTCGTCTTTACAAACTGAACTTCTCGCTCCAAATTCGTACTTTTGATGACAATCTTCGCAAGTCAGTTCAATATTACTTTTTACCAGCCTTAACTCGGGATAAGCACCCTTCGATTTGATGTGGCTAAAATAAATCGGTTTAAGCGGTTCTAAGAGACGCTTCCCACAATGCGTACAAATGTGAGGACGCTCCGCCCATATTTCCTTAAAGAGAGCCAATTCACCCGTTGCTGGTCGGAGTTTAGGTTTCTTTGCTTTACTCCTTTCAGCACGTACCTCAAATCGTGACTTCCCGTTGTGAAGTCTTTTATAATTACAGTCATCGCACAGGCACTTGGTTCGGTTCGTGATATACCGATGTTTCCCGCACCCGTTGCATATCTGATATTTTTCAGTCGTCTTCGCCATAGTCTGTCATACGTGATACTTCCCTTATTGTAACGTGAGAACCCTGTAATTGCTGTGTCTCCGTAGCACTCTTCTTTTCAGCACTTTCCGAGATTTGTTCATACAGGCTTTTCCCGCTGGCGTCCTTTGTTCCAAACAACATCTTACAGTCCTTTTCGAACGGACAAGTATAACAGATTTCATCCTTCGGATTGTAGGGACTACTCCCGAACTTCGCTTCACAGAAATTCGGACCCGATATTCTTGACATTCTCAACCGTTCCCTGCGAAACACGTCATCCGATACCGCTTCATAAGTGTTTGTCTTGACAGGGTTCACCAACTTCTTCTCACGTGCCCAATCCCTTGCATGCCACTTTGCTTCATCAGAATATTCATTCCAACGTCTCCATGCTTCTTTCCCCATGAACCAACTCGGCATCGGTTTGCGTTCATGGTCTTGACCCACAAAGACATAGAATTGAAATAGGAGGAAGTTCCAAATGAAGTCCGCTCCCGCAGTCGGGGGAAGCGTTTCCATGAAAGAAACAACCGCAGAACGATGTAAAGGTTTATTCATCTTGAGCGTTCTGGGCTGTTCCTTCATTCTCATTTGCAGATACTCGTATATCCGCAAAATTATCTTCAAAGTTTCATTATAAGAATATAGCATAATCATCTTTAATTTAGGGAGAGGGATTTCTCCCTCTCCGTTGTTACACCCAGTCGACAATCATATCAATTGACTCCTGTTGGGGGTGCGTTACAGGTTTATAACGTCTTCCCGTCGGGTCGGCTGGGTCTGGCTCACATACATCATCGTACTGCTGCTTGGCAATCTCGGTATCAACGTGACGGCAAAGCCACAACCCTATTTCCGCACCAGCCTCTAAATCACCTACTTCCAAAACAGCGTCTTCTGTCATGTCAATGAACTGTGCCCTGAACGGCTTATTCGTAGGAGCCATGACATTCTCCATAGACTTCTGGTTGTATTTGTTCACTACATTCATCGCACCGACAGCCATCTTGTAGGAACAAATCGCTCCTTCTTGACGGCTTATCTTCACTGTGATATTCGTACACGGTGTATCGAACTCATTCTTTAGCACGATAGCACGATATTCATCCCTTCCGGACTTCATTGTCATCAATGATATTTCATCAAAGATGTTGCTGAAGTCGTCATTCGCAACAGGGGTGGAGGATTTGAATCCTCCAAGTGAACGCTCGGGATTGGGCTGTTCATTATTTGCCCCTGTCGTAGTAGTATAATATAGTTGCATAATCTTATGAATTTTCGTTGACCTTTACCATTACACCCTCGAATTCACCAGTTCCGGCTTGAGTCGGTACGGTAAACAGTTCGTATCCTCCATCAGCAGTCTTAGTTTCGAAGTCCCAGAAATCTTCCTGTGTATCCTCAACGAATGTTGCTGTGTACACCGTATCAGCCTGAGCAGCGATATCCTGAATGGCTGTCTGATTGTGAGCATTACCATTACGCAACCATCCAGCAAACTTGTAGCCAGCAGCAGCCTGAGCGCATATCTGTACAGTCGTACCCATAGGCACGGAAATTGACTCTTCTGCCTTGTCGATTGTTGCTGAATTGTTGATTGAAACAGCTCCCTGAGATACTCCACCGCTTGCCGTCTTGACAGTAATCTTCACGTCTTGAATCGGGTCGGGGTCTTCCTCGAGAACAATATTCAAAGTTTCATTCTTTCCAATTACAGTATAGTTTCCGGACTTCGTCAAGTATCCTGGCTTGGATACTGACCAAATCAAAGTACGACCATCTATCGCCTCTACGCTGTTAGTAACCACACCATCAATGATTACTTTCGCATCCGCCGGAGTCGGGTTGATTGTTATCGTATAAGTCTGACCAGAACCTCCAGAGCCACCCAATGTCCAGTATTGAGTTCTTTCATCCAATATCGTTACTGAACCACCATTGTTACGGATACGAGCAATGTAATACTCATTGGCATCCTTTGGCGGCATAGTGCCCTCTGATGGCTCTGGTACGAGAGTCAATTTATACGTGTCAAACGTATATAAGCCTTCCAACTGTTCGTCGGTAAAACGACGTCCCATCGGTATGCTACCCAATACGATAACTCGAAGTTGAGTTTCAGCTCGAAACGCCACACCGCTCGAAAGAACAACGTTATTCGCATTGATGATATCTACAATCTGATAGACCTGATTGTTTAAAGGCTGTGAACCGTCATCCTTCACAAACCGAATGCAGGTAGGAACGCCAGAACTTTGCCCTCTAACAATTCCCTGAAAATTGACAGTTCCGGAAACGTTTCCGGAAGTATCTACTTGAACATATCCGTTCTCGTAATTTCTTGAATCGGGACTAACTTTCAACCAGTAATATTTCTGGTCATTAGGAATCGGGAAGTCAAGCTGGTTATCAACTCGGTATCCTTTCAAGTCAGAACCGATAACGTAGCCACCCACCATATTGATTGCTCCCAATGTGGTAGACGCTGTTACCTTAAATGCTGACCCTGCTTTTCCTCCTGGAGATACCAAACCGAAGGAGAGGGAAGCGGCAAAGATTGCCGACACTTCAGGTTTCTCGTTCAGGAATGTCATCATCCGAGTGAGCTCTTCCTTTTCGAGGAACGTACCTCTGTGAATGTTTATCTTACTCATATTATCAAAATTTATTACTGTCCTTGTTGGTCAATTTCAATTCTTATCGGAGTGTCTCCAGCATCGCCTGATGACGGTGTCACTTTTGCCCAATCTTCTGGTAACGGGTCAAGTGCCCATTTCTTAGAAGATGAAACAACGATTGTCTGGATACCACCTGTTGCCGGAAGTTGTACAGCCGACGGAGTAAACCTCAATTCGCTATTTCTTTCGAAAACAGCTTGAATTTCAAGGTCATGGTCTCCAATCCAATATTGAGTCGGGTTTCGAGTATCCTCTGTAGAGTCGGTGATAATTCGCCATTTTAAGAACGTATAACCCGGACTTGGTGTTGCTGTAAGGGTTATCTCGGTTCTCGGTAAACGGCTTCCCTCAACGGTCGCTGTTCCCCATCCTGGCTCAACTATCTCAACATCTACATTCATAGGCAAGTTCATCACGACATTAACTGTTTGGTCTTGAGACATCATGATATTTCCATCCGTTGATACTCCTCTGGCGGATACGGTATAATAAACCATATTATCCATAGGAACTTCGAAACGAACATAACCATTGGCGTCTGTCTGTGATTGGAAGCCATTACTCAATGTAATAACCGCTCCCTCTACTGGCGCACCGTCAAGTTCTCGCTTAACATTGAACGTCAAGAAATAGGAAGTTCTCACCACCCAATCCAACCAAGTGTACGATACGACATTCTTATAGGAAACAAGATACCGTCTCACGAACTCTTCAATATCATCTTTCGTTCTTGCCGATTTGATTTGGGCATACATTGCTATCACATTCTTCTGCCCCAGATACCCCTGTGAAAACGGGAGGTCGAGCGGTTTCAACACTATTCCCGCAATCTGAATATCGGCTGAAATCAAGTCTCGATTCTGTACGATGTATGGAGCCATATACTTCACATCACCAATGAACCTCAACGGTCTTCCATTTTCGAAATTCAAATACAGGCTTTCATCTTTCTCCTCAAGAATGTTATAGATGATTCCTCTCAAACGATAGTAGATTCCTGGAACTTTACACGGACTCTGATAACGGTCTCCAGTGAAGAAACTGTTTGTTTCACGCCAATCAGTGATTCGAACCTGATTGATAAGATTCATATTAGCATCGTAACAGTTCACCCCAAACTCAATGTTTTGGTCACCCATACTCAGCGACTTCACCCAAACGGTCATCTCATAATCAAGTCCCGGATAGACCTCCATCGCCTTGCTTGTATCGGCTTCGGTTGATATACCTACTCTTCCCGAGCCTGTTGGCTGAAAGACATACAGGTTATCAACGAACTTTCTTCTGACATCACCCAGTATAGGATAGTCCTTCAGTGGTCCGACTCCAACCGTATAAGATTCAGAAAACTCAGCCGGAACGTCTTCCCCAGTGTATATCTGCCACGGATACTTTGTTTGTATCTCATTTTCGACAGGAGAACCCGTTCTTTTCATTTGTAGCTCATCTTCCCTGAACTGTATCAAGTCGGCAAAGGTATCACCTGCACAGTCTGGTCCATAGTCCCAACCTTTCGAAACGGCATTGACTGTTTCTGTACCGTACCAAGTAGGAGAAGACCATCCTAAACACCACCCCACATTTTGCGGAGCCAATACAGCAAAGATGAACTCATTTGGTTTTGAATAACCCACCAGACGTCTTAGTTCCCCCTCTATCGTTCCCCCTGTATCAACTATCTGATACGTTCCTCGTTTGTAGAACTCTTGAATCCAATTATTAAACAGGTAACGACGCTGGTCAAGTGTATCGATGTTTTCGTACACCAATCCCCAACCCTCAATAAATTCCTTCATCAAAAGGTCGCTGTTCTCCAACTGTCTAAATTGGCGAGCATAAATTACGATGAACGCAAAGTAGTGGGTAATCGTTAGGAAGAATGTATTGTAGTCGTCCTCGTTGTTACGGCTCACGTACAATGGGACTATTCCAGGCTCAAACAGCTTCTCTAAGACATTTATTGCCCATATCAGAACCTGTGGGTCGTTGCTGTCAAAGAACGTCTTAAAAATCGTCTTATCGTAAATCGTTGATGACAGGGGGTCGTCGTATGGGTCAATCATCGCTCTTGTCTTCGGTAGGCTGTACGGCTCTACCACATACTCGAGCACCAAATCAAAACTATCAGTGAACCGACCCAGCTCACTGAATGTTTCTTTTGTCAGAGTTGTCCAATCGGTAAACGATTCACCCCCATCTTTTGAATACCTGAACAGATTGACTTCACCCTGTCGTGCTGCTCGCAATACAGGTATGAGTCCAGCTGGCGGAATCACTTGAGTATAAATCGTGAACCCCTTTCCGACTCTTGGAAATTCTTTAAACTTTATTGTCGCCATCGTTACTTCTTAAATTTTCTTATCAGCCAAAAGATTCCTCCACCAACAGTGGCTATCCCTGCGTAGAAGAATATCTTTTCCCACCACCGTAACGGCATACGTTTCGGAACCTCAACTTTCTTCTCGACCTCGACAGGATACGGAGCGGGAACTTCCTTAATAACTTCCCTATCCTTATACACTACTTTGACCGGAATACTGTCTTGCTTGTTTTCAATATCATGCTCGAGCAAACCCGATTCCCCATGATATGTTGCGGTTGAACGAGCGTATTTCGTTTCAACCGTGCTTGTCGTATCAGGTGTGATTACTTTCACATACTCCTTCTCGAGTTGTACCTGTACGACTGTGTCCCGTACTGTTTCCGTTACTGTAACAGTCTTCTCCACGGGAATATAAATCTTTCGGCTGCACGCAGCAACCAAAAGAACTATTCCCACCAGCATAAAAGCCACTTTCGAAATCTTTTTCATATCTTTATTATTCAATGGTTATCCAAACATTCCGCCCAGCCTTAATCGCTTCACGGACAAGTTTCTTGACCCTGTCAGTGACGTTGAATTGGTTCCTCAGTTGTTCCCTTCCAGGAACCCTGTCACCTGTCAAAATGCATCCTTCGGTATGTCCGGGATTGGCTCCTGCGTGAATAAGTATCCCCAAGAAGTGAGGAACATCTTCAAGAGCAGGATATTCTTTTCCGAATTTCGAAGAATACCGATAAATAACTTTATAACGTCCTGGAGGAATACAGGTTTCTCCGTACACCTTCTCCGGACACTTGCATGACTTCCCCTTTGGAGTATAGGGACAGGTCTCAGGAAGTTTCCTTTGGCAGTCCTCAAGCGTATCAGCAATTCTCAACCCGTTGACACTCATGACTCCCATGGTTGCCGTCGAGGAAAACTCCTGTCTTTTCAATTTTATTTCCAAATCTTCCATATCGTTCCTTATTTAATATTCACCGTAAAAATACTGCATTTTATCTCTTGAAACAACTCTAATTTGCGGGATAGAACACCGGAGAGAACTCTTTCGACTCGTCAAACATCACGTTTCCTTCCAAGTCCCTCATGATGAATTTCTTAATCCTCGGCAGCATGAAATCTGATACAGGCTCATCAACTGACGGCTTGAACCACTCCGACGCAACGTAGCGGACTCCCTCTGTGTTCTTTACGATTTCCAACAGGTTATCCCACTCAACACGCTGTCCTGGCTCCCAAAAACGGAAGTCAAGATACTTCGTCATTCCTACCTGTATATTCTTTCGAACGGTTGCTGTATCATAGCCAGCCTCCAATTCACAACGGAAATCAACACCGTCCTCCCCTCCAACTTCGTACCACGTAGCGTTCTCCAACTTGATACCCATCAACTTCCCGGAAACTATCATGTCTCCGATGCCGAAATAGGGAGTCGCTTTTTCAAGCAATGTCTTCAACTCTGAATAGGAAAGTTCTTGACCGTTCTGTGTCGCCAACTGTATGTGAATGAACGAGTCTTCCATGATTCCTACAAACATAATCTTGAGAATTCTGTTATCGAAATTCTGGAAGATTTGAGTCAGTTTCTCAATCGTCGCTGTGGCATACACGTTCTGGTGGTTCAGGATACGTCTCCGGAACATTTCATCGCTCTCCTTGTCACGACCGCCAATAGCATAGTATTCATTCGTGCATTCGTAGTGTCCCTGCGGAATAGGGTTCACGGTCGTAATACTGTTCGCATCAACATTCGTAAACAGTCCTATTGCCTCGCTTCGCACCTTTACATAACCATACCCCAACTCGCCAACTGTAAGAGAGTTTTCGATGGCGAAACGAACGCCATTTGTACTCACAAAAGTGTTCACTCCAGCCGTGTACGTTGTTCCTGGCTCAGCATATACTCTGATATACGTAGAAGAACCCAACGCTCCGTAACGAGCCGTCACCCCAAACAAGGACGCTGCCCTATCAAGATAATCCCCAGAAGCGGTTTCTGGGAAGATTTGTGTCTCGACTATCGCCACATCCTTGATAGCCTTTTGCGCAACTTTTGCCGATGCATATGCAGCGGCATTCAAGACGGAGTTATCAGTGATGTCAGATACCTTGTCCGTCTTGTTTAAGAATGTTTCAACCCAAAGATTCTTCAGGAATGAGATTGTGTTATTTACTTTCGTTATCATATCTGAATATTTGTTACAAGAAAATTATTCGTTACTGTCTTCGCCTGTATCTTCATGAAGATAGCGTCTTCCTTCCTGTACAGGTCAAGAAGATTTACTGATACCCACCGAGCGTCTCTTTGAAACATATTCACCAAGTGTTTGAATAGGGACGGATACTGTATAGCATTCACGGAAGAACCGATAGCCTCATTAGGAAGCCCATAATTCGGGAACTCCGGAATTGTACCTTTCAAAGCATGAATGATTGTGTCCAAAGCCTGTCCAATAGCAGCCTCGTATTCAAGCGTCGCCAAGTCATCGTTCTCAAACCGAAAGTTCTTATCAATATCCTTACCGAGTATCTTTTCAGAATCAAGATTATCAACAATATTCGGAATATTAAAATTCCCCGATGTTCTGATATTAATCTTGAACATTCCGCCACCTGTATTCGCATCGTAGTCCTCTTCCTCTACTGCGTTATTTCGAGCAATATCTACCCAATCATCCTGAGGATTGTTCGAGCCTAACTGTGATGATACATTCTCAAACGTTTCACGAGTCTTAAGAACTCTTTGAAGAGCAACATTCATTCCGTACCGTCCAATAATAGCTGAACGCAACCATCGTGATGAATTGTCTATTGTCCACAACTTCGTTTGGCATTCAGTGAACATATCAAGCAATTCCCAAGAATCAATCCTGGAAAGACCTGTCGCCTTTAATGTGAACAACGGCTCAATCTCCTGTGATTGTTTCATCAGGGTGTCCAGCCTACCAAACGAATCCCCAATATTGACATCGTCTTGACCTGTATAGTAAGCAACTATCAGCGGATAGTAGGAGTTGCAAAACAATGCAAATGACTCAAAGTACGATTGGATGTCGTACCCTGTTTGCTTCTTAAATGTCTCTAATGCGTCTCTCATAACCATCCCTCCAATACTGTTTCGGTTACAGGCTGTAAAGCATCTGTCACCACTGACGCAACTTCATTGACTCCTGTCTGTATCATTGAAGGAAGTAACTTGTCAAGCAAGGATTTATCATTCTTGTTAGACACGGCTTCCAACGGAGCCAACGCAATCATCGTCATATTATAGTTCCATACCATATTCTTCGACAAGTCCTGTGAAAACTGTACTCCGGATGGCGGAATAGAAACGAGGTAACTTTCCCCAAGTGCCATATTATAGAAGTACAGCCTCAATGGTCTCCCACTTTCATCAAGACCAACGCTCTTACTTATCATCGCCTGAAGTATCTTCATCACGCCATAACCTGTCTTAACATTCAGATTGAAATTCGAAAATGCAAGTCCTGAAATTGAACCGCTCTTCTTAGTGATGTCAAACAGATGATATTTTCCTGCACTGACGCTTTTGCTTGACGCATCAATGCTCACGGATGGCTTCGGATTGATTAGTATCTTGAACTGGCGACCGAAACTCCCTTTAATGTTAATTTCCTGAGGCGAATAAGAAGGAGTCGACAATACTGTTACTCCTGCCATCGACTTCTTGATATTAGTTCGGGTTGGTTCTGTCTTCGATATAGAATCCGGCATTATAGGAAATGTCAGATAATCTATCGTGTTGTCGTTACTATCCGCAAGTTCCAAAGCAACCATGTACCATTCGAAGTCATTGGGATACAAGCTCGCAAGAGCCTGTCCCCCGATTGACTTCGCCATGTTCATAACTGTATCTAATGCAGACATATCTTTTAAATTTTTCTACAAATATAGTAAATCGTTACAATATTTTTCCCGTTCCTGTCGTAGCACCTGTCTGAGCAGTAGCAGAACCAGCGGTCGAAACAGGGATTCCAGCCTGAACCTCACCCGTCTTGACAAAAGCGTCAATAGCATCCGCCAAACCGTTTGCGAACTTGCTATCGTCAATCTCAGTTTCTTTTCTCATTTGCGTCATCAATGAAAGTATTGATTGCGCGAGTGCTTCTTTCTGTAATGGCATAACTCTATTTATTAAAGAATTGTTTCAATAAACCGCTTAATTCAGTCGTCTTCTGTATCGTAGGAGGCAATGGTGTTCCGCTCGGTCCAACAGCCGTTGAAACTGTTAGCGTGGCGATAGCATCAACGATTTTTGTCAGAAGTTCATTCAACCCTGTCCCTCCATTGATAATGGACATCTTCCCATTGCTTATTTCAATCATTGCATCACCCTGAGACAGAGTGGCTTTCTTGTCCTCGAAACGTAGGGTGCAATCAAAAATTGTCGTCTCCGCTTTATTCTCGTTGACGGTATGATTATACTGGGTTTCCCCCACCTTTGTTTCTGTCACGAACCCTTGCTCGGTTATAGTCGTTTTTGAGAAGTTTTTATCGTCTCCCTCACCATACGTAGCAGAAACGGTCATTTCTTCCTTATTGATGCTTATTCCCGACTCATTTTCGGTGACAGGGTCTATCAGTTTAGCAGTGAGCTCTTCGAAAGCCTCTACTTCCACTTTCTTGTTAGCGGAAACTTTCACTGTACCCGTTGAACCTACCTCAAGAAGAGCGTTCTCGTCTCCAAGCGCATTTATCTTGAGAGTCCCGAACTGTTGCCCTCTAATTGAAATGAACAACGTTCCTCTCTTTGCACTACCTGTAATGCTCAGAGAACCCTTATCCCATTCACGAAGAATTGAAAACTCTTCATCGCTTCTCATAGGGATACGACCATTCGTTGAAATAAAGGTTCCGATAATCATTGGCTGGTTCATGTACGATTGTGCTATCCACATCACCGGAGTTCCCTTCTCCCCAACCTTTCTTGGAAAGGTTATATTCTGAAGAGCCTCGTTTGAAATGAAGCATTCGTGAATGACGTTCCCTTCACTATCATCAATGATTGATATCTTATTCGTTCGAAAACAGGTGTCAACGAACTTATCACGGTCAACTCCTTCCGGAATTAGAACGTATCCAAATCCAGTTGTTTGCTGAACCGTTCCTTGCTTACGAACAGGGGAAACCCCTTGTTTCCCCACCTTTTTGACTCTAATCGTTGCCATCTTTAAACATTTCTCTTTCTAAGAAGAAGTTAAACACATCAATATTCACACCAAACTTCGTCGAAGACGGAGCTATTACATCGTCCTTATGCTTGGGGTCTCGCTTCTGAATATCCGCCCGAATTCCATCAATATCAACGATGTTGAAATAATTTTTCGCGGCATTCGTAATGTACTCAAGAAGCATCCCCCTCTCAACTGTCAGAACAGTAACACGGTCAATCACATCATTTGTGAATGTAATTGTATTGTTCACCGCTGTCACGTAGAAGAGCTCCTGCGTGCTCTCTAATATAACGAAAGTACCAACCTTGATACGTCTGTCCCCATTTATTGTTATCGTTCCTTTACGAGTGAACGGGAGATACGATGTGGTCTCAACCACATACAGTAAATCATTCAACAACGCTTGAGACATTGTATTGATATTCTTTTCGTCGTCTTTCCCTTTCAGGCTCTTTTCAGACAGATAGATATCATTCGTGATACACCGCTTGTTTCCGAAACGTTCAACATACTCATTCAAGAAGATAATAGGAACCAACGCCAGTGAGGAGAACTGTGAACTACCTGTCAATGCGTTCTGTGGCATGATTCGATACCACGCATAAGCACGGTTATCATACTCAAGCGAAAACGATAACAGGTCTTTCGGTTCTATTCCTATAAACTCTTTTGAATTGACAACGTTCTGAATTGCCGTCTTCGTAAACGGAGGCTGGCGTATCATCAGGTCGAATTCGTTCCCCCACGTATCTCCCCAAAATTCAACGAACGGTTGCTGGCATATCTTATTGAAGAAATCAAGCAACGTTCCTTCAGGGTTCGTCAATGAACGGTCAACAATTCTTCTGTCTGATAGCTGTCCGTCCACCCACAGGGTAATCATCTGCCACACCCCCTTTGCATCAGGACGCTTTGCACAATGAGAAAACAAGCTGTTAGGAACGATTCCAATGTTTGACAACTGATTCACGATAAACGATGACACGGTGTCAATCTGCTGAAACTCATAAGCGAAATAATAATCGTACGAACCCGTCACCATGTTACGCTTGAACCACGAGGATTCGGGGTCTCCCCCATAGAACCACCTGTCTGGGCTTCCCTCTACAAATTTCAAAGGAATAAAGTAGGAACCATCCTCAACTAACAGTTTCATCAAGTCCCGACCAGATATTGATACAGAGTAATCCGTACTTTCGGAATCAACATTTGTTGAAACAGTATCTATCAGACCCATCATATCCCATATCAACTTGTCATTCAGTTCTGACGGTTCAATGATGTGGGTGCTTGATTGGCGTTTCCCCATATCCTCATACTTCTCCTTCTTCAACTTTTCGAAACGAATAAATATCATATCGTTGTTCTGAATGAACTTCGAAAACCAGTCACGATGAATACTTCCTCGCTTATCTGTGATATTAAAATGATTAGCAAAGTCTTCGCCAAATGTCTGGATTGTAAGCGTATCAGTTGGAACGAGCTCCATAGAGAATGTCCCCATTGATATATCTTTATTCGTCGAACAGGTTCTTATCCAAGAACTGATATCATACACTTTATTGAAGGCACGTGAATAGACCCAAACTTTGATGTTTAAGGCTTTCATCTGAACATGGTATTCTTTGTTCTCATCGCCCGAACCTGACGCTGCGGCACGCTTCTTCGCTGCGTAAGAATCATTGATTGGCTTTGAGCTACTCGAATCACCATTGTTCGTAGGAGAGTCCCAAGGCACATATTCGGGGTCTTTCAGGAGCTCTTTTTGTTTCGTTGACCAAAACGCTGAGAAGCTACTATACTGCCTCATAAACAGGTCAGAAGCAAGTATCTCTTGCAGCTCTGCGGTTATCTGTTTGTTTGGTATTGCGTACCATGTTCCCACCATTATCAACGGTGGCTTATTCTGCTCTATTTCACTCTTATATTTCTCCTTCATTTGAGGAGAATAGCTGTTTATAATTATCTCAGCATTCGTCCAATGACCATCGGTAAATTTTAGGAAGTCATCAACGGTCAAGTCCTCTTGATACCCTTGCTTCTTCAAATCATCAAGGAAATCTTGGATAGTCGCTGGTTCGCGACTATCTTCGATTCCTTTGAACCAATCGGTTGAATACGGAGGTATTTTCTTTTCTTCTGCCATAATTATTCCGATTGAATTGTTATGTTATTCAATGACTTTCCAACTCCTTCTTTAACCCCCTGAGAAACATTCTCCCGGATTTTCTGTAACTGTTCATCGGTAAACTGTATAGCAGGGAATCCACCCTGTTGCCCTGTACCTGAGCCAGCACTTCCTGGGGAGGGAGCTACGATTGTAACAGGTATCGGACCCTCCTCTTTGATTACTTTAACAGCCGCAGCGATAGAAACTTTTCCTCCAAGAATTTCTTCATATCCATCCTTGATTTTTCTGTTCTGGGTTGCGGCAGTAGAAGCAGCGATATCTCCAACCATACTTCGAGCCTCCGCTTCAGAATACTCAGCACCCGTTGAACGACCACGTCGGAATATTTTCTGAGCATCGTTTCCGGTTGCCTTCTCCAAATCAATGATGTCGGTCATCGACAAGTTAGGGAAGATTGACTTCATCACCTGTCGACCCATTTCACCACCACCCGTCATCTTCTGTATTCTTTCGAAGAACTGTTGCTGAAGTTCAGGTTTCTCCGGCATCTGTTCAATCATCGCTTGTAAATCCGATAATTGAGCATCGGGACCAGCAACCTCTCTTGCGGTTCTCAAAAGCAACGCTTGACTGACGTCATCTTGACTTATATTGTTTCCCATCAAAGAGTTCTGTACACGCTCTAATTGGCGACCCTCCATCCCAGTAGCGTTCTGTATGCTTGTCATCGAACGTACTATTCCAGCCGTATTGATTCCACCTGTCCTGTTGAGAACATTTTCTGCCATACGGTTAAACGATTGTAGGTACTCACCAAGTGTCGACGCAATGTACTGGTCACTCTTTCCAAGACCCTGTAAGTTAGTGTCGAAAGCCTGTACAACGTTGGCTCCTGTACGACCTGAACGGTCGAAACGGGTTGTCGCCAACACCGAAGCAGCGTCATCTTCCGATAAGCCTCTAATCTTACCAGCCATTAACAGTTGGTTCACATCATGAAGCGAAGTGTTCCGTTCATAGACTCCTGCCTTCTGTAAAGTTGTAACCTGTGACAGATAATCTGTCATATTCAACCCCAGTGTCCGGGAAGCCCATGTAGGAAGTTCATCCCTGTCCGTCACCAACCCAGCCTTATCCGCTTTATACAGTTGTTGCCTCTTTTGACCGTATTCCCAATCTTTCCAAGCCTCCGCATCTGCCTGTGATTTAGGAAAAGCAAGTCCTGAAAAGTCAAGCTCACCCTCTTTCTTCGGTTGTGATTGCTTCTGTCTGTATGACCAGTCAGTCGCCATCTTATAATCATGATACGTAGTGTTCCCACCCGTAACATAATCAACATTATCACCAAATGAATCAACGAATTGGCTTCCCAACGCTTCACGATAGGAAATGTTATGCAAAGCAGAATAATCCCCCAACGCTCTATCGTTCTGGGTTGCCGCTATTCGTCCAACTTCCTTCTTTTCAGCTTCGGCTCCCGATATACCGAATGTCAGCATATTCAGCAGCCAATGATTACCCCTGTTATTTCGACGTTGAAATTCGTTTTCCGCACCGTACTGTGCAGCCTCATACTTCGCTTGCTGACCCAATATTGTACCAATCCCCATGATAAGCGCACCGAAAGGAAGCATTCCCATCAGTCCTCCCATACTCGTAGGGAGCTTGAACCCCTTTCCAAACATTCCAGCACCACCCTGTCCAGGAGTAGGAACTTCAGGGGTTGCCGGAGGTGGAACTTGTGGAGGTTCTCCCCCACCAGCCGAAGGAAGCACACCATTAGTGTCATCCCTCTGGGTCTTTTCCATTGTGTCCGCTATCCGGACAACTTCTGACAGTATCTTATCAAGAGTCGTTTGTTGGCGTTCAGTAAGCTGGGTATTTAAAGCACGACCAGAAGTTCCTGGAGATACAACTCCACCCGAACCACTTAAAGGTCGCCCAGTATAAGGGTCTATAAGGGTCGGTCGTCTTTCGGTCGGGGTATCATTAGGGAAGCCACCTTGCATTCCCCCTGAGAGAGCGTTTCGCTCCTTTAACAGGTCGATTTGCTTTTGGATGACTCCAACAGTTTGCTCAGCGATGTCCTTGAACGTACTTTCCATCTTATTGAAGTCGTTCCACAAGGCTTGAGCGTTTTGCCGGAGCTCCTGAAGAGGTGACGCATCAGCCGATACCCGTATTCTCTTGTCTTCCGCCATTTTGTTCTAATTTAAGCATTTCTTCAATTTCTCTTTCAGCCTCAGTAGAGAAGTCCTCAATCGTAGTCGGAGCCTTAAAGATGTCCCCAATTCCGGGAATATACTTATCCTCATCTTTCCCACGTTCAGTCTGAAACTCTTTTAAATACAGCTTGTCTTCTTCGAATTCCATTAGCTGGTATAAAAAAGAAGATTCCCGATGAGCAGGGGACATAAATGAAACATTATGCTTTATTCGCCACCACCTGTCCAACGGGAATCTATTGTTCCAGCTGACAACACCCTGTATCAGCTCGGAATGTTTCATATTACTCCTCCTTCTTTACGTCATCACTTTCATCACCTTTCAGGAGGTCAGTAATTTCTTTAAAGAACGGAGCAACCGTCTTGAAGTATTCATCGCGGATAAGTTTGTAGTCCCTGACGTCAAGTTCCGAAAAGTTCTTCACTTTCAAATCCTCAATCAATTTCGGGCACAAAACAGCAATCGCAGCCTCGATATCAATCATGTCAAGAGCGTGCTGAGCCATTGCTGAAGGACTCATTACCATTGAGTTATAGAATCCTCTGGACAGGCTTTGCTTCATCGCCTCAATTTGGTAGAACTGACCCACATTAGGGAACTTTACAGGGTAACTATGCCCCTTGATTTCAATTGTTACTTCATCTTTTATCATAATCTTCTTTATTTAAAGCAAGGCAGGATTATCCTGCCATGCTGATTGGTTCAAGATAAATACCACTGATGTCGGTTCCTGCAAGTCCAGCTTCCTGGATGCTGAATGACTGAGTATTCAGTAAACAGCCTTGCAAGCGAGCAATGGTTTCACCCGTGTTATCAACTTCGGTAACAAGTTTCGTCGCTGCGTCTTCGCTTGATACCGTTTTCGCATACACCGTAATGTCAAAAGCAATGTCCCCCAATACGAGGCTATTCTTTATCTCCGCTATGCTTCCGAACTTCTTGAGCATCTTCTTCATAATCGGAGTATTGAATGAAATGAAGTATTGTGATACACTCCATTGACAAGTGTACGCCACAGGGGGTGCTTCCTGATAAGTCAGGCTTCCCAACCCCTGAACGTTGGCACGCTGTACGTTTTCCGAGAATGTCAGATTGCGGACGTATCCTGCAACCTCGTTATCTATTTTGATAAACGCTTTCGGTGCTGAAAAAACTCTTCCTCTTGCCATATCTTTTTAATTTTAGTTTTTCAACAAGAATCCGGTGAAGAAAATCTTAGTGATTTCACTGTTCACCACCACCTCATAGGTGACATCGTAATAGTCCTCAATTCGAGTCGCAACAACGTTTTGGAACCGTTGAATCAAGTTGTCTTGATTTTCAGTCGCAACACGTGATTGCAAGAAATTAATTGTCCAAGTCTCAAGAGCTCCTTTTGACAGAGTATTCAGGTTCACACCGTTTTCGTCACCCAACAGGTCAATCTCAGCATTCACCACACACTCTTTGTTCAACTGTGCAAGAACACGCATGAACTGAATAGAGAAGGACAATCCCTTCTTATTGAAGAGCGTCTTGTTATCCTGAAGAGTTGTAACACCCTGAAGAACCACGAACCGCATCAAGTAAGGATTCGGATATACCACAACCAAACCAGCCTTGACAGCTTTCTCCATTTCCTTTTCGTCAGGAATGTGCTGAAGTTTGTCCCCACCGATTGTCTTGTTAGTTACCGGAATGTAAGGTGGTTTGCCACTCACACGACCGATTACTTGACACAGGTTATAGAATACACCCCACCAACGTACTTTAGACGCTACCATGTCGCTTGCAGTACCGATACCGCCATGAACACACACCACGTATGCATTGTTGAACTGTTTCGCCATACCAAGCGAGTCATTGAACTTCAACTTGCTGTCGTATGCACCGACATACACAAATTTGTCGAACTTCGCCTGAGTATTGCGGTGTGCGATAACCTTGTTATTCGTAGCACCAGCACCCGAAGCACCGATTTGGTCTGTGAATACGATGTTATACTCAACATCAGTGATTTGAGCCAACAGGTCGTCGAGGTCAGTCGGCTTATACTGTTCAGTCGCTCCAGTAGCTACTTGCCATCCTTCATTGTCAGCAATGTCAGAAGCATCTACTGAACCGTCACCCGTGATTTTGCTTGAATCATCAAGAATGAATCTTGACCCAAAGTTCTCATCGGTTTGGCACCACTGAATAACCTGAGCCAACGTAGTACATTCCGGAGTCTGACAAATCAGATACGGGTCAGCCTGTTCAACTGTCAATTCATCGTAGGAAAGTTCAACCCCTGTAATCGGGTCTTTATAAAGACCTGTAAAGGTTCCTCTCCAGAATTTCATAATGAACGCATTCGGGTCTTCCGTTCCGGCTTCAATTGTCCACGCATAACCTGTTTTCAGGAAATCGCCTTCAACCTCGCCATTTGCATTCAATCCTTCGTCGATAGTTTTCACTACCAGCGTACCACCTTTCGAACCACCACCAGTCGGGGTGAACGTCATAGTTGCGGGAGTTGTCGTACAGGCACGAGCATACAGTAACTTACTGATACCAACCGCATCCGCATTATACGGGTCGGGGGTAAACAGAGCCTCTGCGCATTTCCAGAACATTCCGCCTTTCACGAAGTCACGAAAATCTGATAATGTCTCGAACTCATAGACAGCGTCCTTTCCTTGCTTGTCGGTGCCATTAACACCTGAACCTCCACCGAAGCCAGCACCATATACACCTGTGTCAATCAAGAGCACGGTTCCATAGTCCAAATTTCGGGAAGCACTACTCTCTCCGGAAGTTATCGTTGAATATACTCCGGGAAGAGTTCTCAATTTTCCATTGAAATAAACGCTTGTTGCCATATTATCTTTATTAAAAGTTTACTAACTTATTTCGGAATAAAGGTATAAAAATTTTCCAAAACATCAATAACCACAAATCTTTTTGAGGAAGGGCAAGAGCCGAAGCTCCTGCCCAAACTCATTAAGAAATTTCCCAGCTTGTATTCGTCGTTATCTTGAACGTTTGTGAACCACCCGTTGCGCCATAAGACAGGCTCGTTGGAGTGACGTCAAGATACAGAATCTTCGCTACCAGTGTTCTCGCACCTGTTACCGTGAACTGATAGGAGAGACTTGTGCTCACCCGTGTTCCACCCTCATACCATCCGTCAAACACGTCAGCACTATTGGTCTTGGTACATACAACCGTTGCCGAAGCACCATAGTTATAAGACCCACCGCCAGATACTGAACCACGTCCCGCAGCCGAACTGTCAAGACTGACTGATATTGTATAAGAACGAGTTGTTCTATTTCCTCGAGCCTCAACCGTAACATTTCCAGTAATAGTTCCTGGAGAATAAGTTACAGAAGTGGACACTCTGGTTGAACCATTGTACCAACCGTCGAAGCTATAAGAATATTGAGCAGTAGTTGCCGGAAGCGATGCAGTAGAACCAGCAGCCGTACCACCATAAGAAACAGACTCGCTTGCACGACTCACAGAGGCAATATACGCATTCTTATTATAGGTGACAGTATAACTTCTCAGGCTTCTCGTTCCCTTCGCAGTGTACGTTGCATTAGCTGTTACACCAGTCGGGGCATAAGTCGCTGAAGATGTTATCTTAGTCGCTCCGTTATACCAACCATCAACCCCATAGAAGTATTGCGCAGTCGTAGCGGAAACAGTCATCGTTGAACCAACAGCGTTGGCTCCGTGAGCAACACGTTCTGAAGTTCTACTCAAACTTGCAACATAATCACCAGCCGAATAAGTTATCGTATAATATTTCTTCGTGAAGCGAGCATATACGGTCATCGAGGCTGTTACACCTGAAATCGCATACGATGCTGAACTACTCAACAAAGAACCACCTGATTCACCAGCAGAATACCAACCATCAAACTGATAACCAGCAGCAGCCGAAGCCGTGACAGTTATACTTCCTCCGTGATTTACACTTCCGCCACCTGAAACTGTTCCACCCGTTGTTCCGGCTGTATAGTTTCCTGTGCCGTCTGTATTACGATAATACGCTGACGGGGAGACTGTATATGAGTTAATGGTCGCTTTCGCTGTAAGAGACAAATTAGACTTAACAGCCGTCGGAGCATACGTCAATGATGTTGAAACTCTGGTTGCGCCATTGTACCAACCGTCAAATGTATATCCCGCAATGACTGTGGCTGTACAGCCAGTCGCATTAGCTCCCCAACTTACAACTTCAGAAGTCTTACTGATTGTGGTGATACCTGTTCCCTTGACATAAGTCACGGTATAAGTGTTCGTCGTATATTCAGCCGTATAAGTTGCATTCGCTGTAACAGTAATCTCACGAGAAGCAGTTGTTACACCATCAGACCACTTAGAGAATGTCTTTCCTTCTATCGTAGAAGCTGTCAGAGTAACCTTTGTCCCATAGTTATAAGTTCCTCCACCAGAACCATTGTTCACGGTGATTGTGTACCTATTGACTGTGGCTGTTCCTCTGGCTTCGAAAGTTCTCGCAGCCGTAATGTTCGCAACGCTCAACGCAAGAGCCGTACCAACCTGAGTGCTTCCTTCGTACCATCCCGCAAACGTGTATGTATATTGGGCAGTATTAGCAGGAAGAGTCGCTGTACAGGTCGCAGTTCCACCGTAATTTACGGATTCACTCGTCTTACTGATAGAAGCGATATTCGCATTCTTCGTGTAAGATACTGTATATTTGTTGATTGTCGCTGATGCAGTCAATGTACAATTAGACTGAATTGCTGATAGAGTTGCCTTACCAGCCGAAACTGTCAATGTACCTGTTCCAGAAGTCTTCGTCCAAGTCGGAGTATTGTAACCAGTAGAAGCAACCGCAGTATCTGAAGTCACTGAACCATTATACGCTACTCGCTCAGTCGTCTTCGTCAGAGCATTTACACCTGTTCCTCTCGCATAAGTTACAGTAAACCAATTCTTTTGGAATCGAGCATAAACTGTTACCGCAGCCGTCACACTTGCTATCTCATAAGTTGCGGACGTGCTGATTTGTGTACCACCAGCGTCGTACCAACCTTGGAATGTATAACCTGCCTTTGCAGCAGCCGTTAAAGTCGCTTTAGAGCCATAGTTATATGTTCCCGAGCCTGTTACTGTACCGCCATTCGTTCCGCTCGTAAACGAGCCAGTAGAATCCGTATCACGGTATTGAGCCGTTCCTGTGATTGCAAATGTTTTCAAAACTCCCTTAGCAGTGAGCGTCATGTTTCCAGTAACGTTGGTTGGTCCATAAGTAAGAGCCGTGCTAACACGAGTATCACCGTTGTACCATCCATCGAAATTGTAACCTGTCGTCAGTGCCGCAGTTGAACCCTTCGCATTTGAACCGTGTTCAACCGTTTCACTCGCTGGAGTAACCGAAGCAATTCCCGTGCCCTTCGCATACGTGATGACATAGGTATTGATTCCGAACGATGCAGCATAAGTCGCATTTGCCGTAACATTCGTGACGGTCAATTTAGCTGTCTTAGTTCCATTGCTCCACCCACTGAACGTGTATCCTGTCGAAGCGGTTGCAGTTGAAGATGCTTCGCCACCATACTGTACTCGAGCCGTTGTCGGTGATACTGAACCACCTGTTCCGGCAGTGAATGTTACTGTGAACCATTGACGCTGGAACCGTGCTGTCAAGCTGCGAGCTCCTGTTGCGGTGAATGTATAGGAAGCGGAATCCGAAACTTTCGAAGTCCCCTCATACCACCCAGCGAAACTGTACCCAGTTGCCGGAGTTGCTTTCGCAGTGACAGATGTCCCGTGATTGAAAGTTCCTCCTCCGGAAACAGTACCACCCGTCGTTCCTGATGTGAAATCGCCTGACTCAGCCACACGATATTGAGCAGCCAAATTGATAGCATAACTCTTAATCGTGAACACCGCTTGAATCGTGCGGTTCTTAGTGATAGCCCATCCAGGATACGGGTTCGTCGTTGATTCAACCCCCTCTTCATCAACCCATTTTGTAAAGTTGTAACCAGTAGCAGGGGTTGCAGTTGATTTAATGCTCGAACCATAGTCATAAGTTCCTCCTCCGGATACCGTTCCCGCACCTGTCGGTGTGATAGTAAACGCAAGAGAATACCTGTTAAGCGTTCGAGAACCAATTGCTGTGAATGTTCTGTTTGCTGTTATATTTGCCACGCTCAATGACAACGAAGAAGAAATCTTCGTGTCTCCCTCATACCATCCTAAGAATGTATAAGTATATTGAGCCGTATTCGCGAGCAGTGTCGCAACCGCAGTTGCGGTGCTTCCCCAATTAATCTTCTCGGAAGTCTTATTAATCGTATTGATATAGTCTCCCTTCGAATAGGTAACAGTCCAAGTCGAAGTCGCTTGAATAACTGTTACCGTCCCAACGGCAGAAGCGATTGAACCCGTAACAGTTATCTTCCCTGTACGTCTTCCAACCGTGTTCTTAGGAATGGGGATATGGGCACTGAATATAAACTCATCAACGGCTCCTGGGTCATCAGGAATTGATGTCCCATTCACCGTCAATAAGCCATTCGCAGTATAATTAGCAGGCAAAACAATAGGGATATCATTCCCCGAACCAAGAGCGAAAGTAATCTTCGGTGAGTTGCTCTTTCCAGAAACAGTTATCGTCGAAGCTCCTTCGCCTACCTCAAATGAAGTCTTGTCCAAAGTAATGTATTCAGCAGTTGGCTCTTGCTTAACTTGGTAAGATTTTGCCGCTTCAATTCCTTTGACCACAGCCGTAACAACTGTCTGACGTTCAAGACGACCTTTATGTATCGTGCCTGAATTGGTCAGAGTAGCGTCACCCTCTCCGGTCATTGGATTAACGGTCAACCAAGAATCTTTCGCCATACCCTAATTTGTTTTTAAAATTGTTTCTAACTGACAGTCCAGTTCACATTGGTTGAAACTTGGAATGTCTTACTTCCACCAGCGGCATCGTAGTCCAAAGATGTAGGTGTGACATCAAGATAGAATATCTTAGCGACAAGGCTCACGGCTTCAGTGGCTGTGAACGTATATGTCGCACTCGAACTCACCTTGGTGGCTCCCTTATACCATCCATCGAATACGTCACCACTCTTCGTCAGATTACATTTTGCAGTCACCTGACTTCCAGCACTTACCTCCGCAGACGCAGTAGCACCAGCAGCACCACCGTTCAACTGAACCGTACCACGACTCGTAACGTCTGAATTGATTGACAGAGCAACTTGAAATGTACCCTGTGCAATGTCCTTCAACATTACATAATCGTTATTGCCGTAGGAAGCCAACGCATCAGCGTCAAACTTTCCTGTCGCAACAAGTTCTTTCTTGCGGACGTAATTATTAGCAGGAACACCTATTACGTCGGGAGTTATCCCAACGGTGTCCGCTGCCTGTTTTGATGTCGCATACGGATTATTTGCCATAATTAAGTAGTTTTTCCGGCACTTGCCTGACAGTCCACAAACTTCGTGAAAGCGATATTTCCAGAAACAGTATTGATTTTATCAACGATTTGTTGCCCCGTCAATTTGCTCATAATACCATCCCCAGTCAGCTTATCAAGAATATTCTTCTCCGTCAATCCATCAAGAATAGAAGACGGATTCTGTTGCTGATTCTGAACTATTGTCAGTAACTCATCAACTTTTGCTCCTGTGAATTTCGATTTATACGCCATAATCTTATTTATTATTGGTTTATTCTTTTAACACCCCAAAATCGCTTCCAGTTGAATCCTGGAACCCCTCATCACTATCAGCAGGAATGAACGGCTCACGGAGACCCAATTGAGTGATTGTAAACGATGATTCCAAAGGGATTGTTCCTTCGGTGATTTTACCTGTAACGGTCATCGTTCTGTCGAACCCCTCATTCGTTTCAACAGCAAGCGGGACAGCAGCCGACATTGCTGTCGGCTGTGCCACTTTCTTTGCCTTTTTCAACCGTTTTCCCATATTCTAATAGATTAGGAAAGTTCCCAAGAAGTATTAGAAGTGATTGTCTGAGATACGGCTGCACCGCTTGCTTCCAGAGTGATTGTATCATTACCGAATGCAAACGTCGGGTCACCAGCAGATTGCTTAATCTGAATTTGCTGAGACTGCCCTCCAGCGGTCGTAACTTTCATGGCAGCGGTCAATTCATCAACCGATGTATTGGCTGCGATACCTGCGAAAGTGATACTGAACTCAAACTCCTGCTGTGCTCCAGGGTCGCCAGTGATAGCCACATTATTGGTGGTTTCTACTCCACCAGCGGTGTACTTCGAAGGAAGAGTCAATTTAAGACCTCCTGCAACCACCGCACGAGTCTCAAGATTAACCAATTCGAAGTTCAACTTCGAAGAGTTGGTTTTACCTGTAATCGTCAGAGTTCCACCTGCTTTTCCAACAGTTGTTTCTGCTCCATTCGTAAATGAAACGAACTCAGGTTTTCCTTTCTGGATAACCTTGTAAGTTTTATTCGGCGAAACTCCAACCGCCACACCTGTTACAGTCGTCTCACGTTGTTCACGACCTGTGTGAACTGTACCCGTGTTCTGAACTGTCGCATTACCATTTCCCGAAGCGGGAGCGACGGTCAGCCATACTGCTTTTGCCATAAATTCGCTATTTTAAACGTTAAACAAAATTTTTCTCACCAACAAAGATAGTAATATTAGAGCGAATTCCCTACTCAAGCCTCCAAGCGGTCTTCGCTTCAATATCCTGTTCTCTTTGATTATTCATTTCATCCAGCCACACATATCCCGACTTAAACTGGAACAGTTCATTCCCTGTCTGAAGAACCCAATCTGTGTTTGAATAGATAGTATTTTCTCCATTATTAGTAAGCTGGTCGAGCCACACATACGGATGTGAAAATTCAAAATATTTGTCAATAGGAGGCGGATTCCAACTTGGGTCTGACCCAACAGGTATCGCGTCCTCTATCACAAATCTCCGAACAATTTCAGGTCTAACGATTGAAGCATAATCTCCTATGTCCTCAACCTCTATTGACACGTTCTTTATCAATATCGGTTGCGGAAACAGGCTGTTCTCCGCTATCAATTCATTCGTGCTGAAATCGAAGTACGCAAACTCTTCCTCGAACGTATTTCTTGCACCTATCAACAACGCATACAATACCTCACCAATCAAGATTGATTCAAGCATATTGTCACTGAAGCACATCAGGTCAATTCTTGAAAGAGCTGGCTGTCGGAACCCCTCACGTTCATATTCAGGAACCCCAAAGGTATCAAGCACGGGAGCACCGTACCCACCCAACGGAGCTGGCTTATCGGTTGAACGTCCTGGCTCTCTTACAATTATACAAGGCATATGGCTCTTATCCTTAGGATATTCCATCTTCACCTGTATCTTCCGAGGATTAGTATTCTTCCTCAAGAAAAGTGCCTTCGCCTGTTCGTAGAAGTCAAACTGCCCATCCCGAGTCCCGTAGAACATATGGTATAAGAAAGTCTGGGTCTCCGGCACACTTTCGTAATCATACTGAATGTATGCTATCAACCCATCGACTATCTGTTTTATTCTCGCAATTAAAATCATCTTTATAATTGATTTAAAAATTCATCAATCGCCATGTCAGCAACCTCAAACACCTGTGCCTCGTCGAGTGCCCTGTCCATGAACTTCCGGGGTTCAAATCCCGGATTTATCCAACTTAACGGGTCGCTCTTATCACTCACTCTTCGGAATGTGAAGTATCCCCCACGATTCTCCTTATCAGTAGAAGCGATATCAATTCGTACAAGTCCTTGATATTGAGGTGCTTTGTGAGTATAAGCCGGAATGATTCCTTCGGCTGTTTGAATAGGTTTACGCTGCCCGAGTTGTGCGTACTGTATAGGAAGCTGATTCTTCTTTACAGGCTGTCCACCGTTACTCTTAGCAATATCGTAAATCTCTTTCGGCAGCCGATTTTGAAACACCATTGATTCCGCCACAGCATCAGGAGTAGCGTACCGAAACGGAATTGTCAGATACCAACCCCCACTCGCAGATGTCTTCTTCTTTGAGGAGTTGGAAAATCCTGGCTTCATGTCAAAGGGAGCCTTCCCCTCTTCAAGAGCCAAAGCCAACCCGTCCTGTCCGGGAGCAAGCCCAAACACCACTTCCGTCGGACTCACCCTGTCGACGTACATGGCATTCTTATACAGTTTTCGGGTCTTCTTTAACTCTCTATTGACAAGGTTCTCCCACTTGTTTACATACTCAGTCACCACCCGATTGATAATCTCGCCACCGAGTTCCTGAGCCTGCGAACCTGTAAGAGCAAACTCCGCTACGATTTCACTCAAATCAACGTGTATCGGAATCATTGTCGTCGTTATATATTATTCCACTTCCATCGTAATTAGGACGCTGCATGTCTATTAGGTGAGTTCTCCGCCCCACACCCTGTATCGGCATCTTGAGGATTTGAAACTGTCCGCTCTTCTTATCCTTACCTAACGAGGCTCGGATTTCGTGAGGCATATCAATGATGTGGTATTCCACCCTGTGTTTGTATAGGACTGAAACACCTGTCTCTGGAGGAACGTTCCCAGGAGCAAATCTCAAGCAATACGGGTTCTCGGGAACTATCTCATAGACTGATGGGTCTAACTTGATTAACGGGGACTCGGAATCCTTAAAGGTGTACACTGCCACGATACCATCCTCTATTGGGGCATAAGAGAGAAAAACAGCAACCTCGTCACCTATCATCTCCCTCGCTACCAACATTTCCGTAAACGAAGCATATTCATCCTCTACCGTCACTCTATCAAAGTAGGAAAGGAAATCTTTATCTTCATCCCGAACGGTTATCGCAGCAGTACCCATCAATTCCGGAGCCCATTGAACGTACTGCGTATTCCTGTTCAGACCTGTTACAAGTGCTTTGGTTCTCCTCGGATTTACGAAGAAGTATCCAAAGCCGTGACAGTTCTGACAATCAGGTAACGGACTGCCCGAGTTTCCCTGACACGGACAGCGTATCGCCTTTTCACAGATTATATCATAACCGTGCGCCCAAATAACCGAGTTAAAGTCATTCGGGCGAAAACTCACTTGAGGCTGTCCATATAAGGACTGCTCGGGAGCCTCTGATATAGGTCTTCCATTCATGATGCGTATCTCCTTTCTAATAAAGTTTTAGAATTCCAAGGCTGAGGTTTACCCTTTAACGCTTTAGAAATCCTTTTCCGAGTTTCTTCTGAATGATGTTTCCCCAGCATTGGTTTTCTACCGACCCTTGCTTTCGACATTTTCTTTCGAGTTTCTTCAGAGTGTTTCTTTCCTATATGAGTGGCAAGCAACTTCTCTTTCAACCAATCAGGCATCGGAACCCCTTTGTTCCAAGGAGTTTTACCCTTGTGAAGTTCTGATATCTTTTGTCTAAATTCGTCAGTCACTTCCTTTCCCGTACCGTCACCGCCTGGAGTTGAATTATACCCACACTTATAGGAATTGAATCTACTTATGCAAGCCTTTTCAAACAAAGGAAGTCTTTCGATTGGAATACCACTCAATAAGCAATCAACGTGAAAATTCTGCGAACCATATTTTCTGATTGCCTTATGAAACTGAAAATTATCCTTCTCCGCTTCCGCAGCATAAATATGTTCATGAAATCTTCTATGAACCTTACGAACAGTTATACCAACGTAAACTTTATCGTTGATATCGTTATACACAATATACAAACTACCTGTCTTCATTTATACAACTACCATACGAATTTCATCATATACTAATTTCAATTTCTTCACAGAATCCGCAATCTCTTTTTGATATTGCAAAATCCTTGCCCCATATCCTGCGTTGGTTGCTGATGATGTTGAACTGATTGATTGACTCAACCCGTCAACACCTATCGACTGGGCAGCGATACCCGCACCCAATATCAAGTCACCAGCAATTCCAAGTGGTCCGAACGTAGCCAATTTCCCCGTCAGATTGATTAAGTCCATAGGCATATGGTCGAGGTCAAAGCCTGTAATATACTGGAAGTCCCAATAATCCGGAATCATCCTGAAGTGCTGGCTTCCCAATTGGGTTGTCAGACCACTCAAGATGACCTCAGCATTGGCAGTAGCAACAGCCGAACCCGTGGGAACGATTGAAACTCTTCGCTTATATAGACCATAACTGTTCTGGTGAGTTGTCAGCCATTGTGTCGGATAGGAAATTTGCTCAAGATTGTTGAACCGTCCCGTCAACGATATCGGTTTGTTGACGGGATAGTTCGTGAACAGAATAGGGAAACTCTGCCAATAGTCGGCTCGGTAGAATGTCAGCTTCTCTTGGTCAATGAACTGGCGCATCAGTTTAAGGTTGAAGAAGTTCTCCACCTCTTTCTGTGCTGCCTGAATGTAGAACCTCATGCTCTCAGAGCTGAATGAAGTCCCGTCACCACCCTGTATAGTTATCCCGTACAGGTACAAAGAAAAAATCTCCGTGGGATTAAACATCATCCCCGTGTTCTTTCTATACTTCATTGTCAAAACAAGCTGTCCCATCTTAATTACTCTTTAGAGGATGCTACCAAAAATTCGATGATTTCAGCTTTCGTTTTCTCAGCAATAGCAGCCATGTCAAAGCCACTCTCGGTTCCGAAAGCTATCAATTCATCTTTCTTCATTCCAGAAAGTTCTTTACGAAGAGCCTCTTCCTCCTGTTCCGGAGTTAAAGTTTCACCGCCATCACCCTCTGCAGGATTTTCGTCGCCTGTGGTCGCTGCGGGGTCTTCTACGGGATTTTCAGGTGCTGGGGGTGTAACTGTCTCGGGTGCGGGGATAATTCCCTCAGCGAGCTTTAAACGAGCCTCATGCTCTTTCTCGTATTCACCCTTCCAATTTACTACCTCCTGCTCGAGTTCCTCAATCTTCTTCTTCTGGGAAGTGTTGATGTTAGTCAAACGAGCGATTTCCTTTTTGTACCATTCTTCACGGTCATTGAAGTCTGACTTCATCTGAACCTCTTTCGGGGTTTCGAATACAGGCTGTTTGCCGTGTTCGTACAGGTCGGGGATTCCTAACTTGAGGACTTCCTTACCAAAGTCGTCTTCAACCTCAGCAACACAATTCACAAACTTCACGTTCTTACCATTGTAATTGATGGTTTTGTTTCCCGCTTTTCTGTTAAACAGTTTCATAATTCTTTGAATTTTATTTATGATTATAAAATTAATGGGGATGGGACATACACCCCATCCCCATCATTATAACGTAATTGTCCTCATTATTAGGTAGTCGGCAAACCAATCTTACCGATGTTGATAATACGGGCAATCTTTCCAGGCATATACTCTACCGGAGTACCATAGTTCAGGACAGAGAACGAACGTCTCGGACCAACAATAGCGTAATCCAGTTTCATTGTACCACCCAGTTCCAAATACTCAATCATTTCACTTCCGTTGAAGTAGACAAGAGCAGATTTGGTTCCGGCAATCCAACGGTTGCGGTCGTGAACCTCTCCCGGATTAGCACCGTCCCAACCAGCAGCAAGTTCAGTCTTGCTAACTTCGAAGATAGGATAGAAATCAGCAGTGCCTTTATCGACCGGATTGGCTTCGGTACGATAGATGACATAACAGGTTTCAGGATAAGCCGAAGAGTTCGCACCAGCAAACTTCAGAGTCACGGACTGAGTTGCGCCAACAGCCTGTTCAGCGTCGTTCAACAGAACGGGTTCAGACTCTCCGTAACGGTTCTTCGCTGTAACAGCATAGAAGTAGTTACCAGCGTGAACAGAACCAAACATTCCCTTCGCGTCAACGGCAACAGCAACCGGAGTCGTAACATCCTTAATAGGAGCGTTCGGAGCCTTGTCAGAAGTCTTACCACGACCCAACTTAATCGGCTGGTTGAAGTCGAAGTATTTGTCCGCTTTGATGTTCACCTTACCAAACTGAGTGGTGATGTCGTTTACCGACTGACCCATAGTTGCGCCCACAACGCCACCAGCCATACCAACGATAACACGTTTAGACTCGTGGAAGAGTTTCACGTAGTTGTTGAATACGACAGGAGAAGAAACGATACGGTCGATGATACCGTTTCGGTCGTTTACAACTGCCTGAGCAGCGTCCTCAACCAAAGCGTCATTCAGAACAGAACCGTTTGCGTTCAATACGGCAGGGTCTCCGAAGTAAGCGTCAAGCACCTGTTCAGAAGTTTTACCCAGCAAGCCACCTGTGATATCGTTGATACCAGCGATGTGCTGTGCAAATACACCGTCGAACTCTTCAGGAACTTTTGCCGAGTCAGCGTCAATCACTTTCTTGTCAAGGATAGTCTGAAGCAAGATGGTCTTGTTTTCAACTTCCTTGGTGTACAGTGAACCAACGACAGTCTTGACAATCATACCCGGATGAGTAACCTGTCCAGTCACACCTGTGAACTTGACAACGATTGACTTCCGACGATATACAGAGTCGGTCTCAGTAGGAGTTTCGCCTTCCTGATTGAAGATGCCCACTTCCTGACCATACTTGTACAACTGATTGTACTGATGAACAGTATTGTCAATCTTCTGACGGTTCAACTCATTCCAGAACACCAACTGGTCCAAACGGTTTTCAAGGTTCTTCAGCACAGAATCCAAGGATTCAGGTTTCAGACCTCCACCGTTATTCAATTGGTCGTTGTACTGCATACCAGTCAACAGACCTGCTTCCATCGCCTTCAAGATTTCATCCGAAGACATACTTTCCAACGGATTTGTAGCCTCCGTTCCATTGTAATTGAATAAATCCATTTTCGTATATTATTTAAAGTTTCGTACGAAATTATTTCACGAGGCGAACGTTCTTCTTGTTATACATATACAAGGCTGCGTCTTTACCTATGTCCCCACCAATCGGGTCAAGCAAATAGGCAGTTGTATTGTCGCGCAAAGACTTCTGTATTTCGGGGTCGGCTTCCTCGTCAATCGATTTAGCAATCAACTCACGAACAACCGCACGGTCTCTCGAAATGCTCAGAACTGTTTTGTTGTCCTCATCCTTAGCACCGCCACCCTGTTCAATGCTTTTCTCGATGATAGCCTTGCTCAGACCAGCACTCTTGAATTCAGGAGCCGAATTTCCGAAAGCAATAATCGCCTGTCGCATACCGTCCAAAGATTTTTCAATCTTGTCAGTAATCGGCTCAAGAGCCTTTTCTACGATAGCCGGAATAGACTTCAGCAGGTCATCCTGAGACTGATTAAACTTGCCAAACAGGCTGTCCTCAATACTCTTGATGATGTCCGCAGAAAGTGACTTCGCAATGTCGTCCTTTTTCTTGTCGCCATCGCCACAGCCATTACCCTTTTCGAGGTCGGGGTCGTCATCGCCCTCTTCCTTTTTCTTGTCAGGGTCTTTCTTGTCCTTGTCTTTGTCTTTTTCCTTCTTCTCGTGATTTCCATCACCGTCGCCTTCGCCATGGTCATCCGGACCACTTTGAACCGACTTTTCCAATTTGATTGAGCCGGATTCAATCCAACCAGCAATCACCTCTTCTGTAAACCCACTGCCAAGCAATGATTTTACGAGGTCGTCATTTTTCTGTTCATCAGTTAATTGTACCATACTACTTTAATTTTTCGGATTAAAAATATTACAAAATTTCTTTTCCCTAAAATGAGTCATCAAATGCCCTCTTGGATAATACGGAATTTTGAATCGATGACAATCCTCTTATTCCCTATCACCTGTTCGAACATGACATCACGCTTGAGTTGGCTCTTGAGTAAATCACCAGTAGGAATGAAATCCTGAGATTGAATACCTTTCACGAAATCGATATACGAATTGAAGTTTACAGGAGTAAACGTCAGCGCAATATTATTGATAATTGCCTTCGTGATATGTTTTTCGTTCTTCGGGTCTCGCTCCAAGGCTTTTCCCTCAATAGACATTCCAGGCTTTCGGGTTGAACCGCTTTCACGCATTTCAATACACTTATCCCAAAAGGCTCTCGCCTCGGGAGACTCGCTCCACAGCTTCCCTTTCACCCAAAACTTATTATCAACTATCTTCCCGTCAAGCGGTTCACCAATCCAAAACCTACTCTTCAGCTCTTTTGCTCGAACTGTTAGGTGGTCAAGATTGAATAAGCCGTGTTTCAGGAAGTATTGAATCTCGAAGCCGTTTGGCTCCATAGAGTCACCTTGATAATCCTTGCTGTCATCACTTGCGATACCCTCAAAGACCATGTTCTCGTAGCGACGTTCATCACCACGAGGATACTGCATAGCTTCCTCAGACTTCATAATGTCAAGAGGAAGCCAGAAGTTGAAATCATTTGGGGTTTGCTTCTTCATTGAATCCGTTTTTAAAATTCTGAGACAAAATTACAAATCATTTCAGAAAGTTACAAATATTGGGTCACCAACATAATCGGTTCCTCTTTCATTCGCTGCCATAAATTCTTCATGGGGTGTCCGGACTTTCATCGGTCCCACCATCAAGGAATATTTCATTTCCTCGAGAAGACGTAACATATCCGAGTCGTCGCCTGTAAACACAATTTCGCATTCAGTCAAGCGGTTGGTCGCTGGGTCTTCCTTATACCTTGTATCATGAATGATTAGAGGCTTCAAGAACTTCAGATGTCCGTTCTCCCCAACTGTCACTTCCTGCATTCCGCTGATACCTTTAAGAATGGTTTCGACACACTTCATCGGGTCACGAACAGGAACAGCCAATTTTCGCTTGTCTCCGTCCATTGATTCAGGCTCAAGCGGTTTCACGGCTTCAATATCCATAGCCTTTTTCAGGATTGAAGTGAATCCCGGAACAAAAGCCTCCGGAGTAATGCGTCCTTCCTCAAGAGCTTTCAACAACGGTTGGGCGGCATCCATTTGCTGCGGTTTCATCATCAGGTCAAGAACGATACGTCCTTGGTCAAAGATGAACGGCTTCAAAGGCATTTCCCCAAGGTCAATGAACTCTGCAAAACAATGTTCGCTCGCATCAACTGTTACAGGCTGGTCACTGTCGACATACACCTGATAATATTTAATGTGGGCATCCGCATTCTTATGCTCCCCAAGATACACAATTCCTCTATCCGCAAGGGGGTCAAGATTTGTTTCTTCTTTTAGTTCACGTAATGCAGCGGTCTCAAAGTCCTCTCCTGGGTCGACATGACCTCCAGGGATACAAACCTTTCCAGTAGGACAGAACTCCTCAACTCGATGTAATATGAGGACTCTACCAGACTTGTCCAAAGCAACCACATCAGCGTATTTGGTTGGCTCACCTGTAATTGACTTCACGATGTCGAAATACACCTGTTTAGTCATCTTCCCTTCCCGATACGCCAGCTCGGCATTATCAAGAGTGTCAATGTCTTTACAGGCTTCCCCAACCTCAGGGTCATTGCGATAAGCCTCCAACGACTTCAGAATTTTGTTCCTCTGGTTTACGGCTGATGTAACTTCCTTCTGATGTTCTTTTAGGAATCCTCTATATTTCTCAAACACTTCGGATTTCTTCTGTTCCGGCAAACCATCAACTCCGTCAATTACTGACTTCTGAATTGAAAATTTATCGGACAGTTCTTGCCCAAGCAGGTCAAGTTTCCCGAGCTCCGATTTCAGATTCCGGTAATCCTCAATTTTCTCTTGAGCTGTCTGAATACCAAAAAACTTCTTTAAATTCATATCTTTTCGTTTTAAACTGAATATTCTTTGTTTCCAATAGTTATCTTTGCTCGGCTCTTCCGCTCAACTTTGCGTTGATAATTCTTAGGAGGCTCAAACTGTCTTGTATCAGGATTCCAAACATATCCTTTGGGGAGATACCTTAAATCACACCGACAGAACGGGTGAACAGGGTGTATCGTGGCTTTCCAGTCCTTAGACTTTACACCATAATTCGTACCGTTCGCCATAAGTTCTGACAGGTGAAAAACCTTTGGCTCGCTTCCGATACCCCCTTTCAGGTACAGCCGTATGCAATGACGGCACGCTCCAGGAAAGACATCGAAGTAAACCAACGGGTCAGGGTCTTCTTCCATGATGATTTCCGCCCGACCAAGATTGTATATGTCTTGACTTTCCGTCTCAACAATACGTCCCCAATCACGGTTCCAATCATTCATTTGGTTCGCCAAGTTAGATGTTATCTTCTTGACTGAACGTTTCTCGAATGTGCCGTCCAACAGTTCCTTCTTCAGAACGGCATCAGCCTTTGCAGCCTCTTGAGCCTGTAAATAGCTGAGTTCCTCTGCCGAAATTGAAGCACGAACATCATTCTTGATACGCTCCGAAAATCCCTTGATATGAGTATAAGTCTTGTTGGCTGCAACCTTATAGAACGCCATTTCCCTCGCTGTGGGCTCAAATAAGCCCATTTTAGAAAGAAACGCAGTAAACTCGGAGTAACTCATCTGAGCCGTTGCATTCGTCCCAACAGCAGCCGAAACACGACCAAACAGAAAAGCCTGATAATGGGAAGGGAATTTAGGAATCAGTTTAATCAAGTCAACCCCTTTACGCTTGAGCAAGTCCAGGTCTTCCTTCGTTAGGAAGTCTTTCCCCAACACCTGTGCAACCATCTTGACCACCATGAGGTCGACGTTGTCCAAAATCTTCTTTATTTCTTCTTCCGAAAATAACATTATTTCTTTTCCTTTTGAATATCAACCATCGTTTGAACAATATCACCAAACAGCCGTACAGCGTTGAAAGCATTCTTCGACTGGTTCTCATACTGCTTTTGAACCCTTGGATATCTCATCGGGTCGACGTGATGTTGGATTCTGGGGGATACAGGCTGTTTCATTTTCTTATTCCTAATTGTGAGTCAATAAATTCAAGAGCCTTCCCAAGAATAGGGTTGTCCATAGACTTCTCAACCAACATTTGGTCAATAGCCTCCTGAGCCGTCTTAGGAGAATCTTTACCCTCTTCGTCATCGACAATTTGGTTCATTCCTTCTCCTCCCATCATCTTGTTACTTTGAGCCGACTGATACACCGTGTTAAGGATAGTATCCTTTTCGGGATTGAACTTCCTTCCGGAATACTTCTCAAACATATCCTCAAGAGATACGAACCCAGCCTCAGATTTCTTCTTGTCAAGTTCAACCTGAGCAGCCTCGTCCTCTATCTCTATACCTGTAAAGACAAGCTCCAAGCGGTCATCAATCTCGCTGATGATATACTTATTCAGCACATTCTGATAGAACACCAACAGCGGAGTCAAACCTTTTTGACGAGAATGGTCGAGACGTTCCTTCTGTCCTTCTTGACCGAATATACGGGCAGCATCCTGAAACTGAAAGCCGAGTTCCGATGGGTCCATACGGTACACAGCACAGGCAATCACCAATAGGAACTTAATCCATTCAGTGAACTCCATATCACGGTTCGTTTGCTGTAAATCAATCCACTCGAGGTCTATACCTTGTATCACAGGAATCTTGTGAGAGTTGTACACGGTGCTCATCGTTTGTTTCCAGTCCTGACGGAATTCGTTCAGAGTTCCTTGGTCGATGTTTCCGTTCTTCACATTGATAAAGCCTTTCGGCTGGCTACCTTGTTTGAAGAAGTTACCATTGTACTGCATTCCCCACAAAATCCACGTAACAATTTCAATCAGCGTTTCCAGCTCCGAACAGCCATAGCCATTACGCAACACGTTGGTCGTCTTGTTTCGTACACCATACCCAAGTTCCCACGGATAGAAAACTACATACTCATTCGTTACAGGGTGTCTGATAATCTGACCGTCCCATACCATAGCATATCTTGGCAGATAACCATGCCAACGGAAATTCTCAAACATCTGTGCATATCGTGGGTCATTCGTGTCAAGCTGTCTAATAAGCGCAGCGTCCACGGCACGATACTTCTTTAGGTTCATGTTTCTCGCACGAACGAGCTCGAACGTCATTTGGTCAAGCACGAGGGAATCCCTCAACACTTTACGAGTAAACTCTTGAAAGTTATCCTCACATTCCCATTTGTCATTCTCGCCACCCTCTTCGAGAAACTTGACAATGTAGTCGACAATTTTCTTGTCCTTTACGTTCAGTTCCTTGTCCTCAGAACCTTCCGAGCCTGGACTCTTCTTATAGCGTATCTGATATCCTGGCTTCTGGTCATCAAGACTGTACTTTAAAAAGTTCTGAACCTGTTCAATACGAGTATTGATGATAGCCTTAACAATAAAGATTTCGCCCATACGATTGAGCGTGCCAAACGAGATACCGTTGTTCGGGTCTCGATAACCTTTCCCGTTAAAGCCAATTTCAGAAGGATTCCAAAGGATTGATTTAATTTCCGGCTGCGGAGCTCTCCGAGCGTTCTTTTGCTGTTCGGCAATGAACGCTTGTGCCTTCATTACTTCTTCAAAAGACTCCGAAGTTAGGGACTTCTGAAGCCTGTTGCGCAAAGCTATCGGAGCAGCCTGAGCCATCACTTGGAGTTCCTGAAGAGACAGTCCATCAAGACCGTCTATGGGAGCCGCATTATTGGCTCCCACTGAACTCCTGTTTTTTGATGAACGGTTTCTTCCTTTTCCCATGATTAAATAGTTCCAGGAGTGACGAATGTTTTTGCCTCGTAGGTTCTGCCTCCGTAGATGAAACGGATAGTGAACCAAGTAACCATTGCAGGACGGGTGATACCCAAATCCTTCACAATTTCAAACATCAGCGAATTGGAAGCCTTTGCGGTCAGAGTTTTCTTGTCTTCGCTCAACGTACCCAAGTCGGCAGAGTTTCCACGGAACTCAAGCTGGCGTTCGTCAGCAAATATCTGTACCTGATATTCAGAATCATCCTGAGCATCGGCATCGGCAGCAATCTTTTTGAACTTCGCAACCAGCCAAGACAAAGAACCCTTTGAAGCAGCATAGTCATATTGGTCAGTGTACGACTTCGGAACTACGCTGTAATAGGTTGCCTCGTTGTAAGCAACACCCAACTGCAATCCAAAGATTGTACCTACCTCTTCCGGCACGCCAGAAGTAAAGTCAGCAGACTCATCAATGATAAGTTCGTTGCCTTCGTAGCACTCTACTTTACATTCACAGGTCTTCGCCATGTTCAGCATAGTAGGAATAGTCACTTCGTCGCCCATCTTGAAATTCAAGCCAGCCGAAACAAGACCGGAATAATTCTTTCCAATCAGTCCTGTTATCATGAAGTTGTTAATGGTTCCAAGACCATCGGTCTCAACCGTTACAGCTTCCGCACCTTTCGAATAAACATATTTCTTCATTTCCTTTTATGTTTTAATTCTTACCAATTATTTAACGATACAAATTTACAAATAAAAATACCGAGATTAAAGAAGGATATCTTTAAGTCGTCAATTTCTTCTTCAGAGCTTCCTTGTACTTTTTCGTCGCCTCGACAAGTTGTTCATTCAGTTCATCGTATCTTTGACGTTTATCCCCACCCGATGGAACCTTTCCAAAGTTATCAACTTCTGATTTTGCTGAAATGTACTTCTTATATTCAGGCATGTTCATGTATCCTGGAACTTTTGATTGTAAGTCAGACAGTTTCCCGCTCTCCTTACTTCCCTCTTTTGAGGTCTCTTTACCACGACTTTCCAATTCTCCCTTAACTTTCATTATAGAGTAAAGCAACTCCGCTCTTTGAGACTTCTTGATGGCTTCAAAGTTCTTGTTTAAGTCATTCACAAGACCCTTCTCCATCTTCTTAAGGTTTTCCGTGGGAATGTTCTTAATGTTTGACCACTTCTCATCGACCCCCTTGCGAACCTTTTCTGACAGGTATTTCTTTAGATTGATTTTCCCGCTGTTAGGAACGTCATCAAACTTGATACGGGTGTAAGACTCTTCAGCTTCGCTTTGTTTGGGTTCGGACTTCGGTTCTTCCTTTGGGGTATCACCTTTCAATTTTTCAACCTCGTCTTTTGCCTGTTTCAAACGTTCGTCATATTTTTCCTTTCCGTCACGCTTGATTAAGCGTTCCTCATTGTCCTGAAGATAAGACAATTTTCGACGAGCCTCACGTAAATCCTCTTTATCAGTGTCAGACGACTCTTGTGAAGTTCCTTTCTTGTCTGACTTCACCTCGCCTGCCTTTTCATCAAAACCAATTTCGTAGTTCAATGCTTTGCGTTCATCAAGCTGCTTCAATGAAATTTGAATTGAATCCCCATTAGGAAAATCTGCAGCAAGAACAGGCTGTTTTTCTTTTCCATACAAACGAACTTGGTTTATTTTCCCCACAGCATCTTTGTATGAATCAACGCCATCAAAGAAATACTTTTTAAAGGTTATCTCTTTCCCAAGAAGCTCTTTCTTGGCTTCTTTGATGTCCATTTCAGCATACTTCTTTGAAGAACTTTCTTCCTTCTTTTCAGCCTCCTTCTTTTGGGCTTCGTTTATCTTCTTACTGGTTTCCTTGGCTTCCTCTGCGTTTTTCTTCTCTTCATTCGCCTTAACACCAGCATTAATCTTTTCAGCCTGATTCTTCGCAGCCTCGAGTTTTTGTTTCTTCTCCGAAAGTTTCATCACTTCCGCAGCCGGAAGATTCAGTTTCCCCTCGTTGATAGCAGCGATAACCTTGTTTACAGCCTCGAGCTCCTTTGCAGGGTCAGTTTCCTTCTTCTCAGTCTTTTCACCATCGTCGGACTGTTTCTCAGCACCATACTTCTGTCCGACACGATGTTTACGACGGTTCTCAGCGGTGTCTGAATAAACACCTGAACGAGATTTCATTATTGTTCTTTCTGTCAATGTAACCATATTCTTTTCAACCATTTAATTTGATACCGCAAATATATTACGAAATCTTGAATCATCAAAGAGTTTCCCGAAGAAAACTCTTGAATTATTCCCAATCTTCAGGTAGGAGCGATTCCTTCCCGAGTTCCTTAGCACGCTTCTTAATCCAACGCTTCGCAGCAGCAGGGTCTTTTGCCCTGCCGACACTGCGTATAGCATCCTTTAAGTCCTGCCCGTTACGAATAGGAAACGAGCCATCCTTCATGGCTTCACCTTCCTTTGCCAAAGCCTGTCTTTCCTTTTCGGGGAAGTCATGCTTATTCAACGATTTTTCGAGCAACGTTTCCATTATTCATTAGGAATTTGGTTGACATACGGTTTCCCGACACGACCCAAACGTTGATTGTCCGGAGTATCAGCATACACACCTGAACCCAATGATTTGATGATGTCGTCTTTTGACTCATCACCTGTCAAAGACTTCAGGAAGTCAGCAGTAGGAGAGTAGGCTTGACCAACACGGTTCAAGCGACGGTTTTCGGGAGTGTCAAGATATACTCCTTCCAAGCCTTTCATGATTGTTCCGTCCGCAGCCTGTTCCCAAGCAACTTGTTTCTTACGATAATAGCGGAGGACATCTTTGTTCTGTTCGTCTGAGCAAACAGCCTTTTGGAGATACATTACATCAGCGACAAATGCCTCTTTTTCTTGGTCGCTTAATTCGCCACTACGACTCTTCATGAGTCCTTCTTTGTAGTAACTTGATACTTCCTCAGGAGTGAACACTTCATAACCGTTGTTAGCGGCAGTTTCCTCGAACATCGCCAAAGAAACTTTCTTGTTTTTATTTTCCATAATCTTCCTTTGTTTAAAATTTTCTTTGTGAGCAAAAGTATTCAAAATTTTTGAACATGGTAGGAGAGAGTTCAACTGTCCTTAAAATAAAAACGGGCAAAGAAGGAGGACTCTCGCCCTCCTTATGCCCCAGACACTTCCTTAGTAGTAACCTAAACACCAAAAAGTAGAAATGCAGACTAAATCAAAATCTTTTTGTCAAATCAAATGTAAATCAAGTCATAAAAACAGACAGCTCGAGAACCGAACTGTACCAGTATAACGGTGTCGACTGGAAAAGGTTTTTCTCATTTCCTGTATCTCCTAACGAATAAAGGCTGCGACAGCAGCCTCTCAGGGCGAAGCTCATCGAAGATGGCGAAGCCTGTCAAAACACCGAACGCCAGTGAGGAGTGTTTCGAGGTCGAAAATGACATCCATAAATTTCCGTTCGGGACTCTATTTCTTTTCTCTATTTCTAACTATTTCAATATACTCATATTTACCCCTGCGCGCGAGGCTCTCTTGTCCTACGGATGTCTATCGGGGTTTTCGAGCCACAATTTTCCGAAACAAAAACATACATCTATACGCTCCATTTACATACGTCTAAAGCGGAAAAACATACTTTTGTACGCTTATTTACATACATCTATACGCAAACAAAAACATACATCTATACGCTCCCACCCCTTATTTCCATACATTGGAACTGATTGAGTATTTATTTTAGATTTCCCGTTATTACAGTATAAAATCAAAAGATTATGAGAAAAGATGTAATACAATGTTCGAAAAGAGTCAGTGAGGACACTCCTGACTACTCATGCTGGCAAATGCGCTGTCTGTGCCTTGTTGCCGACCAGCTCCAACCTTTATTAAAAGAAGATATTGATTGGGCAAATACAAAGTTTGAAAACCTCGAAAAGTACGGTATCTTTAACGATGACCATGAAGTTGAAATCACGATGAAACTTTCCGACATCGACAAGAACCGAAACGGAATTCGGGTTCTCAATGAGATTAAAAAGATGTTCGATATTCCCATTACATGGGATTGGATGAAAAACGGTAAAGCCACACGAACTGTCTTTTACTTTATCCATCGAATGGAATGGAATGAAGATAACCTGTTTTCTATTTATCTGTCCCATTTCAGCGTTCGATGGATTCTTGAGTTCGGGAAGCGACAGGGGTTCTTATCGTTTGACAAACCGTCAATGATGATGCTCTCTTCTTCCTACTCTATGCGCCTCTTTTTGATGTTGAGTCAATGGTACTCTAAAGGGGAATTTTCTATTGGTATAGAGGAGTTAAAGAAGCGTCTATGTTGCCCTCTAACCTATACTCCACAGAATGTAGAAGACAGGGTTCTGAAGTCAGCACAGAAAGAAATGGAAAGTAAGGACTGCCGTCTTTCTTTTGAATATAAGTTCGTGTCAAACGACAGAAAGAAAGGAGTTGGTCGAAAACGTTTTGATACTGTGGTGTTCACTATAATTGACAAAGAGAAATAATCTATGGACAAAGAAGATACATTATCGGTTCTGAATATTCAAGCGGAAAACGACCGTCTGAATAAGCGTATCCTCTTTCTTGAGCGTGAAAATCGTGAACAGAGAAAGGAACTGTCAGACTATGCTCGTAGGGAAAAGGAACTGTTGGAAGAGATAGACCGTTTGGAAGGAGAGCTCGATGAAATAACATTCGAGAAGCGTCCTAAATATAAGCCGGAAAAGCCAGCCGAAAGTGTTGGCGACTTTCTCCTCCCAAAAGTAGATACTGGGACTGGGCTGAACCGAGTGGGCAAGATTGGCTTTGAAGAAGAGTGGGAAGATGTCATGTATGCTTATACAGATGAAATCTTCGTTGAGTCAGATAAACCTGACGTCCTCTTCTATCGTGACGATGCTGAGAAATGCTTTATCACCCCCACGGGGAACACTCGGTTGCCTTTCCCTATTTTGCAAGAAGACCTTGACAGGTACAATATAATAAAAGTTCGACCATTGACTCAAGAGGAAATGGGGGAAGTGTGCAAAGAGTTCGATTTAACTTAAAATTCATTCACAATGTTTCAAATGAAAACTTTTCATTACTTGTATGTTATCATCGGAATGATGGTAGCTGCGTTCTTTGGAATTTCACTTGGGATGGGTATCACTTGCCTGATTCCGGTGTCATTCGTGGTGATTGGGCTGTTCGCCTACCAAAACATGAAGAAGAATCTTCCTGTCGGACAGGCTATTCTCAATGGCGGTTTACCACCCCTGATAGGTGGTCTTCTGATTTGGCTGTGTTTCTTGCTGGGGAATTGGTTCAATATAGGTGGATAATGAAGAATCTTGTATTCCTATTCCTGACGTTGCTGATTGTAGGCTGTGGGACGACTCGAAAGACCGTGTTCTTCGAGCGAGTAACCCCACAGCCTCTTTCGGTGATTGACAGCCTGAACACCGTTCACGGCTTGAGCGTTCCTACAAATTTAAACTCGTGGGGGAAAACGTACTTCATCGGGAATGATTCCGTGATGACAACTGTTTACGTCTTGACTGAAAAGAAGAAAGACACTTTATTTATCTTTTCTGTTACCGAAACGGCTGGAAAAGAGAACGTAATCTTTAAATTTAGGAAAGAATGATTTCAAGAGGACTTGGATTTATTGAAAGTGGCGTCAATCCGAATGACGCCATTTATGCAGCTCCGAAGATTGAACTTCCGAAGAGCTATGAACTGAAAGAACAACTCCGTGTCTATGACCAAGGAAACAAGGGGAGCTGCGTTTCCTGTACCGTTGCGGAAATGTTCAATTTCTATTGCAAGTCGAAAGGTCGTGAATCCGGCATCGGCTTCGAATACATTTACGACAACCGTGCTGACAAGACTATTGACGGAATGATGCCACGTGAGGCTTTCGAAATTCTCAAGCGGGAATCTCGTATTGATTTATTCGCTCGTGTGACGTCTCTTGACGCTCTCAAAAAGAGCGTTCTTGTTAATGGCGCAGCACTCATAGCAATGAATGTATTTTCGTATAATGACGACTTTTGGGATGGCGATGAGTTCATGGGTGGTCATGCTGTGGCTGTCGTTGGTTACGATGAAACAGGCTTAATCATCAAGAACTCCTGGGGTACAGGTTTTGGTCGGGGTGGCTATGTTACCCTGCCATACGGAAAGTTCAACAAAGTACGGGAAGCCTGGACTCTACTGGGTTAATCATTTCACTACTATTTGCGAGGAGCACTTCTTTCAGGAGTGCTCTTTGTTTTTCTTCGAAAAGCAAGAAGGAGTCTCCCTGTCGCAAGCTGGCGTTCCCTACGCAATTTCCGGTACAACTATCAACATCACTGGATATGGTTCAGGCAAAGGAACTGTTAGCGTAACAGCTCCAGCAGGGGGTTCTTGGAGTATTGACTTCGCAAGCAACGCTTTCAGCCTCAATGCTTCGCCATCATCGGGTACTGGTCCGAACAGTTCCGTCACTATCAATGCTATCAATGATTCTGGTCAAACAGGTATTCACAGAATTGATATCTATCTTAAGAACGGCTCAACCGTTGTTGATACAGCAACCGTTCAAGTTCGTATAACTTCTCAAGGATGATTATGAAGGAAAGGAGCTGGGATATCCCAGCTCCCAATTCACATTATGGTGTGATAGTTTGGTTTTCAGCTTTCAGAGTGAAAGTCGAAAAGTTCATTTTGTCAAAAACATTTGAACCAGCCTGTTGAATTCGCACTGTAATAATATCACCAGCCTTTGCTTTAACAGTTTCCGTTTTGCTTCCTGTCTTACAAACTGTCAATCCGTTTGTATTATTCCACATGATTGAGGCATTTTTATAACCAGAACCCATAGGGTAATAATCGTTTGGACGATACAAAGGATTTCCGGTTGAATTAAATAGATAAGCGGTTGCCCCTGTATAATCACGGAACTGAATCGTTAAAGTATATCTTGGAACGCCAGCTTGCGACAGGGAGACTGCTTGGCTCTTACCACTACCCGTCTGAGTATAGGTGACAGTTCCGCTTCTTGTCGTCGCCGCGGAATTCGCAGCAGCGGTGACAGTTGAGCCACTAACAGAAAAGCCAGTTCCCGATACGGTCGGAGTCCAGTTCACATTTTCCTGGGTCGATGTCTCGACTCCGTTTATAACTTTCTTTCGGTACGATGTCACCGTTACCGTCTTACTTTCACCACCCGTAACGAAACTCAGCGAAGTCGGAGTGACAGAAAAGTAATAGTTCCAAGTCACGACTCCCGCAGCCTGACTCGCTGCAACAGTACGTGTCATCCCTCCGCCAGCCACTGACAGGTTCACACTGCGTGCGGATTCTGTCTGGTTAGCAGACGCTGCGGCAGTCACAGTTGTGCTACCACTTCCTCCGGAGTCCGGAGTAGCTGTAATGAAATCTTTCTGCATAATTTTCAAAAATTAGTTATAACTAAATGAATTAAATTCACCGCAAATTTAGCGGTTTATATCTCGAAATCAAAATCCTTTGTCGATATCCTACAAAATGAGCCTTCCGGAGATAGGCATATAACCTCTGTATGGTCGTCAAAATACGATACAGTTAGGACAGGGAGATAAGTGTATCCATCAATATAGAAAATGCCTGCAGGCTCCCCGTTAAGACCGTCAAACGTGGGAACGGGTATCTTGCTGGTAACAACCTGCCGCCCAGCGAATGGTCCGAAGTCCTTAACAGCCATTTTCGGGCAGACCAAAACCTGTTCAAGTTCGGTAATGAACTTTCGCTTCATATTCAAGTAGGAATTCAGGATTATGCCTGTTCCTATCTTCCCCTCGATACCGTATATCTTCCGAGTTTCGTTACGAATGACTTGGAGTTCTCCTGGGGAGAGTTCCTCGAAGTCCTTCTCGAGGATATCGAGAAGTTGCTTGTTTCTTTTCTCTTCTTTGTTCATGACTTCTCAATTTATATATGTATAACGTGGACGCAGTGGTTTTGCGATTGATTTTCGCCAGAAAATTCCTTTAACCATTCTTTCCACGAGTAAACGGAGTCGAAACATCAACCCAGGAAAATGTGAATTGGACACCGACTGTTTCGGGTACAGGCTTCTCAGTAAGCGGTTCGAATGTTACGGCATCAGCGAACAGTGCGACGACGACGCGAAGCGGAACTGCCACCTATACGCAGACTGGTAGTGGTAAGACCCAAGCAGTCTCCCTGTCGCAAGCTGCAGCCAGTGTAACGTATAAGTATCGAATCGAACCAACCTTAATTACAGTTTCAAACACTACCTATGGTTCTGTCACAAAAACTGTAACAATGTATAAAGAAACCTATATCAATGGAGTAAAACAAAGTGAAGAGCCTATTCCTTATTCTTTGCTCGAGCAAAATAGCGGATATTCCCCTGTATCTTCTGCCACATATACCAATTCTTGGGGAGGAACTTGGACGATTGAAAAATCTGGAAATTCTTTAAAGGTAACGACAATTTCAGGAGGAAGCAATTCTTCTGGTGGAATCACTGGTGTGAAATTAATGCCTGGAACCAGTTATGCTGGGACAATAAATACCGATTTAAATTTGAGTCGTCCATAATTTCAAATAAAAAGAGCGGAGTTTTCAGCTCCGCTCTTCCCTGTCGTCAAACAATAAATCAAAATATGAAAACACAACAAAGAGAATTCATTTTCCTCTGATGATAGTAGTATAACGGTCATAGATGGCATCCCAGTTCTTTTCGACAAGTTTGCATTTCTGTGTGAAAGACTTATCGTTGAAAGTGTTGATGTTTTGAAAAACTCCGGCTTTCAGTTCCGGATGCCACATCTTTAGGAAGATACCCTGTTCACTGATGAAGCCTATTTCCTCACCCTTGTAAACTAACTGTGCATATTCTGACGTGGGCATTCCGGCTCCACCCTTTACCGTTACTCGATTTATTTCAATAGGTGCTATCATGATTCCTTTTCTTTAAGTTGTGATTTGATTCGAAGATTGTAGTTATCCCATATCCATTGAGCGTGTTCCTTGACCCAGTTTACTGCATACCTGTGGTCTTGGGGTTCCTTTAGTCTCAAATGAACAGGTTTGGGGTCGCATATCAGTATTATACGAGTGTTCCCCTCAACCGAGCCTATACGCTCGCCCTGATAGTAAATTGACGAGGTTTGAACGTCACCACCCGCACGTGCCAACTTTGACGGCTTCGGGTTCTTCTTTGATGTGAATTTTATCTTCTTTGCCATAGTCCTAACTTATTAATCGATGTACGATAAATATCTTTTGCAATCAGATTTAAGAACTTTCTTATTCAAACAGTATGTTCCATTGTAACGGTTCAACGGGAGTAGCCCACCAGATGCTATCTTGAAGTCGAGGTCAGATAGAGGCTCGTTGAATGTTCCGTTGACAACGCAGTAAAGTTCAGGGTTACAACAGTCATCAGATGTAGCATTACGAACTTGGTATCTTTTATTACAGATAAACATAACATTTGATTCGTCATTGCATACTGTTAAGTAGTATTCTTTTCCGTCTAATTTTGAAATAACCTTTTTCATATTTCTTGGTGTTTTAAGTTTGACAGTACAAAGATAATGGGAAGAAATGAGATTGCAAAGAAAAATCCCGGAATTTCTTCCGGGAAATCTTAAATTATAACATTGATATGAATATTAGTTATATAAATGAAACGAGGCTGTCGCTGTGCCACCTGCTCCCATATACTGAACCGTAATATCGTAATAACACGAAACTGAAGATGGAGCACCAGATTTCTTCATAAACTGAACTCGTTCCCCGTACTCTGATAATATGGTCACGTCGTAATAGGAAGTATTTGTCGGAACGACTGTAATCTTATTATTTCCAGATTTGCTAAAATCTTCAGAAATTAAAGTATCCCCCTCATAAACCGCTTTTCGAAGCCTAAATTCTGGAGTAATAAATTGGTTCGAAAAACGTGCTTCAATCGTTCCTTGAGCGGATATCCACCCGTTACTTGTTCCAGCAAAACTGTCAAAATTATACTGAACCTCAGTAACAGTTCGACGAGCAGCCGTTTGGCTCACATTAATCGTTCTGGTGATACCCCCCCGAAATTGTGATGGTAGAAGTTCGTGCATTGCCAGAATTTTGAGAGGCTTGAACTGTTACATCAGTCGTACCCCCCCCCCAGACTCGGGAGTAATTGTAAGAAAATCTTTATTCATGATTTTTACTTTTGAATTAAAACGAAGTTATTTATGCTATTGACGTCAATTATAGCCGATTTAGGAAGTTATAAGTATGCCCCGAACAAATTGTCCGGAGCACACCTTTGATTGCCGTGTAGAGCCTTATAAGATGACCGCAAGGCTTGATACCACGTCATCGAAGTAATCCATTTGTGTGATACTTGCTTTATCACCGAAATACTTCTTGAGTTTCTGAGCCACATACGCACCAGCCGGAATCATCATGATGGGCGAAGTGATGCGTTCAGGGTAACGAACGACACACGTATATTCACGACCCTCCTCTTCGTTGACCGTATAGGAAACAAGGAAGTGAGGAGTAGCGAGGTCGGCTGGCTTCATACTCTGGTCAAGAATGTGAGCCGTCGCTAATTTCTCACCGTTCAAGAAAGACAGGTACTCCCAATAGAGAGGCTCAATCTCACAATTCCCTTTGATGAACTTCTGAGCCAACGCCATAAGATATTTCACGGCATCTTTGTTGCTCAGTCCTACCGGAATGATGAACTCGTTGATGTACAGGAACGGTTCTTCACGCTTGTCATTTCTGTCGAGCGGATATACTGCACAGGCTATACGAGCCAAACCAAGTTCCTTCGGGTCAGTATCGTCTTTCACGACACGATATCCCGGAATAGGACAGTCGATGAATTCACGGGTGTCCTCAGGATTGTCCGGACTGTCAAGTTCACCGACTGCGCTCAATACCTGTTCACCACGAACCAGAGCCGGAACCCAAGCGGTGCGGTCTTCGTTCTCATCGCTGATGCGAGCCCAAATCATTTTCTCCTCAGGAAGTTTTTCCTCGGAGTCAACCTGAAACAGGTTTCCTTCCGGAGTCTTGACGTACTGTTCAATCTCCTTGTCGGTCATACCCTGTGGGTCGAGTTCGTGAACCAGAGTGATTCCTAACAATTCCCAACCCATACCGTCCTTTTCCTTAATCATGGCTGCTTTGAAGTCGCCAATCAGATTGTCGGTGAGGAGTGCTGGTGCGGGCAAAAGGTAGGATTTTTGAATGATGCGTCGACCGAACTGTCCAACCTTTCCGAACTTGCCTTCGTAGATGTAAATCTTTTTCCCGTTAAGAGACTGAGGCTCATAAGCCTGTGCGCTCTTATTGGTAAGTTTCTTCGAACGACAAGTCTCGCATTCAGCATCACAAGCAGTTGAGGTGAAGCAATAGTTCGGATACTTACCGGAGGTTGATACCGCATGAAGAGGTGTGCCCCCTACATGACCAATCTTAAGGTACGACAAGCAAAGGTCATACATTGTATCAGCATCGATGTCTTCTGTGATACCCACAGGCATTTGAAATTTTTGAATCTTTCCTTCTGAGTCGGAATAGATGAAATTATAAACTACTTTCATAAGTCTAAATTATTTGGTGATTAAATTTGAATTGTGTAAACGGGTGTATCGAACATCGATATCTTTCCCGGAACCAACTTCTTCTGTTTTGCGTCAGGAGCCTGAAACATTACAGGGGTTGCGTGGTGTTCCGGTACGTGTTTGAAACGTTCGAAGTACAGTTCAATCGCATTCAGAACGGTGATGGCGGATACTTGTGCCATCTCGGCTTCCTCTTTTGTTCCGTATAAGGAAGAGTAGAGCCTTTCGCCTGTAACTAATAGGATGGAGAAGCGAAACTTCCCCTTGGGGTTCGTAAGAGCGTTCACTTCGCTCACCTCTTTAATGTTCTCAACTCGGTAGGCTTTCTGAACCTCTACGAGTGATTCCTTTGAAGGACTGTCCTGTGGGGGGGTAATCCATGATTTGATGAATATCAACATATCTTTCGATTTAAAATGAATGTACTGAATAAACGCTATTCGACTGGACTTCCATTGGAAATCTCATAAATCGCTCCGTCCACCTGTTTGTAACAGTCAAGATTCTCAGTTACCTGTACCAACGGACACGGCTTATCATTGAAACAAATGGATTTTGTTGACCAATCCGCAAGGTTTCGAATGAAAATGTAGGCGACCATATCCTTTGAAACATACCACTGAATCTTACAGGTAAACTCTTCAAAGTGACGGAAGAAGTGATACCACGTAACGATGTTCCAGAACAGTTCCTCAAGCCCAGCGTCTTTAAAAGACACGTATTGAGCAGGGAAGATGAGGTGGCTGTACCACCACCTCATGAACCACCCCAATTTATTCTTCCGTTTTTGCATTCTTGAGAGTTTCTTTTAAATCAGGTTTCAATGTCGCACGAATATTTTCGATAGTGTCACACAGGTTCGACGCTGGTTTCTTAGCATCGTCGTTCTTTTCATTCCAATCAGCCGTAATGATGTCCATATAGATGAGATACGCTTCCGGAAACTCTTCCTGAAGTCTGGCTGGTGTGAACCGTGTTTGTTTCATCAGGCACTTCAGACGCTTTTCCATGTGGTAGCGTTCTTTCTCTTCTTTGAGATACTCCTGAACCAAAAGAGCGATTTCATCATTGTCCTTGAGTTTACCAACATACGATTCGACCTTTTCATCCCCATAAGGTATTTCACAGGAGAATTTCAGGTGAATGTAGATAGTACGGTTTCCCCAATTTTCTGGGAACCAGCTTTTCGGCAAATTATAGGAAGAGAGCGTCGCTTCATTACAGCGAATGAAGAATTCTTTATGTGCCTTGAAACAGGTCAAGACATCATCAGGGGTCTTGCCGATAAATCGCTTCTCAATGGATTCATTGAGTTTTTCCTGGAGAGCGTCGAGCTTCTCTTTGTAGTTCAGATTTGCCAACCGTGTGGCAATCGTTAATCTGGTGTCTTCTGCAATTATTGCCATGTCGTTTTACTTTTTAGGGTTCATCTTAAGAATCTTTGCTTTCGGTTGTGGCTCGGGACGCTGCTCAGCCTCCTTCGGGCATTCCCACAATTGAGGAACATAGGTGAAGCGAGCTTTCGGGTCGGGAGAAGCCTGTTGCAAGAAAGCCACTTTCTCCATAGCCTCGCTCTCTTTGAGAGCCTCTAAGAGATTACCGTCTTTGTCCTTAACAACTTCACCAGAGTGCATATCAATCACCTTAAACAGAGGCTCAGGAAGCTCCATACGGGTGAACTCCGTAACGTCGAGATAATCACAGCCAAAGTTTTCAGCCGTTTTGAGGTCGCTGTCGCTAAACTGCCCTTCAAGACCAGAGGCATCGCCTATCATAAGGCAGTCTTCTTTGCTGATTTCCAACCCTGTATTCTCACAGAATTCTTTCAGCATATTCGTGAGCATTCCTGGGTTCGGTTTACGGTCAGGACATTCCTTAGCATTGTAGGGACAGAACTGTCCAGCCACAAGCGTATTCAAACCGATGTACGATTGAAGGCATGCAATGACGTAGATGAATTTCGGTTGGAACATAGCGGGATGAACGTGTCCCAGTTCAATTCCACCCTGATTAGATACGATAAGAACAGCCTGTGGATGGAGTTTCTTGAGTTGCGCAAAAACCTCCATTTTCAGTTTCATGTCCCAGACTCCTTCCGGAAAGGTTTTCCCGGAAACGGTATCGATGAGCGTACCGTCCATGTCGATGAAGATGACTTTCTTCTTTGTAATGTCCATAATCTTTTGTTTAAAATGTTTGATAATTATACGTGGAATCCGAGGAGTTCGATTAGAACTCCACGAATATTAATCTTTCTTTTCTTCCTGTCCTTCTTGATTCTTTCCTCATTACGACCGTGTTTCGAACCACCTTTACCTATTCGTGGTGGGTCGTACAGGGTGATATCAGGAATTTCAGGTCGAGGATGAATCGTGTACACCTGTTCAGGGATACGGGTTGGCTCGTACTCTTCTTGCTTGATGTCCTCTACTCTGACAAGTTCAACGTCGTGTTCCTGAGCCATTCTTATAGCTGCCTCAGGAATAGCTCCGGCTCCTCCAACGACTATTCCAATGCGTTTTCCTTCCATTAGTATCCCCTTTCTTCTCCAATAATTATAAGAACTCCGTTCTTCATTTCATCGACAATGAAGTAACCGCCTCTAATCTCATCAGCACCCGTCATGTAGGAGAGAACCAAGCCTCTCTCAAGTGTGAGCGAGCGGATACGTTCACACATCGTCTGGGGAATTGTATTGTCTTCACTGTTTGTAATCGTTATGAGAACCGCAATGTCCGATTGGCGGTCATATCCTGTAATCGAATAGTTCGTACCGTCATCAAGATGAGCATCCGCACAGTACATCACCGCTCCACCAAGTTCTGATGTTCGGGGTTCAAGTCCCGTGGCTTGAGACAGGTTTAAAATTGAGCTCTCAAGATTCTGAGAAGAGCGTCCGGTTGAACGTTCTGAGAATTCCGTTATAGACTTCACTGAAAGTTCAACGAGTGTATCTTGATTGATACGTTTCCCACACCCTGTAAGTAGGAGCAGGAAGATTGAAATGGTTATCAACTGTTTCATATTCTAAATATTTCTTCGTTCATCATGTGCCTGTCAAAAGGACTGGCGTCTATTTTCACATTCGCTCTATCGTACTGTCGTAGGAAATGAGCGATATCCATCATGTCTCGGCTTCCAAGGTCGATGAATTTAATGTAGTCGGTCTTTCCACCCTGTAAGGACACAACCGCCCATGAGCCTGAACGGTGGTGAACATCAACTGAAACATCAATGTTCCCCATCAATTGTTTGATACGTGCGGCATGAACCTCAGCTTCTTGAGTCGCTGACTTTTGCCTGTGAATCAGTCCCTTTAAGTCCGATTCCAATTTGTTCATTCTTTCGAAGTCCTCTTTGAACAACCAAAAGAACAGTTTACGCAGGAGTTTCTTCATGACGATTTTTCTTTATTAGTTACTTTCTTTGGTTGCTCTTCAGGATAATAAAGTTCCTTTTCAATCGATTTGCTTTCATAATCGATATATTCTTTCTTTTTCTGAAGACTCATTTCCATAGCCTGTTGGATAGCAGGGCGAACGAACTTGTCAAAGGCTTCCCCATCAAGGTAGGCTTCGAATCCGTGATTGCCACCCAACGTCGTAATGTTCACGAAACAACCACTTCCCATTAGGGAGCTGCGCTTCCAGTCTTTCTTCCAAGCTCTCAACTTGGCGAGTAGCGAAGCCGTCGTTTGGGCTGTCGCTTCCTTCAATTTTCTTTCAAATTTGTTCATCTTTCTTTCCTTTATTGTTTACACCATACCCAAACAGGGCAAAGTCACATTTACACGGGTCTAACGGATAGACCTCGCGACAGTTAGTAGTGAGCTCAAGCACTGTATTCATGCTATCACCTTTGCCAGTTATGAGACCCAATTGACGACCAACGTTTGCGACGTGGGTATCAAGCGGAATCATCAACCAAGACGGAGGGATTAAACTCCAGATTCCTAAATCAACCGGACTGTTCTTTCTGACCATCCAACGCAAGAACATATTTAGACGCTTGCAAGCCGATTTCGTATCCTGGGGGATACCTTTCACTCCAGGGAACAGGGTTATCAGCGCATAGAGATAATCTGTGGCGCAGCCGGAACGACAATACGCTTTCGATACAGCCTCTTCCATGTCCTCATACTCGTCGTAGATTTTCTTGAGTGCTTTACATAGTTCAGCGAAGTCGCCCCACTTAAAGAAGCGGTACATGGTTTCTTCCGAACCAACGTACTTTCGCCAGACCATATTCTTGATATACATATAGGGAGTATATCGTTCCATGTCAGCGAACAGGCTTTCACAGGTTGAAAGTATTGCCTTTCGGTTCCCATACGCTAACCACGCAGCGATGAACCCTACAATTTCCTGAGAACATTTGTAACCAAACTTCCGAGGGAACTGTACAGGGTCGTCAGCTACGAATTCCGGCTTCTCATACTGTTCAGCCAGCTTCATAATCAGATGTCTTGTCTTTGTTTCCATATTACATATCATTAAATTCAACTTGATTGTTATGTATCAATTTAGAGAACTCAGCTCCGTCCCACCACTTGATGGTGAAGTGTTCTATCAATTCCCGATAGGTTTCATTCCCTGTCAGATTACCCTTTTCAAGTTCATCCGTAATCTTATAGGGAAAATTCAGGTCAAGAATGTACAGGTTCAGCGACGGTCGCTCAAGAACCGCTCGAAGATACCGCCCATTGATGTTATACTCTGTTAGGAAGCCATGGCAGAGTACATCGAAGAGTAACCAGTACGTCTTCCCGTCCTGTGAGTAAACTCTGTGCTCCTTTCCTTTTGTTCTGTGTGGGTCGATGCCTGCATTCTTGAACACTCGTGATATGCAGCCCACGTGTGCGAAAGCGTCAAGATGACGCTTCACCTCAATTCCTGCTGGGATAAATTTCTTTGCCATATATTTCTGTCTTAATTATTTTCATCTTCAGCCAAAGCCGCCAGACACTCCTCGTGAGCCTCTTTACAGGCAGCGTCCATGACATATTCCATGTTATCATACTCCGGACATTCCCTGACGGCTGTACCTGTTACATCAACGTAGAGGCAACCACTCTCATCGCACTCGACAATAAACCATCCGTCATTATACATAACATAACCATCCTCGTAGATAGTTTGAATGAGTGTACGTCCGTCTTTCATTGTAGAGGAAGCCAATTCATAGGGTTCTGTGATTGTACCCTGTTCGGCTTGATTGATACGAGCCATAGCCACGAGGCAAACCTTTGCTAATTGTCTACGGTCTTTGATGTTATCAACATAGCGATGAGTCCCTACTGGCTTGCTGAAGTCTAAATTTTTGTAGTATCTTGAACCTTTCATGACGTAACTTGTTTGATTTGACTGAGCAAATATACGTCCATTTATCGAATATCCAAGGAGTTTATCCGGAAAATCTTCATTATTTCTTCCGATTTTTCCTCAATTCGGCTCTGCGTTCTCTCCTACGAGCCTTCCCGTCCTGAATTTTTAGGGAAGATGAGCCTGTTATTCTGTACACCTTGGATTGAGTCTTACTGATTACGTGTTCACAGAATCCCGACAGGGTGACTGTGCTATCCTTATCCATTCTTGCGTTCATATTAGACGATTTAAGCGATTATAACTATACGGGGAATAAAATGTACCAGCCAACAGGGGTAAATCTCGTAGAGCGACCGCCAGTGGCTTCTATGAATAAGGAAAGAGGCAACCCGTTACAGGCAACCTCTTTCCAATCATGACTAAAACAAAAATCACATCCTCACGGACTTATTTCTTTTTACCTTTCTTCGGTTCAACAACCACTTTCACGGTTTTGGAAGCCTTGAAAGCAAGTGTGTGAGACTCGGGAACGTTCATAGGTTTCTGAGTCAACGGGTTCGTGCCTGTTTTAGCAGGGTTGACTTTCTGTTTGAACTTTCCGAAAGGTAGGCTGATTTCGTCACCGTCCTCAACACAGGTCTTGACAATCACCGGATTCAGTGCGTCGATTACTTTTTCGGTGTCTCTCTGGCTCATACCAGCCTCTTTGGCAACTGCTGCCACGAATTCTGACTTTCTCATTTCTTTTTAAATTTAGTGAATAAATGTTTCTATTTCAAACGTGTTATAATAACGTCGTTTTTCGGTTGATAGTTTTTATCATTCCCTTTGGACTCCCGGATTATCGGTAGTCCTGATTGAATACAGCGGATAAATTCTTCCCGTTTGCGCCCACCATTCCAAGGAAGCGATATGCGAGATTGATTAGGAATGCTCGGTCTTTGTTGCGCTGATACGCTATCTTCTTACGAATGACAGACATCACCTTTGCAAACTTGATTCCGCTGTCGAGTGTAACATACTCGTGACTGAACTCACTTACCACCCATACGTTGATGATGACATCTCCCCACTGAAAGAGATACGGTTTATGCTTCCATGTCACTTTGTCCATACGACGTTCAGCGTTGGAGAGATAGTCCTCCTGCTCCTTCATTTGATACATCGATTGTTTCTGAGAGTCCGACAGTAACTTGAAGATACTCTGTTCCTGTTCGGGCGTACATTTGACTTCCATGTCGATGTCGTGAGGTTCGCCTGTTTCCATACCCAACTCGTGAAGAGCGAGTGAACCTACGATTAGGAAGTCCATACCGTGTGCGTCAAGCACTGATTTACGAAAGCCGTCCAAGGCTGTTTTAATTCTTGTTTCCATACGAAATTATTTGTTGATGTTAAAGATACGTGATTTCTCCGGAGTCAGGTTACAGTCCTCGAGACTGAATTATCGCTTTAAGACGACCACTATAACCTTTCTTCTCCGCATAAACTCTGTCTAAATAGGCGAAATATTCGTCCTTTGTAAGCCGTCGGGCAAATGTACTCTGCCATATAGCATAGTCGGCTATACACTCCCGCCACGAATTGAAACGGGCATGACCTAACATGGTTCCAACAGCAAGAGTTGGACGGCTTCCGGGAGCTTTCATTCCCAGACAGTTGTGCCCCTCTACAAATAGTTTAGAAGTGAAGCCTCCGGACTCCTCAATACATTGTGCCATGACGATATCCGGATGGTCAATCCTCAACTTGAAGATATAATCATACACCTCGTCAAAGAGCGTTTCAGGTACAGGCTCCACAGCCTGTTCTTCAGCATACTCACAGCCAAACGCTGGCTGAGACGGTACGGGTTCTGTCGTATCACACGACCGTATCACAAGAATGGTTAGAATTGACAGCAAAAGAACCGCAAGCCCACGCCACATTCTTTTGAGATACTTCTGTTTAGGCAGATTTCCGCCTGGATAGATTGTTTCTGTTTCAAGCATAATTTCAAATTTTAGTTTATAATAATAGAAAAACTCCTATCATGAGAAGAGCCAAGATACAGCCTAACAACATCGCACCCACGCACATCACAAAGGCAATGATAAGAGCGTTCTTCACTCTTCCCCTGTAATACGAGCGACACGCTTCACAGGCTGCTGAATTCGTACAGTAACATTTCCGACATCTTCTCATGATGGTATTCTTTTTATAGTGTGACCATATTCACCCCAGATTGTCTCGAGAACTTTCAGAGCGAACTGTTCTTGTAATTTCTTCTCTTTCTCAATATCCGTTGACAGCCTGTACTGCTCACGATGTTGTTCATTCCATCCAAGCGTGTCAGCAAAGACCTTGAACGCTGGTTCGGTGAAATAGGAACAGACACTCACATGACGACCAAACCTTGTATCGTCAGCCACTATAATCTCCCAACAGTATTTGTCAGACACACGTTGATACTCAGCAGCGTCGCCAAGTGAGCCTTCCCCAAGTTTCGGGAGGACGTGTATCTGACGAGTATGTCCGGGAGTGAACACTTCCTGAAGTTTTAACAGGTAGTTTCCCGCTGACTTCATAGGCACATCGAACTGTTCAATTGCCTTCTGAATGTTTCTCCATGCCCCGTAGGACAGACCATTCATATTCACCATCATAATCTATTTTCCTTTCTATTAATCGAGTTCATAAATAACCAAGTCCTCAGGGTCGAAGATAGACGGATATTCATCCATACCCTTTTTCACATCAAACGTGAAGTCCAACTCATACGTCTCATCGACCACGCAGAACTGCTGAGCGATTTCACTCCAGCGTATAACATTCTTCGGTAACCAAGCCACTCCAAGCTCTTTATTGAGAATTCTCCAAGCCTTATCGGTGCAGTGAGTTATCGCAGCCGTTTGCATACGTCCTTCATGTAGGAAGCGGATAAGTCCTGATTTAAACAGGTACGAGCGCAGGTACGGTCTATCCTCAGGTAGTGTTGGCTCAGCAGGAGCCTCTATTGGCGTCTCTACGACCTGTTCAGTAGCAAGGTCAGATAAGTGTCCGCGAAGGGATACCTGCCCTCCCTCAAGGAGCTCAAACGAGTCATAGATTACTTGTTTAACAGTGCCGTCACTGAACGTAACGGTCACTGGCTTATTATTTCTGATGTCCATATCGGGAAATTATTTAGAGATATACATACTATTCAGCGGAGACTCTATCATTCTGTAGAGGATGAGAACCCCTGTCTCAACACACTGTATCATGATATCCCTCAGGAAGCGAGGCTGACCATCAATAGGGTTGATGTCGTCGGACTTGATAATGTAGTGATGGTCACTACCTACAAACCATTCGCCTCTTTCAGTGAGTCGACGGATAGTATCCATTTGTTCCTGTGCCTTCTGTTTAGAAGTGATTGAGAAAGCAACGTCAGCGATACCCCATTGACCGTTTATGCACTGACTTGTGATGATGTTGAAAACTCGTTTATGTCCCATAACCAAATGATTTAAATTGTTTGACGGAACAAATATAGTGGCATTAATTGACATTCCAAAGAGTTTCCCGATATTTTCCTCAAATTTTTCCGAAACAGGCTACTGGGGTCGGCTTATACGGGTTATCTTGTGCCGACGTCGTTCGTACCTTTCATTCTCAATGAACGGTTGATTACTGTGGAGAGCCTCACATTTAGCTCTCCAATAGTTTCTCTCGTCAGTGATACGGTTCACGAGCCGTATCATCAATGCTCGCTTATTTACTTTCATAGGACTTCAGTGATTTGCTCGATATGAAACTTATAGGAGCGGTTCGTATCTACGTCCATTCCGGACAAATGCTGACCTCGCCTTTCTTCTACCTTTATTGAACGATACACCCTCTTTGGGTGGATAACTCTTCCAGGAATATGTTTGTCAGGCATACCGAACTCCTCGAACCGGACTTTAACAATAGTTCCAGCCTTTACTGAATCCAACAGGGTTTCGAAGTAAGAAGGATATTTCGTATTCTTCGACAAAAACTTTGTAAGTTCATCACGAAGTTCTTTCACCTCTTCAATCGACATCACCTGTAAGAAAGTCGAGTAAGACCCATCCTGAATTCCTACTTTTACGGTTCGCCCATACTTGTCAGGCTCCACTGTTTCAATGATTGGTTTCAATGCTTTCATCTTTATCTTCATTTATAAACTGTTTCATAAACGGGCAATCATCTCCACAGGGGTAAACCATACCATCACCTCCTGGGTCTTGCCACGTAGGTAAGGCATGCAAGTCGGCTGTGCAACACGTTATACCATCTCCCAGGAGAGTAGTATTGAAATGCTCACAGGTTCTTCTGTGCGCTTCTATTTGTTCTTTTGTTTTCATGGCTCCTAAATTTTCTTCTTGAGTTTCAGCCGTGTAATAGCGTCCTTGCGGGAGTAAGCCATAATCGTATGACCTTTCACAGTGAACTCCCTCAACTCACGAACAACGGGTTTCGGCTTCCGTTGATTATCATTACGTCGAACCCCTGTATTGCGTCGAGGAGTTCTGAATGGGTCACTCGATTGTGCTGCCGCCATCATCAGAGCGGTCATCAGCAACATTCCTTTCATTCTTGTCATAATCGTCTTTGATTTTTATATAGTTTCTACATCTATAATATCGTATCTTGTCTCGACAGTAACCGTCATAAGCACAGGTTTCACAGAGCGCAACCTTGCCTTCACGGTTCTTACCATATAGGGAAGTATCCTCTTCGTTCATGACTTCACTCGCCTGAGATAAATACCTTCTCCCTGCGGGAGTTTCCCATGCTCTCTGATATAGTTGTCTCGATGCTTTATACAAAGGTCGCTACGACAAGCGCAGACCGACCCCTCGAAGCAACACGGGTAACAAGATGGGTTCTTCTGACCCAAGCGTATTTCGTACCCATTCTCTATGGTAATTAGTTTGCTCATGATATGTTGGATTAATTACTCTCGATGTCTATATTCGAAATAACGTAGTGCTCCCAGTATCAGAAGCACTACGAATGTCAGGATTTCTTTCATGACTGGCTCTCATTTAGTTCCAAGAGCCTTGTTAGCACGCTCGATTTTACGCTTGAGAGAAGCAATACGGTGGCGGATAGCCTTGGCGTCTTCCTTTGACAGTTTAGCGAACTCCTCAGCATTAGCAACCAGAGCTTCTTTCTCAGCAAGTTCCTCAGAGTATTTAGTCAGACGTTCGTTAGCGTCACCGACACGGGGAGCAGACTTCTTTTCACCCTCTACAGAGGCTTTCTTTTCAGCTTTCGGAGCCTTGTCAGCCTTTGCCTTCTTATTGGCTTTAGAGGCTTCTTTGACTTCCTCTTCGCTCTTTAACGGCTGGGCTGGCTTGATAAGTTCCTTGGTATTCTTTTCGATTTCAGCCTGACGACGACGTTCTTCACGTTCAGCCTTTTCTTCAGCACGGTGACGAGCCTCAACCTCGATGTCCTTGAGGTCAGTATAGATGATGTAGAAGCGACCATAAGCGTCGAAGAGTTCCTTCTTGCTGTTGGCTTCGGTGTATTCCTGAGGAGCGAACTTACTGTTCAATCCCTTGATAGCAGCACAGATTTCATTGATAGCAGCGACCATGTTAGGTTTGCTGATGTACTTGATAGCTTTCTTTTCATTCAACATATCTTCGTTGATTACGAAAGAAGTTACATTCTCAGAAGCGGTGTTAATTACATTTGTTTTCATGACTAATTGTTTTAAAGATTTGACTTATTATTGATTTTGATGTTACAAATGTAGTGGTTTCAATTGAATCAGCAAAGAGTTTATCCGGAAATTCTTCAAAAATTTTCAAGATTTTTCTGAAATCGTCTCTACACTCCATTTGAACCGCTCCGGATAAAACTGGGCATTGTATCTCACTTCCTGGAACGGGTGCTTGTCAGCGAGTATCTTCAGCGTCTCCTCGAGGAACTTCTTTGGGATACCTATATGAGTATCATCGATAGGAGTAACCACACGTTTCGGGAGCCACCTGTTAAAGAAGAACTCCTTCCCCTCACCGCATACAGGGTGTCCGGGATGTTCGACTATCCAAAACGTCACGCAGTATTGAACAGCCTTTTCGGTCTCACCGATTTTCTCAACTGTTAGTGTTCTCATCTCAAATATATTATTGCTTCGGCTACATTCTCAACGGAGTAGGAGCCACTCTTCACTCCGTCGTATATCATCTGGGCAACTTTCATGAGTTGTTCCTTCTGTCTTTCCTGACGTACCTGTTCAGCCGTCTTTATTACTGTACAGGTGTGCGTCTTAGGAGCTGTCTGATGTGGTCCGATGTTGGGTGTCCATTGTACACCGCTTGCCCACCAGGAGTTCCCATGGTCATCACTATACAGTCCAGCCGACGGTGAACCACTTACTATTCGAGCCTCATACGTGTTTCCGGTAGATAGCTCCGTTACTTTGATGATGTCTCCAACTGTCATGATAATTGTATTGCTGGGTCTCCCCATGTTATTTTACGACCTGTTATTTTCTCAATAGTGCCTTTCGGGAGTTCGATACGTACTGTCATCGAACGTTCCTTGGCGTCTTTCTCTACCCATATAGGGTGAGGAGAATTGAGCTCCCGGAGCGATATCGCTCCTTTGAACTCATTCTTCTTTGACGGGTCGAACCTTGTTACAGGCTTGTCGAAGATGTGCTCTTTTCCGTCACTGTCTACTGCGAGCCACACCTGTGGATTCATCCCCATATTACATAGTTTAAGAATCTTACCACACCGTCCCACCATTCGAAGAACAGTTTCAATCCCCACAGGATTAGGAGCACGAACACGGCTATCCAGAACCGCTGCCACCATACCCTGTACTTCTTTACTAACTTCTTTCTTCCGAAGCGTCCCCAGAAGAACTCAAATACTGTCCAAATTATTCTTTCCATGATGATTATAGTGTTATATTATTTTCAATGGCTGCAACAGCCAGTATCCATGATTGCTTTTCGCTAATGAACGCAACTTTCTTCCCGTAGGGGTTCATCGTCTTGTCGACTGTCTCAGCTATCTTAGCAGCGAAGCCGTCTATCTTCTGTATCTGGCTGATGAACCTCCCGAGGCTTTCGAAAGCGATGTCGAAATAGGAGTTATTATTCCAACGGTCTGTATCCGCTAAACTCTTAATCTCATTGGCTATTGACTGAGCCTGTTTGTATTCCGATGAACCTTTCTGTAACATAGCTGCGTCCTCCGATTAGAAATTTGCTTTCAGTTTAAGAACTCTCAGGACTTCTTTCAACTCGCTGTCCGTATAGTTACGAGCTATCTCCATTGATACACAGTTGTGATTAGAGGCGATTTCTATCGCTCTTTCACGGGATACTTTCGGGATTGTTCTTTTAATTCTCATGACTGTTAGTTTTAATGACTGAGCAAATGTACTGGGTTCTATCGACATATCAAAGAAATCCCGGAAGAAATTCCGGGATATCCTCAAGATTTATTTCTTTAACTGTTTGAGATGAGCTATGTAACGAGCATGAAGACATTGTATGTTATAGCCACCAGCCAAGATACAACTCGTTTTAAAGAGATAACGACTTCCGGCTGTAATTACTATCCACTCGCCTACATAGTTGCCCTGCTGACCGTGAAAAGAGATAAGGTCGAACGATTGTATCTCATCCTTTATAGGAGCGAGTTTCTTTTCCACCTGACCCATGAGTTTAGCTGTGGCAGCAGCGATGATGAACTTTACCTCTGACTCACGCTTTACTTCGAACTCCTCACGTGTCTTGCAGTAGAAGAACAGGTTCAGGATTCCTGACTTCTGAAGTTCCTCGTTCTTTTTGATTGACGGGTGGTTACGATAGGAGGTCAGTTTGGTTCTGTCCCATACTATCTCATCCTCATGAGTGTACCCGCACAGGCTGTAATACTGACGACGAAGAGCCGTGTTCTCAACTGTCTGTATTGACTTCGGGTATCTTTCCTCATTTTCCTCGAGACGTTTACGAGCGTCGGCTTTCTTTGCCTCATCAGGTAGTTCGCCCATACAGTTAGGAGTCGTGCCCTCAGCTATCATCGTATAAAGACGCTTGATACTTTCGTAGTCCTTGACTCTCAACTCATGATTGTGAATGTACCACTCTGATGACTTATACAGGCTCAGAGCCTCTTGGTATGTATTCCAACCCTGTTCCCAGAACTTTTCGATAGAGGCTCTTAACTCGTCGAGTGTTACTTGAGCCGTTGCTAATACTTCTTTCTGAATGTCTTGTACTGTTTTCATGACTTTTTGATGTTATTGATTTGACTGATACAAATATAGTCATTCCGAATGACTCAGCAATGAACCATCCGGAATTTTCTTGAAGATTTCTTCGATTTTATCAGAAGTTATAGGAAATCGTCATAAGCACACGACCTGTTTCTTTGTCGTCACGGGTCTCAAGACTGAATTGATTGACTGAACAGCGAAGTTCGTTTTCGGGGTTCTGAAGAGCAGCCATAACCGTCTCACTAATCTTTTCAGCCTTTTCACATAGACGGTCTTCATTCTTACCAGAGCCACGTGAAGTATAGCCACGGAACTTGATGAACCTGAACTTTCCGTCAGACGGGAGCGTCAGATTTAGGGTTCCACGATTAGAGGCTTTCTCTTTGTCAGGGCGACTCATTGTGAACTCACCGATTGTCAGGTGTAACTTTGCCAAGACAGGTTCGAGGTCGTTGATGATTTGTTGAGCGACAGCACCGTTGGCTTGGAGTTCTTCACGCATACGATTGAGGTTTGCTATCTCTTTTTCGATTTGAGCATTGTACTGTTCGAAGTTACTGTTAAAATCTTGAGCCGTTTTCATATCCTTTAATTTTAATTTGTTTGACATTTGATTTACTTTGATGACACAAAGGTAGTGGATTCTGATGAGTCTCCAAAGAAATTATCCAACTTTCTTCAGATTTTCTTCAAGATTTAACATTCGAGGACAGTCATTTCGCACATAACTCGCTGTGGGGTGACCATGTTAGGGTGATGACAATCCCCTGTCGACAGCCATTATACTTCTGTACCGAATTTCCCGGAGTAGATGCAACGATTTATCCGTGTCTTGGTGGAGAGTTTTTAGGGACGTTTTCGAGTCGGTTACAGCGTCAGAACCGTCAGTCTCGTGATAACGGATAGTGAGGCATACGATATCCTCGCAATAACAGCCGTACAGACTCCTGGGTTCAATGTAGTAGGAACAGTCATTTCGCACATAACTCGCTGTGGGGTGACCATGTTAGGGTGATGACAAT
>OHWI01000045.1_pt1 | contig 90746 bp, 94 predicted proteins | sample 1579721 | NCBI WGS metagenome assembly OHWI01 (sample SAMEA3882529, study PRJEB24775) | human gut metagenome | biome: human-associated habitat; feature: intestine environment; material: feces | place: Netherlands | collected 2009/2010
TTGCTAGTTCACTTACTTTGCTTATACCTAGTACAGCTATTACAAAAGGTTTAGGATTAGTTGGTAAATTACTTACTAAATCTAGTAAAGTTAGAACTTTTGGAAATAAAACAGCAAATGCTGTTGAACAAGCTCTCAATTGGACTAGAGGAAAAGGAGCTATTCCGTTTACTATTGAAGGTGAACAACGTGCTAAACAATTAGCTAGTATTGGTGTTAATGCTGCTCTTCAACGTACAATGGAGAATTATCAAGAAGCTAGAGGAGTATATAATGATATGTATAGTCAATCTAGTGAACAACTTAATAATATGTCTAATGAAGATTATGCAGTATTTATACGTCAAAATCAACAATTTTTACAAGATGAAAATGTTGATATAAATAATCGTGATGAAGTAGCTAAAGCTATTGCTCGTAAATCTGCTGATACTACATTTGGAATAGATTATGTAAATATTATATTTGATATTGCTCAAATGTATGCTTTACGAAATGTATTTGGTAGTGAACGAACTTCTAATGTTGGACGTACAGCACAAAGAAGAGCACAACGCGAAAGTATTAAATATGGACTTAAAGACCCAGCTGAAATAGAAAAACTTAAAAAAGCAGAAAGTCGTTGGAGTAAATTTAAAACTTCTGCTGGAGATTTTCTTTATGGCTCTAAAGTAGCAGTTGGTGCACAACTTAGTGAAGGTGTTGAAGAAGCAGTTAACTATATTGCTCAACAAGAAGGTATGAATACTGGTAATCTTCTTTTTGGAGAAGGAGATAAATCTAGTTTTGATACTCGTCTTTCATCATATATGCAAAGTCCTGAAATATGGGAAAGTATGTTTTGGGGTACACTTGGTGGTGTAGTATTTCAAGCTGCTGGTAGTAAACTTATGAGAGTTAAACAAACTCTTGAAGATAAAGCTGATGCTAAAAATAAAAAAGATAGAGATAATATTCCTACTCCTAGTTGGAAATCTCTTAGTCAACTTCCAGAAGTACAACGTAAAGTTAAAGATATAGAAGATAGAGCAATTAAAGTTCGTCAGCTTGCAGATGACATTAAACAAATGCGAGATAAAAACGAAATACCTCGTAGTAAAGATAAAAACGGAAATGCTCTTGCATTTGATAATGAACAGCAAAAACAAGCTGCTATTCAAAAACGTAAAGATGATTTCATTACAGATATAACTCTTAAAGCAAATAATAATGGTAATTTTGATTTACTTAAAGAATATTTTGCTTCAGATGAAATTCGTCAAGCTATGATAGAACAAGGAGTTGTTAGTGCTGAAGATTCTAAAACATGGCAACAAGAAGTTCTATCTAAAATGGAAAGAGTTAGAGAAACTTATAATAAACATATTCGTAATCTTAATTCTATATCAAGAGATTTAGATACTCGTAGTGGACAAATTCCTCTTGAAGCTATACAACTTGCTGCAACGCAAAATACTAAAAATGAACTTAGTATTCAAAGTCTAGAAGATGCTAAGCAAACCATGTATGATGCTTATATACAAGTTAAAAATGAAGCTATAAATAATAATAAAATTGATGCACTTTATGATTACGAAAAATCTATTGAACTTCAAACTCAATCAAGAGAACTTATACAACTTTATGATACTAGAGATGAAATTTTAGAAACTCTTAAAGAAAATGAAGATTTAGGTCTTCGTTTAAGTCTTGACACAATTAATAAAAAAATTACTCGTCTTCAAAATTCAATAGTTGCCAATAGAAATGAAGTAGGTTTATCTAATCTGCTTTATGCTCTTAGTCAAGTAAGTGGTATTTATAAAAGTCGTAATACAGAAGTAGATTCAAAGAAAGCTAAAGACTTAGATGCTCGTATTATTAAGGCTTCAGAAAATGGTAATTTTGATGACGTATTAGATTTTGTTGGTTTAGAAAGATTAAGTGAGCCACTTAGTGAAACAGCTTTTCAAGCATTTCAAGGACGTTATAAAAATCTTGCTAAAGATACTCGTAATGTAATTACTGAAATAGGTAAACTTGGTCAAGAAACTATTGATAATTATCGTCAATATATTTATCTTGATGATGCAGTAAATGATATTAAAGATGCTATGATAAATACTAGTGACGATTTATCAACATTTGTAGGAGTAATTAATAACACTCTTAATGAAAGTCGTCAAAGAGCTATTAAAGAAGCATCTAAAAAGATTGAAGAATTATTTGATAAATATGGTAGAGAAACTCTTGAACGTGCAATAAGTGCAAATTATTATGGAAATGAAGCTGCATATAATACGGCTGTTAGTCAATTTGAAACACAGGTAGAACGTGATGATTTACGTACTGCTCTTAAAATTCTTGATTTTAGTAATCCAAGTAATACAAGTTTATATGATAAACTTGAACAAATGTTTGAGTTTCGTGAAAAGATAAATGCTGCAAAAGCTAAAACAAGAAATGAAAGAACAGTTAATGAAGACAGTGAGAGTTCTACCACAAATCAAAATCCCGTACAAACGGCTGAAACTGACAGCTCGATAACTTCATCACCTCAAACATCCGAAACGTCCACAGCGCAAGAAAATGGCCAAATTTCAAATATAGAGCAACAACCGACACAGGCTCAACCACGATTTTTAGCTATATCAGAAAATGAAAATGGTGATGTTGAATTTAGTATTAGAGAGCATAATGATACTGGTATTCAACTTGTTCCTTCAGTAGAAGATGGAAAATATAAAGTTAGAACAGATAGAAGCAATATTTGGAATAATAGAGAACTTTATGATATAAAAGAAGGAGCATCTATTATTGATAATAATGCGAAAGTTGTTCAAGAGCCACTTATAATTGTAGATAGTAATGGTAATGTAGAAGTTGATATTAAAGGTATTATAGCACCTATTAATGCAGAGGACAATACAACCCCCGTAGAAGAGTCTACACAAGTACCTGAAAGTATGAATACCCCTAATGTTCCTGTTATTCCTGTAGTAGATACTACTCAACAAAATAATAACTCTGCATCAACCTCTTCTACGGGGGGCGAACAGTCAACTCAAACTAATGCTCCAAGTAAGTCTAATGCTCCAAGTAGGTCTAGAGCAGACGAAGACATTGCGCCAAGTGAAGATATTAGTAATGATATTTCAATTAAAGTTAATGCAGATGTAATTCCAACTATTAAAGATTTTATTGGAAGAAAAGAGCCATTTAGCATTGATGACATTATTGATAGTTTAAGAAGTAAATATAATATAGATGATGTAGATAAAGATAAACTTGAAGCAGTTTTGGCTAAAGTTAAAGCTAATCCGTTATATAATAAACTTATCACTAAAAGTAATAAAACAGTCAATGCTATTGGTGATATAATTGATAGACAAAATAGAAATTCAACTATTATTGAACAAGGTACTGAAGGACCTCGTTTTGATGAAGCATATAGTAAAGCTGCTGAAACATTATTTGAAGTATTTAATGCTCAAAGTGACCCTATAGTTGTTCAAGACAGAGAAGGTAATAAACATTATTATTTTAAATTTGAAGATTTACTTCGTTTTTGCAATGAACAAAGTGGAGACCCAAATATAGCAAGAGCAATTTATACTATGCTTAAAAATTATATTGAAACTAGGTCTCAAGATGCTAAATATCCTTATAGAATAGTAGATGATATAATTCAAACTGATGAACAACTTGTATCAGCAACTTTAAGTGAACAAGAAGCTATTAATCGTAGATTAGGCGAATCTATTGAACAACGTGTTTCTGTTAAAGATTTAGTTGATAGTATTGATAATCAAGAAGACAAAAATAAAATATATCAAGAACTAGATAAACTTCAACCAGATGATGAACTTCAAGTTCAATTTGATGGACGCGGTTTAAGAATAGAACATGATGGTATTCAAATAGGTTATTTACCAAATCCTAGAATTACTCCTGATGGCGCATATTTAGTTATTAATGAGGGAGTATATTATAATCTTAAAAAAGATAGTAATGGAGAAATTCAATCGCCATTAAAAGATATTCTTATTAGTTGGATTACTCAAGAAAGTGATTCAGCTAGTCAAATAAATACACTTCTTTATGATATAGCATTTGGTAAAAGAAAAGTTACACAAGATGATATAGAGTTATTTAAACCTAATCCTGAATTTAAAAGACTTATTCAAAATGGTTTAATTCAATTAGATGATGCTATTAGTCAAGATGATTTAAATAGAAAATATACACAAGTTCTTAATCATTTTGCTAAACTTTGGAGATATGTAAATCGTAATTATATACGTAGTAAAGATAATATTTCTGGTGCTCTTGAAAATAGCATTGATAATTGGTTTGAAAAACTTTATGATAGTTATGATATAATAAATGCTTTAAGTAAAAATACAAATAGTTATTCAGTTAAAGTTGCACGTATAGGACAACGAGGTCTTAATATACCATATAATTTTAAAGAACACGGTTATAATAGCAATGAAGCTAGAGAAAATTCTCCACATATAAATGATGCTCTAACTTCACAAAGTAGACAAACTTTTGCTATTGGTTTTGTTCCTTCAACTAGAAATCAATATGGTTTTGCTGATACTTCAGTAATGAAAATTACTAATGGTCAAACTATTACTAATATTGGTAGTTATCATGTTGGTCAAACATTTGGAGTAATATATGATTCTAGAGGAAATGCTTTTACAACTACTATTTGGGGTACAAGCGTTAGAGATAATAAACTTAGAGAAACTGGAAAACAAATAGTTTCAACTATTGAAAATGAGCTTAATAAATTAGTTGATGATTATTGTAATGCAGTTCCAGGTAGTGGTAAACGTTTAAAAGAATTTATTGAATGTATTTGGAGTAATGGTAAAAATAGAAATAAAAATAGAGGTATATTTGGTGGAGTTGTAACTAATGAATTTACTAATACAGAAAATGGTATAGTAATAGCTATTCCGGGTACTCAAAAAAGTATTAAGTTTAGTTATGGTTTATATCAAAATAGACCTCAATTCAAATATAATATTAGTAATGGAGCAGAACGTACACCATTTGTTTCTGCAAATGTTCCTGTTTCAGAAGGTAAAACTCATAATGAATTAATTAAAGAGTTATTAAAAGAATTTCTTGATAATTCTAGTTTTGATTTAAACTTTGATGTTCTTAATTATCAAATAAATAAAAATAATTCTGTTGGAGGTTTTTATCATACCGATTCAAATGGACTTTATATTGAAATTCCAAATACTCGTGAAGGTCAAGAATCAACTAAAATACGTATAGATAATTTTAATGATTTTCTTATAGATAATAATCTTCTTAAAATTAATCTTGGAAAACAAAAAGATTATGATGGAAGTGAAACTAATTTTAGTAGATATGATGAAAATAATCCATTAACTAATGAACATCTTTATATTAAAATAAATGAACGTGAAAGTAGAATAGAAGAACTTGATAGAAAAGAACAAGAACATCAAGCTATGTTACAAATAATTGGTAACAGAAGCAACGAAAGAGTTAATAACTTAATGGATGTTCTTAATGATGCAAATTGGAGAATACATAAAGGTAAACAATTAGTTCGTATATTACTTGGTAATGATTTTGCAAATTCTCAAATAAATAGGTTGTTAAATAATATAAATGGTATTTCTATTGTTCCAAAAAATATTATATTTGACAAAGACTTGAAAACTATTGCTCAATATGATATTGAAAATAGTAGAGTTAAAGTTGGAACAGAATGGTTAAGATTAGCTGCAAAAGATGGAACTAAATATCAAGCCGTTCGTAAACTTATTCATGAGCAAATTCATGGATTACTTCAAAATCCTGATAATGTAAAATATAGAAATGCTGTTGCAGAAATTAGAGATTTATTTAGACAATATCTTAATGATAATGAGGATAATATTCCGAGTAGTAAATTACAACAATTAAGACAATATCTTTTTGATAATATTGCACAAGTTAATCCTAATTTAGCATTAGAGGAATTTCTTGTTGAAAGTTTAACTTCTAAAGAACTAATAGAAACTCTTAATGAAATTGATTATGAAGGTAATAATAAAACTGAAACTAAAGAAAGTTTATTCCAAAGATTAATCAAGATAATAACAGAGTTTTTTGGTTGGCCTATTCGTCAAGGTAGTCTTTATGAATATGAGTTTCAAAAACTAGGTGATTTAATTCAAAGTAATCCTGATAAAGTTATTAATAGTAAACCAGAACTTACTCAACAAAGTGAGTCGGAATCTACAACCCCCGTAGAAGGGAATGTTGCACAAACTGAAACTCCTGTTCAAGAACAACAAAGTACATTAGATGAAAATGATATTCCTCAAGATGATATATTTAATAATATGGATTTTGATAATGTAGGTAATGAATATAATTCAACTATTGCTGAATATGGAGAAATTCCTAGTGTACAAAGTTTAGTTAATTCTATGCCAGTAGAACAACAAGCTAAAGTTGTAGAACAAATAAATGAAGGTGAAATAAACGTTAGATGTAGATAACAAGTAGGAGCACTATTTGCTCCTACTTATTTTGTTTTATATAATAATAGTAATATTATGGAATGTAGTTTAAAACTTAATGTTGAAAGTAAAGCTCTTCGCTCGTTACGTAACATTGTTGGTAAAGACGAAAAATCTTATCAAAAATATGTTGCAGAGGCTGTAGCAAATGGTGAACCTACGAAAGGTTTTAGCGATTGGTATGCTAAAAAGCATGATGGAAAACAACCTAATCTTAATTCTAGTAAAAGTGTAGATATGGCAAGAGAAATAATTGAATATTATTATCATGCCAAACCTGATGGAAAAATGTCAGTAATTACAACTTCTACACAAAATAATAGTAGAATTATTAATGGTTATACTTCTCCAGATGCTCAGCAATTTGCTTATAAATTTGTTGCAAATGAAATACTAAAAGCATATAAATTTGATGAAGCAAATAATACTATTCCTGAAGAAAATAAAAAAGAACATTATATTAAAAAAATAAAATCTACAGTTAATGGAATTTTAGCTGCTCGTGTAGCTAAAATAATGAATATAGACAGAAATGTAGCTATTGCTAATATTCGTAAAGGCGGTTTTAAATATCTTGATGAAGTGTTTAATAAAGAAAATACTACAGAACAAGATAAAAATATATATGCTTTATTTAAAGAAATAACTAACAATACAAGAAGTGAAGTTAATCCTAATAAAACATATTCTCAATTATTTTTTGAATATGTATTTAGAAACAGTAAACTTCAAGAAATTAGAACTAGACGAGACTCTAACAGAGAAGAAAGCGATAGAGAAGAAGAATTTGCATTTGATGATTTTGAACCTTCTATTGAAGGAGAACAATCAGATGTAGATAGCGATGAACATAAAGATAGAACTTACGAAAATTATGATAATCATGATGGTCTTGTAAAAGATTTTAAATCTACTATTGATACTAAACTTAAATTATATCTTGCCACTTTACCACGTCTTAATAGTACAGAAAAAATTAATAATCAAAGAGATTTTGATTTTAGTAATCCGTTTGGTGTACCAGATACTATGGATACTGAAGAAAGTTATTCTATACTTTATGATAGTGATAGTATAGATTATACTACAGCAGAAACTATGTTAAATAGTTTAATGGAAGTTGTAAGAAATATTCCGGGAATGGCTGGTTTTGCTAAACTTATAGATGATTTAAATAATGATTATGATTTACTTAATAATTTTTATCGTACATTTAGTAGACTTGCTATTCCTAAAATGATAACATCTATTGAAGATGGTCAAGCTAAAACTTTTATAGGTAATAGAGTTACTCGTAAAACAGATGCACTTCAGTTTGAATATCAAAATAGTCTTAAAACAACTATTATAAATGCTGATGAAGATATAGCTCGTCAGACTTATAATAAATTACTTAATGATATTGATACAACATATAATACTAAAAATAAACTTAAACGAGAAGCTAGAGAGAAACAACTTCTTAACGATGTTGCAAATTTTGTTCAACAATTTTTTCCAACTGTTGATAAACAAAGTATTGCATATTATATGCGATTTAATGAAAATCAAAATGGAGTTGTTAACGAAAAAGAAAATATACAACGTCTTCTTGGTATAGTCAATAAAGTTATAGGAAAAATAAATAGTAGTAAGAGTGCATATACTGCAAAAACTGTAGCTATACAAGAAGCTAGAAACATAAATAATCTTCTTGATAAAAGTAAAAATCCTAATTTTCCTAATCAACAACTTATTTGGAATCAATTTAGCGATGGACATTATCCACTTGCTGAAAATTATAGAGATTTAAATAGTCTTTATAGTATTAGTTATGTTGACGCAGAAGCATCTTATGCAGCTACTGAACTTGCTAATCTTCTTAGTAAATTTGCTTCTGTTAAAACAGAACTTAATTCTTATAATGTAAAACATAATCGTTCAAGTGATATAATAAATGATAGTTTTATTACTAATTTACTTAAAACTCTAAATAATCCTAAAGCTCTTATTGAATATGGTAAATTTAAATTTAGAGGTCATCAATATGATTTTAGTAATATATTGCTTGAAAAAACAGATGAACAGGGTAATATTATAAATAGAGGATTATTTAGAAAAATAAATGGAGAATTACAACCTACAGAATATGCTTCGCAATTAATTGATGTTAGTTTGTTCAATGGAGCAACAGATTATTCATCAAGAAAAAATGCTGTATATAATGAAATGAGTGAAGCAGATTATGTAACAACTGCTTTTATTAATTTCTTTAATTGTGAACAGAAAGACGGACTTGGTTTTCAATTTGCTAATTATATGATGCGTACTCCGTCTGATGCTCCAAAGAATTTTGTTATTACTGCTCCACGTTATTCTACAAAAGATTTAATTATTATAGAAAATGAAGAAGATGCTCAATCTATAATAAATAATCAAATAAATGATATTCCTGTTGTTTCACAGGAAGACATGAATAGTAAATATACAACTCTTACTCCTAGAGTTATAAGTCGTCAAGATGCTATTCGATATATTACTAATTCAAAACTTGGAACTATGCAAGTTAGAATTAGTGATATAAATGAAGTACGTAGTAAACAAAATGATACAGTTAGTGTCACATTGCGTTATCAAACTAAAGATGGCTATAATGATATAATAATACAAGGAAAAAGAGGAGAAACAAAACAAGGCCGAGTAAGTTTAGAAAATCCTCAGTTAGTTGGTATTGCATCAGACGAACAATATGATACTTTAATTCTTAATGATAATCTTCGTCAAGAATTAGAGAATCATTATAGAGCTGAAGCTATACGAAGTGGACAATTACGTACTACTATAAATGAAAATCATCCTATTTTTAAACAATATAAAGATGTATTTAAACAAGAGCTTACTGATATGAATACAGCTCTTAGTCTTATATTTGATAGAAATGATGATGGTTCACTTGCAGGAGATACTCCAACCTATAATAAACGATTTAAAACTAAAGCTCAAAGAAATGCTTTATATAAACTTTATCATTATGATGGTGAAGTAATTAAAAATAGTAAACTTACAGGTAAAGTATTCCATAGCGATAGATTTGGTCTTTCTCGTAATGGAGTTCTTGTTCAATATATGAACGATTTAATAAGTGAAAATGAAGATGGTAGTGGTGTATTCAACCTTCTCTACGGGGGGCGAGATACCAATAATCAGCTTAATACTAATGCTAATGGTGAACTTATTATTACTCCTGAACAAGAAGCAGCCATAAATGTTAGACTTAAAGATTATATTAAAGATTTTGTTGCAGAGCAAATTGAACGTATTGGAGAATATAGAGAATTTATAAATAATACTGAAACAATTACAGATGAAAAAGTAATTGAATTTGGTATCAATTATAATCTTGCATATTTATCATTTAATGATATATTTGAAGGTGATAGTAAATTTTATGAATCTGCACAAGATGAATTAAAACGTGCTAAAGAAGTTCAAGGTTCAGGTGTACCTTACGGCATTGTCGATATTACTAGATTATTTGATAATAAAGATATAATAAAGAAAACTGTAACACTTTCTCCTCTTAATGGGCAAACGTTTGTTAAACGAAATGCTAACGGAACTACAGAAGAAGTTACTATACCACAGTATGATAGATTTGTAGGAGTTACTATTACTAATACTCTTAGACCAATAGAAGGTACAGAAAAAAATAGTAAATTAGCAGATAAACTTACAGCAATATATCAAAAAGAAAGTAATTTAAGTGAGCGTAAAGCTAGAAATTTAGCTAATGCTTTTCTTGCTGCATATCAAAGTGGTAAGAATAAAGTAAATGATGCACAATCTTATATTACTTTTGAAGAATGGGTTAGACGTGTAGCTGCTAGAGGACAATTTGAAAAATATAGACCTCTTATTGAAGCTATATATGACGAAAGTAAACCTGTTGATGCTCAAACACTTCGTCAATTTATTCAAGTTCAAAAGAACTTCTATTATGATATAACTTATAATTCTGATTTAGGAACTTATGCTCCTAGACAGATTAAAAATGCAGAATTTGTACTTGTTCCAAGATTTATCAAAGGAACACAACTTGAACAAGTTTATAAACTTATGCACGATAATGGTATTGACCAACTTAATACAGAAGAAACTTCTAAAGCTGGTAAATGTAATGTTCTTACATTGTGGGACAATGAAGGTAACATTGACTCTAAAATAATAGAAGATTTAAATAGAAAAGAAGGTGAAGCTGTTAAAAGTCAATTCATGAAACAGCTTAATGAAGCTAAAGAAGCTTATAATTATAATTATCTTTATACTCAACAAGAAACTCCTCAACATGCTAATGCTCAAAATAAAGCGGCTATTCAAATAATGAAAAAAATACTTGATAATATTAGTCCTGATAGTCCACTTTATAAGCATAAACAAGAATTTTTTAAACTTTATTGTGCTAATATTAAAGAAAGTTTTGATGAACTTAAAAAAGAACTTAATATTAAAGAAAAAGAAGACGGAAGTATAGATTTAGACTATAACGTATTGTTTGATATGTTTATGGATGAAGCAATGCGTCAAGGTCTAGATAGTAATATGCTTGATTATTTTACTTATGATGAAACTAGTATTGATGATTATCCTGAAACAATGATGCCATTATATATGAGTAGTGTTTCATCTAAATGTGAAAATATTGCTCAAGCTGTATTTAATAATCGTATTACTCGACAAATGCTTCCAGGTTTTCATGCTGCACAAGTAACAGGTGTTGGTTTTACAAGACTTGGAGATAAAATTGAAGGAGTTGAATATGATAAAAATCTTCGTTATCATCCAGATGGAAAGCTTTATATAGAAGTTATGCTTCCAAAAAGTATGTTTAGTTTTAAACTTACTAATGAAGATGGAAGTCTTAAGACAGATAAAGATTTACTTGATGAACTTGAAAAAGAAGGACTTGATAAATTTATAGGTTATCGTATTCCTACTGAAGGTAAACAATCAGTAGCTATAATGAAAGTTGTTGGATTTGTAGATGATGCTCTTGGTTCAACTATTGTAGTTCCTGACGGTTGGGTTACTCAAACAGGTTCTGACTTTGATATTGACTCAATATATGGTATTAATTTTAATACAAGTATTTCTCCAGATGGTACTATAATTAAAACTCCTTATATAGAAAGTGCTACTACACTTTATGAAAATTATGTAAAAAATAATATGTCAGAAGAAGATTTAGCACTTACTGAAAATAAAGAATTTAATTATAATAATTATGCTATTGAACATAATCTTCTTTCAAGAGATGAATGGAGTAAAGAAAATCCAGATGCTGTTATAACAGGAAATACACGTCAAGCTCGTCAAAATAGACTTCTTGAAAATATGCTTGCTATTCTTTCTAGTGATGAAAGTCTAGAAGAAAATCTTTCAAGAAGTAATTTTGATAATTTAATAGATTCTCGTAATAAGACTAATCCAACAGCTATGGCTCGTAGAGCACAACGTAGTGCTTATAACTTCTTTGACCAAGCTGCTTATATGTATGATGCAATGAGTGGTGCTAAACTTAAAGCATTTAGTGTAAGTAGAGATACATTTGTTTCTATATGTAATACTGTTAGACCTTTTATTAATAATAATTATAATATATTTGCAAGTTATAATCTTGATAATTATGATTATAATCAACTTGTTAAATCCTTTGGAGAAAATAATGTTCAAAAAAGAGGTAATTATGCTTTAGTTCGTCATAATCGTTATGGCTGGAGTTTAGATAATAAAAATGTAGTTGGTAAACTAATTACTCCTTATACTTCACAAACTACAGCACATATTCTTGATGCAATCAAAGAAGGAGCTATTCCAAATGAAAATGATTTTACTTTTGCAGTATTTAAATGTTTACCTGATATGGGCATGGATTATGATACTGCTGTATCATTTATTATGCAACCTGCTGTAAGTAGAATTGTAGATAAATATAATAGTAATAAATCTATTTATAATATTGGTTATAGCAATCCTATATTTGATGCAATTAAAGAAATTATTTCTGAAATAGGAGTAGAAGTAAACAATAATGATACTCTCGAAACATTAAGAGATAAAATAAATAAAGATAAAGATTTACTTGCGCAATTTAACAATGTTATTGGTGCTCCAGCTACTAATAAAATAGATATTACTCCTGAATATGCAGTTAATATTATTCTTGATGCTGAAAAGCAAATAGAACGAATTAAGAAAAATGAGTCTAGCACTACAACCCCCGTAGAAGAGTTGAATGATAAACTTTACGATTTAGCTATAGCTCTTAAATATAATGCTCTTAATGATTTTGCACAAAAAATAGGTAGTATTCAAAAACTATTTAACCCAGATAAATTTGGTGCTAAACAAAGTATATTTGCTACAAATAAAGTATTTGATGATGCGGTAGATTTATTGAATGGACATAAAGCTAATAATGATATTATACCTTTACATGTCGATGGAAAGAATATTATTGAAGCTGTTTATCCAGGTATAGATAAAGGTGCTGAAGCATTTTCTAAAAGTCCTGATATGCAATCTGCTTATCCTAGTCTTTATTATTTTCTTAAATATAGTTCTGCACAAAGTGTAGTTATAAATAAAACTTTATTTGCTACACAAAGTGATATGTTTATTGGAATAGTAAATAGAATTACAGGATGTTTTACTAATGGTAAACAAAAAATGACAGAACAAGTTTATAAAGATTATCAGAACTATATTCTTAATTATCTTTATACTTATTCGTCAAATGATGATACTATTAGTAGACCTATTGCTTATCATAATGGAGAATTTCAAGCTGTTGTGTATGATGACCCAAATGTAGAAGATTTTGAACAAGAAAAAGAACGTATATTTGGTTATAGTAGAACCCCAGAAAATATAGTTGTCGATAAAGAAGGTAATACAAAAGAATTTACAGTTGAAGATTTAAATAATCCTACTGAAGATGAAGTTAATGAATTTATGCAACTTAGTCCAGCACAAAAAGTAGCATTTATTCAACAACATTTTAGTAATAGTCTTATTGGTAAATATCTTACTACTAACATGTTTAATACTATTGGTCGTAATCAAGGTATGCAAACTATTAGATATATAGAAGATAATGCTAGTATTGAAACTGTATATGAAGAATTTGAAAATACTTTCTATAATAGTAATCCTTTACTTAAAGCTACAGCTATTGATTTAGTAAAATATGCTTTTATAGTTGAAGGATATAGAATGAGAAGAAATGCTGTAAATAAAGTAATTCGTAATACTGTACTATTTAGAGACCTTAATACTAATGGTGCTATTGTTGATGGTATGGGAGTAGTTACGAAATTACACAATTTATTTTCCTCTCTAACAAGCGTTCTCCGTGGAGATGTATTATCGTCCATACAAGAGAATTTCATCCGTCAGAGCGAAAATTTAACGCAAATACAGGCATTTAGAGTGCAACGAGACAACCGTAACAGATACGATTTAGCACAATTGGAGACAGGTCTAATACATCTTAATATAGATGCTGATGCTAGTCTTATACAACGTTATGGAATTGGTTATGAAGTTTACGATAAAGAAGAACGTAAAACATATCTTGCTACAAATAATTATGTAAGACTTTCATTCAATAAAAAACAAGGAGCTACACTCTATAGAATTAGACTTGTAGGAAAAGATATTTTCTTATATCCTATTAATCCTCTTTCTGTAAATGAAAATAGTACATGGAGTGCGGATAATAATAAAAATAAATATCCTAGTAAAGCATTTTATCAACGATTAATTGAAAGTTTTGTTGGAGATGCAGTTACTTTTGACCAAAATTGGCTTACTAATTATGTTACTAAAGTAACAAATGAAGGTCAAGCACCAGAAGATACTATTAAACGTCATTCTAGAACTACTACTACAGAAGCTAAACCATTTGATATAAATAAACCTCAACCAAATGAAGTTGGTGGTTTTGATGCTGTAGTTAAAACAATTCAAAATGAATTTAGTAGTGATAGTAAATTACCATATATTTGGATTGAAAGTAATGCGCTTAATAATTATATTAAAAACGTTGGAGCAGAAAATGGTAGTACACAAACTATAATAGTTAATGGTGTTCCTAGAACATTTAGAATACGTAAACTTTCAAGAAATGCTTATAAATACTGGCTTAAACATGAAAATAGAAATAATGATTTAGATAAAATACAAAATAAATCTAAACGTAAAGTAATATCCAATTTACAACAAAGAACAACCGATGTTGGAAAAGATATTAAAGACGCAAATATATTTGTTATAGAGCCAGTAGATACTACTAATTTAGAAGTTACTACAGGACAACTCAATTCTACAATTAAAGAAGCATTAGAAGAAGGAGTTAAAGGTTTTAAAGCATTTGCTTATAATGGTAATCAAGAAGCAATGCAAGCTCTTGAAACTATACAAGATGTTACTGGTAGTAAAAACGGAGATATCAAAGAAAAAGATTATCTTAGTACACTTCGTACTACTACAGAATTTATAGAAAAAACTGTAGATAGTATAAAATATGATAGTAATAACTTTATAGAAGATTCTACTCTTGGTTGGATAGGAATTAATAATCCTAAAACAATGGATATAATTAGGAATAATGAACAAGAAAAACAACGTTTTCTTAAACTTATTCTTAGTGCTAAAGCTCTTGTAGAAGATTATCAAATTTATAATGATTTAAATATTGATAGTCAAGATGAATCCATGAGAGGATATATTAGAAGAATACAAAAAGCTATTCAAGAAATATCTTCTTTACCTTTAATTAATGAAGCATTTATTAATTTTGGTAATGATTATCTTGCTAAATTAAGTGATGACCCTCGTATTCAAACTGATTTACTTACTGTATTTGATGGTTATAATGGTACAAGTTTTCTTTCCGCAATGATTGGAGATTTACAAGAAAGTGGTAATCCTCTTGTACAAATCATTACTAATCAAATGCTTAGAGATATAGATGCTAAAGAATTTCAAATGCGTGAACGTATTAGAGAATTTAGAAAATTTAAAGCAGATATATATCGTAGAGCTAGAGCAGCAGGTAAAACTATTGATTTAGATAAAATAATTGATAAATATGGTTATAGACATCAAAATTATAATGATGAATTTAAAGAAGAAATATTAAAACTTCGTAAAGAAGTACAAGATGCTGAACAAACTTATGGTAAATGGAGTACACAAGCATCTCTTGCTCGTCATAAATATGATAAATTTAAACTTGACCATACTGAACAAGAACTTATAGATGATTATTACAAAGAAAAACTTGCTATTGAAGGTAAAATGCTTCAAGACGGAATAGGTTATGAAGAAGCTAAAATAGATAAAGATAGTGTACTTTATGACCCTAATTATAAACCTGAAACTGACCCACGTTATATAGGTTTTAGATTTATACTTCAAGAATATAATCGTCTTAAAGAACAACAACGAGAAATTCGTCGTCATATTGATAATAATGGTAATCTTGATCCAGCATATCAAGAACAACTTAAAAAAGTTGAAGATGAATTATATCATTTAACTGCTCCTATGTATAGAGATGAATTTGGTAATTATAGTCCTAGACAATACTATGACCCAATTAGTAATCCTATGCCTGATAGAAGTAAAGATGAAAAGGCTTTTCGTCATGCACTTCTCTACGGGGGGGCTAGTGCAAATGCACTTAGAGAATATATAAGTGCTATGTCAGCTCTTAACAGAAAGTATTATAAATATGAAGCAGAATATGGTTTTGAAAATGAACTTCAAAAAAGACTTGATATAATTGAACGATATGAATCAGAATATAGAGATGCTAGTGGTAGATTAACTATTCCTATTGCTCAACTTCTTACTCATAAAGATTATGCTGCTGCTAAAGCATGGCTTGCTCATAATGCACGTTTTGTACATTCACAAGCATATTGGGATGAAATTACTACTTTAACAAGAGAAGTTAATGATGGTAAACAAGGTAATCAAGCTAGAGCTTTAACTCGTCAATATGCTAAATCTAAAGATGCTTATGATGAAAAAGGAACAATAGATGGTAGAAAACTTACTGATGAACAGATAGCTAAAATTAAAGAAGAAGAAGAACGTTTCTTTGACCATCATCAAAATCCTAATTTTAGTGATAGAAGTTTAATTAGTAATGGTAATCCTACAGGAGAAGTTTATACAAGAGAATTTTATAATGCTATGACTACTGACGGTGCAGAACAAGATGCTTATCGTCAATTAGTTAAAGAAATAAATTCTATTCTTGAACATATTTATTATACTAGAGAAAAACTTGTAAGAACTGATGAACTTGATATAGAAACATTAAGGAAACTTAATGAACTATATAATAAACTTGCAGCCACACAACGTAAAGCTGGAGCAACTAATGGAAAAGAAGTTGCTAAATTTATGCACAATAGTGTTGACTTTAATATAGACCAAGATAAATTTGATATGATTAATGCTTGGGCTAAAGAAAGAGCTGTAGAATTAGGTCAACCTTGGTATGATGCTTGGTATGCGGCAAATACAGAAGTTCAATATACAGAAGATGGAGATATAATTGTAGACGAAAATGGTAAAGCAGTTCTTAAACCAAATCATTTCTTATATGGTTATATTACTCCTAAAGAATCAGTTAAAGAAAAGTATATAGATAAGAAAAAAACTAATGCTCTTAGTAAACTTCATGAAATGACTATTCATAGTAATACTGAATATTATTATGAAAAGTTTAGAGAAATGAAACTTAAAGGAGAAGAAGCATTTAATGTTTGGTATGATGCAAATCATGTATTTAATCCTTATACTAGAAGTTTTCAACCAGTTTCATGTTGGACTACTACAGAACCTAATCCAAATTATCTTAAAAAGAATGGAATTGAAGGCAAATGGGAACCTACTTATATAAATACTGTTCGTAAACCTAGAAGTGGAGAAATAAATATAGAAGAAGATACTATTGATATAGATGCTAGAAATTCTAAATATAAAGGTCATGGTAGTTCTACAGCTTCTAATTATAAAGTAGGAACAGGTTATGATAATCAAGTTCAACTTAATGAGTTTGAACAAGAAGTTAATGATAAATTTGGCGATATAATTGAAAGTTTAACTAAAACTGATGCTAGTAGAAGATTTGCTAAAGAAGGTCGTATGCCTTTAAGAGCTATACCGGGAGAAACTAATTGGAAAGATTATGCTAAAGAAGGTATTAAATTTCTTGGTTGGGCAGAGCCTACTGATGGTTATGACGAATTTTATTCTGACGGTAATCTTAGGTTTGCTCATGATGTTACTCCTCAAATGCCAATGACAGCTCTTTTACATAGTAAAAATGGAGTTAAACTTGAAATTAAAAAACCAATAGAACCAAAACTTGAAGATGCTGATAGTACAGAACAATATGAACGAATGATGGACGATTATAATAAACGTCTTGATGAATATAATAAAGCTAAAGAACAATATGATAAAGATTTAAAAGAAGAAAGTGCTAAAATAACAGATAGAGCATGGTGGGACGTAATGGAAGAATTTATGCTTCGTGCAGCACATTTTAACGCTGTTCAAGATAATAAATATCTATTCTATTACGGTGAACAAATGCTACGTAATCATAGAGTATTTGATTATAATTTAGGTAATTCACATTTAACAAAAGATACTCTTAAAAGTACAGATGAAACTACTCAATATGTTACTAAAGAAGATAAACAACTTCATCAACAATATATAAATTGGGGTAGACGTCTTATTTATGACCAATATCGTGAACGTAATAAGCGATATACTAAACTTGGTAATTTTATGCAAAATCTTACAAGTAATGTATATATGATGCTTAATATTACAGGAGGTATTGCCAATCTTACTGCTGGAAGTGTTCAAATAACTGGTGAATGGATAGCTAAAGAATACTTTAACGGTAGTGATTGGGCTTATGGTATGAATATGTGGAGAACAGGCGTTCCTAGTTATATTGCAAAACTTTATGATACAGATAGTACAAGTCTTGCTGATGCCATAGTTAAAGCATTTAATATTATTGATTTTGATGAAATTAATGGTCTTAATTATGAAAGAAGTAAACTAAAATATCTTGAAAGATTTAGAAATCTATTGTTTAGTCCACAAGCTATGGGAGAACATTTTATGCAAAATAGTGCAATGTTTGCAATGATGAACTCACATCGTCTTGTAATCAATCCTAATCATAATGAAGATGGTCAACCTAAATATAAAGCTGTAAATCTTAATGAATATATTAAAGATTTAGGTAATACAATAATGAAAAATATTATGACGGAAGACCAACTTATAGATTATAAACGAATGGTTAGAGAAATTAAAGCTGATGCTGATAAACTAAAACAATATAATCTATTTAGAGAAAATCTTTCTACTACTTTTATGAGTAGATATTTTAGTAAAGAACAAAAAGAAGAATATAGACGTAAATTTAAAGAAGCTAAAAAGAAAGCTAAAGAAGAATTTGAAAATGATGAAGTACATCCTAAACTTATTAGTCAATTCAAACTCGGTGAAGATGGTTATTTAGCTTATGCTGATGATTCAATTCTTGCTCAATTAGATGAAAAAGATAGTTCTGCTATACTTGCTCAATTTAGACAAAGAGTTATATCAGTAAATAAAAAGATACACGGTGTATATGATAAACTTGGTGCAGCTCAAATTGAACGTACTTGGTGGGGTAGACTTGTTACTCAATATCATAAACATCTTTATCCCGGTATAATGAAACATTGGCGTAGTAAAGGTTATTATAATGAAGCTAGAGGAACAATAGAAAAAGGTATATTTACTTCACTTTATGATTTTATCAAACTCAATATTAAATCAGCACAAGCTGAAACTGGTATGAGTGATAGTCAAGCTGAAACTACTAAAGGTATTCAAAATATACTTAAAATAGCTGTTGATGCTTGTCTTAATATAAAACAAAATTGGGGTATTTTACCAGAAAACGAAAGACGTAATATAGTTAGAGGCTTAGCTGAAATAGCTGGAGCACTTAGTGCAATAGCTATGACAATAGCAATTAAATGTATTATGGAAGATGATGATGATGCAGAAGATAGTTTACTTTTAAATCTTGCTCTTTATGAAGCTGACCGAATGGCATCTGAAAGTATGCAATATAATCCTTTCTTTGCTGTAAATGAAGCTAAAAAGATGTGGAGTAGTCCAGTAGCTGTACTTAGTATTGTAAAAGATGTTATGAATGCAGGTGCATTTATTGGTGGTTATATGCTTCAAGGAGATAATTTTGACCCATATTATAAAACAGGTCGTTTTGCTGGAGACCATAAACTTTGGGTATATCTTAAACGTCGTATTCCTGGTTATCGTCCTATTGATAATCTACTTCATATTGATGAAAATAATAGTTATTATAAACTTGGTGATAATATACTTAGTATAGCACCAGTTGAGCCTATTGTTGAATGGATTACTGAATAATTTGGAATATTAAACCCCCGTAGAAGAGTTGATGAATGAAATCATTAGCTCTTCTATCAACAATAATTAACATTATAAATTTGATAATATATGACATATTGTATATATTTGCATTTGCGATGTTCCACTTCACAGTGGTTTATATAAAGTAAGTCTTGTTGTTTGTAGCTGACACAAGAGGAGGATTAAAAGCTACAGCAGTTCACATTGGCTCTGCTAGACCAAAAGCTAATGATATTGTTCAATGGTGTAATGGTAGCACAGCAGATTTTGGTTCTGCTAGTAGTAGTTCGAGCCTACTTTGAACAACTTGTGTCTTAGTCATAATTTAAAGGTTTTTGAACGTTTTTAGATTAAATGTTAGTGGAAATGTTAAAGATGATGTTAATTTTTATCATTCATAAAGATTGATTTTTAAATAGCTTGGCTAGTGATAGTCAAGCTATTTTTGTATCTGCTAAAACAATATGTATCGTATATGTTACTACTAATGTTTAAAAAAAAGGTGTAAGACATCCTCACGGACATTCTACACCAAAACTTAGATTATAACAGAAAAAAGTTTCTCTTATAAGCCGTTTAATTTACACGGCTGATATATTTATCATCTAAGACATTTCAACGCAACAGAGCCAACGCAAAGCGGCAAATTTACTATTTATTGTCGGTCGCTTACTATCTCAAAACTAAATTCCTCACCATACCAGCCATTAACACTTGTAGTAGTATCTGTTTCATATATTCTAGGTTGAATAGGTTTAACATCAACCATATTATTTCTACTATTAGAATGTCCTATAATATATCCAATTATTATTCCAATAAATATAAAGTATATATATTTTATTATTTGTTTCTTTGCATTTAATTCCATATTTACAATTATTTAAAAAATAAATGCCGCTACTTTCACAAGCAACGACATTCGAGCAATTAACATGTTTAATATAATTACTATGCAAACAAATAGAATTTATTTCATATACAAATCAATCCAATGAACGAGAACAGGTACTGGATAACTACCTTCACAACGAAATCTAGGTTGATTATCAACAAGAAAAATAGTAGTAGGATAATCTTTAACATTACATTGTTTAAGCAGTGTTCTACTAACTTTTTTCCAATCTGCATTTTCTTGCGTAATATTACCTAAACGATGTACTTGCTTTATAGCTTCATGTACATTTCGTCGTTGTACTTCGCAACCAATACAACCATTGGTAGTTATTACCAATATCTTTTTATCAATCGTTTTCATCATTATTATCTTTATCATCTACATCGCCTAAATTGCCTGGCTTAATACTAGCTACTCTTTCAAGGTATTGCCCTTCATCAAAATATACACCTCTATTATTAAGCCTTGCTTCAAGACATTCAGCATATTTTTTCATACTAGCAAGTTGAATAGCTTGATTAGCGTATTCTACTTTACTAAAACTATCAGATTTATTATCTGATGTATAAACTTCTTTTTCAAGTTCATCAATACGTACAACAAGTTGTGCGTGTTCTTTTACTAGTTCATTTGTATATTTATCCATAATTTTAATTATTTATTTAATTATTTGTTTTGTTTGTACTACCAAATCCACCATCGCCACGTTCTGTTTGACCAAGTTCTTCTTTTGTTTGAACTTCATTCCAAATTATACGTTCACGTCTACGAACAAGAATTTGAGCTACTCTATCACCAACACCATATTCAGATTTGCCAAGAGAAGGGTCTATCATATCACGATGAACAATCATAAGTTCTCCTCTATAACCCATATTGTTACCTATAAGGCTCTTTATCCTTATATTCTACACTTTTACTTTTATTATGACATATATGTGTAGTTCAGACTATATCATCACCACTAAAAGTGGGCAGGGCACTCGTGTTAGCATTACTGACTTCATCATTACATGGTTAGTCTCGGCTATTAGTCGTTGAACCTTCAATAATATTTCTATTATAGCTTGGCTGCTGATTGTCATTGTCATTATGATTTTCCAGCAATTCACCCTGTTTAAAGACTCCAGTTATTCTACCTTTTGAATCTCTAATAATTTCTTTATGCTTATTATGTAATGAAGTATGTTCTCCTTTAGTTAAAGGAATAAGATTTGAAATATCATTATTTAAAGTATTTTCATCTTTATGATGAACACTAATATCTTTTTTCAAATAAAATTGTCCATCTATTATATCAAAGTATTTATTATCAAATAATTCATGATTTTGTTCAACAACATATCTATGATAAGGATAATAATCTTGAAAATTTTTATATGGATGATTATGAACTTTAATTTGTTGATATTTAAAACCGTTATTATAATAATAACTTAAAACTTCATTACGATAATTAGGATTTTTATCTCCAATAAATATCATACTTCTCATTTTACCCATACATTCTTTAGAACAAGTAAATTTGCCACTTTTACTACGTCTAATTCTACTAGGTTTAATGTATATAGGTTTACCACAAACAAAACATTTTACATTAGGTATATGTTCTACTCGTTTTGCAGCAGTTGCACAAGCAACAGAACAATAAGTATGAGTACCGCCATAATGTGGAGCCACTTCAAATTCTTTACCACAATAAGCACAAATACGTTTTTCATTATTTCCATTAACATTAAGTTTATTAGACTTACTATTGCCGTTAAGATTAAGATTAAGTAAATTATAACTTTCCATATCTATTTAATATTTTATTATACTCGGCAAATTTAATGAAAATATTAGAGTTCTCAAAAGATTTAATTAAAAAATTTAGAGTCTAACGTCCCTGGAGCATTTTGCATTACAGCACAAGTTTTAGTATTAGAACTTCTTGGACGAATTTCCATTTCATATCCTTCAGGAAGAGCAAAATGAAGTCCAGTATGATAGACTACTCGGCCATCATTTTTATACTCGATTTTATGAATATAAACATCCATACAAGCATCACCTGGTTTAGCATAAGTAGGAAGTTTGACTGTTTCATCTTCACGCCAAACTTTAACTTTACATTCATCAAGTTCAGCAAGAATACCACATGCTTCTTCTACATTATTATTATAATGTAAAGTTCTAAGAGCTTCTGAAATAACATCTACAATTTTACTCATTTTACTTTAAGTTTTAATTTATGTTTTAAATTACGTTTATTACTTATATAATTTATAGCATTTTTGCTTTCTTCTTCTTTTTTAAGTTGTTCTTCTTTTTCTTTTTCTGCTTTATATAGTTTAACCATTTTAGTAAGATTACCTTTATATACTTTATTTAAAGGTATAACGTAAGTATCTTTTTCTAAAATTCTAAGTAATCCACAATTTAATAATTCTTTAATACTTCTACTAATAGAAGCATCACTTATATTAATTGTAGTTTTAATATCTTTTCTATTTAATTTTAAAATATTAGTATCTTTTTTAAGTTTACTAAGTATTAAAATATAAATTTCTCTAGCTCCTAAACTACAATGATTATATTTAGCTAAATCTTCAAGTTTAAACCTAACAGAATCACTATTATAATAAATATCTTCTGAATATCTATCTCCATTTTTATCAATATTATTTACTTCCATAATATCTATACTGTTAAGTTCATTTTCATCTGTATTTAAATAATCATATATCATACTATTTTTAAGTTATACAAAAACACTGGATATTTTTTTATTTCTTGTGCAAATGTATGATTTATTTTTCAATAACCAAAAATTATTGGTAATTTTTTTCATTTTATGCAAAATAAAAACTCGCTAACTAATTGATAGTCAGCGAGTTACATCCAGTGTGATTGTCCCTATATAATATAATATAATATATGGTTAAATCCTTATGTTTATACCATACAAATATACTACATCTTCTTTAATATCTTTACTAAATTAACTATTTTAACTTTACTTGGGATATACAACCCCCGTAGAAGGGTTGACGATGCACATTACTACTTTGGTAAAAAGACATTTGAAAGCCATTATCACTATTACTATCTCTATTTGTAGTATTACTAATATCACTATTATCAACTACCTCAATGTGCATCATTCAATATTTCTTCTACGGGGGGGCGATTCGCTACACTTATAACTTCACCATAAATGTCTAGTAGTCCGGCACCAAGTTAAACAGCAACTCCGTAACCAGCAGCAGCAATAAGAGCTACATTCATAGCTTTATTAGCTCCACCATAACAAAGTCCATCCATACGTTTTTCACCAGAACTATTATCAATATTTGAATAATAACCTGTTACAGCATTATAAGCTCCCCAAGCATTACCAACTATTCTATCTTGACCTGCACCATTGTGATAATAATCGTACATAGCTACAATTTTATTAGTTTTACGCATACTTATTTTAGTAGCTTCAAGAGTAAAATAATCTTTACGAAAAAGTTTATCTAATCCAAATTTACTATCATATTCTCTAAGCTGTTCTTGTTCAGCTTCAGTAAGATTAAGATTAGCAATATATTCCATAACTTGTCTATCAGACATATTTATTTGTCTAAGAGCTTCATAAAGTTGTTTACTAGATTGAGCGTGTTCACAAGCTATTCTAAGTATTTCAGCACCTCTATCAAGTTTATCTTTTGCAGTACGTGTATGTCTAATACGAATATAACTATCGGCATTATTAAATGCACTATTTAGCATATTAGTACAGAAAACACGTATAGGAGCAAATAGAATATTTATAGAGCCACTACCATCATGACTATTACTAAATATAAGATAACTTTGAATAGGGTCTCCGTCTACTTCAAAATCAGCAGGTATTTTAGCACTAACAAATATTTTATGTCCATAACCATAATAACCAGCAGTTTGCCATTGTGCTCGATTATAACCTATAGCTGTATCAAAGAAGTTAAATGCTTCTGTATTTTGTATAACTTCATATTTAGATTTAACTAAACCTAAAGGTATATTCATATCTGTACGATATGTTCCAAAAGCATTAGGACATTCACGATATATATTTCCATTATAAGCAAATTCGCCTTCTTCTTCATTAACTGTATTATTTCCTTTAAGACTAAAAGGCATTTTACTTACAAGAGGACATTTTTCAACTTTAAAATCAAGATGTGATTTTTTCATTACTTCTCTAGCTGAATGACAATCGGAAACATCTATTCCAATTCCACAACTCCAAGGAAGTCCTTTAACGTCGTATGTTCTCATTTTATTATAACATTTTGTTTAGTAACTAGATTGCTCATATAATATTTATTATCATTATCTCCAAGATGAAGATTTTTAAGAAGAGTTTTATCTATCTTTGGAGTAACTTCAATCATATTAGTTCTATCACGAGCTATAGCTTTAAGTAAATCTATAGCTTTATCTGTAGTTAAATCACGGTATTTAATTGGAACTGTAATATTAAATTGAACAATATCTAAATCTTCTTCTGTAGCAGCAATAGAATCATTATATACTCCGCCATCTTTTTCAATAGTATTATTTTCAATAGCTTCTCTAAATAAAGTCTTAAAACTATCTATACTATCTATTTCATTAACATAACCAGCCCAATTTAATTGACGTTTAAATATATCTGCTAGTTTATCATATTCTTCTGATACTTCAAGACTAACAGATTTACGTGTACTAACTTTACCTGTTCCAAAATCAATAACTTTAGTACCAGATTTAGTAGTTTCTCCAAAATAATCAAGAGCATAAAGAATGAGTTTCTTAATACTTTCGATAGTCTTTTCTTTAGATAGTTTTAAATCATCAAGACGTTTCTTTTCAGATTTAATAAGTTCAATATCTGAATTAAGTTGAGCTATAACTTGCGTATAACTTTCAACTTTATTATTAACATCTGTTTGATTTATCTTAAGTTGTTCTTCAATTTCAGAAGTAAGTTCTCCACCATTTTCTTCAAGTTCTTCAAATATACTTAGAAGTTCTTGATTTAACTGAAATATATTCATATACGATATATTTTATTAAGTTTGAGGTTACAATCTGCGTTACTGCAAGTAAATTTTCTTAAAGGACAAGTTTGACAATGTTGTCGTTCACATACTTCGCAATCAAGCAACATAAGCTGTTTATTACTTACACGACGTGTAACATAAAGAACTCTTTGTCCTATTGGAAGATTACTTGTATCAAAACCACCATTATATTTACGAACATCTATAACAATAGTATTATTGTCTTTGTGTTCTTCAACAAGTTTATCTATTTTTGTCATACAAAATCAATAGCCATTGCTTTTGTTTTACTTTTAATTATATCAGCATTTTCTTGAATAATTCTAAAATTATTTCTTCTAGCATAAATTCTAGGTATCCAAGGAAAATGTTTTATAGTAGGAAAATGAACATAATCTCCATGAAGTTCAATATTAGTTGAAGGCCAATTAGTATTAATAACTTCCATATTATACTTCATATAACAATCTGCTCCTTTAATATTAGGATATAATTCTCTCCAACGATTAAGTTTTTGAACAGCTTGTGAAATAATTTCATATTTATGTCTTGGTTTAAAATTATATTCAATAAGAAAACGAATATATATAGGTTCATTTGGATATTGAACTGCATATTTATTTAACCAAGATAAAGCTGCTTCAACTGTAATTCTATAAGGAACTATACCATGCCTAATATAAGGACTATTAGGTCTAAAACGAATATCAAAATGTCTCACTCCACGTTCATATTGAACTTTTACAGGATTATTTTGACATCTAGCCCAAATGTTAAACAGATGTGCCCACCAAGGCACACCTGCATAACTAAAAGTATTATGACTTGCTAACATAATTTTTCTAGTTTTTTAAGTTTAGGTTTACAATCAATCCACATATAATTACACATATCAGGATTAAGACCATAATCTTTTAATAGTTGAATAGCATTTTCATTATATTTTTCTTCCTCTTCATCAGAAAGTTCAATATAATTTACTTCATTACTATCATAATTAAAAACTACTAACCATTGCATATTATGTATGTTTATATGATTTACGAGGACACCAAGCAAATCTATTTCTATAATGTAGATAACTTGGTACACCATTAGATTTAACATTGTTACGATGAACAACTACACATCCATAAGTAAGATGATTGAAATATTCCATTGAACTATCTCTTTTAAGTTCAGTCTCTCTTCTACTAAGAGAAGTTAAATCTACTTTATTAAGAATACTATCCATATCTTTATCTTTATTATTTATTTAACACTCTATTATAATATTATCGTCGTCAACAACAGATAAATCTTCATCCATCGTTTTTCTAATAGATTTAATATCGTAATAATCATCAGTTTGATTTACGCGAATAGTAATTTCACTATCATAAGGAAATTGTTTTAATTCGTCAATTAATTCTTCTATTGTCATACAAAATCATATAATGTTAAACTTATTTCATCATATAGTATATCTTTTACTTTTGTACTTCTACCATTACCTTCTTGACAAATTTCAACAGGTAATTCTCCATATCCTCTTTCGATAACTTCATCAAGTTTATCTTTTAATTCACTTACTGTCATTATATTTTTCAGATTTAAGTTGTTTATTAGATAAATCTATAATATCATTTAAATAAGGATTATTAATAGAAATACCAGCAATAATCATAATGCTAATATTTTATGATAAAACTTATCACGTTTTTCTTTTAAAACAACTATTAAAGCTTCAATATAGTCATTTATATCTTCTCTAATGGCTATTGTTGGTTCAAGAGTAACAAAACTTTTTAAAGTTTTATTATGTTCATTATATAACAAACTTATTTCATTTATAATATCAAATCTACTTCTATTTTCTTCTTTAGCACTAACTATAATAGAATTAGCAGATACAATAAAATCATTAATAAATTTACTATTTTCTATAATTTTATCTTGCTTTTCCATAACCAAGTTCTTGAAGTTTATCTTTAATCATATTAGCTATAATTTGAGCATTAGGATGCGCTTTACTACTACTTCTAAGATTATAAATATCCCACCATTTATCTACAGAATAAGTATAATAACATATTGTAGCAGTATCAAGAGGAAGTAGACCACGAGCGTCTTGATGAGATAAATTACACTCATTAATTAAAAATTTATAAGTAGCAAAACTTTTAGCACAACTTTTAAGAAAATTATATTCTTTAGCATATTTATTTTGTTCTTCAAGAGTAGGTTCTTTTATTACCAAACTATTTACATAATCCATAGCGTCATCTTTAATCCAATGAGGACGACAAATAGTACCATCTTCATAAACATATCTTGTACTTCTTTCAGTAATATTATTAGGACTTACACGATTGAGTTCACGAGATGTACTAATTTGAGTAGTAATTTTAAATGTATATCTCATCATTGCATAACCAAGTTCAGTATTACAAAAATAATTTGGTTCTACTTGATGTTCAAGAATAAGATGAATAAATGGCTCATTAACATGGTCGAATATAAAATTCTTATTAGTAGCAATATAACAATCATTACCGCTAAAACGAATATCTATATAAGGACAATGTTGATAAGTTACATCCATAAATGCAAGATTACCACTAGGTATAATAGCATATACATTTTCATGTCTAAATACACTAAGATGTCCAAGACGTTTTAGTCTTTCATAAAGTTCTTTAGGATTTTTAGCTTCATCTTTGCCATAACAAATACTAGCACAATTAGCTACATGAACAACAGGGTCTACCTGTTTAATAAGTTCAACTTGTGGTTCTATTATTCTCATAGTTTTATTATCTTTACTACTATTACTATTTTTACTATTGTTGGAATCTACAACCCCCGTAGAAGAGTTATGGAATTAATCTGCATCACTTTGACTAATATCATAATTTCCTGGTGTAGGTTCTTCATTATTAAATTTAATTCTATCATTAATTTTATTAACAATAGAATTATTCTTTTTATCTATCCAAGCAAGATACATAACAGCATAATTAGCTAAATCTCGAATAGTATCTTTAATACTTTCATTTTTAACAGCCTGACTATTAATAGGATTACGTGTAAGATTAATAATTCTATTCATCTTGTCATACATTCTACCAATAGCATAAGCAGGACCAATTTCTTCACAACCTCTATCAAAACTATTACCATAATCATGGTTTTTAGCAGCATAAAGGTTAATCATGTCTGTTACTACTCCTACAAAGTTGTCCACATCCTGTGTGTACAACTTGTCTTTAATTTCAATTTCTACTTTCATAATAATTATGTTTTATAGTTAGCTTACAAATATACAAAATATTTGGCACACTACCATAGAAAATATAATATTTTATTTTTCGATTTAAGCGCGCCAAATACCAAAATGGATGAATTGTTCACCGAATATATTTCAAAGCCACAGAGGGCAAAGAAAGTGGCAAATTTGGAATATATCAGACTGGAGTAGTCCACGGCCAAGTGCCAAGCACCATAACAAATTAACTATTATTACTATTATCACCATTAAATATAACACTAAAAGCATCTTGTTCTTCACTAGCTGTAGGCTCAATTTCTTTACGTGTTGTAGGAAATGTTTTAACATAATTATAAAACTTAAACATAGTCATATAATCACCATCAGTACGACTAAAAAGTTCTTGAACAGTGATAGCAAGTATATTAGCATATCTTTTAAACGCTTCACTACGACCATTGTTAAGCTGTCGATAGTCAATAGTAATATTTCTAATAGCTCTATCTATAATATTAAGTTGAGATTTCTCAAAACTACTAATAGTAATATTATTAGCTTTACAATAATTTACCATATTAGCAATATAAGCATGTAAAGCCCACATAACAGTACAAACAAATGCTCGTTGAATATTTGCTGTATAAACAAGTTTATTTTCACTTTCAGTCATAATTTATTCACATTTGTCTAAACCTAATTTAGCATAAGCAATTTCATCCATATAAAGATATTGTACTCCATTAGCTGTTGTAATAATAAAATCTTTAGCATCTTTGAATAATTCAAAATCTTTATTAAGACAAGCTATTCTACCAGTACGATAAATTTGTCTAGGATATACTTTATTATTAATAGTATGTGATTTTTCAGCATCTATTTCTATAATAAATATTCCTTTATCTTTATATTTAGAACATTCATCACAAGCATCTTTACTAATACCAATAGCTTTGCCATTAGCCTTATTAAGTTCTTTGGCAAGTTTGACACTAAATTTTCTATTCATTAGTATTTGTTCATTCATAGGTCTACCACAAATAGGACAAACTTCATGTACAAGAGCAACACCAATTTTATCTTTTGTTTTCATAATTTAAACTCCACTTTGACAACCAATAGTTAATATATTAAAAATAACAATTACAGCACCTAGTCCTACTATAGCCATAAGTATTATAATTCCTATTTCTTTTAAACAACCTTTAATAGTTCCATTTTCATAACTATTTTTATTAGGTTTCCAAAAGAAACTACCAAGTGCTGCAAATGCTGCAATAGTATAAGGAATAACAAATACAATACTAAGTATTATAAGTATTATATTACCAATAGTTTCCATATCAACATCTCTTCTACGGGGGTTGTAATGTAAAAATAACCCAACAACACCAATTACAGGTATTGCTGGGTCACCAAATTAAATATCTAAATAATAAATATCACCGTCATCTGTATGTTCTCTTAAACTAATATTAATATTTTGATTACTATTAATATCTTTAAGAGGACTATTATCCCAAATACTTTTAAGATTAATTTTAAGACGGCCATAATTATCAATAGAAACATGAGAGGCTCTTTGATTTAGAGGAGGGTCATCAAGTAAAATAATAAAATAATCATAAGTGTTACATTCAGGAACATATTTGTTACATAAAAGAACATAAGGTCTATATTTTATTTCTCTACTTAAAAGTTGTTTAAACTTAGTATCAAGCCAAGTTTTCTTTTTATCTATTGTTGGAGGAATTATATCATAACCACTTAGATTCATTATTATAACAATTTAATTATCTTCGCATGAAATGGAACTTGTTTAATTCCACTACGTTCTCTATATTCAACAAATGCTTGTCTACCTATATACCAACTTTTATTCTTTAATACAAGTTCTTGTTCATTATGAGGTGCATTAATAGTACACTCAAAACATTCACTATTTATATCATTTTTAAGAATAAATTTTGGTAAATTAGTTCTAACACCTTCTGGTACAATATCAACAATAGTAAACTTACCATCATGAATTTTCTTAAATTTCATCATAGCTTGATTACGTTTATCATACTGATATTCAGAAGTATAATTTCTAATTACGAGACCTTCAAATCCAAGACTAATAAAATTATCTCGAACTCTAATAGCATCATCGAAATTAGCAACTCTAGTATCAGGTAGAACTATAAATTGGTCTTTACAATTAAAATGTTCTTGTGCATTTCCAAATGAATAAACATGACGTTTAATATTCTGTTTACGAAGTATTGAACGTTCTATTGCACTCATATTGTCAATACATATATCATAACACCAAAATTGTAATTGTTTATGTTGAGGTAGAGAAGTATTTTTAACAAAAGAATTAAGTTCATTTACAGTATGAGCTGGAATATAAAGTTCTCCGTCAAGACAAACTCCTTCTTCAATCATCATTTCAACAAGTTGTTTACTAAGACTAGGAAGTATAATTTCATCCATCCAAGGAAGATTCCAACTAATACCTTCACGAGAAGTATAAGTAAGACGTATTGGATTAAACATATCGCTACTAATTTTAATAGCACCTATAATACATCTTAAACCATTAATTTTCCATTGTCCAAAATAATTACCTTTAGTAAAAGGTTTATTATCTTTAAGAGTTTTACAAAGCATTGGTAATACAAATCCTTCAGAAGTAGTATTATACTTAGGAAGATAAGTATTAAGATAACTCATTAAATCAATTCCATTTAAATTTTCTGGAGCATTATCATGAAGTTCTTTGAGTTCTTTATAACCTTCTTTTCGTTTAGCTTTAATTCTACTTTCAACTTCATTAACTTTAATAAGTTTCTTATCTAATAGTTCAGTATGACCATTAGTACCAACTAAACCATATTGAACTATTACTTGTTTATTATCATCTTTAATAGTCCAAAATATTGGTTTTCCTTGTGCATTACGTTTATACAGTATCATTTGGTTTTATAAGTTTAAGTGAAACTTTAAGTGCATCAAGTTTAGCAGCTTTTAATTTAGCTTTAGACATTCTTTTAGGTTTTTCAAAACCTGGAAGTATTCCTTCTTTAGCTTTACGAATACGTTTAGATTTATTTATGTTACGTGTATCATAAACTATTGGAGGATTTTCTTTTTCATAAGCTAAATTAGCTTCATGTCTTTCTGTTAATTTATCTAGCCAATATTCTATATTTTCTTTAATATATTTATTAACTACATAAAGATAACGACTAACATCTAACATATAAATATGACTAATAGTTTGTTCAGGACGCATACCATTTGACATAGTTCTAGTAGCATCTAAATAATGAAGTTGCTGAAGTAGGTAATTTCCAAGACCTTTTTCAGCAACTTCTCTCTTAATCATATTCACATCATCTTCTTTAAAAGGAATAATATAATCTTTCAACATACTTGTCTGAATATAATTGTTCGTTCTGGTTTACCAAGAAAACCATGTGCATAACGTGCCAAATAATCACATCTAAGAGTATCAAACCACATAGGTTTTTTATTAATAGAAACACATTGATGTTTATCATAATTATAATTAGAAGGAATACAAACTCCTCTAATTATAAGATGGTCTAACCAATTAAATGTTGAAATAATATCAATATCTTCTGAATCAGGATGAAAATCAATTATACCATAACAATAGATATTTGCTGGATTAATAGTAAATTTAGTATTACCACGTTTAATAACTATAGTTTTACCATTATCTATAAATTTTTCTTCTTTTTCTGTGATATAAGACATAATTACACATTCAGTACGTTTATCTAGTCTTTTTTTACTTACCATACTATAATAATCATTTCTAGTAGGTAAATCAATAATCACATTCTTTTTGTTTAAATCGAAGTTCGACATATTTAAGCGTATCTTTAATAAAACGATTAATTTCTTCTATAGTAAATTTATCATGTAAATCACTAAAATCTTTACATTCAAAATTCTCTAAACCGAGTTCTCCTCTTGTAATAAAAAGATATGGTATTCCATAAGTTTCTTCAAGATATTTAGCACCAGCTCTACCTGTTGCATCAAAATCAAGGAAACTTAATATCATTCCGTCTGTAGCAAGTTTTCTTTGAAGATATTGATATTCGTTTTCTTTAAGTCTATAATTTTCACTTGGAAGATTTACAATACCAATATTAAGTTTGGACTCTCGCCCCCCGTAGAGAGGATGTGTGGCAAGATGATTACCTAAACTAAGTCTATCTTTACTACTTTTAGTAATTATAATATAATCATAATTATAAAGTTCAAGATTTGGTAGTCCTTCAATTACATTGCAATTAGTTATAAATTTAAGTTGTGTTTTACGATTACGTAAAGGAAAATAAAGTTTAATAAGAGAAACACCTTTATTAGTTTGTCCTAGAAGATAAGCATAACAAGGGTCTTTACTTTTATAATAATATTTAGGTTCAGTGTCTCTTGTTCTATTAATATAATATTGTTCTACAGGATAAACAAAATGTGTATTTAAATAATTTAAATCAACACCCCATCTATTCCATATATCTTTATCATATTTATTCCAACTTCTAGTAACACATTCTATAATAGGTCGTTTCTTTTTACCTTGATTTAGTGCAGTTTTAATACTGTCATCAACTAAAGGGTCAACATCTTTTCCTTCAATAAGATTTGCAAATGTATAAGCAATATGTTTAAGAACAAAATAAAAATCTTCTTTATTATTAGTTTCTATTTGTCTATTACAAATAATACTCAATACATAAGCTACAACTCCATAAACATCTTCAAAGAAGCCAAAACCACCAAAATCTCTTACTTTAAGTCTTCCTTTAGCATTATATTGAATACCCATACTTTTATTAACATCATCATCTCTAAAAACACTTTCTATAAGATGATTATGTTCAATACAATCTTTTACTACTTCAAGAGGTATATCAAGATATTTACTAACAATTAATTCTTGACTAACTTTACTTTCTATAAAAGTTTTTGTAAGTTTAGAGGTATTAGGACTTCTTTTAAGCATAATTCATTCAGATAATACTGCAAATATAATAAATAATGATGAAAATAATAGTAATTTACGTGTTAAATAAATAAACTAAAAAAGGCTACTCCATTTGGAGTAGCCCCACTATGAACATCATTATTAACATTTACAGATTAAAACGGCATATCGTCCTGTGCGGCATTAAATGCTTCACTGCCTTGTGCTCCCATTTGAGGAACACCACCAGCCATAACAGCACCACCTGCCATAAGAGGATTACCTGCTATTCCACCAAGATTAGGTGCTTTCTTAACTTCTTTCGGTGTAATACTTTCTTTAGCAAGGTCAAGACGAAGTATTGTAGGAGGATTTTGTCCTTTCATTATTTCAATACAACCATTACCTATAAAAGTATCGAAACCAAGTTCTCCATTTTGAGCAACATTTACCCATTCATTTTTACGTTTCTTATGACGAAGTAGTTTCATCCAAACATTAATTGGTTTACCGTCTGCTGTCTTATAAACAGGTTTAGCTGTTTCACCATCAGCAAGATTCCAACTACCATTAAGCATAGCTGCTGCATTTTCAAACAACTGACGATAACCAGCAAGTATCTCTTCAGGGTCAAGAGCAACATAATTTCCTTCTTCATCATAATCTATAAAAGGAAGACTAAGTGCATCTTCTTCAGCTTCAGTAAGCTGACGACCTTTAAGATAAAATACATCAAGAATATGCTTAATCCAATTCATCACATTGTTTACCATCCATTCTTGACTTCCACCAGGAATAGTATCAATATTACTTTCTACTGGGAAAAGAGTTTGATAAACATGACGACGTTCATTAATGTTAGGATGATTACTTTCAAAATGGAATGTAAGACGAGGAACTTTCATATTAGGAAAACTCTTACTATTCTCACTTTGAGACCAATCAACAGTTACACTTTCAAGATGACCTACAAATAGACCATTTTGTGCTGCATCTTTCTCATGAAAACGAAGTTGAGCAACAGCTTGTGTAGCATTACTTACACCTCTACGAAGTTTTTTCTTTACATCTTTTGCAGCATTACCTTGCGCTTCGGTTGCTGCGGCTTTTAAATCTGCCATAACTTAATTAAGTTTTTAATTATTAATAAAATGATGATAAAAAATAAGTGGAGAATAACTTGGTTTAAGTTATCCCCCACTTTTAAAATTAACCTCTAAGTATTATCTAAATGAATAAGCAATTATTCAGCTGTTTCAGCTTTCTCCTTACCACGAATTATCGGGTCTTCATCAGATACAAACTCAATAGGATAAGCCTTAACCTCTACAACCTTGTAACCATTATCAAATGGAACAACAGATGCTTCATCAAGCAATACGTTGAACACACGGTTCTTCTTTGTCTTGTTCTCACCAAGGTCTTCCTTAATAAGATTCCATATTGCAGTATCAGTAAAGTTAAGTTGGAGACCAACACCTGTAGCACTTGAAGTAGTAGCTGTCTTAGAGCCTTCTGCAAGATGATACTTAGGAGACTCTACTTCATCAGGAGAAATACTTGCGAGAAGTTCCTCGTCAGTAGCATCAGGATTACCAATACGCTCTTTAAGAGCATCACGATTAGCCTCTACAAGTTCCATTCCATGAGCTTTAAGATAAGCAACCTTATCATCCTTACTCATACGAACTGCTGCCATAATAGGCTCACCTGTCCTCTTATACTTCAACTCACCTTTTGCAATAAACCATGCGGTAAATGCTTTAAGAATTTCTTGCTGACCCTCGTGAGTATCAATATCAATATTATTCTCTTTAGCGTATTCAACAATAGCGTCAGCCTTGTTTACTATTGCTTGCTCAATTGGCTGGATATTATTAAAGAACATTACGTTCTCACCTACTGCAATACCAAGAGCTTTACTTACGGCAGGAGTAATAGTAAACTTACCTGCTGTACTATTAGCAATAAGTTGAGGACCTGCTGCTACAGAAGCAACTTTCTGACCACCTTGAACACCTACGATACCAAACTGAATTTTGTTACCTAATTTCATAACATTAAAATTTTAATTGTTAATAATAAAAACTATAGTTTAAACACTATTTTAAATATTTATTTGGTCTTATGATTGAGAAACAATTTCTTGTATTTCTTCAACATTTTCAAAGTCACTTGGAGATAGACCAACATCTTCAACTAACTTAATTTCGGAAGTTTCCATAACTCCGAATAGAATGTCACTAGCTATATCTCTTGCACCAAGAGTAAAAGCTCTATGACCTATCATTACACGAGCATACTTTTTATAAGTATCTTTTTCAAAGAAACCAGCAGCTTGAGCTTCACTTAAACTAAAATGACTTGTGGCATGAAGTACATGTTCTTTACCATTTATCATTTTATATCTAGTAAACTTATATTCAGTAACATAATCTATAGGTTGAGCAGGTACTCTTATAACAGGAAATTTACCTTCTTTAGCAACACTAAGTGCTTGTACTCTATTAATACATTTAACACATTTGTCACTAACTTGAAACTCATTATAGATATTACCTTTTAAATCAGCATACCATTTAAGTGGATATACTCCAACTACATCATCTTTTGTAGCTTTTACAGCTTCATCGGCAGTACGACATAATTTAACATAACTAGGAAGTTGTGTTTCATTGTAAATCGTATTACCGTCTGTATATTGATACAGAGGAGTATAATCTTTACTACATTCCCAAACTACTCCTGCCCTCGATAATAACGACTTTATAATATGAATATCAATACCAGTTTTTCCATTTATTACATGGATATGTTCTATACAAGTTGAAAATGGTAGTTGCAAATCTTGTGCTCTCATAAGAACTGCAAGTCCTTCATTAACACTTTTAATACCACCTTTATCAGTTGCAATTATCTTCTTTAAAAATACTTCTGCATTAGCAAGTTGTTTTTCATCAAGAAGATTTAGAACACGCAAACCACTATTGACTTCTTCATGTCGTACAACTACTTGATGTTTATTAACATCTTCATTGTGTTCTGTTTGCTTATTCATTATTTCAAAGAGCTTTTGTTTTAATTACAATGCAAATATACAAATAATTTCTTAATCTACAATAACTACATCATTATTTTTATCATAAGCGACATCATTTTTAATATTATTAAGTAAAACATGATTTACGGGCAATTTTCTTTCCTCTAATTGCCTTTGTTCGAGAGAATTAGTTATATATAATGTATATAACTTTATAGAACTATTAAACTTGATTTTATCAAGTCTATACAAATATTCCTCTATTGTATTACACAATGGAGAAGTAATTATAACAATATCTACGTCAATATCAAGACGTTTATCAGGAGAATTACTAACAGAAAGACATCGAATAAAACCATTATTAAACATACTCATATATTTAGTACATTGAGCTTGCGCACCAATTTCTTTGGGTTTACCAGCTTTATTACCACTTTTATAAGTTATATAATGTCCGTGGTCATCAAGTTCTATAATAGGAGTAAGTTTATCATGGAATGGTTTACAAATAGCAGTTGAATGATTAGTATTAAGATAATTACTTATTGTACTAGCAAAATTACCTCGTTTACTAATAATAAGTATTTTCTTATCACTATTATTTTCTACTATTTCCCGAACAATTCTAATTTTATCTTTATAATCTGTTAGAAAATTAGTTCTTTCACGTATAGTATTATATGTATTTTTAGCTCGTTCATATAAGGCATTAGGGTTGAATAGAATATCTATCTGTTTATTATATTCGACAGACATATCAAGTGTTTTACTCCAACCATTATCTTTAGCAATTTGTCTACATATAGATTCAGCACTTTGATTAGTTGTTTTATCACCAATTCTAGCTTTATCCATAGTAGCTAAATCACCAAATATACTAATAGAAGCTGAAATATATTCATTATACCATTTAAGAGCTTTTATATCTTTTTCAGAAGTTATCTTTATTGGCATCAACATCTCTTCTACGGGGGTCGAGAGCCTAACTGCTTCTACTTCATTTTGCTTAAATACATTAAGTAAAGGACAAATATTATAAAGTTTAGTTCTATCTTCATCATTAAGAAGTTTATTTATAATAGAAAGTTTAAACTTTCCTTTACGTAAAGCAACTTCTATTGGATTACTAATTTCATCTATATGATAAATAATAACTAAACTAAATATCCCATTAAGAGTAAATAAATTACTTTCTACAAGATTTTTAGATACAACTTTAATAAACTTATTATCTATAAGTTTCTTAAATTCTTTATTATTTTCTTCACTATCTGGTTGATGTGTAAGAAATTCTACAAGTTGTGCTCTTTCATCAAATGTATTAGTAATTATAAAAGTTCTACCAAAATTAGGTTTATTATATACTCTTTGTAATATTCCAAGTATTAATGTTTTATCATTTAATTTACTTGGTATAATAGCTGTTCCAATTCCTTTACTTATTCTCCATTCTTCTATTGCTTGTTCAAATAATTCACCTATTTTATCATTCATATTTTAATCAAAATCATCATCATTAAAAAGTGTTTGATAATCATGTGAATATTTCTTTAGAGTTATCTTTCCACTTTTAATTCCACGTTGAGTATCAGCTTTCTGTTGAGGACTAATAGACATCATTATAGGATTAATTATTTTATATGCTTCATTATAATAATACTTATAATCAATATCTCTTTCCTCAATAGGCTTATCATCAAGAGTATTAAGTATTTTAACAGGAAGACCACTTGCAAGTCGTTGCCTAGCATGAGTTATATTATGTTCTTTTTGGATTATAATTCCTTTGTTAGAAACATAAAATCTAACATGACGTTGACTGTGAACTGTAACAATCTTTCCATTTTCTACTTTATCATATACTACATCAAATTGTTTGCCTACATTTTGAGTTTTACAAAAATCAAGTATATCTTTATGATTTCGTAAAGTCTCCATAATAGGTACATTATTAAGAAAATAATTACTTACAGCAATAGCAACAATAGGCATATCATAACCCTTTTTTAAATCTTTAATATATTGTTTAGGGTCAAGAGCACCTTTATATTCTAATTTATCATCAATTTGTTTATCAAGATAATTATTTATATCTCTACTAACTAAAATCTTATAATGTTCGCTATCTGCTCCAAGTTTAGTTTCTTTACACCATTTATTTGTTATTTCTTCAAATTCTTTTTGTTTATCTTTAGGAAGTTTTACAATTATACCGTCAGTATTAGCACTAATAACATGAATACCTGACAATTCAAGTCGTTCACAAAGCATTATAATCATCAATTGGCCATTTATAGTAACTCTTAATTGAGCCATTCTATCATATAGCCAAAATTTATCGCTACCAAATTTTCCGTAAATAGCATTAATTACAATCTTTAGAGCTTCTGCTGTAAGTTTATTATGAACACCTTTAACAACTTGAGCTTCAGGACTATCATCTTTACAATGTTTAGCTTTTATACGAGTAGTTCTAAAATAATCTACCATTTGTACAAAAACTTTTTCATTAAGATGTTTTGGTGCAACATTATATGCAACCATTATACTAGGGTAAAAGCTAGCAATATCAAAATGTACAAAATCGTATTTATCTGTAGCTTTATATACTCCTGGTATATCTTTACTATGAAGTCCACCTGTCGCAATAGTATAAGTAGTACCTCTAAATTTAATTTCTTTCATAAAAGCATCTTTACTTGTACGATAAATTGCAACTTGTTTCATTTCATTTAATACATCTTGAAGTTCTTTAGTTTCAAAATGAATATTATCAAAAATAACTTTATTAAAACTTAGTCTAGTTCTTTCTGTTCTAAGTTTTTCAAAACGTTCTTTTCTCAATCCACTTCTTTCACTATAAAACTTAACAAGAAGTCTATCAGCAATATTAGCACGAGAAGCACAAAGAAGATTTAATTTAAACGCAGCTCCAAGACTATAACGAAGTTTTATTTCATCAGGTTTTTGTCTAGCTATCTCACATACAAGAAAAACATCATTTTTATTATAATGTAGCATAGGTTCAACATACTTTGGCAAAACATATCTATCAAAATCATTAGTAATAAGTGAATTAAGTTCTTTAACTTTCATACCACGATAATGTTGTTGTTTACGCCAATATAAATCTGCTTCTTCTTCATCTATAGGAGGAAGTTTAAAATCAAGAAGTTCATACCATTTAAGATTAATACTAGTTTGTTTAAGACTTTTACCAAACTTTTGTCTTTCACCACTATCTTTATCAATATGAACTCCTGCTGAATTTAAAGCATAAATTCTTTGTAAATCAACTGTAGCATAAGGTAATCTATATTGTCTAAGAAGTTCTATTTCTTGGTCTTTATAAAATGCTTCTTTATCATCTTGTAGTTCAATAATTCTTTTACTTGTATTATAAAGATATTTAATAAGTTCTTTTGTTGTACTAAAATGATTAAATCTAGCCATAAACGCTCTTATCATCATATCATCATAATTACTATTATTATAACCAAACAAGTCATATCTAATAGGAATTTGATAAATTTCTCCAGCATCACTTGTTTTAGTATCATAATGAGCCTGCATATTATTTATATATGCAACAAGTTCAAGAAGTTGACTATCATCAGTATCAGAAATATAAAATACATCAGATTTAACTTTATCTAGACGTTCTTTAATTTCTTTTACTGTAAGTTTTTCTGCAAGAGCAACAGGATTACCTTTTTCATCAACACAATCCTTAAACGTTTGAAGATAATCTTGTAAATCTATAAAAGTAATACTAAACAGATTAGGAAATATCTCAACGTCGTAACTCTTGGATATTATCATAACTATATCTATAATATTTATTATATTTACGACTATATACTATTTTATGAGTTCTTAAACTTCTATAGACAGCACTTGTACTATTATATATTAAACAATCAGTTATTTTACATCTTTTTATAAATTTAAATTCATTATTATCATATTCATAAACATTTATATAAATCCTATTTTTTTCACCAACTTTTTTAGCTCTATTTTTATATGTATTATTATAAGACATAGTACACCATTCTAAATTGTCAGCTCTATTATTTATTTTATTTTCATCTTTATGATTTATATATAAATATTCATTAGGTTTAGGATTATATACAAAATGTAAAGCTACTAAATAATGTACATAAAATAATTTATTTTTTCTTTCTTTATTTGTTAATTGTACTTGTTCATATCCTCTTGAAATTTTACTATTTAATATAAATTCTTTATTAGCAAAAACATCCATTTTATTTGTTTTTTCTCTTTCTAAATGAAGTATTTTGCCAGTATTACTAATTTTATATAATCCTTTGTAATCACTAAGAATTATATCTTTCCATTCTTCTATCATATTATTTTATACATACTAAAATCATTATTTATTGCAGCATTATACCATTTAATAAGATGATTAGTAAATATATTACTTTTAGTATCATCAATGAATTTAATACGAGGAGAGTAAGTCATTACAATATGTTGACCACCTATATTAAAACAAATATTATCTAATTGGTAAATATCATCAGCACTCATAAACATATTAACACTTTGCCTACCGCATAAAAGTAAATGCTTTTTAGCTTGTATTTTATAATATGCTAAAGTTCGTTTAAGACAATCAACATAATATTGTGTAACAACTTCATATTGTATATTATTAGGACAACATTGGAGCATTGGAACGATACATAAGTCTGGTCTCTCGTCCCCCGTAGAAGAGTTGAGAGCTTGTAATATTTCTTTTACTCCTTCATCATCCTCAATCTTATCTGCATCTATATAAGGAATAACAATAAGATTATTACTAAAAAGATTACCGTAAACTTGTGGTCTACGATAATCTTTACAAGTAAGTTTTAATATACAATCATCACAATTATTTAGCATTGTTTATTTCATTTATTTGATATTGTATAATATCATCTGTATGGTCTACTTCAACAGAAGCAAGTTCAAGATGTTTATGTATAACTTTTTCACTAATTTGTTTAACAAACTTAACATAACGTTTATACATAGCAACTTTGCATCTTGATTCAGCTATCCGTTTACCTATTTCATAATTATATTCTTCATAAGTACAGCGAGCTGATGCTTTAACTCGTTCATCTTTATCTGTAATAGGATTGTGATATATAAGTTTACAAGTAACTTTCATACCTACTACAATATCTTTTGCTTCATAACTTATTCCTTTAATAGGAAGTCTAAATACATTATTCTGTTTCATATTATATTTTAATTTTTGATTTAAGCGATTGAAATTTGCCGCCTTATCAAGACATCAGTTAGCACGTGAAAACCTGATACAGCCAAAATAAAGCGGCAAATAAGCAATTTTAGATTTTAACTTCTGTGACCTCGACATACGTTAGCTTGCCTTTATAGCCTCTACGTCTAAGTTCATCAATAAGTTCTTTACTAGTTATATCTTTAAATTTTTCACTTGGATTTTTAATTCCTTTTTCACAAGACTTACATATATGTCTATAACCAGTTCCATAAATATTAAATCTATCTAATGGAAGCATTTGTTTACATATATTACAACGTCTTAATTTAGGAACTTCAATAGCTTCAACTTCTTCTTGTTGCGGAACATTATCTTGTTCTTCAAAAGCAACACCTTGTATTTCATTCATAATTTATCCTAATTTAAGATATACTTTGTTTCTACATCTACTAATAGCTGTATATATTAAACGTTTAATCTCTTCAGATTTTGTATATGGACGTCCATTTTTATCGTAAAGAATATCATTTAAATCTACAAATACAGTATCATAAGTACTGCCTTGTGCTTTATGACCTGTAAGTGCAAATCCATAATCTAAATCTCTACTATATAAAATAGTACCATCACGTTTTACAATATTAGTTAGAAGTAGACAACTTTCTTTAAATTCATAATAATCTTTCCAACGTTGAGCACGAGTTCTTTGTCCAGCAGCTTTAGCAGCAGCAATTAAATCACTACTTATTTGTATATACTTTTGAATAGTAAAATTATCACTATGGTCTACAATAAACAATGGTTTAGTTTCTTTACCACCATGAATAGCAATAAATTTAACTGCAAAACCTTTAAGCTCATACTTAGGATGAATAAAGTTTACAATATCTTTAACAATATATTCCTCACTATTTTGTATAACCGTTGCAAGAAAACCATCAACAATAGTAGTATAAGAAAGAATTAAATCATTCTTATTTATTATTGTTTTATCAGCATCTTTAATAATTGCATTACGAACAAATTTATTCCAGCCACTAACACAATTATTAGTATATGCTACAATCTTACAAAAATCTACATTTGTAGTAAGTTGTTCATCATTAAAATTATTATAAACTAAATTACTAAACTCATTACTATTACAAACTTGCCAACCTTTTATAAAACTATTATCCCATTCTTGACGACGTTGCATAATATAAGTAATAAAATTAAATGTATTATGTGCAATATCATCTCGAAGTATTTGAAGTATATTCCTTACAGGATTATCTTCATCTTGTCTTACAATTTGATTAAGTTTGAATAGTTTAACATGCTCAAAAGCACTTGAAGTTTTCTCATTTACAGGAGGTAGCTGACTACCATCTCCAATATATAAAACTTTACAACAATTACTTTTACATACTCTTTCAAGAAAAGTTTTAAGACCTTTATTTATCATAGATGCTTCATCTACAATAAATAAATCCATATCTTTAATCTTTATTTTACCTTTAGGGTCAAATGGAGGATTATTAATATCAAACTTTTCTACATCAAAATTAAGTCTAAGACCTAATGCTGATTGAAGAGTAATAATTTTACAAGTAGTTCCTTTAATACTTTCTGCAAGAACTCTACAAGCTTTATGTGTAGGAGCACTTAATCCAATAACTGAATAACTAAGTTTACAATTACGAATAAGCGCATTTACAAGATAAGTCTTACCTGTTCCAGCAGGACCAATTAAAGCTCTTGTAAAATCATTAATATTAAAGTCATTATTTATAAATTCTATAATATCATTATAAGCATTTGCTTGGTCTTTTGTAAATCCACTTATATTAACTGGATTGCGACCATTAGCTAAAGTTATACCTGTTATTTCCATTTAATCATCTTCATCTTTATGTACTATACCATAATTATAACCTTTTATAGTAAGAGTTTCTCTATGTTCAAACATAAGTTGTTTATTAACTCTTACAATATAACCTAATACAAGCCAATTAGAAGCAAATGGAACATAAGCAGTTTTATCTCCGGGAAATACAGTAGCATGGTCTCTTGTTCTACAATAACAAATCCATTTATCTTCATTAGTTTTACATCTATTAAATGCTTTATCTTTACTTTTAAGATTATAACTATCTTCAGTAAATTCTAAAACTAATTTAGCAGGATTAACATCAAGAGCATCTTTAGATTCAAGTTCTACATGAACTTTATATACTCCGTCTTCAATAAAACATTCTCCGATTACTTTTTTACTAACTCGTACAGGTTTTCCTACACTAACTTTACGCGGTTTATTAACTAATTTCAAACCAAACGTCTGTACTATTTTAGTCATTATTTACCTCGTTTAGCATTTCCATTTCTCTTAGTCTTATCAGTAAGTTTATGTTCTTTAGCAGAACGCTTACTTTCACGAGCATAAGTTTTATTATTAGTAGAATTAGAATTTCCACCAATATAACCACCAGAGCCAGCACCTCTTAAACGAATAAGATGCCAACCACAATAATGCACAAGATAATCAATTTTGCCCCAACGCCTAATACCAATTATAGCATTAGGGTCATAACTAATAGTTTTATCAGAGTAATTTACTCGACAAACTTGTGCAACACTTCTCAAATCTTTGTTTTCATCATGGTTCTTTGCCATTTTACAACAATTTTAAAATTAATATTAAGTTAACTAACACAAATAATAGTTGCTTCACATGATTTCGCATCTACGCCATTATTATAAATAATACGTTGTGAAGCATTAATTTAATAACCATATTCAATATAACGTTTAAGTTTTTGAATATTATTATTAAGTTTTTTAAGTTCTCTTACAGTTTCATCTTCATTTATACAATTAACACTAATATTTCTTTTATTACTATATAACTGGTCAAAAGTACCATCTTTAATACTATTTAAAACTTGACTAGTTCTAGATAATTCCATAGGATTATCAAATCTATTTAATGGAGTATCTAAATGACTACATTTATAATAAATAGTACCACATACAGGACAATTATATTTAAGAGGTTCTACATTTTCTATTTTAGAAGAAGAAATAGTAGCAACATTATTTACATAATTATTATCATTTAATGCAGCAATTTGCACAATAATAAATGAAACAATAAATACAATACATATTGTTATAATAGTTTTTTTCATAATATAAATATTTTAATTATTAATAAGATTATGATTAACATCTCTTCTACGGGGGATTTAATATTCCAACTATATTAAAATCTACGGTAACACTTGATGCACTAACAACTCTAACATGAGTTGGAACATTAAACCCCCGTAGAAGATATCATGCTAACAACTTCTCTATTTGCTCTTTTAAGTTCATAGTTTCAGTCTTAGCAAAATCATAGTTATTACGTATAAGTTCATTATCACAATAATAACTATTTCTCTCCAATTAGGTTTATCCATTATTTTTTATAACCCGACCATATTAAAAGTATATAACTAGTATTTTCTATAATATGTCCTCCAATATTATATGTTATTGTATATTTTAATTTCTCGTATAAAAGGCTAAAAATAGTCGAGTGGTATAGTAGTCCACCCGACATATTTTAAGCCCACACAACAAACAGAATGATGTATATCGTAGATTTATGCCTAGCTATCAGCTTGCCACATAAGAGCATAGTCAGCCTCCATATCTTCAACATATTCTCTTTGCTCTTCAATGCTTAGTTTATTAAACCAAGCATCAAAATCTTTATCATATTTATTCATATCGAAAACATTGCCACGAATATAAAAATAATTATAAGTTCAAGAATAGCTGTAAACATTAAACTTTTACTTTGCAAAAGATATTTATTTTTAAGTTTAAACATATTTTCATTATCTTTCTTTAAAACATCAATAGTATGTTCAAGTCTTTTACAATCTTGTTTTATTTGTGCTATTTCATTTTCAGTATCTTTTTGATAATCCTTATAATGTTTTATTTTACGTTCAAGTTGAGAAATTTGTTTATTCTTTTCTTTTTCTTTATCGTCTTTACGTAAAATAATATCTACAAGTTCATCAACAGATTTAAGTTTTAAACTTAAATGATATTTCTTTGTATCTTCTTTTTTAGTCATATTAAGTTCTCCTTAATTTTATTCAAATTGAATATCTACATCCTCTGTATCATATTCAACTTTACGATTACCGTATAAATCAATACTATCAAAATCTTGACTAAGACATTCTCTGTCCATAGTCACACTAGCAGCTGTAAACCAATCCATAATATTTGTACTATTATTAAATTAAACATTTAGTTATTAACAATAGCACAAATATAATGAATTAGTCCAATATTTCTTCTACGGGGGTTGTATATCCCAACTCCTCTAACAACATTTAACTTAGTCCTAAAGAGCAAGTCTTACAGGACTTCCTTTATAACCATGTTTAGTAAAATTCATAAGTGCAAGCATAAATGCTCGTGTAGCACTTGTCGTAAACACAGTTACATTTACATGTTCATTCTTACGTGAACTCTTAAATACGTACATCATAATCTTCTGTTTGTTAATGTTAAACAAAATATGGAGCATAATGTCCTCCACTATGCTCCATACAATTATCTATTTACATGCCGAGCTTACTCAAAGCAAGCCTATCAAGAAGTGCATTTGCTCTATCTGACAATTCAATATCAACCACATGATTGATTATTGTATTATGGTCGAAATGAGTAACGTTTGCATCTTCTTTCTCACTCCAAGGATTCTTATAATCAGTACCAGCTTTAACAGCTTCCTGAATTACATTTACTTTAGCACGAGAGAGTATAACTTCAGCACCATTAGGATTACGAAGTAAATCATTTACTGCAAATGCAGCATTTTCGTTATCCTTTAACTGTGCTGTAATACTATAAAGAGAAACAAATATAACTTTTGTCTTACCCTCTTTATAAGTACCGTCTTCTTGAGCAATCATACCGTCAAGCTTTTTATCTACAGTAAGAGCTATACGAACATAATTCTCCATTACTGTAACGGTTACATTCTTTACAGTCAAGTCCTTCACCAGCTTGCCACCATTCTTTAGTAACATAGCTACTACTTCTTTCTTTTCCATAATCTAAAGTTTAAAAGTTAATAAATGAGTTAATTAAATAAATAATCTACTTATTACGTAGTATATTATCAAGATTGTCAATAAGTATTCCTATAGCAATACTACCACTAATAAGATGTAGTAAAGCAATTATTGCAGCATTTTCTATAAGAAAACTTATAATTATCAAAATACATATACTTATAATTGTAAATAGTATTATCCACATTTGTGTTAATTTTTTCTCATTCATAATCTAAAGTTTTATTTTGACATTTATATTCAATTCTTTGTGTAAAATCATTTAATTCTATATTTAATTCATAATATCATATATAATGTCATTTAGTAACATATACAATATGAGTTGAATTAAGTATAGCAAGAGAGTAACAGCATTAAACGCTGGAGAGTAAAGTCCAATATTAAGTCCAACTCCAAGTCTAAGAGTAAATATAATAGTAGGTTTATTACTAGTAATTTAATCTAGAATTAGAGTTGGTACAGTAATAGTAAGAGCAGGTTGAGAATGTAGATGATTATGTAGAGGACTATTTGGTGTAGAAGGTCTTACAGCACCACTTGCACCATGTCTTACTTCACACTCTTAATCATTTCAATAATCCTCTACATCATCTTTTCTAGCAGCTCTTACATAATTAACCCCTTTAAATGGTATATAAAGAAATTCAATACTATTAAGTTGAACACCAAAACCACTCTTATGAAATACTGGTACACCTATAACATCAAGATGTTCTTTACTTTAACTACAAGACCTACTTGTTTAACAATAGCTTTAGCTCTCTTTTTAAGTTGTCTTACTTTCATATCAAGTCCTCCTTGATTATTTGATTTATTAATTATTTCTTTATTTGTAGTATTACAAGCGAAATGTCGCAGACATTCCACTTGTCTTAATTATCGTGTATTTTTAGTAAATTAATGTTAAAAAATAACACGTACAGCAGGCTTTTTGCTCGTAATTCAAAAACTTCTATATTTTACACATATAGTAGCTCCTTATGAGCTAGCTCATGGAGCTACGTATATATGTGTAAAATATGGACGTTTATTTGAGTTAACTCGCTGATTATCAGCAAGTTAGGGTCTTCAATGAGCATCTTACCACCCCAGGTCGAGGTGCACCTCTGTCAGCATCAGCTTTAACATTATATTTACTATCATGTTTATCATTAATATAATTATTCAGTGTATAATTTTACTGAACAATTATAGCGTCAAATTGATAAACATTTACTCGAACACTTATAGAAAGCATTGGAGTGATTTTTGACGCAAAATATGTTTTGTGAATGTGAGTAATACGTTCGTGATAGTGAGTTCGTCGAACACAAGAATGGCCAACAGGACACATTCCTGCATCCCATTGGCCACCATTTGCGTGAACTACAGGCCGAGCATCTGCATCGCCATGCGGTCGAGCAACATTCTGGCTCTGTCTGACAGCTTGATGTTCACCACGTGGAACAGTATCGTGTCGTGGTCAAAGTGTGTCACGTTAGCGTCCACTCGACTACTCCACGGATTCTTGTAGTCAGTCCCACCTTTCACCTTCTCGCAAATGATGTCAACTTTTGCCCTGCTCAATACGACTTGATAGCCTTTCGGACTATCAGTGAGAGTATTGACTGCAAAAGCTGCGTCTTCATCATCTTTAAGGACTGCTCCAATACTGTACACGCTTGTAAAGACAACATTAGTCTTTCCCTGTGTGTAAGTAACTACACCATCAGCGTCAGCACCATTGGCCACCATACCGTCAACCTCTTTGTCTAAGGTCAACGACAACCTATGTTGCTCGCTGTTTTGATAGTTGCCTAACGTCACGTTCTTGACTGTCACGTCCTTGAACATTGTTGCACCGTTCTTCAGCATTGTGCTGATAATCTCTTTTGTCTCCATAGTTAAAATGAATTAGAAAATGATTATTAGGTCTTAGTTCATCACCAAGACCAGCACAAGTCCTTCTTATGCCAAAATATGTTTTGTGAAGATGAGTTTTAGGTTTGTGATGATGAGAAAAAGGAGTCTCTTTTGGAACACTTGACGGGGGAGGTCAAACTTTACTTACTTGGGGAGGGGGTTTAACTACAATGGTTCCCGCTCTCACAATTATAATTCCTATATTTATTTTACCTCTTTCTTTATCATCTCTACTTTTATCTTTTCTCTATTTTCTTTACGTTTACTATTACTATTTCTTTTACTACTTTATATGCTTCTTCTTTAATTTTAGTTTTAATTCAGGTATTGGTTTAATTTTTTCTTCTTTCTCCTCTTTCTTTTCTTTTTCTTCTTTTTTAATATCATCATCATTTTTATAATCATCTTCATCATATTCAGTTACACTATATTTTATATATGAATTATCTTTTGCAAGATTAGTTTTACTACTTATTATTACTGGTTCATTTTCAATATTTATAAAACAAGGAATATCTACAGGTACATAATATTTTTCACTATCAAATTGTTCTTTTGTAACTTCACTCATTAAATGATTATGTTTATTAACAGACCAAGATATTTTATTATACATATCATTATTCTTAATATTAATTTTAGCTTTTTTTATTTCTTCTTTTCTACTTACTTTAGCTTCTTCATTTATACCAACTTCTTTTTTATATAACTCATAAGTATCAAAAGCGTAATCTATAAAACTATTTATTACTTCTTTAACTTTATCTCTTTTTTCTTTATCACTTACAGGATTTTTAAAATTAATACTAACACCAGTTATTATTTTATCATTCATATCTGTTACTTCACAGCCACTTATAGGACTAAATTTATTAGACGTTCCTACAATAAATGGAAGATATATTTGTGGAATATCTGTATTTTTTCTTACAGATTCTAGATAAGCAATATATTCTTCACGTTCTTTGTCATTATAAAAATTTTTCTTCATATAACTTCAAATAATTAATTATACTACCTTTAAAAATATATTTAATATTAATAATAAATTTATTACTTATACCACTTTTATAAATAATTTCTTTATCTATTAATTCTTTAACTGAATTATAATATGCAGATTTTTTTAAATGACTATATTTAAGAAAATCATCAATATCTATATAAATAGTATTTGTATCACTTATTAAAATAAGTTTTATATATTCAATTAAAAGTAAAACTCCTCTATTTAATTGTGGAGCAATTATAGCAAGTCTAATATCTTGCATTATAAAATTTCTATCTCTAATATAAGGTATTTGAAGTTTAATACCTTTACCTGTTTTTTCTTCTCTATAATCTAAAATAATATCTTGATTATAAGGAACTTTACTTATATAATCTCTTTTATCCATTTATTTATTACTATTATTTTCAACAAATGTAATATAAAAATTCCATTATAATGGAAATTTTATGTTAATTTAATATAAAACCTCCACCATAATGGAAAATTAAATTTGTAACTTATTGATAATCAGGTAGTTATATAATAACAGTAATATCTTATAGATATATTATATATAGAGTTTATCGTCTTTACTATTTGTAGCAATACTAACTCTAGCATTAAGTTGGACTTTACAACCCCCGTAGAAGAGTGCATTGCAAGTTAATTTATTCTACTATCACCAAATAGCATTTGACAACCAGGTTTATAAATATGAAGTTGACCAATAGTTTCAGTATTATCATCATTACTTACTGTATAACTATCAACTAATACTACATGAATAATGTGTTTTACTATCATAATTATTATTTTTAATGTTACTATTATTCATAATAAAAGCTCTACCAGTTTCACAACTAATAGAGCTTAATCGTTTAATATTTCATCAAATGTCAACTGAAAAGAAATTCTTACATTTATCTTTATTACTATGAAGACTTATTAGCATAATGTGACTTTAACAAATTAGGTCAACATTTGAATTAAAACATTAAACAACACAATTATCAACACTTTAAAAACCATGTAATTATCTTGTTATTTACTTGTGGCAAATATAGTGAGAAGTTGATGATGTACCAAATGATTTACATATTTTAACTTAAAAAGTTAAATTCATTAATTTCTCTACTAAAATCTTCACTAATTAGAATATTTATTTTATCTTTGCCAATAGTATTAAGTTTATCACTTAAAACCTGTCTTATAATATGTACCCGTACATTATATTATATAATATATAATACGAAATATAGTGCTGAATAAAGTAATAGTAAAGATAATATTTATAGTGTTTAATTTAATAATTTACTAATTTAAAAACTTAATGTTATGTTAAAACTTAAAATTAATGGTAATGCAGGCAAATTTGATGTAAGTCTGCCAACAGATTTTTCAGAGATTACAAATGATTATTTGTCAACTGTTACAAAACATATTGATGTTGCTCCTGAATATTCTCTAGTAGCATTAATTTATCGTGAGAAACTTGCAGTTATTCTTAATAGTTCTAAACAGAATAAAGAAATCAATACTGCCGTTGTACCTATATTTGTTAAAGCTGGAGATACTGATACTAAGTTTATAAAGAAGATGCGACTTGGTAATGTAGCTATTATTACAGGTAGTGATTTAGCTATTGGTATTCATGTTAATTCTCCTCTTAATTCACTTAGTATTCCTAATATTGTTTCAATATGCGATGGAGACAATAATATTTATAAAGATGCTTTGACTAATAATCAGTATTGTCATTTTGTTGAGTTCAAACTTGTTCCTAATAATGCAATAAAAGGTATAGTTGGTGCTGTAGATGCAAATACTATTAATCCTTATGTTCATAGAGAAATGAGTGAGAATTAATTAATAATGTGGTGGCAACTCAACTCTTCTACGGGGGGCGAGTTGCCATACTCATTTTGATAGTTAGTATAGTAAAAATAGTAAAGATAGTAAAAATAGTAAACTATGTCTAAAACATATAAATTCTCAAAAGATGGCTACGATGTTGAAGTAGTTAGAAAAGAAGATGTTTTAGCTTGTATTGATAATAATATACTAGATAAAGAAATAGCTCTTGAACTCATTAGTCAACTTGAAATAGATGCTGGTGAAGCATTGGCACAAGGTAAGTGGGTTGGATTTCCTAAACTTGGTAGTTTTAGATTAAGTCCTAATCAAACGTATTCACTTAATGATGCACAAAAGAAACTTTTATCAGATGCTAGAGCTGCTCTTCCTAAAGATAAATATATTATGTTTAGAAGACAGTTTGAAATTGAAAATATTGAAAAACGTAAGATAAATAGAGTATTTAATTATATTCTTACAATTTCAATTAATCGTAATAAAGAACTTTATAAAAAACTTTGTGCTGAAAAAGGTGAGCGATGGGCTGATATTTATATGTATAGTATTCGTAGTATAAAAGCTGTGTCTAATAATTATTTATTGTTAGGAGAAGATAATGATGAACAAGATAGCACAGAGACTAACGATTGATAGTCTATTACTTATTGATGAAACAGGTATGCCAAAAGCTCCAACTATTCGTCAATTAATGGATGCAGATGCTAGAGAACTTTATACTAGAGATACAAGTAAAAACAAAGAGAAATATATTCAAGAATGTATTGTAATATATTATCTTGGAGACCCTAAATCTCCTGCTCGACAAGCTGGTCTTAGTGAGCCGGAAGCTCTTAAAATGGCTATTGAACAAGCAGGTCTTAGAAAGAATTATGCACCTGATAAAATAGTTATTCGTTTAATTAAAAAATATTATGAACAAAACATTACTGAAGCTGGTAGAGTAGTTGAGAATATACTTCAAGGAATACATAACATCAATCTTAGCGTTTCCGCTATTAATAATTTACTTAATGAAAAACTTAATAGTAGTATTACACTTGAAGATTTACCTAATATTCTAGCAATGGTAGATAATGTAAATAAAAAAGCTGCTGATTTACCTGCTATATTAAAGAAACTTCAAGAAGCTAAAGAAAATCTTATGTATGAACAAGAAACACAAACTGCTCGTGGTGGCAATATTGTAAGTTCTAGTATGGATGCAAGTGATTATAATGAATAAGTTATGGATAGTGTTTATAGTAATAATTTCTTATATTTTCAAGAAGATGGACATAAATATACTGATACGCTAGGTAATCAATATACTAGTGTAACTACTTTAATACATGATAAATATGTTCCTAAGTTTGATAAAAAATATTGGCTTCATAAGAAAAGTGTTGAACTTGGAATAAGTGAAAAACAACTTGCTAAACAATGGCAAGATATAACAGATGAAGCATGTTCTAGAGGAACTAAAACTCATAATAGAATTGAAGATGGTATTAAAGATAACAGTATGTTTAGTAAAGCTGTTCAATATCTTCAACAAGTTGAAAGTGGTAGATGTATTACTGTAGCTGATATTCCTAATTTAATTCCTCAACCTCTTGATTTAGATAAATTTATTGAAGCTACTGAGAATCGTTATCCAGAGATTTATCGAGTATTTAAAATTTATCTAGATAGAGGTTATACTATTTATTCTGAAATAGGAGCTTATATACCAAGTTTGTTACTTAGTGGAACAATAGATATTCTATGTGTCAAACCAGATAACTTTGTTATTCTTGATTGGAAAACTAATCGTAATGGTTTACAATTCACTAGTGGATATTATAAAAAAGATAAAACAACTATACCTGCACAACTTACTAAAGAATGGGTTGAAAAAGATGAACGTATGCTTCCTCCATTAGGACATCTTCCTAATTGTAATGGAATGCATTATACAATGCAACTTAGTACATACGCACGAATGGTCGAATATATACTTGATATTCCTTGTGTAGGTTTAGGTCTTTGTCATATTGGAAGTCCTTTTGTTCTTAATTCTTATGGACAACCTTTTAGAGATGAAAATAATCAATATCCTATTGACCCTAATGGTAAAGAAACTGTTAAATGGTATAGAATACAATATCTTGTTAGAGAAGTAGATGCTATATTTACAGATAGATATAATCAATTAGAAGCAGATAAAGTTAGAGTTAATAAACAATTAAATCTTTTTGGAGAGTATGAAGACTAATTTAATTGCACTTTGCAATAGTTATAATTTTAAAGATTTGTTTGAACGTAAAAATTATGCTTATTTTACTAAAGGAGCATATAATTTAAATATAATTGGAGTTCGTCATTCAGGCAATACTGTTACAAATAAATTTGATGATGCTTTAGTTATTACATGGATTGACGGAAATGGACGTTCTTGTCGTAAAGTATTTGAATGTACTACACAACCTGGAATTAGTTATATGGGTAAAACTATGGGAACTGTTAAAGGTACTGCTATACTTGTTCCAGGCCAATATAGAGAAGCTTATAAAATTGGACTTCATAAAGGAAAATATAAAGCTCTTGTTCAAGCTAAACCTGTAAAAGTATATAGAGATAATGATAAAGATAATCAATATGACTATAATCCTACTACTATAGATGAAGGCTATTTTGGAATCAATATACACAAAGCTGGTACAGCTTCTGTTATCGTTAATAATTGGAGTGCTGGTTGCACTGTCTTGGCTAAAGAAGAAGATTTTAAAGCACTTATGCGACTTGCAAATAAACAAATTGAATCAGGATTAGGTAGTACATTTACTTATACGCTTGTTAGACAGGAGGATTTGAAATGAATATTTTTAGAATAGTTCGTTGGAATGGTAAGTATAGAGTTGACCAACGGCATCATATTCTTTGGTTATTTACTTATTGGGATAGAGGAGCCAGTATATTAGCACCTATTTATCTTTATGATACTCCACATAATGCAATGCAAGCTATACGTAATGTTACAGATGATGATTGTATAATATATTTAAAAGTAGAAAAGTTTATACATTATGACTGATAATGATACTAAAATTGCAATAGTAGCCATGATAGGTTTATTCCTATGTTGTACACTATTATTTGTTTTATCTAAATGGTTTAGTCATACAGAAGAACTTAAACGTCTAGAAACAGAAGCTATTATTGAAATTAATAAAAATAATGAAACTATTGAAGTTTTAGATAAAACTAAAGATAGTCTGATGTTACAAGTTGATAATATTAATACCATTAAAGATGCAGAAATTATTAAAGTTAAAAGTCTTGATAATGATAGCACTCTTAATTTGTTCTATCAACTTATTAGGAAGTGAAGTTAATGATAGTGTGCAGCAATCCCTTCTACGGGGGGCGAGAGTCCAAGATAGTGCTAAAGTAAGTTATGATGATTTACGTATTGTAAATAGCAAACTTATTGAACTTGAATATCTTAAAGTTGAGAATAATATACTTAAACAAGTTCATTCTACTGATAGTATTATTATTAAACTTAAAGATAATAATATAGAGCATTATAAAAATATTTATAATACTAAATCTGAACAATATAATAAAGTTAAATTTCAGCGTGATATTGCTATAGGTAGTACAGGAGTTAGTATTGTTGCTTTAATATTAATGCTGTTATTAAAGTAAATATGGATGATAGTTTAGAAAAATACATTAGAGAATATCCTTTTCTAAATTACATAAATGAGGATAAAACTCGTTATCGTCATGCAAGAGATGAAGGTTGGGATGACCCAGATGATTTGTTTCTTATTGGTGATAGTGGAGGTTTTTTGCTTAATATTAATCCTGATGATAAGTTTGTTAATACTCATTTATTTACTGAAATGGCAGACTTTTATCGAAAGGAAAAGAAATATACTTATCTTAAAGAAGATAGTATTCCTCATAGACAACTTCGTAAAAGAGAAGAATATCGTCGTAGGCATGGTTTTACAGCACCATGCCTTTGGCATAATGGAGGTACACGAGAAGTACGTATTCCTGGAAGTATGTATAATTATCTTAATTATACACTTATGGAAAAACTTGATGTAGCTTCTGTAATTCATAGTGATAAAGCTAGTGTAGGTCGTAAGATATATGATTTTCCAAGTTTTATTGATGCACAATTTTGGACATTTCATATAATGGATTTTGCAGTACGTAATGGTTTTAATCTTATAATAGATAAAACCCGACGCGGTGGTTTTAGTTACATTATGGCTGCTGATAGCGCAAATGATATTAATCTTACTCCTCATAAAGTTCTTATTCATGTTGCAGTAGATAAAAAATATCTTACAGTTACAGGAGGACTTACTGATTTTACTATTAATAATCTTCTATTTTACGAAAATAATACTTTTTTTAAAAGAGGTATTCTTTCTACAGACAAAGAAAACTTTAGACTTGGATATAAACTTCCTAATGGTGTAGTTAGTCCTAATAGTTGGCAATCAGCACTATTTAGTGTTAGTGCTATGAATAATCCTAACTGTGCTATTGGTAAAGATAGTAAAAAGACTAAAGTAGAGGAGTTATCTACAATGGATAACTTTGATGAATTTATGACTGTAACTGACCCTGCAATGAGAACTGGAGCTTATGTTACAGGTAATCTTTTTGCATGGGGTACAAGTACATCTGGAGATATGCAAGTATTTGCTAGTAATTTCTATGATGTATTTGGTTTCCATTTTATGCCATTTGAAAATGTTTGGGATAAAGATAGCCGACATGAAACTTGTGGTTATTTTAAACCTTATGCTTGGGGTCTTCAAGGACAAATTGGAGACCAATATGCAATGGACAAAGATGGAAATAGTAATCTTGAAATAGGTCTTCATATAGCATTTAATGAACGTAAAGCTAAAAAACAAAGTTCTAAAACATTTGCTGATTATATAAATTATCTTGGCCAATATGCTAATATGCCAAGTGAATCTTTTAGTTCTACTACTGAAAATATATTTAGTAGTGAAGAATTATTAGAATGGGAAGAGCGTCTTAGAACTGATACTGCTTTTAGTTTTTACGTCGACGGAATGTTATTTGAAAATGAAAAACACGAAGTTATATTTAAAACTAATAGTCGTATAGAAGCTGAAGGTGGAAAACATAATGTAGATTATTTTGATTGGATTCAAGGAGTACCACGTAAAGGACATGAACATCCACATGGTTGTATTCGTAAATGGTTTAATCCAATTAAGATTGCTCATATGGATGAGAATGGTAGAATAGTCAATGCTATACCAAAAGGTCTTTATAGTATTAGTTATGACCCTGTTGGAGTTAATAAAGAAAATAAAGCTATTACACTTAAACATTCTCATAATAGTATTAAAGTTTGGATGAATCCTATGGCCTGTAATGGTTTTAAAACTGCATGTGTTGCAGCTTATTACGGTCGTCCTGAAAAACTTGAAGAAGCAGATAGAATATGTTATCTTTTAGCTAGATATTATAATTGTATTGGTACTACAGGTGTCGAGGTTAACCGAGGTGAAACTGTTAGTAATTTTAGTAAATGGAAAGCTCTTAAATACCTAATGAAAGACCCAGTTGAAATTTGGGACAATACACTTAAAGGAAAAGTAGTTGCTACTTATGGTGTTAATATGGGCGATGGAGTAAAGAAACTTGAAGGTTTACGTTTACTTAAAGAAATGCTTTATACAGAAATTGGTAAAAATGAACTTGGACAACCTGTTAAACTATTTCAAACATTATATGATTATCAAAGTATTGTAGAACTTAAAATGTGGAATAATATAGGAAACTTCGATAGAGTTTCTGAAATGATTATTAGAGCATTGCAATGGAGATTATATAATGTTGAAGCTGCTAAAGAACTTGAACATAGAAAGAAGATTAAAGAACATAGTGATTTGAATGGAATACTTCAAAGAGATTGGTTTTAAATTATGAGTAATAAATATAATGATGTTATATATGAAACAGATGGCATAAATCCTATATATGTGGATTATGCTACAGGAGAAGTTTGGCAAAAAGGAAAACCTAGAGGAAGCATAATGCTTCCAGAATTAGTTGTAGGAGGTCCTGGTTATAATTATAAAAATAGTAATATAGGAAAACTTTATTCAAAAGATAAACCTATTAATCAAGTATATCCTGAAGTACAACTTATACCTGGCATTGGTATTCCTAGAGCAGTTATTAATTTAAATAGATTAGGACGAACTACTAGTAAACTAAGTAAACAATTTATTAATGCCGCTGAACGTGGTAAACAAAATATTCTTAATTATCTTAATAGTCCTAATTATTTAAATAGAGCTAAATCTGTAATAAATAGAAATTCAAATTCTATGCTTAATAATTTACAATTTAAAACATTATATAAAAAATCAGTTAATGATTTAGATAATGCTTTTATAAATTATGTAGATGATTTGCATGGAGCACAAGGTAGTTATATTCCAGGTAGTGATTATATTAATTTATTTAATAATACTAAAACTCCAAGGCATATAAGTGAACATGAATTTTCACATTTAACAGATAATATTATAACTAGAAAATTTAATTCTAAATTAGATATTAGAGCTAACGATAATGCCAATATAATTACAGACGGAATAACAGATACTAGTTTTAGAGATTATTTATCTTCTCCAACTGAACTTAGAGCTAGATTTTTACCAACAATTATGAATATGGAAAAAGATGGTTTTAATTTAGGTTATGAAGGTTTTAAACAATATTTAAAAAAACGAATACAAGATGCTAATGCTAATCAAATAAATAAATATTTTAATCCAGAAGATATTGATAGAGGTCTTAAATATATAATTGGTTTAGGAGTTCCATCAGGTATTTATTTAAATAATAATAAAAATGATACAAAAAGATATAAATAGATTTTTATCAAATGATGAAAATGATTATATGTCTATTAAAAAAATAATAGATACGATACATGAAATTTCTAATAAAGATAATAGAGAAATAATTGCTAAACGAGAATATATTAGACGTTTACTTATTATTATTGCTAAAAATGATAAAGATTTTAAATATATATTAGAAGAACATAAAGAATATATGGATAAAATTTATGGAACACATAATAATAGTAAATATTTTTATAATAAAGAAGTTAATAATATAATAATAGATTAAATACTATGGCTGGATTTTTTCCTACTACGTGGGCGCACTTTCCTGCACAAAGAGTTAGTGGTGCTGAAAAATGTAAACCAGAATGGTTTGCAAACTGTATTGATTATGTAATTGCAATGGGTCTTTCTTATAATGATAGAACAGAAGATGAACTTGAACTTTCAATACTTCGAGGTAATATTCCCGATAGTTTCTATAAAAAGACTCTTAATCCTTATAATGCTAGTAAAGAAAAATATACTCGTTTTCCTGCTACAATGCGTAATTATGATATAATGTCTGATATTGTTAGACGTTATGTTAGTGAATATTTTAAAGGTGTTCATGAATTTGTTGTTGGAGCAGAAAATCCTGATATTGTTCTTAATAAAGATGCAGCTCTTAAACAAAAGATAATGCAAGACGCTGAACGAGCTTTTCAACAAGAGTTTCAGAAAAGATATGAAGCTATGATTAATCAAGCTCAACAACAAGGTCAATCTGCTGAAAGTATTGACCCTAGTCAAGCTATGCCTGATGTTGAAGAGTTTATGAATAAATTTAATCAAGATTATATTGATAAAGAAAGTAAACAAGGTCAAGATGTTCTTAAATATATTAAGGCAATGACAGAAGATAATCTTATTTATCTTACTTGTTATTTTCATTATGTAGCTCTTGGAGAATGTTATACTTATTGTGATGTTAGAGGTAATAAAATTGTAAAAGATTATATTCCTGTAACAGAGGCTTATCCAATTCCTAATGCAAACTTCTTTATAGAAGACCATGATATGTTTGCAAGAAAGATGATGTTAAGCTATCAACAGATAATAGATATGTTTGATGACTTTCTTGACGATAAAGATAGAAAGTTTCTTGAAACATATTATGCACATCAAAATGCAAATAGTGGTGTAACACGTCTTTCTTATAATCAATATTTTGAAAATTATCCTGATATTTGTTCTAAACTTTCAAATGAAGAACGAGATTTATGGCGTAAAGAACCAGTAAGTGTTTATGAAATAAATGATAATCTTTATGAAGTTTGGCATGTAGTATGGCGTGGAGAAGCTCGTAGAGGAATACTTACTTATATAAATGAAGTAGGAATGACTGCTACAAGAGTTGTAGATGAGGATTATCAACTTAATAAAGAAGCTGGAGATATAGATATTGAATGGGCATATGAACCACAAGTTTATGAAGGCTATCGAATAGGTAATCGTTATACTGCTATTTATCCTATTAAAGCTAGACCTATAGCATTTAACCGTGGTGGTAAACTTCCTTATAATGGTATAATGGAAATATTACCTTTTATGGGTAAGTTTGATATTATTAAACTTATTACTCCATATCAAGTTATGAGGAATATTATTGGCTACCATAGAGAAATGGTTATAGCTAAAAATAAGATGTTAATTCTTATGATGCCTCAATCATTGATAATGGACGAGACAGAAGATAAGATATACAAAATGGCAGCTGACGGTATTCTACTTGTAGATGATAGTGAAGATACTAATAGTCAGAAAATGGCTCAAGTAAGATTACTTAATGCTAATATGGGTCAATATATTACTGAACTTACTAGTCTTATGGAAGCTATTAAATTGGAGGCTCGTGAACTTGTTGATATGAATGCTCAACGTTATGGTCAAATAGCTCAATCTGCTGGTGCTACAAATACTCAACAAGCTATTGCGCAATCATCTATGGGTAGTGTTATTATAAATCAAATGTTTGATGAATTTAGAAAACATGATTATAATAGAGATATTGATTATGCTAAACTTGCTTATATAGATGGTCTTGATACAGCTTATTGGGATGAAGTAGGTCAAAGACAGTTTATTAGTCTAGACGTTAATAGATTTATAAATTCTGATTATTCTGTTACTGTTCGCAATGATAGTAAAGAAATAGATAAAGTTCAACAACTTCGTCAATGGGCATTTAGTGCTGCACAGAATGGAGACCTTGAAATGGCACTTGCTGCTATAACAGGTGACAATGTAACACAAATTAAAAAGGTTGTAACAGAATTTGCTGATATTAAACGTAGACACGAAGAGCAAATGCAGCAAATGGAACAAATGATTAAACGTGAAGAAGTTGAAAATAAACTTCGTGAAATTGCTGCTAAAGGTGAACAAGATAGACTTACTAAACAACTTCAATATCAATATGAACTTCAACTTAAATACATTGATGTTGATATGTCTATGATAGCTAATACACCAGATACATCTGATGATGCTGCTCTTAAAGAACGTATAGCTTCTCTTACAGAAGAAACTAAACGTAGAATTGAAGAAAGTAAACTTAATCTTGAACGTCAAAAACTCGTTATTGATAATTATAACGCTGCTGCTGATAGACAAGTTAAACGAGAAGAAATGGAAAATCAATTAAAGATAGCAAAGACGAATAAGAATAGATATGACAAATGATGTAATGGCACATCCTAAAGAAGGTGAACTTATTTAATCTAGAAGTCCTCGCGTTAGTATTGAATTAACGCGAGGATTTATTTTTGAACTAAATAAAACGTTTTACCACATTTTTATTTCTCATATGAGCCGTTATTTTCGATGTACCTTAATAACTTATCATCTGTAAAATTTTAAGCCAACAGCGGTCAACAAATAAAGCGACAGGGCACGAATTTCAAACAAGCTAGTCATGTCAAAACACATATCAAAATATTGCTCCACATAGAGAAAATAATAAAGATAGCAGTAATAAAAATATTCATAAAATTATTATTCAAAAACGTATTAAAAATAATCTTAATCGTTTGCTTTTAAGGCATATTAAAGTTATATTTGCAACAAGTATAGTAATGTATAATTAAACATATAAAACTATGGGAGAAGATATTATTGACACAGGTTTTCAACCAACACTTAATTTAGGTGGTGAAAACCAAAATGGAAATCAAAACGGTAATGCTAATAAACCTGACGAAGATGTTACACATCTTGGAGATAAAGGAGGTCTTGATAACAAAGATGATGTAACAGGTAAGGATGGTAATAGCAATGGTACTGGTGATGGTACTGGTACTCAACCTACGCAAGAGCCTCAAGATAGTAATAAAAGTGAAGGTACTGATGCAAACCCTTCTACGGGGGGGCTAGAGCCAAACTCACAAATTGAATATGATGGTCAAATTTATACTGTAGATGATAAAGGTAATATAGTAGATGACAAAGGTCAAATATTCAAAGAAGCTAAAGATGTTGAAGCTTGGCTTAAAGAAAATGAAATTGTTGATGATACCAAAGAGTCAGATAACAAAGAGATTGATATTAAAGCAATCCAAGAAGCACTTGGTATAGATATTACAGATGAAGAAGGTAAGCCTGTTGAATTTACTAATGATGTAGCAGGAGTTAAATCTTATATAGATAATGTTCTTGAAGTTAAATCAAAAGATATTCAACAAGCAACTCTTAATACATTTTTTGAAGCTAATCCTATTATTGCTGATTTTATTGATTATCTTCAAGTTAATAATGGTAGTCCTGTAGGTTTTGGACAACTTCCCGATAGAAGTAAAGTTCAACTTAATAAGGATAATGAACAACAACAAGAATTTATCATTCGTATGGCAGCTAAAGAATTTGGTAATGCTAGTTTGAATGATAATTATATTAAATATCTTAAAGATAGTGGTGGTCTTTATGATGAAGCTAAAGCACAACTTGAAGCTCTTGTAGCTAAAGATAAACAAGTTCGTGAAAATATAGCTAAAGAAGCTGAAGAACAACGTAAACAAGATGAAGCTGATACTATAGCATATTGGAAAAATGTAAATTCTATTATTGAAAGTCGTAATATTGCTGGATATAAACTTCCTGAAAGTTTCACGAAGGAAAAAGACGGTAAAAAGGTAATATTAACACCAAATGATTTCTTTGATTATCTTACAAGGCGTACAGTTGTTGACGATGAAGGTAATAGAATGACACCATATCAACGTGATTTAAATGCAATATCAGAAGAAGAAGAACTTAACAAAGATTTACTTGATGCTTGGTTAATGTTTACAGGTGGTACGTATAAAGATTTAGTAGATATGGCAATTAAAGAAGATAAAGTTCGTACATTGCGAATTAAATCTAAAGAACAACGTACTATTAAACCTATTAAGATTGTTAAAAAAGCCAATGGTGGTAAAGTAGATGTTAATGATATTGTACTTTAAATTGTTTTAATGTCTAATTATAATAATTAAATTATGTACAAACTTAGAGAAGTACAACGTGGTAATTATGATGACCGTGGTTATTCTAATGAAGAAACCATTGCTCATCTTATGCTGCAAAAACCTGCTGAAATAAATAGTATTCTTACCTATACTTATGGTATGGATGATGACAGGTTTCCGCTTACTTTCTTGACAGAAGGTCAAGGTAATGCTGGTGTAGTTGATATTGATACTGTTCAATGGACTTGGAAGACTATGGGACGTATGAAGTTTAATGATTATGTTCTGTGGTTTAATGCAGCTAATACTAAACCTGGTATTGGTGGTGCTATGTTTGATGTTGAGTTTAAGACTCATTGGCTTATTGAACAATATGGTCTTATAGCTCCTGATGGACATACACAAGTTCGTATTATGAAAGACCTTGGTGAAGGTGCTCATGGTGGTTATCTTTATCGTCTTAAACTTACTAATCCTAATCCTAATGCTTTCTGTGACCCAGCTAATCTTGAAGTAGGTAAGTATTGGTCTATGACTGCTCCTACTATAAGTGAATCTTATAGTAAAGGTAATAGGAGTAATGTAATGGGACCTGGTAAGATGACAAGTCAACTTGAGTTCCACCGTTACTCAAAGGAAATTGCAGGTAATATTTCAAATGTTGTTGTAAGTTATGAGTTTAAGACAAAGAGTGGTGGTACAACTAATCTTTGGATAAATGAAGAAATGCGTCAACATGATATTACTTGTCGTATTATGGATGAAGAGCGTCTGTGGGTTAGTGAATATAATCGTACAGAAAATGGAGAAATAACTCTTCTTGACCCTGATAATGGACAACCTATTCCTCATACTGCTGGTATGATTGAGATTTGTCGTGAGAGCAATTATGATACTTATGGAGAAGTTCTTACTCTGAATAAGATTGAACGTTCTATAGGTGATGTTCTCGATAAGGATACAGATACTGGTACTATGGAGGTTGTACTTATGGCTGGTAAAGGTTTCATGGAAGACTTTGATATGGCTATTCGTAATGATGCTCGTAGTGAAGGTTTTGTTACTCCTCTTGGTGATAAGATGATTGAAGATTTTAATGGTGGTCTTTCTTATGGAAAGTATTTCCGTCGTTATAAGACTGTAGATAATCATATTATTACGGTACAACATCTTCCTTTCCTTGACCACGGTACTATTGCAGAGAATGATAAAGCTAATGGTAATATTCATCCTCGTACAGGTCGTCCTATGAGTTCTCACCAAGCGTTCCTTATTGATATGTCTACTTATCAAGGAGTACGCAATGTACGTAAAGTACGTCAAAAGGGACAAATATATAAGATAGGTATTCTTAAAGGTCTTACTGATATTCCTGCTTCTTGGGGTGCAGTACCTAACAATGCTATTTCTACTGAAATAGATATGTCTCGTTATGAGATTAAGAATAGTTATGGTCTGCAAGTTAATAACGCAACCAAGATGATGCAGTTGAAGTGTGTACTCTAATATAAGTTAATTAAATAAGGATTAAAACTATGGAGCAAACAAAACTTAATTTAGGTGGAGCTACCAAAGAAAATAGTGCGGAGCAAGTAGCTGTTGCACAAGAGATGCCAGTTACACAAAGTGTTGCTGATATAGATAAAGAAGATTTAGATGCACCATATACAGATAAACGTAATATTACAATATCTTTGGTACATAATTATTCTACTTATCGCAAAGTAAACATGAAAGTATTAGGACAGCGTAAAGAGATAATAGGGAGTTCTATTACTTCATGTAGACTTCTTTCATCTAATAAAGATGAAGTTGAAGCATACTTTCCAGCACTTGTTGGTCTTTCTCCTAATAATCCTGAATTTATTACTAGGGTTAAAGCTTGGCTTAGTAATATACAAGTTAGCGTAAACGAGAACGATAAGGTATTAAATACTTCTTTCATATATAATCATAAAAGAGATTATCTTAGAATTAAAGCCGAGGAAGAAAAGATTGATGAAGAATATGAAAGAGTTGATAGAGCGAATTTAAAAGCAATTAAAGAAGCTATCAAGAAACGTGTTGAAGCTCTTAATGCTCTTGAAAGTTCTAAACATAAATACGGACGACCTGAAAATCTTGAAGAATATCTTATATATAGACATTGTCTTTTATATAGAGATGTTGCTAAAGATATGGTTTTGATAAATTCTGATAATAGTCTAAGGTTTTATATTAAAGATGAGAATAAAGAAGCGGCTAAACGTAAGAAACTTACTGAAGAACGTGTTAGAGCTATGCGTAACTTTGTTGAAGTTGGTGCTTCTGATTCTAAGTTCAATTCTGTTTTTGTTTCTGTCATTATATATCTTGGTAGACAACTGGCTACAGAGCTTCTTAAATCAGATGATGAAAAGAAAGCTATTGTTATTCAATTCGTAAATGAACACCCAGACAAGTTTAATAAGATAGTTAATGATAAAAACGTTACTATTAAAGCTTTTATTGAAACACTTATTGCTCGTGGTGAACTTGTACGTTCTGAGTTTAATCAACAAATATCTACAGCAGATGGTACATTTATAGGTAGTAATATGAATGAAGCTATTGCTTATTTCAATAATCCTAATAATAAAGATGTACGTACTGCGTATGAAAATAAATTGAAGTTCTTTTAATTCTTAAAGATATGAATATATCAGAGATGCACCAATACTTTCGTCAGTATGCTCAACAAATGGGTATGCAAAATGTTCGTGCAATACTTCCCGAACAGATTGACATATTGATTAACACGAGCATTTCTGATACTGTCAATCAAATTATTAAAGAGAATATTGGTATCACTTCTGACAGAGTGATTACCGATAATTCTAAACTTGGTAGTGTTAATGCTCTGTCCTCTCTTTATCGAGTTGAAGTTCATACTGTTTGTGCTCAAGATGAGCAAGACAGAACAGGTATGTTTTCACAAGGCGATAATAATGGACATATAATTCATTTAAGAACTACTGTGGAAGATATTACAAGCATGGGTGGTTCTATGTTTACGGTTGATATTAATTATCTTTATATAGTTGATTTTGCAATCAATTATAAACGAGATAAATTTGTTACTAATTATTTTCCTATTAGAGTTATAGATGATGTTTACTTGGCAGATGTTCTAAATGATTTTGTTCTTTGTCCTAGATTTAGGTCTCCTGTAATGACTATATATAATAATGAATTTGATGCTAATGATATAGGATATCCTGAATTTAATCTTTATATTGACAAAGGTGAAACTATTTGGTATGATGATATAGAATGCGTAGGTGCTAAACTTTATAATGGTCTTGTTCCAAATGATATACGTATAAGTTATATAGGAAAGCCTAATAAAGTAGAGTTTAATGAAGATAATGAAGGTAATTCTATTGATTGCAATTTGCCAAGTTATATGCACGTTGATATTGTTAAACACGCTGTAGACCTTTATCATACTGCTTTACAAGGTAGTCTATATGCTGCTCAACAAGCACAACAAGTACAACAAAGAGAGAATATTCGCAATAATGCTCAACCAAGTAATTAACAATTAAATTTTATAAATCATGAAACAACTATTAATAGTTAGTAGTACAGCTAATATTACTACAAGTGGACAAGTAGACTTGTCTAAACTTGCAAAAGGTGATTTGGCTATATTTAATCCAGAGACTAATCAATATCTTAGTAAAGTAGGATTTGATAACTTTGCTATAGCTCTTGGACGTGGTAATAATTCACCTGCTCTTGTTATTCCTGAAGTAGATATTACTACACTTATGATGACGTTTGCTGACGGTAGTCAAAGTGCAAGTGGTGAACTTACAGGAGCAGATGGTCAAAAATATGATGGCTATATTCCTGCTGGTGCTAAGTTTAAAGCAACTGTTACAGTTCCTACTACAGTAACTACCAATGCAGATTATACTATTGTACTTGTAAAGAAAGGTGTTCAATTTAATGAACGTTCTAATTTTACAGTTACTACGTTTATTCCTAAAGATAGTACAAAGAGTGCTGCTGATATAGCTACTGACCTTGCTAAGCAACTTCAAGCTATGGCAGATGCTGGTACTCTTAATATTAAGGCTAGTGCTACTGGAGCAGTTGTTACTGTAGAAGGACTTGTTAAAGGTGAGCAATTTGCTCTTCGTGGTGGTGATGCCCTTATGGGACAAGAGAGTGCTCCTGGTGCTACTACAGAAGCTCAACCTGTTATATTTGATGCAGCATATATTAAAGACCTTGCAAGTCGTGCTGCTGCTGGTAAAGGATTTGAGTATCGTTATCAAGACGGAGTTACTATTTATCCCGGAGACCCCGAAGCAGTTGAAGATACTAAATATAGTCTGATTACACTTCGTTTTGCAGTAGGTCGTGCTTCTGCTAAACAGCGTGATGAACGAGTTTACCAAACTGTTCAAATTGCAGTTCCTAATAGTAAATATTCTGCTGTTGAAGCCCTTTTCAAACAAGATAACACCGCAGGCGGTGGAGAAGGTGATTAAGATAGTGGAAATTAATTAAAAGGAATGTTATCTAATGATGTTTATGCTACAACCTCTTCTACGGGGGGTTGTAGTGTAAACTCAAATAAAGATAGTTAGTAGTATGCAAGATTTTGAAATTGCTAATGAAGTTATAAACAAAGCAATTCAAAATTCATCTTATATTACAGTTCTAATTTCTAGTGGTGTTTTTATTATTTATACTTTAATTATTCGACTTGTTGATTATTTTAAAGCTAAAGATAGAAATAGACCACTTATTGAAATGGCAGAGGCCATAAAAGAAGTTAGTGAAAATGTAGTACGTTTAAATAATGTTCTTGATAGAACTTTTAAAACTGCTGAACTTAAAGAAGAAACTAATATAAAAAACATTGTTAGCCTTGCTTGTGATAGTTGGACTTTAGATGTTGTTAATTATTGTAACGATGTTATAATACATGACAATATTGAAAATAATAAAACTAGCATTTGTAATAATCTAACAAAATATATTCATACTGAATATTATAAACTTTATCAACTTCTTTCAGCATATGAAATTAATAATATAAATATATCTACTAAACTAAAAGAAGAATGGATTGAGGAACTTGCTAAAGAATGTCTTAATGTAATTTATGAAGGTGGTGACAAGATTAATCGTATTAGTCATGTTCATACTAAAGTTCAAGTTATTATTACAGGATATTCTGTTTATATATTAAATAAAGTGTTTAATCATTAATAAGATGTTCTTATGTATGATGAAGCTGTTTCTGATAAATTTATAGATTCCCTTGAACAGAAAGCATTAAATGTAGTTACTGCTACTGTAGCTTTGACTGCTCAAGGTTATGTTGTAAATAAAGCAAAGAAAGTTACTCTTGAATGGAGTTCAATACTTTTACATGCTTTTGAAAATATAGCTATATTTAGTGATAAACAACAACAAAGTATAGAACATCTTTATAATAATCTTACAAAGAAATGATTAAATTAGTTCCTATTGAACCTGAATATATTTACATAACTATTCCTGCTGAATATATATGTGTTTATCATCGTATTCTAGCTATGATGGCTGATTATGGTGTTGAAATGCTGAAAGATTGTAAAGCTAATTGTACGGATAGAAATAGTAATGTTATCGAATGTTTTAATATGTTTAATAGTGCTGTTGCAGCTAGAAAACTTGGTAAAACAAAACTTGCTGAAACACTAATTAAATATATTAAAGCTAAGATAAATCAAATATATAAAGATTATGATAACTCTACAGACTTTGTATTTCCTATTGACGAAAATGGTCAGATAAAAGCCTATGTTAGTTGTGGAGAAAGACCTTCTTTTGAAATTGACGAAAATGATATGAATCTTTATAAACATAAGTATGGAGAAGGTTTTGATGAACATTTCCATTTAGGTCCTGAAGATGGCGTCGGTAATGATGAAGAAGAAGGAGATGCAGTAAAGTTAGTAGTAGATTTTGTACCTAGATATGAACTCTATGACGGTGAAATGACCGCTTGTGGTGATTTAACAGTTACATACGATGAACAAGAAATAGATTATCAAGATGCTACAATAAATTATTATTTTGATAATATATTTGTTAGAAATTTTAATGCTGTTCGTAATTTTAGTCAAGGTACTCATTTATTCACTGTAGTAGTTATTTATAAAGATATTACTAAAGTTGTTGAAAAGACCTTAGATTATGAAACTAGCTAAAGAAAATCTAGGTAAAGCGAGTGTTACTGTAGAAGGTATTTGGAATAAATCTCAATGTTATGACAGAATATCTCTTGTAACAGATGCTACACATCCTAATTGGTTACGTACTTATATATCTAAACGTCCTGTTCCTGCTGGAGTAGATATTAATGATACTTCTTATTGGATACCATTTAGTCCTTTTGTTCCTTGTATATGTATGCGAGATATAGATGATGTTGTGAGCGGTAAATATCCTACTCCTACAAAAGATTGGTGTCATCCAGATATTGTACCTGAACCTACTCCTGAACCTGAACCTGGTGGTGGTTGCGATTGTGAAGCAATACCTAATGAAAAAATAGAAGATATTATTGAAGGTGTTGAAGAGTGTGATTGCCAAGCTCTTTCTGAACAATCAGTAGAAGATGTACTTAACGGAAAAGAAGTAACAGAAGATAATACTCCTTGTTCTTGTGGTTGTTGTGATGACATTTCAGATGATGAAGTAATAGCAATAACTAATGGAGAACCAATAACAGACGATAGTGGAGATTGTGAATGTGGATGCGATTCTATCAAAAGGGATAATTTAAATAATTTATTAAATTAAGTTCTAAATTATGACGTTTTTAAACAAAGATGGACTAAGCTATTTGTGGTCTAAGATTAAGACTACTATTGCGCAAGTCCAAACAACAGTGGATAATTATACCATTAATGGTAAGAAAATTAGTGGTAATCCTATTTTGACTGAAGTTGATGTTGGTCTTGGCAATGTAACTAATGACGCACAAGTTAAACGTTCAGAAATGGGTGTTACTAGTGGAGTTGCTACTCTTGGTAGTGACGGTAAAGTTCCTTCAGCTCAACTTGCACTTAAAACTATAAATGGTCAATCTATTTATGGTAGTGGTAATGTTACTATAGACCTTTCTCTTTATAAGATTGTTAGTGAACTTCCTACTCAAGATATAGATGCAACTAAAATATATCTTATTCTTGGTACAGCTGGTAGTCAAAATACTTATACAGAGTATATCTATACTGGTACAACATGGGAGAAACTTGGTGAGTATAAAGCTGATATTGACCTTACCCCTTATGTTAAATTTACAGATATTGCTTCTGCAAGTAAAGCAGGTGTAGTTCAACTTGGTTTTACTCAAGCTGATAAGAAGTATCCTCTTGCAGTTGAAAGTGGTAAGGCTTATGTAGAAGTTCCTTGGACTGATACTAAATATAGTCAAGCAACATCTGAAGCACTTGGTCTTGTAAAGATTGGTTATACTCAAGCAGGTAATAATTATCCTGTAGAGCTTGATGGTGATGGCAAGATGTATGTTACAATTAATCTTTCTAGTGCTCCTGGAGACCATCAAGTAACTCAAGCTGCTGTTGGTACAACTGATGGTGAATATAATGTATTACTTGGTAAATCAGCTGGTTCTACTGCACAAGAAGTTGGTGCTACAAACAAGGCTAATGGAATGACTTACAATCCTTCTACTAAGAAATTAACTGTAGGTGGTGCTATAGCTGGTGCAAGTATTAATGCAACAGGTGTTGTTACTGGTAATACTGTAACTGCAACGGTTGCTGTTACCGGTGGTACTATTGTTAAGAGTGGTGGAACTGATGAACAAATACTTATGGCAGATGGCTCGGTAGCTACTCCTATACAAAATGCAGATATTGATGAACTATGTGTTTAATTTAATCTAATTGTAAGTGATTAAGTTCACCTACCACTCTAATTTAATAATATTATTATGGCAAAGCAATTTCTAGACCTTACGGGACTTAATCACGTATGGCAACAAATAAATAATCTGTTCCAAAGAAAACTTGTAAGTGGAACAAATATAAAAACGATTAATAATCAAAGTTTAGTTGGTAGTGGTAATTTAGATGTTACTATTGATTTAAGTGATTATGCTACACGAACTTGGGTTAATGCCCAAGGTTTTGCAAAAGGTAGTTTTTTACCGTTAGAAGGTGGTACTCTTACAGGTACTGTATATACTAATAACCAAATTTTATGGAGAAATGGAGCTACAGCTAATGTAACAATCACAGCTGGCGAAGGTAATGGAATTGATATTAGTGGTAACGATTCATATTACACTCAAATAAGACATAAACTTACAACAATATATGCTGGAGGAAGTAAGGGTTATGTTTATATAGGAAATATATTTAATTTAGATGAATATGAGCATTTATATGGTAGTTATACTATAGGTATTCGTATTACTGATTCAACAGGTGGTAAAGGAGTAGTATTAAGTAGTAGTGGTATAACATTATATACTGGTTTAGGTATTAAGTCTGCAACATCATTATACTATGACGGAAAGGATAATGAACTATGGAATACTGCTGGTGGTAAAACTACTATAGAATCTCTTACAGAAGAAGAAATAACTGCAATTCTTGTTTAACTTAAATAATATAATAATATGAAATTTCTTGATAGTACGGGACTTGGTGTTCTATGGAATAAAATAAAGAGTTCCTTTCTTAGTTTAAACGGGGGGGGGCTAGTAAAATGTATATATAATTATCCAAATTTACAAATTGGTAATCCTAGTGGTGCGCCTTATTTATCAGCAAATAGTGGTACAAATGGTGTATTTTCTCCCGAAATTACAAGTGGAGGTTATCTTGTATTTGGAGCAAGTTTTTCGCCTAGAGTACAAATAGGAAATAAAGGTATTGTTAGTAAAGATATGTCTACAAATGAAACTACTATTAAACTTTGGTCTGATATACTAGCACCAAATGATACTGCTATTACAACAGAAGAATTAAATGAAGTTTTAGTTTAACTTAAAAATAAAGATTATGAAGTTTTTAGATATTAATGGAGTAACAACTCTATGGAATAAGATTAAAGAGAACTTTCTGTCATTGCAGGGGGGGGGATAGTAAAATATAACGAAAATATACATACTAAGTTTAATGGTATGCAAATAGTTATAACTAATGACCTTATAGATGGAAAAGCATATGTACAAAGTAGTTATATATCTATTAAACAAGGTACAACAACGCAATGTTTTACTGTTGACCATACTCATGTTAACGAATATGCTAAACCCATTCAAGATTTAGATAGTATTTTAGTTTAAATAATTAATAATAATTTAAATAATATTAATATGGAATTTTTAGATAAAGCAGGTGTTACTACACTTTGGAATAAAATTAAATCTCTTATTAGTCAAGAAACTAGTAAGTATTTGCCTCTTGACGGGGGGGAGGGATATAAAAACTAAAATTGGTTTAATGCAAACTTATACTACGACTTATTCAGGAACTGGAGTTGTTGCTAAAGTAATACAATTTTAGCAGGTAATGGATATGCTATTCAAGTTACTTATAGTAATGACAATATTTATTTTAAATCTATAGTTGCTAATGATGATGATGCTATATATAAATTTAATTTAAAAAAACTTATTTAAGACGGTTATCTAACAAAATAAAGTTAAGCTAGTAAGTTAATTACTAGCTGACTTAAATAAAGAATTTAATAAAACTAGTAATTAACTTATAAAACTTAAACTTATGGAATTTCTTGATAAAAAAGGAGTACAAATTTTATGGAATAAAATAAAGAGTTTATTTGGTCTTGGCGATACTAAAAACTATTTACAAGATTTTCTAAATGCAGGTATATTAATGGGTGAAACTAATTTAATTGATTCTATTAAAAAAGTAATAAATATAACAGATAAAGTAGCTATTTATGCTTTTATATTTAAAAAACAGTCTAATAAAATACAATTATCATACAAAGAAATTGCTGATAAGGGTGTAATAGGCACTACAGGCGAGTTTAATGAAGCAAATACAGCTGTTATATTAGTTCCATTTGCTATTGATATTGAAAATTCGTATAATGGTAGTAGTAGTGAAATATGGGTAAGAAATTATCTAGAATAAATAAATTTTAACATGATTAATTCTATTATTCAACAAATAATTACTAATTTTGATTTAGCATATATTATTACAATTAATATTCTAACATATATACTAATTAAAATTACTGATTATTTCAATGGTACTAAACAAGTTAAATTTTGGATTAAACGAGTTTATCTTGTTATTAGTATTATAATAGTAACTATATTATATATTCTGTTTACGAATATACCAAATAATATTCTTATTAATTCAGCAATAGCTACACCAGTATTTTGGAGTTGGATTTTAAAGCCAATTATTAGTAAGACTAAATTTGATTATCGTCAAATAGATAAAACTTTAAGTTAAATTGTTATGCCACGAAGACTTAGAGATAGACCTAAAGAGTATATTGCAATTAGAGATAATACTAGAGTTATGAGGAATGATACAATTCAATCTAAACCTGTTAGACCTAAAACAAATTATACTCCTCTTCCTACTAGTAATATGCAAAGAGAACAAAGAATGGCTAATAGACCTAAGCCTTTAATGGCTAAAGCTGGAGTTACGTTGAATAATAGAAGATATAGAAATGGTGGAAAGACCAAATGTTAAGTTATATAAGATAGAACTGTATTTGTTAAAGATAATACCAATGCTTTTAGCAGGTATTCATCTTACAAATACAGTTCTTTCTTATTATGGTATTGATATAATTATATTTAGTTATATCGGTAGTGTTTCTTTAATTCCTCTTATATTTCTTTATATAAGTAGTTATGTATTTAAATTTTGTGAGTATCATAGAATGTTTCTACATTATATTGTAGTTAATAATTTAATTAATATTTATGATTATTATATTGGTATTCCAATAGATGCTAAAGAACTATTTATAACTCATTTAATTATTGCCGGAATATGTTTAATTGTAATACTTTATCTTTATGTTAAAACTAATAAGAAAACTATTATTAAAACTAATAGATGATATAGACAGTGGAAATTCTAATATTAGCGAAGATGAACAAAAAGAAATATTAGATATTCTAAATAAAATTCATAGTAATAGACTTAGTAAAGAATCAGCTTGCAAATATTTAAATATTAGTAGAGCTACTTTTGATAATCTAGTAAGAGACGGTAAACTTCCAAAAGGTCATAAAGAAGTAGGATTTAAAGAATTAAGTTGGTCGAAATATGAATTAGATGAATATGTTACTAAGTTAAAAAGCTGATAAATAAAGGCATTAAGAGAGACGTCTAGCATTGTTATAATGCTAGGCGTTTTTATTTGTACTTTCGCTACGTAACGTTACAAATAAACTTTAATTTAATAATTCAATTAAAAATTTAAATGTTATGAGCGAAAGTAAAGTATTTATGTTTCCTGATGGACAACAAGGTTGTAATCGCGGTAATAACTTAGACCCTAATTTATTGTTTGCAATGATGAACAATAATGGTGGTTTTGGAGGTAATGGAAGTTGGATGTGGATAATATTCTTATTCTTTCTCTATCCTCTTTTAAGAAACTTTGGTTTTGGTGGTTACGGAAATGATGGTTCTAACGGTGGTCTTGGTTCTCTTGGTAATCTTATTAATAATGATAACGGACGAGAATTATTGATGCAAGCAGTTAATCGTAATGGTGATGCTATTCAAAGTCTTGCTACTATGTTTAATACTTCTGCAACTAATATTCTTCAAGCTATCAATGGAGTTAATTCTGCTATTAGCAATGTTGGTTGTAAAGTAGATTATACAAGTGCTCAAGTAATAAATGCTCTCCAACAAGGTAATATGAATATTGCACAACAATTATGTAATTGCTGCTGTGATATTCGTCAAGCTATTACTAACGGTAATTATCAAAATCAACTTGCTACTGAACGCCTTAGTAATTCTGTTACTCAACAGATTAATGGAGTTAATGTTGGTCTTGAACGTGGTTTTAGTGAAACTAATTATGCACTTCGTGACCAGACTTGTCAACTTGGTCAAGCTATTAGTGGTCAAACGCAAACTATACTTGCTCGACTTGATGCTATGGAGAAAGCTGGTATGCAAAATAAGATTGATGCTTTACAAGAAGACAAATCTACACTTCGTACACAGCTTAATCTTGAACATCAAAATGTAGTTACAGGTCAACAAATAGCTGGTGCTATTGCTCCAGTTAATGCTGCTCTTGCTGCAATACAAAAAGAAGTAGATGCAATTAAATGTGCTCAACCTTCTACAGTTACTACTCCTTATCAACCTTTTGTAGCAGTTCCTAATTGTGTTGCTGCACAATATGGTCTTGGTGGAGTATATGGAACAGGTAATGGTTTTTGGTTTTAACTTAATCTAAATATAAATATGGAATATGTTGGTAATCGTGGTGGAATACCTTTAAGTAACGCCACTCAAACAAATGCAGGAAGTGCTACAACTGATGCAGTGTATGAGATGCCAAATCATGTATTTAGATTTGTTGGTTTACGTGGTCTTATTATTGTTAATTTTAATGCTGCTGTAACAACTGCACAAGGAGTTACAATATCAGTAAACAATTCTACTCTTCCACTTACAAGTAATAATGATGAAGCTGTTACAGCTCTTACTGCTGGTATTCATATATTGCTTTTTGATAAACCTAGTAATAAACTTCAATTAATTGTTTAATTATGATTTCAGCACTTAATCAAGGTAGTCTTATTTACATTCTAGATAAGACTGATAATATAAAACTAGAAATAGGTGAAATAGTAGGAGTAACACAACCAAAAATTTCTACTACATTTAATAGTCCTTATTATAATCAAATGACTGTTTCCATAAAAGTTAAAATTAATGGTAATGTTACTGAATACGGAGACATTCCAACAAATGCTAGTGTAGCTGTTTATAATAATGGTAATATCGTTCTTAGTGAAACTAAAGCAGGACTTCAAAATGAAGTTGAAACAACTTTGCAAAATTTTAAACAAATTCTTAGTAAGAAAGATTATTATGAACAAGGTATTAAAGATTGTGAAGTGATACTTAAAGAAATTAGTCCTCAATTTGCTAAAGATAAAGAACGAGATGATAAAATGAGTATTCTTGAAAATCGTGTTACAGGAATGGAAGATAAAATTGATAAAGTGTTGGAATTATTAACTAAGAAATAAATATTATGAGAATTATTGAAATAAGTGAAGCAAAACAAGATAAAATTAAATCTTGTATTCGTAAAATGAAGAACTTTCTTTGTGATATAGAAGAAGCTCTTGAAGATAGCTCAATGGGTTATCGTGACGAACGTGACGAAGATGATGATGACGATTATGGTTATCGTCGTGGTGTTCGCGGTAGTGGACGCGGTGGTTCACGTGGTATGGGACGTTATTAATTAAATAGAGGAGAGTATTACTCTCCTCTTTAAAATTATAATATTATGAAAAGAGAAAGTCTTGATAATTACGATGTTTATCCGGAAGCTATGATTAATTATCTTCGTTATAATGGAAGACATTTTAATCGTAAATTATTTGAGTTTGCTGTTGAGCAAATGACTACAGGAAAAGATAAACATAAACTTAAACCAATGACTAAACAAGAAGTAGATGAACTACTTAAAGTTTATGGTGTTAAGATTGAAAATAATACTCTTTATGATTATGTTTATGTAGCTAATATGTGCAAAGCTGATTTTCTTGGTAGCAGTGTTCCAGATGAAGGTCATCTTTGCAAATATATTAAAGATGTTATTGATGATGTAGATGCTTATGATGGAATAGTATTTAATCGTTGGTATGCAGATATGTGTCGTTCAGGTGTTCCGATAGATTGGGAAGAAATGATAAAACAATGATTAAAGCTAAAGTTTATATAAAAGAATATGATTGGACTATATATGCACATTTTGCCGTTGATAAAACTAATACTGATGAAATATTTAATAAATTAATTCAATTTGGTTCTAGTTATTATCAAGCAATAGATGCCTGTGCAATATTAGAAGATAATAAACCTAATTGTGGTATTACTTATTCCAATCATATTCTTAAAACTACTATTCTTGTTATAACTAAAACTACATCTACTAAAGAATTTGTTAATACTTTTGTACATGAAGTTTCGCATATTCAAAATCATATTATTAAAACATATCATTTAGATAATAATTCAGAACAAGTTTGTTATATGATTGGAACAATAGCTGAACAATTATATACAAAATGTTCTAGATTGTTTTGTAATAATGACTACTAGTAGTAATATTAGTAGTCATTATTGTATTATTATAATTGATAATCATTTAAGATATAATAATTTCATCTATTTTTATTGCTTGTAACCGCTCGTAACTCGCTGGCTGATAGATTGTTCACCGATGTTTTTATAGGTCGTCAGAGGGCAAATATAGCCTATCTACGAGCTTGTTTCTATTTGCTGTTATCGCATAAAAACACTATATTTGTAGTGTTGGAAACGTGTCCTGCTTAATAGTGAAAATAATATTGCGGCAAGTTACGAGAGACATGACACTTAAAGTGAAGCTGTTAGTGGGACAATACAACCCCCGTAGAGGAAGTTGATGATGACATGCTTGTTTTTATTTGTTTTCATAATGTATGTGTGTTTTTCATAGTTAAGTTTTAGTTAATTAATGTGTACGTTTTGTAGTTGTTTTTTATAATGAAGTTAGTAGTGATACTAGATTTAATCATCAACCCTTCTACGGGGGTTGTAGTTTCCAACTTATTTTGATAGTAATAATAGTAAAGATAGTAAATTTAAATATATGGCTTCAGTTGCTCAATTAGTTAGTGAACTAGCACATAGTCTTGGACAACCTAATAACGGTGCTTTACGTGAGAATTTGCGAAGTCTTGTAATTCATACTCGTAATGAGGTTATTAGACATAGTTATGAAAATCACGGTTATGTCGATAAAGGTCTAGTTCAAAGATTTAAAGTTAGTCTTATAGATGTTTACGATGGAGATATTCAAAAGTTAGAAGGAATTGATTTTGAAGATTTAGAACTTGATGATTTAGATATAACTAAAATTAAACGTACTGAGCAAAAAGTTCCAAAACCTGTTCGTCTAACAAATAATCTTCCATTTGATAGAGTTAGCTCTGTTGGTTTTAAAACTAATAGAGCTTTTCCTTTTATAAAAGAATCTACAGCTAGATTTAGAAAAGCTGTTCCGGGTCTTTGTGGTATGCCATGTTATGATTATATAAATGGTTATATTTATATATTTCCTATATGTGGTAAAGAATTTGAACTACAAAAGATTGTTATTGAAAGTGCTTTTGAACATCCAACCTATATCCAAATTCAAAATGGAGAAGTTGATGATATTGAAGGAGCACTTGATTTAAATGAATGGGTTTTATCAGAAGATATGATAGGACAAATTAAAGAGATTATTTATAAACGTGATTTACTACAAACTGTACGTCAAACGGATGAAGTTCCGAATACAGTTAAATTTAATGGTTAATATATTATGGGTTATAAAGCTGTTGGAAAACTAGAAAGAGCTATTGGTATAAGAGATTATTATCAGAAAATGCACAATCGTGCAGTAGAAACTCTTGATAAACTAGAAAAAGAACTTGATGATAAGCGTAAACAATGTATTGTTCTTAGAGATGAAATTAAATCTAAAGCTGATATTTATAAAAATAAATATGGAATTAATTTAATTAGTTATAGTGAATTTAGAAATAATACTTATACTACAGGACAATTTCGTAAAGCTGCATCAGTGGCTTATCTTAATAAAAAAGGTAATCGAGAATTAACAGTTGAACTTTACGATTTAATTAAACTTGCAAATCTTCAAAAAAGACTTGTTGAAATAAATAAACAAGTTGATATAAATAGAAAACTTGTACTTATTAAACCAGCTGAATATCAAGATATTATTTCAACTTATTATAATAAAATACAAGAAATGATGATACTTGATGGTGTTGGTTATCATTTTGAAGGTCGTACTGGTTGGATTTGTATTAATAGAGTTAAATTGAATCTTAAAGAAGGTAAAGAAAGACTTGATTATGAAGCATCTAAGAAAGCTAAAGAAAAACTTATAGCAGAAGGTAAAAGACCTTATGATAAAGAAGAAGCTGCTTGGTATGCAGAACATAATATTCCTTATGACGGTATTAAATATCAAGTGTTTCAAACTATTGAATATGTTTATGAAATACCTCTTGTTAATTGTTTAATTAAAACTAAAAGTGGAAGATATAAACTTACATCTGCTGATTATATAGGTAAATCGTTAAGAGGTAAAACTTATGATGAAATGATTGCTGAATGTAATAACGATGTAAATAAAATTGTTAAACTTAATGTTGATATTAAGAAAAAACTAGCAATGTGTCTTAGAGCTAATCCTTTATTATATACTAAATATATTAGAAATGAAAATCAAGAATCTTATAGATATATCCAGATTGATAGGAAAAGTAGACAATGACTTTAATATTAGTGAAAGTGATTGGATACCGCGTGTTGCAGCATGGACTATTGATGCTCTAGGTCAAATGAATATTCTAGCTTATGAAAAGAAATGTAGAAAGTTAGAAGTCAAAGATAGAGAAGCATATTATCCTTGTCCTATAAATATGAAACAAATAAGAGTGTTCGATAGTCGAGGATGTGAAATAGAAAGTGCTAAAGAAAGTAATAAATGTAAGTGTAATTCAGGATTAGATAATAGTAATAATGTATCTAATTCTGAAATTGCTGTTATAGACGTTACTAATAAAAGTGGCGTAAATTTTATGAATGTAGCTACTATTAGTCAAGGTAATGCTGGACATAATTTTTCAATACAAGGACAATGTATTGATTTAAATTTTGATACAGATTATATAACTGTAGAAGCATTAGAAGTAGCAACATATTATGATGAATATTATGATTGTGAAGTTCCGTATATTTATGATGATGCTCTTTTATTAGAAGCTCTTTCGTGGTATATATTGTTTAAATATTTAAGTAGAGGAAGTAAACATCCTGTATTTAGTCTTACTAGTCCTAGTCCTGTTACTAATCCATATATTCAATGGAATACTCTTAGACCTAAAGCAGTAGCTAGTGTAAAGAATAAGATGTTTGAAGATAAAGGTTGGAGAAACTTTTTCTATAATAGTACGTTTGACCCTAGAAATAGTTAAAATATGAATATTATAGCTGAACTTAATTTAAACAAAACTCCAAATAATATAAAAAGCGGTTCTATTGTTGGAGCTAAAAATATAACTATTGATAATACAGCTAGTTATATTACAAATGAAGCTGGATTTAAAATAGATTTTCAAACTGAAAATAGTAATGAAAAAATAGTTGGTTGTATTCCATGTAATAATGAAATAGTTATATTTACTTATGACGGAACAAATAGTTATATATATAGAAAACGAGATGGTCAAACTGCACATAAAATAAAACATAATTGGAGTTGGTCTGGAGGAGAATTGGTTGGTGATTATACATATAATTATAAAAAACAACTTGTTCTTATTTTAGGTGAATATGGCGTAGAAGGTAAAAAAATTCCTCTTAAAAGCTGGGTACTTACAGATAGTTTAAATGAAAACGATGAATATCTTGATTATAATATTTGTCCAAATATACCTAAATATAATGTAAGTTACGATGTATATTATAATAGAGGTAATCTTCTTTGTGGTCAATATATTTATTTTATTAGATTTAAAATATATGAAAACACATATACTAATTGGTTTCAAATAACAGATGGTATTAATATTGTTAATTTAGTTGAAAAAGAACGACCTGTTTTAAATTATGCTACTAGAAATGACAATGGCTCTAATTATGAAATTCATCAAGCTACGATGAATGAACTCGATGAATATATTTATCCAAATATTCTCGTTAACGATATTAATCATTTAAGTAATAAATCTATTAAACTTAATATTGATATAGACGAAACCATATTTAATAATTTTCAATTAGGTTATATATTTAAAAAAGAAAGTGAAGTTGTTGGAAGAATTATTGGCAACTTTGATATAAATACTCAAATTATTAATATATTAGATAATTCATATTTAGAAGAAGAAAGTATTGATGAATTTGTTAAACAACCTAATCAGTTTTATAATGTACAAAATGTAAAAGTTTATAATAATAGAGCATATATAGCAAATTATGAAGAAGAAGATAATGAGAATCTAGGTGATATACATTGTAAAGCTGGTTATGAATTAATAGATTATAAAGATATTTATGATTTTATTCCAAATCAAAATGATGATGATTCAAATGATTACGAACCTGAAGAACCTGAAGACCCAGATGAACCAGAAGAAATTATTAATTGGAATAATCTAAACATTACATTTAATATAAAATGTAAAAATACTTCTGGTAATACACAATATACAAATACAATAGAATGTAGAGGTATAGAAACTTATAAACAAGGTGATAAAATTTATATATATAACCCAAAAGAATTTATTAGTAAATATATAGCAGAAAAAATAAACGTTCGTACTAATATTTTTGGTCAAAGAGATAGAACTTATACTGCAAATAGTAGATGGATTGTAGATAATTACACATTTGCTTTTATAATAAGAATAGGAAAATTTTATGATAGTCAACATATAGAAATTGCAAATAATTTTGTTGGCGATGAACTTAAAGATTTTAAAATCAGATTAGATGATAATAGAAATATACTTATATTTGAAACTGATAATCAAACTATTGAGCTAAATGGAGAAATAGGTTTTGGAATTATATGTAAATATAAAAAAAATGAACAAATTTTATATTATAATTGTCCTGCTAGTTCAAATGGTTACTTTATTATAAATGATTTAGGAACAGAAAATATTGATAATGTTGAATTAACTAAAGCAACAATAGAATGTACTCAACTTAGACAAGTTCCACGACCAGGAATAGGTAATATACCAAATGAAAGTAGAATATTAGATTTAATAGAAAATAATAATAATTATTTTAATAGAACGTTATTGCCTTATCAAGCATATAACTTTTATATACATTTTATTCGTCATAACGGTAGTGTTACAAATGGATTTAAACTTATTATAGATGATATATTTAATAATTTACAGAAATTTAATACTATAAACATAAACGATAATCAACTTGCATACAGTTGTATTAATAGTACGAATATTGAAGGTAAATTGTTAATACCACATTTTGATATAGATACGCCAAATAATTATATTGGTTATTTTGTAACATACGAAGCATTAGAAAACAAAATATTTACAGCTTGGAAAATAGATAAAACTGATAGATTTGGAAGTAGTGTTGCTGATATATCTAATCTTGAAAATAATACAAGATTTAATAGTAGTGCATATCTTTATGATATTGGAAATAATATAGGCAATATTGCAATTAAAAATTATGGGTATGTTAATGGTGAACAATTTGAAACTCTTAAACATATAAATAAAAGTACAATAGAAAAACATTTTAAAATAACACCTAATAATTTTATTTTTAATAGTCCTTATATATTTTATAATAATAATACTAATATATATAATAAAATATATAAAACTTTATATAGACTAACTCCAAACGTTTATAAAAATTATAATGAAGAAATATATAATAAATCTTATTATCTACCAGGTTTTTATCAAAAAGAAATAATACCATATTTTTCAGAAGAAATTATAGGTACTATAACTAGTGAATATTTTGTTAGTCCTAAAAAAGGCGGTTCATTTGGTGTATCAGGTAATAATAGAACTCGTTATCCAAGATTTTACATACAATGCGTAAATGAATATAATTATAGTGAATTTCCTTATTTTGCATTAAATATAAAGAAAGATTATTCAGAAGCTACAGTTAATTTTGTTGATGTAAGTAATAATAATAATCCTAATAAAGGTATTTATTATAATAAAACATTTATGCCTGTAGATGTTAAAGATTTTATGGAACTTCAACCCTGTTATTATGAAACTCCAGTAATTTCTTATACAAATTATAATAAAAACAATACAAACGTATTTGATAAAACTATATATAGAAGTGATGTTTTTAGTGATGAAAGTTTATACAATGGATTTAAAAATTTTAATGTAGATAACTATAAAAATATATTTGAAAATAAAGGTGCTATAACTAATTTAGTACCTATTGGACTTGTATTACTTGTACATACAGAATACGCTTTATTTGCATTTGATAGAAATCCTAAACTTTCTCTTCAACTTAAATCAGAAATACCTGATACTTTTGATACAGATTATCAACAAATAATTACAAAATCTTATGGTGGTCTTAAAGATAAACATCATTCAATAAATACTACATTTGGTTATATTTGGTATGATGAAGTTAATAAACTTATATTTAAATATGATGATGGTAAATTTAGTCTTATAAGTTTGCCAATTAACAATTTTCTTAAACATCTAGATATTAAAGATATACGATTTGGTTTTGATAATATTAATAGTAGATTAATTATAAGTATAATAACAGAACAATACAATATTATAACGTTAAGTTATAATTTTAATACTGAAACTTATATTAGTCTACATGATTATTATTTAACTAATTGTTATAATACTTCAAATATAGCTTATATATTTAATAATACTCTTTGTAATAATAAATTATTTATTTATGACGTAACACAATTTGATTATAAAGATATTTATAAATCTACTGATGTAATATTTGATATTTATAATAATTGTGATAGATATATAGATATTATAATTAATAGTAATTATGAAATATCTAAATCTATTGAAAGTATATCTTATGTATTGAATCAAATTATAGATAATTTTGATACTATTACTATTAAAAAATCAATAGAAGAAAATCTTAATAGAAGATATAGTGGAGATAAATTATTAATATATAGTGATGAAACTATTACAGGAGAATTAAATATAAATTGTGATGATGGACATAATGAATTTAATAATTATAAATATCCATATTGGGATAAAGGAAAATGGAATTTAAATTATTTTCGTAATAATGTTTGCACAAATACTAAACCAACAACTAGTGATACTCAATCATTAATATATGGAAAATATTTTGTTATTAGATTTATATTTAATAATAATAGACGTTTTAAACTTGAAGCTATTGAAGTTAATACAAATGTATATTAAAATAAATAATTAAATAATATGGCACGAATAAATAGTAAGCTTGCTTGTGGTGGTCGTAAAAAAGCATCATTTGGAGCAATACTTGGAGGAATAAATGCAGCTACAGGAATAATAGGTAGTATATTTGGAGCTAATACCGCTAAAAAACAACAAGAAGAAGCTGAACGACAGCAACGTAATCAAATGATTATGCAACAAAACGCTCAACTTGCTTCTACATATAATTCTGCATTAGCTAGTAATAGTAATCTTTCAAATATAGATTATACAGATAATATTATATATCGTTGTGGCGGACGTAAGAAAGCTCTTAATGGTAAACGTAGTAAACTTACTATTCCTTATATTACTGACGGTGGAATAGCTATACCGATGGGCAATGGATTATCTCTTCTACGGGGGGCGACACATGAAGACATTAATGAAACAGGTCAAACCGGAATAGGGATTCAAGTAGGCCGTAATCAAATAGAAGCACAAGATGGAGAAGTAGCTCAAAAGAAAGGTAGAGAACTTCGTATATTTAGTGATGAACCATTACTTTATGGAGTTAGTCCTGCTGATGCAGTACAAGCTGGTTATAATCCAGATGTTGTATTTACTGCTCAAGAAGCGTATAAAGATGCTAATAACATATCTGACGACGGTACTCTTTATAAATGTGGTGGAAGAAAGAAAAAAACAAATGGTGGTTTAAGTAGGAGTAAGAATTATGGCTCTAGTAAAAAACCATATCCTAGTGTAAAAGCTAGTGATTTTGCTGGTGGTGGCAGAAGTTATCCTATTCCGACAAAAGCTGATGCTAGAGATGCACTTAGGTTAGCAGGACTTCATAATAGACCTGATGTTCGAGCTAAAATATATGCTAAATATCCTAGTCTTAGACATAAAAGTAAGTTGGGCAGTACAACCCCCGTAGAAGGGTTTAGATATAAAGCTGAAGATGGTATTAATTATATTTTACCAACTATTACAGCAACTGCTAAACGGGGTAATCGTAATTGGTTTTATCCAACTACAGTTTTAAATATTGATAATAGTCCTATACCACAAAGTTTAGCAGACTATAACTATGTTGCTCCAATTTATACTAGTACACCTGAAAATACAACATATTTAGATAGGCTTGCACGTAGTGCTGCTAGACAAGATAAATGGGGTATGGATGTACGTGCTTCTGATTGGCTTGGACTTGGAACTGATTTGCTTGGAAGTGTTGGTCTTGGAATATTAAATAATGCTTTACTTGGAGATATTGATGTTAATTATACATTGCCACAATATGTCGATGAAACTCCAGTAGCATTTGATACTACTTATCATAATGGAGCACAAAGAGCTAATGTTGAGCGAAATAGAATAAATGTTCGTAATACTATTGGACGTAATACAGCTAGTGCTAATACCGCAGTTCAACGTATGCAAGCAGCTGATACTTCAGCTATGATGCAGCAAAATGAACTTTGGGATGAAAAAGCAAATAAAGAAGCTGAACTTCGCAATATGGCTTCAACCAATGAACAAGAAGTTCGTGCTAGAAATGCTGCTGCTAGAAATGCTTATTATCGACAAGTTGCTGCAATTAGGAATGCAGAACAAGATGCTCGTAATCAATTACGTCTTGCTAGAGGTCAATCTTGGGCTACTTCTTTACGAGGTATTGCTGGTGCTGCAAATAACTTCTTAGGTCAAACAAGACAACGTTATGAAGATAATCAAGCAAGACTTGCTTATATGTCTGCTGCACAACCGGGAACAGTTGCTCGTATGTTGTCTGCTGGATATGGAGATGATAATCTTGCTTATAGATTATATCTTATGAATGAAGCAAATGATTTGACTGCTCCTATAGCACCTAATCAATCAGATTATGATTTGACTACTGATGCAGGTAGACGAGCTTATAATGAAGCAAAACAAAGTTATAATAATGCTCTTATACCTTACAATGATTATATGAGTATTAAGAGATTGAGTGAAGCTCGTATGAGAGGAAGATTAAAATGTGGTGGAAAATTAACACGAAAAAAGTAGTCAGTTGTTAATAAATAAACTATATTTGTGAAACTAAAATTTAATATTATGCCTAGAATAGATATGAGTAGTTTTAATGTAGGTCTTGGAGAAGTAGCTCCGAGACCTATTATTCGTCAAAATATAGAAGCATTTGCTAATGCACTTGATAAAATTGACGTTAATAGTAAAGAAGCTATTGAAAAGCGTAGCGCAATAGATATAGCTTTAAGTCAAATAGAACTTAATCCAGCTGAAGATGAATGGAAGTATAATTATGCTAAACGAATACGCGATAGTATAGATGCTTATGCTAAATTTGGAGATTATAGTCAAGCAGTTAATGCTGCAACTACAGCTGCTGCTACAGCTATTAGTAGTCCAGAAATTACTGGACGTATGAGAGCACAACAAGCGTATAAGCAATTTGTAGAACAAACTAAAGCTCGTACTGATATAAATCAAGATATTAAAGATTGGGCATTGGCTCAACCTGAAAATCAATATAAGTATGAAGATAAATATGATAATGCTTATAATATAGTTGGTGGAACTAAATGGGAAGCAGGTAGAACTCCTGTTACTCAAGTTAGTCTTGCTCAATCACTTAATTTAGTTAAACAATGGGCTAGTGCAAATGCTGGTGGTGGAGTTACAGATGTAGGTTTTGTAGGAGCTGATGGAAAAATAACTTCAGATTATAGTAAAGGAGTTTATGGTATGGCATATAAACGTAGTGGTAAATGGGAAGTTTTACCAGAAAGTAAACTTCGTGAAGCGTGGAATGCTGTACTTGATTCTCAGCCAGGTCTTAGAGCTAGTCTTCAACAAGATTATGATGTAGCTGTTTGGAAGTTTAAACAAATGACTCCTGAAGAAAGAGCTAATGCTATAGATAGCGATGTTTATGATTATAGTAGAAATAGGATGTATTCTCCTATGGAATATCTAGAAAAACGAATAAGTCCTGCATTTGAAGCTATGGCTTATACTCATTCATATAATGATATTGAATTTGGAGATGGTCTTTCTAGATATGCTGCTGCGGCTGGAGCTAAACAAAATAAAATGAGAAATTTATATGAAGACCAAATAGAACAAAGTAAAGCTATTGAAATGACTGGTGAACAGTTATTAGATAGTACATTTGCTAATCTTACAGGAGGTATAAATGCTCTTAGAAATCTATTTCCTAATTTAAGTAAAAGTAAAGCATTTAATAATTTACTTAATCAAAGAGATTATGACGGTCTTGCAGATTTATTATCTAAGAATATTACAAGTAGAGACCCATATATTAGACAAGAAGCTAGAAAGACAATTAATTTATTAAGAGATGAAGGTGCAACCTATAATAAATATCTTGGAAAACTTACACCAGATGAAAAAAATAAATATGAATTTAATATAGCAATAAATACACATAGCGAATTACCAGCAAATAATCCATATACTAAAGCATATTGGTATAATATCGATAAAGCATTTAGAGTAGGAGAAAATAATGAAACAAGTGAAATGGGTTATGTATGTTCAGATAATGATTTTGCAAATATTGCTACCGCAATAGGTATAACTAAACCTGAAGATAATTTAGAATGGCAAAGACGTGGTTTTAATATTAAAAAATATAATGGAAGAACAGTTGTTTCTTTTGATAGAAACAATAGATATATTCCAGATTTTATGACAGCTATTATGCAAGATAGCGGTTTTAATCATGTAATAGGTAAAGCATATGGTACAAAAGGTTTTCTTAGATACGATAAAGATGGAAATATTCAAAATAGAAGAATGGCAGGAGATGCTATTCAAAATGCTGTAGTAAGTTTATTTGGTGGTACGCCAGATATTGATTATAATCTTGAAAGTATATATGATAATAATGTTACAGGAGAAGCTGGAGGTAGTATGTTCCAAGGTATTTTAAGAACTCTAGCTAATCCATTTCAAACATTAGAAGATATAAGTCAAAATGTACCTAAATTTATTGCTAACCAATTCATTCCTGGTGCAGGAGGTTTAATAAAATCTGTAACAGATGATGAAAATGCTGGTTTATTAGCCAATCTTGCTAAAGATGATAGTCCTGGTATAGATATATTTAATGGCAATATATATACAGATGATGGTAGTAAAATAAATGCAAATCCTGTACAAGTTGCAAATAGTTTTTCAAAACAAGCTATGAAAGCATTAAATCTTGATAAAGTTGTAGATGAAATGCCAATTTATGAAGATAGTATGCGACGAATGGAATTATGGAATAAATGGGAAAATGGAGAAATAACTGACCAACAACTTGAAAAACTTGATAAACGTTATGAAAAACAAGATTTAGAGAATGTTCTTGCACCAGGTCTTAGTTCTTATAATATTTTTGCAGATAACGCAGATGGAGTTGGTAATCTTAAACTGCTTTCTCAAGAAGATAAAGAAACTATGAGAACTAAACTATTTAATGCTTATAGTCAAGGACTTCTTGAAGCTACAGGTAGTTGGAATCCTTTAAATAATACTTATGGAACTCTATTTAGAATATTTGCAGGAAAAGATAAAGATGGTAATTATATAGGTGCTCCACAAACAGTTTTTGTAGAAAGTTTAGGTGCTACTCAATCTGCTAAAGAATTTCAAAGTGATACTAATACTAGAGCAAGACATATATTGAGTAAAGCTAGAGCTTTAGGAGCAGAACAAATAACATTAGATGATGGAAATAAAATAGTTCAAATAGGTAATGATTCTGTAACTATTGTTAATCCTAGTGGTAAAAAAACTACTGTTAGTTTTGAAGATGGTAGACGAGCATTAACGCATTCATTAAATATGCAAGAAGCTAAAGAATATATGACTAGTGGTATGATTACTACACAAGAACAATTAAATAATTTAGTCAATAATATTCTTAATGACGCAGGAATTACACAAAATAATCCAAATTATGCTGGAGAATTTTTAAGAGTAAGTTCTGAAATTATTAATTCTGTAAGACAATAATAATATGAATATAGATGAAGTTCTTAATGGTGTACAGATTCTTAATCCAAATTATACAAAAAGTAAAAAGAATCCTCAACCAAAATATATTACTACTTCTAATCCTAATATATTAGGAAATAGTTTAGCTAATAAATTACAAAGTGGAGAATTATGGAGTGGTAGAAATCTTAATTATCTTACTCCTTATAATTTTGAAGATTATGGTATTACTCCTAATAGAACTATAATTAATCCACAAAAAGAATTAGCTGAAGCTCAAAGTGCTTGGAGTAAATGGGGAAATGCTGCTGCTCAAACTCTTGTTAGTGAAATTGGATTAGGTACTTTAAAAGCATTTAGTGATATTGCAGATGCAGCTATTGGTTCAGTATTTAGTAGTAATAATGATTATTCTAATCCAATTAGTGCTCAACTTGAAAAATGGCAAGAAGATTTTAGAAATAATGTTGCACCTATTTATACAGACCCAGATGTAGATATATTTAATGGTGGTTTAACTAATGCCGGATGGTGGGCTAGTAATGTTCCAAGCATTGCTAGTTCACTTACTTTGCTTATACCTAGTACAGCTATTACAAAAGGTTTAGG
>OHWI01000050.1_pt1 | contig 88426 bp, 79 predicted proteins | sample 1579721 | NCBI WGS metagenome assembly OHWI01 (sample SAMEA3882529, study PRJEB24775) | human gut metagenome | biome: human-associated habitat; feature: intestine environment; material: feces | place: Netherlands | collected 2009/2010
CCCGCCTCAATTTATATGATTAAATTGCCTGTTGTTCGCCTATCATCCGAAAGCGGCCGTGAACGGCTTGTCGTTGTAGATTCTTGCGATAGCCTCTGCAAATGTAGGAGCAACAGGAAGAATTGTGAACTTGTCAATCATCTTTTCCTTCGGAACAGGAATTGTGTCAAGAAGAACAACTTCTTTGATTGCGCTGTTCTGGATTCTCTCGATTGCAGGACCGGAAAGAACTGCATGAGTAGCACAAGCGTAAACCTCTGTTGCACCGCCCTTTTCAACAATAGCGTTAGCGGCATTGCAGAGAGTACCTGCTGTGTCGATCATATCGTCAACGAGGATAACCTTCTTACCCCTTGCGTCACCGATGATATTCATAACCTCACAAACATTAGCCTTCGGTCTTCTCTTGTCGATAATAGCAAGACCTGTGCCGATTTTTGAAGCGAAGTTTCTTGAACGAGTTACAGAACCGAGGTCAGGAGAAACAACGATATAATCATCATTGTTGCCGCCGATTTTCTCTCTCATATGGTTGGCAAGAAGTGACGCACCCTGAAGGTGGTCAACAGGAATGTTGAAGAAGCCCTGAATCTGATTTGCGTGAAGATCCATTGTAAGCACACGGTCAGCACCTGCACAGGTGATGATGTCTGCACAAAGCTTGGCCGAGATCGGATCTCTTGCCTTAGCTTTTCTGTCCTGTCTTGCATAACCGAAGTATGGCATAACAACTGTGATTCTTGCAGCAGACGCACGCTTCATGGCATCAATCATTATGAGCATTTCCATAAGATTGTCGTTGACGGGAGCGCAGGTTGACTGAACAATAAAGCAGTCGCTGCCACGAACAGATTCGTGAAGAGAAACAGAGATTTCGCCGTCCGAGAACTGTGTACAGTCACTCTTACCAAGCGGCAGACCAAGACAGCCTGCAATTCCCTGAGCTACATCAACATTTGAACTGCCGGTGAAAATTTTAATGTCCTTACCGTGAAAATTCATTGCAATAACTCCTTTGAATTTTAATGTGTGTAGTATATGTTTACCAATGATTAACCGAGCAATTAACAGCTGTAACCCTTTGTCCTTGCAATTTCGTTAAGCTGTTCAAGCTGAGCCGGATCATTTGCACCCAGAACCGTATCGCTGCACTGAGCCGTGAATGCTCCGACCTTTCTTCCGTCCTCAAGCAAAAGCTTGATTGCGTCGGGAAGATAATATTCCTTTGCGCTGTTATCCGACTTGATTCTGTCGAGAACCGAAAGAAGAAGCTGACAATCAAACCAGAAACCACCCGAGTTTACCTCATTTATTTTGAGAGTTTCCTCGTCAGCGTCCTTCTGCTCAACAATTGCACGCAGATTTCCGTTTTCGTCACGGACAATTCTGCCGTAACCTGTCGGATCGTCAACCCTTGCGGAAATAACCGTTGCGGCACAGCCGTTTTCAATGTGAGCCTTCAAAGATTTCTCAATGGTCTTGCTGTCCATAAACGGAGCATCGCCGTTGAGAATAACAACATTGCCGCTGTGCTTTTTAAGAAAATCCTTTGCCGTCATCACAGCGTGACCTGTTCCGAGTCTCTCAGCCTGAAACACGCTTTCAACGGAAAAATCGAGGGTTGAAAGATACTCTTCGACACACTCTTTTTTAAAGCCCTTGACCACACAGATGTCGTCAATGCCGGCTTTTCTTAAAGCCGACATAACCCAACAGAGCATCGGCTTGCCGAGTACCTCCGACAATGTTTTCGGCTTGTCGGATTTCATTCTTTTGCCCTCGCCGCCTGCGAGGATAACGGCACAATTCTTCATTTTTTCTCCTTTTATCTGTGACAAAACAACAAAGATGCAGACAGTCCTGTCACAAGACACTCGTTCATACCATAATATTATCTCACAAAAATCACAAATTTCAAGAGAAAATTACAAAAATCGGGCAAAAAAAGGCATTTTAAACGATTTATACAATATTGTCGAAAATAAAACCTGTTTTTTATAAGAAAAAAGTTTGAAAAAAATATAGCTATTTTGACCAAAGTTTGTTATAATATTCGATAGGCTTATACAAGCAGGCAGGTTTTACCAAGGGGTAAGTCTGCCACAGCCGTATATCTTAATTTATTTTTAGGAGGATTACCAGTTATGGCAAACAAATGGGTTTACCTTTTTACAGAAGGTAATGCTAACATGCGTGAGCTCCTCGGCGGTAAGGGTGCCAACCTTGCAGAAATGACAGGTCTTGGACTTCCTGTACCACAGGGCTTCACAATTACAACAGAAGCTTGTACTCAGTATTATGAGGACGGCAAAGAAATCAACGCTGAAATTCAGGCTCAGATTAACGAGTACATCGAGAAGATGGAAGAGATCACAGGCAAGAAGTTCGGCGACAAGGAGAACCCCCTCCTCGTTTCAGTTCGTTCAGGTGCTCGTGCTTCAATGCCGGGTATGATGGATACAATCCTTAACCTCGGTCTTAACGAAGATGTTGTTGAAGTTATCGCTAAGAAGTCAAACAACCCTCGTTGGGCTTGGGACTGCTACAGAAGATTCATTCAGATGTATTCCGATGTAGTTATGGAAGTAGGTAAGAAATATTTTGAAGAGCTCATCGACAAGATGAAGGCTGAGAGAGGCGTTACTTACGACGTAGATCTTACAGCTGACGATCTTAAGGAGCTTGCAGGCCAGTTTAAGGCTGAATACAAAGAGAAAATCGGTCAGGACTTCCCTGACGATCCTAAGGAACAGCTCATGGGCGCAGTTAAGGCTGTATTCCGTTCATGGGACAACCCTCGTGCAAACGTTTACCGTCGTGACAACGATATCCCTTATTCATGGGGTACTGCCGTTAACGTACAGTCAATGGCATTCGGTAACATGGGTGACGATTGCGGTACAGGTGTTGCATTTACAAGAGATCCTGCTACAGGTGAGAAGAAGCTCATGGGTGAGTTCCTCATCAACGCACAGGGCGAAGACGTAGTTGCAGGTGTTCGTACTCCTATGCCAATTGCTAAGATGGCTGAAGAGTTCCCGGAAGCTTTCGAGCAGTTCCAGAATGTTTGTCAGACACTTGAAAACCACTACAGAGATATGCAGGACATGGAGTTCACTGTTGAAAACAAGAAGCTCTATATGCTCCAGACAAGAAACGGTAAGAGAACAGCTCAGGCTGCTCTTAAAATTGCTTGTGACCTCGTTGACGAGGGCATGAGAACAGAAGAAGAAGCTGTTGCAATGATCGATCCTCGTAACCTTGACACACTTCTTCACCCACAGTTCGATGCTGCTGCTCTTAAGGCTGCTACACCAATCGGTAAGGGCCTCGGCGCTTCTCCTGGTGCTGCTTGCGGTAAGATCGTATTCACAGCCGAAGATGCTGAAAACTGGAACGCTAAAGGTGAAAAGGTTGTTCTCGTTCGTCTTGAAACTTCACCTGAGGATATCACAGGTATGAAGGCTTCACAGGGTATCCTCACAGTTCGTGGCGGTATGACATCACACGCTGCCGTTGTTGCTCGTGGTATGGGTACATGCTGCGTATCAGGTTGCGGCGACATCGCAATGGACGAGGCTAACAAGAAGTTCACACTCGCTGGCAAGGAATTCCACGAGGGTGACTACATTTCAATCGACGGTTCTACAGGTAACATCTACGACGGCGTTATCCCAACAGTTGACGCTACAATCGCAGGTGAGTTCGGCAGAATCATGGCTTGGGCTGACAAGTACAGAACTCTTAAGGTTAGAACAAACGCTGATACACCTGCTGACGCTAAGAAGGCTCGTGAGCTCGGTGCTGAAGGTATCGGTCTTTGCCGTACAGAGCATATGTTCTTTGAAGAGGACAGAATCGCTGCATTCAGAGAGATGATCTGCTCAGATACAGTTGAGGAAAGAGAAGCTGCTCTTAACAAGATTCTTCCTTATCAGCAGGGCGACTTTGAGGCTCTTTATGAGGCACTCGAAGGCAATCCTGTAACAATCAGATTCCTTGATCCGCCGCTTCACGAGTTCGTTCCTACAGAGGAAGCTGACATCGAAAAGCTCGCAGCTGCTCAGGGTAAGAGCGTTGAAGACATTAAGACAATCATCGCTTCACTCCACGAATTCAACCCAATGATGGGTCACCGTGGTTGCCGTCTTGCAGTAACATATCCTGAAATTGCAAAGATGCAGACAAAGGCAGTTATCCGTGCTGCTATCAATGTTCAGAAGGCACACGCAGACTGGACAGTTGAGCCTGAAATCATGATTCCGCTCGTATGCGATGTTAAGGAACTCAAGTTCGTTAAGAAGGTTGTTGTTGAAACAGCTGACGCTGAAATCGCTGCTGCAGGCATCGACCTCAAGTACGAAGTTGGTACAATGATCGAAATCCCAAGAGCTGCTCTTACAGCTGATGAGATTGCTAAGGAAGCTGACTTCTTCTGCTTCGGTACTAACGACCTTACACAGATGACATACGGCTTCTCAAGAGATGACGCAGGTAAGTTCCTCAACGCTTACTATGACGCTAAGATTTTCGAGAACGATCCGTTCGCTAAGCTTGACCAGACAGGCGTTGGCAAGCTCATGGAAACAGCTATCAAACTCGGTAAGCCTGTAAACAACAAGCTCCATGTTGGTATCTGCGGTGAGCACGGCGGCGATCCTTCTTCTGTTGAGTTCTGCCACAAGATCGGTCTTGACTATGTATCATGTTCACCGTTCCGTGTTCCGATTGCTCGTCTTGCTGCTGCTCAGGCTGCTATCGCAAACAAGTAATTCCGCACACCGGATGTATTGACAGGTAACTTAATACAAGTTTAATCCTGATATAAAATCAGAGGCTGTGAAGAAATGAAGTTTAAGACTTCGTTCTTCGCAGCCTCTTTCAATTTTGGTAAAACTTTTGTGAAATAAATTACAAATTAAAGGCAAGGTGAATATCACAGCTTTTTTCTGTCTTGCATTTGCAATGCATTTTAGCTGATTTTCGCGTATTTCAGCATATTTTAGCATACAAAAGATATAAAAAATAACCGCACTAAAAAGCTCTAAAATGGCTTCTTAGTGCGGTTTTTCTTTGGTGCGCCAACAGGGACTCGAACCCCGGACCGACCGGTTATGAGCCGGTAGCTCTAACCAACTGAGCTATTGGCGCATATTCCGTTTACAGTCTGACAAATCAATAAACTTCAAAATCAATCCGCCACATTTTGTAACCGAACCACGCGAATAATATTATAACAAACTTTTCCTTCGTTGTCAATGATTTTTGTATTACAATATGCTCGGAGTTACTTTGGAAATTAACGCTCATTGAATTTATTCTTTTTAAATTCAAGATACTTTATATAATCAAGCACATTGTCGCAGTCCGCTTTGGTAAATGACTGAGGAAGCGGAAGGGAACGGTTATTGCGGTTGAACGAAAGCGGTTCGTCAATCAGACCGATTAGGTAATCGACCGACACATCAAAAAGCTTTGCAATGATTATTTTTGAATTATCGTCGGGGTCACTGCGGTTACACTCGTAGGATGATATCGTGTAGTGTGACACGCCCAAAAGCTCCGCAAGCTGTGCCTGCGACACTCCGTGGTCTTTGCGAAGTTCCTGCAAGCGTTCACCAATCATAATATCACCTCATACCTTTAATAATTTAATTATAAGTATTTTGCGAATTATTGTTTGAAATTATGAGAAATTTTAGAATTTTAATTGACAAGTGTGAAAATCTGCATTATAATTCTTATATAAGCTGTGAATTTTCACAGTAATAAAGGAGGAACGGAAAATGAAAAAGAAAATCGCAATTATACTCGCCATATTAACTTTGACATCAATTACAGCTTGCGGACAATCAAACGGCAATAACTCATCTTCAAAAACAGAAAGTTCATATTCATCTTCTGATAATTCTAAATCAGAAAAATCCAATCATAAAGAAAGCACCTCAAATACAGAGGATACAACTGTGGTTGAAGAAACAACAAAGAAACCCGAATCTTCATCAACAAAAAAGGATGTTTCAACGCTTGATGGCATTGAAGCTGCAGTAAGTGAGGATGTAGAAAATACGATTTCTGGGTTAGAAAAAGAATTTGACTCGCTTAAATCAGAAATTGATACATATGATAAATATTTACAAAATACATCTGAAATTGAAGATTTCTATAATAAAATAGTTAAGACAAACGAAGATGTTTGTATCAGACTATATGAATACGCATTAGAATATGCAAAAATTGTTGTCAATTCAAATGCAGATTCATATGATAAATATGATGATCTTAAAGGCATCTATGATTGTATTTATGACGATGCGGGAAATGATGTTTGTGACGGCATTTATAAAGGCGTATTGGAAGATATGTATAAAGCTTTCTACAAAGGGGTTCTTAACGATTCTCCCGACGATGACGGGTATAGTGAATGGTCAGACGCTTGTTCTCAGGAATATGATTGGTACTCAGATGCTTGTTCCGATACCTATGACTTTTATTCTGACACTTGTTCAGATATATATGATTTTTACTCGGATGTAGGTAGTGCAATATATAAAGACGACATTAGCAAAGCACAAAAACGCATTGATAAATTTGAAACAAAAATAGAAAAGCTGAAAAACAATAAGTAATTGTTTTTATCTTTAGAAAAAATACGATTTGTGAATTAAACAACAGGCTGTATGAAATTTGTACAGCCTGTTTTTATGTGTGGGTATTAAAATATAGCGGCTCGCCGTGCGGGCGTCCAATGAACGCCCCTACTGATAACTTTGCTGTTACACCAACATTTTGTCCCGTATGGCAGTAAGGATTTTCTTTTCTCTGCGGCTGATTTGAACCTGCGTCATAGAAAGAATTTTGGCGGTCTGGGTTTGGGTTTTGCTTTGATAGTAACGCAGTTGGATTATTTTTCTGTCGGTGTCGCATAGGGATTTTACCGCCTGTTCAAGCGACAATCGTTCCGAGATTTCGTCCTGAATATCATCTGTCGGGACATCAAGCTGTGGGTTGCCCTCGCTGTCATATTCGGCAGTCAGGGAGAGCGGAACTCTTGCGCTGTTAAGTGCGTCAATGATTTTTTCCTCGCTTGTATCAAGCCTTTCGGCAAGCTCGCTCACGGTGAGTTCTCTGCCGTTTTTCAGCTTGCTTTCATTGTTAAGCCTTGATATTGCAAGTGAAAGCTCCTTTAATGTGCGGCTTACCCTGACTGCACCGCCGTCACGGAAAAGCCGCTTTATTTCGCCCATAATCACGGGAAAGGCATAGGTTGAAAACTGCAGGTTGCGGCTTTCATCAAAGTTATTAATCGCCTTTGCAAGTCCAAGGCACCCCGATGCGAAAAGCTCTTCGTACTCTATTCCTTTGCCTGAAAATCGTTTGCAACAGGCATGGACAAGCCCTATATTTTTATCGGCAAGTTTATTTTTATCGGTCATTTTCCGAACCTATAATTTTTTCAAGAGTTACGGTTGTTCCGCTGTCGGGCTTTGAACGGACACGCACCTTGTCGCAAAAGCTCTGCATAACTGCAAAGCCGAGTCCCGCCCTCTCCTCTTCGGGAGCGGTTGTAAACAGCGGTTCCATTGCCTTTTTTACATTGGGAATGCCGCAGCCTTTGTCACGGATTGTGATTATCACCTTGTTTTCGGCGGTGATTTTTCCGTTTATGTAAATCATTCCGCTTTGGCGGCGGTAGCCGTGAACAATGCAGTTTGTCACAGCCTCGGACACAGCGGTTTTCAGGTCGCTGAGTTCGTTGACAGTCGGGTCAAGGTTCATTATAAACGCAGACACTACGCTCCTTGCAAAAGCCTCGTTACAGCCTTTTGACGGCACGCAAAGTTTCATTTCATTTACTGTTTTCATCTCAACACCCCCAGACTTTCAAGCCCCGACATTTCAAACAGTCTGTACAATCTGTCGGGAATATTGATTACACGCAACGCTCCGCCGACAAGCTTCATCTGACGGTACCGTCCCATTACAAGACCTATGCCCGATGAGTCCATAAACGACACCTTGGAAAAATCAAGGCACAAAAGCTTAGGTTTGTTTGTCTGAACGGCGGCATCAATTTTCGTGCGTATCTCTGCCGCCGAATCGTGGTCGATTTCGCCGTCAATATATGCCGTGAGGATGTTGTTTTTAAATTCCGTTTTCAGCAATTTTATCAGTCCTTCTCAAAAATAAAAGCTCCGCACCTGTTATCTTAATGATAATAAGTGCAGAGCAAAAAATTTGTTTTATTCTGTTGTAACGAAAAATTTACTTTTCGGCTGATTCGTTTTCAGCCTTGATTTTATTGATGATATACGGACGGATTTCGCCTGCAAGGTAGAGCGAACCGCAGATTACAACCGCACAATCGGTCTTTTCAGCCTGTTCAAAAGCCATATCAAATGCGTGTTCGGCACTTTCAAAGGTTACAGTATCGTCAACAAATCTTGCATACTGTTGCATAAGCTTTGCAGGGTGCATTGCCCTTGGATTGTGAACGGGAACCGTATAAACGCTGTCAAAAACTCCGTCAAGCAGTTTTACCGAAGTGCTGACATCCTTGTCGGCAAGCATACCCGTGATTGCAATTATATACTTATTCGGAAGGAATTTTTGGATTGCCGATTTAAGCGCCTCAATTCCGTTAGGATTGTGAGCACCGTCAAGCAGAACAATCGGCTTTTCACTCAACAGCTCAAGTCTTGCAGGGTTGACAGCCTTTGCAAAACCGTTTGCAATCTGCTCATCTGTTATTGAAATCAGAGAATTGCAACGGAGCATATCAAGTGTCGCAAGTGCGGTTTTTGCATTTTCAAGCTGATGATCACCCGAAAGCGGAAGGTCGATTTCAACACCGTTAAACATAAAGCGACTGCCCTTTAAGGTGGTTTCGATGACATCAATATTAACGCTCTCGCTCGTTGCAAGCGGGATTTTCTTTTCTCTTGCAGTTGATTCAATAACCTTCATTGCACGGATATCCTGCTTTGAAGTGACCGCCATTGAGTCGGGCTTGAAGATTCCGCATTTTTGCTGTGCGATTTTTTCAATTGTATCGCCGAGAATTGCCGTGTGGTCAAGTCCGATTGTGGTGATAACGGCACAAAGCGGTGATTTTATAGTATTGGTGCAGTCGAGCAGACCGCCCATTCCTGTTTCAAGAACAACAATGTCACAATCTGCATTTGCGTGTATATAAAATTGAAGAGCGTTGACATACTCAAATTCTGTAATGATTGTGCCCTCTTCACGCAGTTGCTCGATAATAGGGAAAGTTTTTTCAACCGCATCCGTGAGAACGGACTCGCTCACCATACAATTGTTTATTTGTATCCTCTCACGAAAATCCGTGATATACGGTGAAATGAACAAGCCTGTTTTGTAGCCTGCCGCAACAAGTGCGGATGAAAGCATAGCACAAACCGAGCCTTTGCCGTTCGTACCTGCAATGTGTATAAATTTCAGCCTGTCCTGCGGATTTCCGAGCCTGTCAAGTAAAATTCTCATTCGGTCAAGTCCCGGACGAGAACCGAATGTCAAAAGCGAATGAATTTTTTCAACAGCGTTTTCGTATGTCATTTACAACAGCTCCCTGTAAATCTCATTTTTCTTAAAGCCTGTTATACTTGCCGCCTCTTTTGCCGCCTCGGTGGGCTTTGCACCGTTTTCAATCAGCTTGCGTGCGGTTTCAACCGCAAATTCAAGGGTGTATTCTTCGGATTTTTTCTCTTGCTTTTTGCCCTCAAGCACAAGCACAAATTCGCCCTTCAGACTGCCGTCCGCATAATTTTCCGCAGCATATTTTGTTGTGGTGCGGATTACTTCTTCGTGAATTTTAGTGAGTTCACGGACAATCGAAAGCTTTCTGTCACCGAAAAAGCTGTACAAATCTCGGAGAGTTTGCGGAAGCTTGTGTGGTGCTTCGTAGAAAATCATTGTTCTGTGTTCGTTTTTCAGGCTGTCAAGATGCTCGCTGCGGCTCTTTTTGTTCACACTCAAAAAGCCTTCAAATGTAAATCTGCCTGTTTCAAGTCCCGAAACCGCAAGTGCGGAAATCACGGCACTCGGTCCGGGAATCACCACGGTTTTTATTCCACGCTCCTCGCAGAGCTTTATCAAATCTTCACCCGGATCGGAAATGCACGGCATTCCGGCGTCCGTTACAATTGCACAATTTTCGCCCTGTTCAATTCTGTTGCAGATGATTTTGCCACGCTCACGCTTGTTGTGTTCAAAATAGCTTACCATAGGCTTTTTTATGCCGAAATGATTCAATAGCTTAAGCGTTACCCTTGTGTCCTCTGCCGCAATAAAATCAACCGATTCGAGGGTTTCTGCGGCTCTCGGTGAAAAATCTCCGAGGTTACCGATCGGCGTTCCCGTTACATACAAAATTCCGCTCAATTTATATAGTCCTCCTTGTAACTGCCGTAGATGTTCAGCATTTCTTCGGAAAAGTTTCCGCTTTCGTCCTCAATAAAAAGGGTTGGCATAACCTCAAGAAATCCCCTTTTGCCGCCCCTTCTGCCTTCAAGCAAAAAGAGCTTAGGGGCTTTTGACTTTCTCTGTTGAACAAGTCTTAATTTTTTCGGCTCAACCGAATATTTACGCATTGCCTCCATTGCGTCGGCGAGCCTTTCGGGGCGCTGACAAATGCAGAGCCGTCCTCCAAACTGCAAAAGCGACGAACCGCAGCGGCACACATCGTCAAGCGTACATTCGGATTCGTGCCTTGCAACAAGCTTTGCGTTTTCGGGATTTGTAATTCCGCCTCCGCTGATTTTGTAGGGCGGATTGCAAGCAACAAGGTCAAACGAGCCGAGCGGCAATGCACCGCCAAGCTTGTTTAAGTCCGAGTTTACAATTTTGATTTTATCCAGAAGATTGTTGTATTCAAGACTTTGTGAAAACAGTTTGCAGGCATTCTCCTGTATTTCTACCGCCGTGATGTCAAGGCGGTTGTTGTTTTTGTACCACAAAAGCGGAATCGTTCCGCAACCCGTGCCGAGATCAACACATTTTTTCACACCGATTTGCTTTGAAAAATCGGCAAGTAAGATTGTGTCCGTTGAAAAACGGTAGCTGTCTGACACATATATTTTAATACCGCTGCCAAGCGGTTCAAGATGTTTATTATTCATCGGTATTCCCCTGAAAACAGTAATTAAAAAGCGGCAAGGAAATCCCTGCCGCCTGTCTTTGTGGATTAACCCTTAATCAGCCTTCCTGTGGAGCGCCGACGGGGCAAACTTCAGCACATGAACCGCAATCAACACAAGCGTCTGCATTGATTTCATACTTGCCGTCGCCTTCTGAAATAGCCTCGCAAGGGCAGTTGTCTGCACAAGCACCACACATGATGCAATCGTCACTGATAGTATATGCCATAGGGAAATACCTCCTTCATAAATTTCACCTTTATTGTAACATAAATTTTGAAAAAAGCAACCTTTTGGAAAGAATTTTATATTTTAAACTAAAAACAGTTCTTTTTTACTGCAACTTGACGAACGCTGTACACATTACAAAAAATTATTCAAGTTCCTTGAATTTTTCCATTTCCTTTTTGTCAAGCTTGATGTAGCCGTCCTTGACAAGCTTGCATTGCTTGACTGTGAACGATTTCGGAGCGGCATCTTCGGGAGTGTTGTTGAGCTTAACCTTTAAAGTTCCTGCAATCAGGTTGTTTTCAACAACAAGACCTCTGCCTTCGGGAGTATTTACAATTGCTCCTACCTTTGGGGTGTGTTTAAGAAGGTCTGTGTATGCCTCCTGTTCATATTTAAGACAGCACATAAGTCTGCCGCAGGTTCCCGAAATTTTAACGGGAGAGAGTGACAGGCCCTGCTCCTTTGCCATTTTGATTGAAACGGGCTGGAACTCACCCATAAAGCTTGCGCAACAGAACGGCTTACCGCAGATACCGAGTCCGCCGAGCATTTTTGCCTCATCACGAACGCCAATCTGGCGAAGCTCAATTCGTGTTCTGAATACACTCGCAAGGTCTTTTACAAGGGCGCGGAAGTCAACTCTTCCGTCAGCTGTGAAGTAGAAAAGAATTTTGCTGTTGTCAAATGTGTATTCAACATTTACAAGCTTCATTTCAAGCTTGTGATGGGCAATTTTCTGTTCACAGATTCTGTATGCGTCCCTTTCCTTAAGCTTGTTTTCAGCAAGGTGATTGAGGTCTTTTTCGGTTGCAATTCTGATTAACGGCTTGAGCGGATGGGAAATCTCCGCATCGTCAACGGTCTTGTTAGGAGTTGCAACCTCCCCGCACTCAAGACCTCTTGCCGTTTCAACAATTACCCTGTCGCCTGTGTTAAGCTTATTGTCAAGCGGATCAAAGTAGTACACTTTGCCGACTTCTTTAAATCGTACTCCGATTATCTCTGCCATGAAATCCTCCTGTATTCTCCGCACAGCCAAGTTGTGAGGAGATTTATATTTATATGTTTCGGTATTTTCAGTTTTGCGTTCTCGGTCAGCTCAATCATTGAAATCAGCTTTGCCCGAGTAAACCGTCTTGCAAGCTCCCCTGCGCACTCTTCGTCAAAAACCGCATCAGCTCCAATGCTCTTTGCCATTCCGTCACGCAGAAACAGCTTTACTGCAAGCAGAATTTCGTCCGCAAGGCTTTTGTCGCTGAGGGCATAGAGTGCCTGCATCAGTTCGTACTCCTTTGCCGATAGAATACCTTTTATAATTTTCCTTGCCCCTTCCACAGCGTCTTCGCTGAAAACATCTTTCGTTTTCAGGCGGAACACGCTTGCGCGTGAAAGAATTGTCGTGAGCAGTTTTTTTGAATTTTCACAGAGCAGTATAAAATATACATTCTGAGGCGGTTCCTCAAGAAGTTTAAGAAATGAATTTTGAACAATCTCCGACAGTCTTGTGTCGGCAAACGGAAATATATACACCTTTGCGTTTGAATCGTTCGGCTTGATGATTGAATCCTTGATTATCTCCCTCATCTGCTCAATTGAATTTTGCTTTCTGTCCTTTGGGAGTTCAACATATTTAATGTCAGGGTGTGCCTTATTCCTCGCCTTGTGACATTGTTCACAACTGCCGCAGGGCTTTATCGGTGCGGTACACACCGCATACATTGACAAAAACACGGCAAGGCTCATTGCCTTTTCGCTGTCCCTGCTTTCTATTACAACAGCGTGGGGAACTCTGCCCTGAATATCAAGGGTGTTGAAGGTTTGTTTTATATTGTCGTCAAAATCAAATCCGTCAAAATTCAAAATCCCACCTCCGCTTATTTATCACATTTAATTATATCATTTTATTTTTGCAATTTCCACAGTTATTTTAAGGCTACGGTATTGGTAACAATTTCGCCCTTGTCGGTGATGTCGATAATGCCGTAGGACGCATAGTATCCGTGGCATGAACCGGGGTTCATAATATACAGACCGTCCTCATAGAGTGTGAGAGGCATATGTGTATGACCGAAGAGGAGAATATCCGCTCCTGCTTCTCTTGCGGCGGAGGTAATGCGGTAAAGTCCCGATTTTGCGTCATAGAGATGTCCGTGTGTTACAAAGACAGTTTTACCGCAGGCCTTGAAAATCTCCTTTGACGGAAAAAAGCTGTTCCAATCGCAGTTGCCCCTTACGGCAACAATCATCTTGTCTTTGTAATTATCCTTTAAAAACCGCTGTTGTTCTTCACCGTCGCCGCAATGAACAATTATTTCCGCCTTGCGCTGTGCGTCAACGGCTTTGATAAGACTGCGAAGATCTCCGTGAGTGTCCGAAACTACCAAAATACGCATTGAAAATTCTCCGTTCTAAAAATAAAATTTCCGCATAGTATATGTTGAGGTGTTGGTATGTCTGATAATAAAAAGGTCAACAAACTGCTCGGTGAGGTATCGAAAAAGTACGGTATCTCTAAGGAACAGCTTGAAAGTGCCGCACAAAGCGGTAACATAGAAAATCTTTTGAAAAATACAAATCCGAATCAATCTAAACAGATTGAGAGCGTTCTGTCGGATCCCGAAAAAGCAAAGAAACTTTTGCAAAGTCCGCAGGCTCAGGCGCTGATGAAACTGCTCGGCGGTGAATGATATGTCGGATTTACAGGATAAGCTCAATCAGATTTTGCAGAACCCCGAGGCAATGAAACAAGTGCAAAGTCTTGGGGCACAGCTTGGTCTGACAGGTGAGCAAAAACAACCGCCAAAGCCGAAACCGCCCGAAAATAATCTTATGTCAATGATTGGCGGTGACGACACGATCGGCACAATTGCCAAATTTGCACCGCTTTTAAGCTCGCTGAACAACAGCGATGACACCACCCGACTGCTTGATTCGCTCAGACCGTTTCTTTCGCATGAACGGCAGGAAAAGCTTGACAAGGCCGAAAAGATGCTGAAATTATTCCGCCTTATGCCGTTACTGCGTGAAAACGGATTGTTCTGACAGGAGGTGATTTTTTGCCGAGTTTTGAAGAGGAGGCTTTTAACCGTGCGCAGCAGATGCACCGAAAGCCGCAATTCAATCGTGAAGCACCAAGAAGAGAAGTTCCGAAACAACCCGAAAAGCAGGAAGACCCAAAGTCCGAAATTCCCGAACCGCCCGTTCCGAAAAAGGATGACGGTCTTTTGAATCTGATGTTCAAAAACAAGGAGCAAAGCCTTATTCTTTTGCTTGTGATACTGCTTATGGAAGAAAACACCGATCCGTCAGTTCTGCTTGCACTGATGTATCTTCTGATGTGATTATCGGATTTGTCCGTTTCCTCTGATGATATATTTTGAGCTTGTAAGCTCGTTAAGTCCCATAGGTCCTCTTGCGTGGAGCTTCTGGGTTGAAATTCCGATTTCTGCACCGAGTCCAAATTCTCCGCCGTCGGTAAAGCGGGTTGATGCGTTTACATAAACCGCCGCAGAATCAATTCGTGCCGTGAACTCGTTTGCACTGTTGTAGTCGCTTGTCACAATGCATTCGCTATGACCTGTACTGTACTTCTGAATGTGAGCAATTGCGTCATCAAGGCTGTCAACAACCTTTACGGCAATGATGTAATCGAGAAATTCGATTCTATAATCTTCTTCCGTTGCAGTAACAACGCAGTCGCCGAGAATCTGTTTTGTTCTGTCACAGCCTCTGATTTCAACATTCTTTTTATCAAGCTCTGCTTTGATTACGGGCAGAGCTTTTTCTGCGATATCCTTGTGTACAAGCAATGTTTCAAGCGCATTGCACACAGATGGACGAGAGGTTTTGCCGTTGAAAACAATATTCTTCGCCATTTCAATATCTGCACTCTTGTCAACATAGATATGGCAGTTACCCACGCCTGTTTCGATAACGGGAACCTTTGCGTTTTCAACAACACTTTTGATAAGTCCTGCACCGCCACGGGGAATGAGTACATCGAGATAATCGGAAAGCTGCATAAGCTCTGTTGCGCTCTGTCTTGTTGTGTCTTCAACAAGTGCTACGCAGTCACGGGGAAAGCCTGCCTTTTCAAGTGCGTCACGCATAACCTTTGCGATTGCCATATTTGAATGAAAAGCCTCTTTACCGCCGCGAAGAATTACGGCACTGCCTGCTTTAAGGCAAAGAGCTGCCGCGTCAGAGGTTACATTAGGTCTTGCCTCAAAGATGATTCCGATAACACCCATCGGAACTGTTACCTTTTCAATCTGCAAGCCGTTTTTGAGGGTTCTGCCGTCAAGCACCCTGCCCACGGGATCGGGTAAAGCCGCAACCTGTCTTACGCCGTCAGCCATACCGTTAATTCTCTCCTCCGACAGTCTGAGTCTGTCGAGAAGTGACGCCGTAAGACCGCTTTTTTCGCCGTTCTCAAGGTCAATTTTGTTAGCCGCAAGAATTTCCTCGCAGTTTTCGCAGAGTGCGTCTGCAATTGCACCGAGGGCAATGTCCTTTTTTGAACCGGCTGTCATAAGAAATCTTGACGCCTCTTTTGCCTTTGCGCCCATTTGTTCAAGTGTAGTCATAATTTTCCTCCGATTATTTAACAGGTAAAAATTTTGTTCCGATTTTTTTCCCGTCAATCACTTCGTAGAGATTTTCAGGATTTGAGCCGTTGATAACGCTGACCTCAACACCTCGTTTTGTGGCATAATCAGCCGCATGAAGCTTTGTAATCATACCGCCTGTGCCACGGTTTGAACCGGTACCTGCCGCCATTTCAAGAATTTCGGCATTTATTTTCTCGATAACATCAAGCTTTTTTGCATTTGGATTTGTTCGTGGGTTTGAATCGTACAGACCGTCAATGTCGGTAAGAATGATAAGTCTGTCTGCGGAAATAAGACCTGCAACAATTGCGGAAAGCATATCGTTATCTCCGAAATTGTTGCCCTCAAGTTCATCAATTGTAACTGTATCGTTTTCGTTGATTACAGGGATAATGTTCATTTTGAGAAGCTCATCAATTGTGTTGATAACATTCTGCCTTTTCTGCTCTGTTTCAACAGCGTAACGCGTGAGAAGCAGCTGTGCAACGGAGTGGTTGTACTCGCCGAAAAGCTTGTCGTACATAAACATAAGCTCACACTGACCGATTGCGGCAAGAGCCTGTTTTTTCTTGGTTTCGGAAGGTCGCTTATCAAGTCCTGCCTTGCCCATTCCGACAGCAATAGCGCCCGAAGAAACAAAGATAACCTGTTCCCCGCGGTTCTGCAAATCGGAAAGAACCTTGCAAAGCTGTTCAACTCTTCTGTAATTTATTTTTCCGTTTTCATAAGTCAGCGTTGAAGTGCCAACCTTGATTACGGTACGCTTTTTCTCCATAAAAACACCTGTTTCGTTGCGGATTTTCATTTTTGCACTTTTTCATTATGTACAATTAAGGTAATTATAACATAATGTGTATGATAAATACAACACTTTACATAACAAAACCCCGAAGTTTTGGCACTTCGGGGTTGATTTTATATTTAATTTAGTGAGGATATCTGTTGATAAGCTCACGGAGATCATACGGAGTTGCCTGATAAACGAAATAGTTGAGCCAGTTTGTATAGAGCAAGGTTGCGTTGCTCCTCCAAATCATCGGCGGAGTTTTTGACGCATCGTCATTCGGAAAATAATTGTAGGGAACATTCGGATTGAGTCCCTTGTTTTTATCTCTGAAATATTCCTTGGCAAGGGTGTCACGGTCATACTCTGCGTGACCTGTAACAAACACCTGTCTGCCGTTTCGACTGCAAATTACGCATGAACCTGCAATCTCGGAAACCGCAAGTACTTCAAGCCCTCTGCACCTTTTCAACGCCTCTTCATCAATTCCCGTATGTCTTGAATGAGGGATTGTGAATGTATCGTCAAAGCCTCTCATAAGCTTATGATGCGGAACAAGCACCTTGTGGGTGTAAATTCCGCTTAATTTTTCGGGCAAAAGGTGCTTTTTTATGCCGTAGTGATAATAAAGACCTGCCTGAGCGCCCCAGCAGATGTGGAATGTTGAACACACATTATGCTTTGACCACTCCATAATTTCACAAAGCTCACCCCAATAATCGACCTCTTCAAAGTCGAGCTGTTCAACAGGCGCACCCGTGATAATCATTCCGTCAAAGCTCTCATTCTTCACCTGATTAAAGGTCTTGTAAAAAGTTGTCAGGTGATGCGGAGAGGTGTTTTTAGAGGTGTGTGATGCCATCTGCAAAAGCTCGATATCAACCTGCAGAGGACTGTTGCCGAGCAGCCTTAAAAGCTGGGTTTCGGTTTCGATTTTTGTCGGCATAAGATTCAGAATAAGAATTTTCAGCGGACGGATATCCTGCCTGAGAGCGACCTCGTTCGGCATTACGAAAATATTTTCCGATTCCAGCACCTTGATTGCCGGAAGATTACTTTGTACCTTGATTGGCATTTTCTCACCACCTTTATTTTTTCTTACGAGCAGACAGTAAGGCTTATATCATACCTTAGCGTCCCGAACCTGTCATTGTACTATTGATGTCTTATATTTTACAAGCAACTCTGTCTTCATCTGTTCGGTTGTTATTTCACCGTTTGACCAACGGTCTGACAACAATTTTGAACTTTCAGAGGCAGGAACGCCCTTGATACTGTTTACGGCATTTGCAATTTTTACAGCACGCTTACGCTTTTTCAAATCAACCGACTGCACTCCCGTCGCCTCTGAAAATATTATTGACTTTATTTACAAATTAATACTGCTTGCCCCAGAATACCATATGCTTTGCAGGCTTGCCGCAGCATACGCAGACATCTGAGAGATGCTCCTCGTTGAACGGGATACATCTGCTCTTTACGCCGCCTGTAACTTCTTTGATTTTTTCTTCACAGGCTGTATCGCCGCACCACATAGCCTTGATAAAGCCGGGCTTGTTCTTGGCTGTGTCAACGAACTCATCAAATGTTGTTGCTGTGAATGTCTTTTCCTGTGTGTTTTTAAGAGCACGGTCATACATATCGTTGTGAATTGTGGTCATAAGATTTTCAACAAACGGTACAAGCTCGTCAATTGAAACAAATGCCTTTTCACGGGTATCACGGCGAACAACTACGCACTGATTCTTTTCAATATCCTTAGGACCGATTTCAACTCTTACAGGCACGCCCTTCATCTCGTACTCGGCAAACTTCCAGCCGGGAGCGTGGTCTGAAGAATCGAGTTTTACTCTGAACTTTTCGGCAAGTGCCTTTCTAAGCTCCTCTGCCTTTTCAAGAACACCCTCTTTGTGCTGTGCAACAGGAATGAGGGCAACCTGAATAGGAGAAATCTTCGGCGGAAGAACAAGACCGTCATCATCAGAATGAACCATAATGAGCGCACCGATCATTCTTGTAGAAACACCCCATGATGTCTGATGAGGATAATGAAGCTTGTTGTCCTTGCCTGTGTATGTGATGCCAAAGCTCTTTGCAAAGCCGTCGCCGAAGTAGTGTGATGTACCGCCCTGAAGAGCAACACCGTTGTGCATCATCGGCTCGATTGTGTAGGTTTCTTCGGCACCTGCAAACTTTTCTTTTTCTGTCTTTCTGCCGATTACTGCCGGAATAGCAAGAGTTTCCTTGTAGAAATCAGAATAAACATGAAGCATTCTGAGAGTTTCTTCTCTTGCTTCTTCTTCGGTTTCGTGCATTGTATGACCTTCCTGCCAGAGGAATTCCGATGTACGAAGGAAAGGACGGGTTGTCTTTTCCCATCTTACAACGCTGCACCACTGATTGTAGAGCTTCGGAAGATCACGGTATGTGTTGATAATCTTTTTATAATGCTCACAGAAAAGAGTTTCCGATGTAGGACGAACGCAAAGACGCTCCTGAAGCTTTTCCTGACCGCCTACAGTAACCCATGCACATTCGGGGGCAAAGCCCTCAACATGGTCTTTTTCTTTCTGCAAAAGGCTTTCGGGAATAAACATAGGCATATAAACATTCTCATGACCAGTTTCTTTGAAACGGCGGTCAAGGTCAGCCTGAATATTTTCCCAGATAGCGTAGCCATAGGGGCGGATAACCATACAACCCTTTACGCCCGAATAGTCAACGAGCTCAGCTTTTTTAACGATGTCGGTGTACCACTTTGCAAAGTCCTCATCTCTGCTTGTGATAGCTTCAACCATTTTTTTGTTGTTTGCCATTTTTATATTCCCTCCGTAAAAATTTAATTTTACTTATTTTTAACATATTTTTTTGCATTTTCAAAATGCCGAATACACGACTGTCATAACATTTAGTCATAACATCATAACATTACCATTATACACTAAATCTCTGAATTTTCAACCTTTTCGGCAAAACAAAAAGAGGCCGCAAAACGACCTCTCAAAAAATGCGAAAAAATTAAAGATTTAATTATGAATGAGCCTCAATGTAAGAAACGAGTGAGCCTACAGTCTTGATGTTTTCGATTTCCTCATCGGGAACTTCAACCTCGAACTCGTCTTCGATTGACATAAGAAGGTCAACAACATCGAGTGAATCTGCGCCGAGATCTTCCTGAAGATCTGTATCGGCAGTAATCTTATCCTCTTCAACATCAAACTGTTCAGCAAGAATTGCCTTAACTTTTTCTAATACCATTAATAATTCCTCCCGGTAAAAATATTGATTGTCCAAAGTAAATTATAGACAAAAGCACTTGGTTTATGCTACAATGGTATGAAAGCAAACGGATTGCTCTACTTCCCTTATATTATTGATTATTTACCCCTTTGTCAATATATATTTGAAATTTTTTGAAAAATTTCTGATTTTTGCATAAATAATTTCTTTTAAGTTTATTTCTGCATAGCTAAAAATATGAACCTCGGAGGTATTTTTTATTATGGAAACCAAGAAATTTGCCGTAATCGGTCACCCAATCGGTCACACAATGTCACCGTTTATACACACAAGACTTTTTGAACTTCAGGGCGTCAAAGCCGAATATACAAAGCTGGACATTGCTCCCGAAAATCTTGAATATGAATTTAAAAATACTCTTTCAAGGCTTGACGGATTTAACATTACAATTCCGCACAAGCAGGCTGTTATTCCGTTTCTTGACGAAATTGACGCAAAGGCCGAGATGTACGGCAGTGTAAACACCGTTTCAAATAAAAACGGCATTTCAAAGGGCTACACAACAGATCCCGACGGATTTTTAAAGGCTCTTGATGCGGCAGGAATTATGCTTAACGGCAGAATCGTAATCATCGGCTGCGGCGGCGTTGCAAGAACAATGGCGTATGAGGTCGTTCTCAAAAAACAACCTCTCCTCTTTGCCGTAAGAAAAGAGGATTTGAAAATTGCCGAGGCTTTATGCGATGAAATCAGAAAAACAGTTGCAGGTTGCGATGTAAGCTTCTGCCTTATTGACGAACTTTCGGGCGACATTGATGTGCTTATCAACGCAACTCCCATAGGAATGTATCCTAAGATTGAAAATCAGCCTGTAAGCGACAGCGTAATAAACCGTTGTGCAAATGTATTTGACGCTGTTTACAATCCGCTTGAAACAATGCTTGTTAAAAAGGCAAGGGCAAACGGTGCAACAGCCGAAAGCGGAATGGCAATGCTCGTATGGCAGGCAGTTGTTTCTCACGAACATTGGGACGGCTCTGTTTATGACAAGGGCGACATTGCTCAGCTTTGTATCGACTCTGCAAAAGAGCTTGAAAAGAATTTCTGATGAACGGAGAAATTTAAAGTGAACAACATAGTTTTATGCGGATTTATGGGTTGCGGAAAGTCAACCGTAGGCAAAAACATTGCAAGAAAATCGGGAAGAAAATTCCTTGATATGGACTCATACATTGAAGAAAAAGCAGGAATGACCGTTTCCGAAATATTTGAAAAATACGGAGAAGAAAAGTTTCGTGATATGGAACATAATGCCTGTGTTGAGCTTGCGGAGCTTGAAGGTCTTGTAATTGCATCGGGCGGCGGTGCGTTTACATTCAAGAGAAATGTTGAGGCTTTCAAGGGCAAGGATAAAATTGTTTTTCTTGATGTTCCGCTCGGAATCATCAAGAACCGTCTTAAAAATGACACGACAAGACCTCTTCTTCAGCGTCCCGACAGGGACAGGGTTATGAAAGACCTGTACAACAACAGATATCCAATATATCATGCCGCTGCTGATATTGTGATAAAGGGTCAAAACACACCGTTAAAAACCGCTTTTGCAATAATCGACGCAGTAAACGGTACAGATGTGGCTGAAAAACCGCATAAAAACGCTTGATTCTGCATTTATTCTATTGACTATCACGCTTTAAAGTGCTAAAATGACTAAAGAAATATGACGAACTTCGATTCGTTTCATCAAAAGTGAATTGAAAGGAAATTAAAGCAATGATTATAGTATTAAAACCGTCTGCAACAGAGGAGCAGATTACAAAATTCACAAATATGCTCAAAGAGAGATATGATGTAAAGGTTAATAAGTGGGACGGTGTTCAGTCAACCGTGCTCGGTCTTATCGGCGATACAACAAAGATTGACATTGAGTATATTGACGCTCAGGACATTGTTGAAAATGTAAAGAGAGTTCAGGAGCCGTACAAAAAGGCTAACAGAAAGTTCCACCCAGACAATACAGTCATTAAAATCAATGACAATGTAACAATCGGTGACGGCAGTCTGCACATTATGGCAGGTCCCTGCTCTGTTGAAAGCGAGGAACAGATTGTTCAGATTGCAAAGGATGTTAAAGCATCGGGCGCAACACTTCTCAGAGGCGGCGCATTCAAGCCCCGTACTTCACCATACGCTTTCCAGGGGCTCAAGGCAGAAGGACTTGACCTTCTTAAAACAGCAAGAAGAGAAACAGGTCTGCCGATTGTAACAGAAATTATGAGAGCATCACACATTGATATGTTCGAGAATGTTGACATTATTCAGGTTGGCGCAAGAAATATGCAGAACTTTGAGCTTCTCAAGGAACTCGGCAAAATTGACAAGCCTATCCTTCTCAAGAGAGGTCTTTCCGCAACAATTGAAGAATGGCTCATGAGTGCCGAATATATTATGGCAGGCGGTAACGATAAGGTTATGCTCTGCGAAAGAGGTATCCGCACATACGAAACATTCACAAGAAACACTCTTGATATTTCGGCTATCCCGATTATCAAAAGGCTTTCTCACCTTCCTGTTATTGTTGACCCGAGCCATGCGTCCGGCAAGTCATGGCTTGTTGAACCGCTTGCAATGGCAGCAGTTGCCGCAGGTGCAGACGGTCTTATTATAGAGGTTCACAACGATCCGCCGCACGCACTTTCGGACGGTGCGCAGTCACTTACTCCAAAGCAGTTTGACGGAGTTGCAAAGAAGGTTTTCGGCTTAAAAAAGGCTGTTGACAAATTAAATTAAGATTTTTACTTTCGGTACGGTTTTTCAGCCGTACCGATTTGGACTTTAATTAACTTTACTAAAGAATACACAAACGGAGGCTAATGCAGTGAATATTGCAGTTGTAGGACTCGGAATTATCGGCGGCAGTTTTTGCAAGGCGATAAAAAAGTACACCGACCACCGTGTAATCGGTATCAACAGAACAAAATCTACTGCCGAAAAGGCTTTAAAAGAGGGTGCGATTGACGAAATCGGCACGCACGAAAGTCTTAAAAACGCAGACCTAATTATCCTTTCAATGTATCCGCAGGCGGTTGTTGACTATGTTGCAAGGTACGGCGAGTACATAAAAAAAGGTGCGGTTGTAACCGATGTTTCCGGCATAAAGAGGGCAATTTGTCCGCGGATGACAGAGCTTTCCGAAAAATTCGGCTTTGTTTTTGCCGGCAGTCATCCGATGGCAGGCAAGGAAACAAACGGTTTTGATGTTTCGGACGCCGACCTTTACAAAAACGCAAGCTACATTATCGTTCCGTGCAAGGCTGATAACAGCGTTGTAAATATGTTGTCTGACTTTGCAAAATCAATCGGCTTTGGCACAGTAAAAATCACAACTCCCGAAGAACACGACAGAATGATTGCCTTCACATCACAGCTTCCGCATGTGCTTGCGTGTTCATATGTTTTAAGTCCGTGCTGTCCGAACCACAAAGGCTTTTCGGCAGGAAGCTACCGAGATGTTTCGAGAGTTGCAAACATAAATTCAACGCTCTGGAGTGAGCTTTTCCTTGAAAACAAGGATCCGCTCATTTCCGAGCTTGATATACTTATAGAGAACATTACAAAAATCAAAGATGCGATAAAAGCCGAAGATACCGATGCTCTCAAGGCTCTTCTTGAAAAGGGCAGAGAGGTCAAACAGGCGCTCGGAGAATAAAGAGGAAGGAGAACTTTTATGAAAACTATTCATGTTTCCACAGGAAGTCCCTATGACATTATGATTGAAAGAGGTATTCTTGACAATTGCGGCGAGATTATCAAAAAGCTTTCAAACGCAGAAAAAATCACTATTGTAACAGATACAAATGTTGCTCCGCTGTACAAATGGAGAGTTCTCAACTCTCTTTCACAGCAGGGTTATCAGACTACCGCCCATGTTTTTCAGGCAGGCGAGCAGTCAAAGAATCTTAACACAATCGCAGATATCTATGACACACTTGCAGATTTTAAGATGACAAGAAAAGACCTTATCGTTGCACTCGGCGGCGGTGTTACGGGCGATATGGCAGGCTTTGCCGCCGCAACATATCTGAGAGGAATCGACTTTGTTCAGATTCCGACATCTCTGCTTGCACAGGTTGACTCATCCGTAGGAGGAAAAACAGGCGTTGACATTGCACAGGGCAAGAACCTTGTCGGTGCATTCTATCAGCCAAAAGCTGTTTTGATTGATCCCGACACTCTTTCAACTCTCCCCGACCAGTTCATCACAGACGGTATGGCTGAGGTTATCAAGTACGGCTGCATCAAGGACAGCGGATTTTTTGAAATGCTTGCAAACGGCGACGCTCTTGAACACATTGACGATGTAATCGAAACCTGCGTAAAAATTAAGCGTGATGTGGTAAACCGTGACGAAAAGGAAGCAGGGGAAAGAATGCTTCTCAACTTCGGTCACACACTCGGTCACGCAATCGAAAAAATCTACAACTACACAGGCATCACACACGGTATGGCAGTTGCCGTCGGTATGGTGATGATGACAAAGGCAAGCGAAAAGCACGGACTTACCGAGGCAGGAACCGCATACAAGATTGAAGAGGTTTGTGCAACCTACGGCTTGCCGACTACCGATGACGCAAGCCTTGAAAAAATTGCCGAGGCGGCTCAGACAGACAAGAAAACTTCGGGCTCGTCAATCAATGTTGTTTTGCTTGAAAAAATCGGCACAAGCTTTACCAAGAAGGTTGCAATCTCCGATTTGCTCGACTTCATTACACCGTAACACGGTAAACATATTTTAATGAAAGGCTGTGGAAGTATGGCTTTGTCAACCGACAAAAGCAGTAAGCCGTATGTACGGTATCTTCCGTTTGTACCAAACGGCGAGGTGAACATTCCCCCGTCAAAGAGCGATGTTCACCGTGCAATCATCTGCGCCGCCCTCACAAGGGGCAAATGCACAATTGCGCCCGTTGCTCTGTCAAATGACATTAAGGCGACAATCGGCGTGATTGAGGATATGGGATGCACCGCCTCAATAAAGGACAATGTGCTGACTGTTGACGGTACAAATATTTTTAAAACAGATAATGTAACGCTTGACTGCGGCGAAAGCGGCAGTGCTTTGCGATTTTTCATACCCGTAGCCGCAGCCGGTGGTATAAATGCCACCTTTGTCGGTCACGGAAAGCTTCCCGAAAGACCTATCGGAATTTTCACGGAGGCTCTGCCAAAAGCAGGAGTAAAGTGTGAAACCGAGGGCGGTCTGCCGCTCAAAATCAGCGGTCGGCTTGAAAGCGGAACTTTTGAAATTCCCGGTAATGTAAGTTCGCAGTTCATTACGGGACTTCTGCTTGCTCTTCCGCTTGTTGAGGGTGACAGCGACATTGTGCTGACATCTCCGATTGAGAGCGTTGGCTACATAAATATGACAATTCACACTATGGCACAATTTGGTGTTGAAATTGAAACAACCGACAACGGCTGGCACATCAAGGGCGGTCAGTCATACACTCCGCATGATTATACAACAGACGGCGACTGGTCGCAGGCGGCTTTCTTTATGGTTGCAGGAGCACTCGGCGGAAAGGTGACTGTGAACGGCGTCAACAGAAATTCTGCACAGGGTGACAGGAAGATTGCCGAGTTGCTTGCACGGTTTGGTGCAAAGGTAACGCAGACGGATACATCCGTAACCGTTGAAAAGGGAGAGCTTAACGCAATTGATATTGATGCTTCACAGATTCCCGACCTTGTACCCGTGCTGACGGTTTGTGCCGCATTTGCAAAGGGAACAACCAGGATTTACAATGCCGAAAGACTTCGCATAAAGGAATGTGACCGTCTTACGGCAACCGCTAAGCTGATAAACGATCTCGGCGGTAAGGTGACCGAGTTGCCTGACGGACTTGTCATAGAGGGAATTGACACCCTCAAGGGCGGATTCTGTGAGGGCTTTAATGACCACAGAATTGTAATGTCGGCAGGTGTCTGCGCAGTAAGACTCAACGGTGAAATTGAGTCAAGCTATGCGCTTTCAATCAACAAAAGTTACCCTGATTTTTACATAGATTATAATAATATTGGAGGTAAGGCGAATGTCCTCGACCTACGGTGATAAGATAAAAATTTCCGTTTTCGGCGAAAGCCACGGCAACGGAATCGGAGTTGTAATTGACGGACTTCCGGCAGGATTTGAGGTTGACTTTGACAGGGTTCTCACTCAAATGGCACGCCGTGCTCCGGGCAAGGATAAAACGGCAACTCCCCGAAAAGAAAAAGACCTCCCGAAGGTTCTTTCGGGTATGCTCGGCAACAAGCTGACAGGCGCTCCGCTTTGTGCCGTAATTGAAAACACCAACACAAAAAGCGGTGACTACGGCAATCTTCTCGACTGCCCCCGTCCGGGTCACAGCGACTACACAGCCTTTGTAAAATATAATGCGTCGAACGATATTCGCGGCGGCGGTCATTTTTCGGGCAGACTTACTGCGCCGATTGTTTTTGCAGGCGCTGTCTGCCGTCAGATTCTTGAATCAAAGGGCGTTAAAATTGCCGCCCATATCAGCAGTATAGGCAATGTTTCCGACAGCTCCTTCTGTCCGACGGAAATTGATGACGCACTCATTGAAAAGCTGAACAACTCATCGTTTGCACTCATTGACGAAACTGCCGAAAAACCTATGAGGGATGCCGTTGAAGATGCCAGAATGGCACAGGACAGCATCGGCGGAACAATTGAATGTTGCGTAACAGGCATTGACGCAGGCTACGGCGAGCCGATGTTTGAAGGTGTTGAGGGCGTTATTGCCAAGGCTGTTTTCGGTGTTCCCGCAATTAAGGGCATTGAGTTCGGCAAAGGCTTTGAGCTTTCAACAATGAGAGGTTCGCAGTCGAACGATCCGTTTGAATACAAAGACGGCAAGGTTGTTACAACAACAAACAACTGCGGCGGTATTTTGGGCGGAATTACAAACGGAATGCCGATTATTTTCCGTGCCGCCGTAAAGCCTACACCATCAATTTCACAACCGCAAAGGACTGTAAATCTTCAAACAAAAGAAAATGCAGAGCTTGTTATTCACGGCAGACACGATCCGTGTATTGTGCCGAGAGCAGTCCCCGTTATTGAGGCTGTTACGGCTGTTGCAATTATTAACCTTATGTGAGGTCTTTATGAGAGATTTAAAAGAAATCAGAAAAGATATTGACAAAATAGACAATCAGCTTATTGAGCTTTTTAAGCAGAGAATGGATTGTGCAAGGGATGTAGGCATCTACAAGCAGGCAAACAACATTCCCGTTCTTAACGAGGACAGAGAGAATGAAATTCTTGATGCCGTTGAAGAAAAGGGAGGCGAATACGGCGCATCTGCAAGACTTCTCTACTCAAACATTATGGAGCTTTCAAGGGCGCTCCAGCACAACATTGTCGGCAGCGGCAAAGAGCTTAAAAGCGTTATCAACAATGCAAGCACTGATATTCCGTCAAGCGGAATCAAGGTTGCGTATCAGGGAATCAAGGGTGCTAACGGTCATGAGGCAACCTTAAGACTTTTCCCGAACGGCGAGGCTGTCAATTACAAAAGCTTTGCAGATGTATTTTCTGCCGTTGACAACGGCGAGGTTGCATTCGGTGTTCTTCCTGTTGAAAACTCAAGCGCAGGCTCTGTTTCGGCAGTTTATGACCTTATTCTCAAGCACCGTTTTTACATTGTAAAGGCACTCGATTTGCCGATTGACTACTGCCTTGCAGGTCTTAAACAATCTGCTTTTGAGGATATTGAAATCGTGTGGTCGCATCCGCAGTCACTTTCACAATGTGCGCAGTATATTGCCGACCACGGCTTTGATTCTGTTCCATTCTCCAACACGGCAATTGCCGCCCGTGATGTTGCAAAGGAAAAGCGCCTCAATGTTGCGGCAATCTGTTCATACAAAGCGTGTGAGGAATACGGCTTGAAGGTTCTTGACAATCATCTTCAGGACAATGACGAGAACACAACAAGGTTTATTGTCATCTCCAAAAAGCTGTACATTCCGAAAGATGCAAACAGAATCAGCCTTTGTTTCTCACTCCCCCATGTTACGGGATCGCTGTACAGTCTTTTGTGCAGATTCAATTCGCTTGGTCTTAACCTCACAAAAATCGAATCCCGTCCCCGTCAGGGCAGACAGTTTGAATATCTGTTCTACCTCGACTTTTCGGGAAATGTACGCAGTGAAAATGTTATTGAGCTTGTAAGCCAGCTTAGCGAAGAAATGCCCGAATTTAGTTTTTTAGGCAACTACGCAGAACCGGAGTTTCCTATAAAATAAACGGCGAGGCTTTGTGCAAATGAATACACAACATTATACAACAAAAGCGTCCGAATTAACGGACGCTTTTTACTTTGGCTTTAATTCTGTTTTTCAAGGTCTAATTTTTCAACAATTGCATCTACCGTGGTTTCGATACTGCTCAGTTCAAGTGACACCGTGATATCGGCATACTTTTTATAGAGCGGATAACGCACTCTGTACACATCGTCAAGGGTTTCGCCCTTACCGAATGCAATACCTCTTGTTTTGATGTTGGTAACTCTGCGTTTGATTTCGTCGAGGTCAACATCAATGAAAACAACCTTTCCGTTCTTTTTGAGGTTTTCCATAGCGTTTTGGCTCAGAACCATTGAACCGCCTGTTGCAATAACGGTTTTATCATATTCAAGCTCCGCGCCGATTTTTCCCTCAAGATGGAGAAAATAGTCAAGGCCTTCATTATCGAGAATTTTTTGCAGAGGCTTCCCTGCCTCTTTGCAGATTATCAAATCTACATCAACAAAGGAATAACCCAGAGCCTTGGCAAGCAACACACCGACCGTGCTTTTGCCCGAACCCGGCATTCCGATTAAAACTATATTTTCCATATTAAAGAATCCTTACATTAAGTGAGTCTGTGCTTGAAGTCGGGCAGGTTTTGTTTGATGAAAGCACAACAACCGTGTCACCCTTTTTAACAACACCTGTGCTGAGTGCCTTTTCCATAGCCTGTTTTGTGATAGAGTCCGATGTGCGTTTTTCTTCGCCCATAACAGCCATAACACCCCAGTTAAGGCAGAGCTTTCTGCACACAAGCTGTGATGTTGCAACTGCGATAACAGGACAGTCAGGTCTGTAATGAACCATCGCTCTTGCAACTCGACCTGTTGCACTTTCAACAATAATAGCCTTTGCGCCTACTGCCTGCGCAATATTCTTTGCAGCCTTGCAGATACTTGACCTGATTGGGTTGGTGTCCTTCATTCCGTGTTCTTCCACATACTCATGAAGTGCGGTAAATTCGCCGTTTTCCTCCGCCTCAGAACAAATTGCGTCAAGCGCCTTTACGCTTTCAATCGGATACTTGCCTGCGGCGGATTCTGCCGAAAGCATTACTGCGCTTGTACCGTCATAAACTGCGTTGGCAACATCGCTGATTTCGGCTCTTGTAGGACGGGGAGCTGTTGTCATACTCTCGAGCATCTGGGTTGCAGTGATTACATACTTACCTCTTGAAACAACCTTTCTGATGATTGTTTTCTGGATTTCGGGCAGCTTGATAAACGGAATTTCAACACCCATATCTCCTCGGGCAACCATTATACCATCTGCGTAATCAATAATTGCGTCCATATCGTCAACACCGCTCTGATTTTCAATCTTTGCGATAATTTCAACATATTCATAACCGAGGCTGTCAATAAAGTCACGGAGAGTTCTCACATCATCATGGTTGCGAACAAATGATGCGGCAACAACTGTTGCACCGTGGTTAAGACCGAACTCGATGTCCTTTCTGTCCTGAGCGCTTACATACGGCATATTGATGAAGTAGCCCGGAATGTTGATACTTTTGCGGTTTTTAAGCACACCGCCCTTGTTTACGGTACAAACGATTGACTCGGGATTTACCGACTTAACGACAAGCGAGATAATACCGTCATCAAGCAAAAGCTCTCTGCCGATTGCCTTCTGACCTTCGGATTCAAAAATATCAACAAGTTTAGGAAACGAAAGGCTTACGCCTGTTTCGTCGCCCTCCTCTTTATTTTTAAAAAGACTGAACTCTGCACCCTCCGAAAGCTCAACAGAACCGTCCTTGAATGTGCCGACTCTGACCTCAGGACCCTTTGTATCAAGCAGAATTGCAACATTTTGACCGCTTTCTGCAATTGCCTCTTTCAAGTTCTTGATTGTAACCTCAAGTTGGTCATAAACGCCGTGTGACATATTGATTCTGGCAACATTCATACCTGCGTCAATCATCTTGCGCATCATTTCTTTTGAATCACAGGCAGGTCCAATGGTACAAACTATCTTAGTCTTTCTCATAATTCCTCCGTCCTTTTTGAAATGTTTATATTTCATTATTGTGCATATGAATAAATCTGTGTGAATTTTCCAATCAAACACATTATAGCGTATCTACCTCACAATTTCAATCATTGATTTGTAAAATTTCACATTCTGTGCCTTGTACAAAAAATATTAAAACAAAAACAAAAAATCGGGCAGTTTCCTGTCCGATTTTTGTGTGAATTTGTAATTATAAAGTGCCTATAGCCAACTTCTGAATACATGTTGCATCAAGCACCGTAACCGTTCCGTCGCCATTGATATCGGCAAGCACAATTTGATCTGCCGTAAGTGTTGCCGCATTAACAACACACTTCTGAACGAGTGTTGCATCCATTACCGTTACAGTGCCGTCACCGTCAACATCGCCCTTTATCTCAGACGGAGTGTATTCGCTGAACCATTCGTTGCTGATCCAAGCCGCACGGCTTGTCATCCAATCAGCCGCATAGTTGTACATATCCGTAAAGCTGTTCTGATTGTAGCTTGTCTTTGTATTGCTTACCGTATATGTGCCTGTTTTTATATCAAAATCAGCTTTGTTCATTGAAGTGTGGTCACTAATCCAGCTGCTCGTTTTGATATACCAGCCACTCTTGTAGTTCATCTCTGCACTGTCCTTGAGAAGGTCGCAGTACTGTGCTTTTGAATAAAACTCATTTGAACCCGAATAGTTCTGAGTTTTGCCTGCAAAGTAGTTGATTGCCGGAACAAACTTCTCAAACCAGATATTAACTGCCGCCTTATTAACCTGAGTGTTTCTTGAAAAGTTGTTAATAATGTTGGTGCTGCTCTGAGTGCGTTTTTGTCTGTCCTTGAATCTGCACCACCAGCCTGAATACTGTGTGTAATCCTTAACACCGAAGTTCTTAAGATCCCAAGCACTGCCTGTAGCATTACCGAGCGAATTATCGTAGTCCCATACAGGTGAGCCGAAGAACTTATAGTTACCGTCAGAATCCTGCTTATAAACAAAGTAAACGCTTGAAACACCTGAATCCCAGTTCTTGCCAAGCTCATTTATGAGCCACAGCTTTGCGCAGGAATCGACATCTGCATACCGTGAAAGGTCGGAAGCGGTGTTTTTTGCGGCATTGTGGAAAGCGTTATACTTTTCACGGACATAGTTCTTAACCTCATCATAGCCCTTGTCACCCTCTGAAAGCTCCGGAGCCTTGATTGTAACCTTGATTCCATCGTTACATTTTACATAGTAATCTTCACCGTCCACCGCGTTTGAATCAACTTCACAAAGGAACGGAAAATCCTTGTTTACATTTCCGTCAGCGTCAAGGTATGCAGTATCGTCAATATCGTTGATAAGGGCATTTTTGCCGACCTCAATCTTTTCGGTCATCTGATATGAACCCCAGTAATAACCGTCTGAGTAGAAATCAACATATCTTGAATCCGAAGCATATGGAGTTCCTACTGCATCTGCAAGGTCATAGAGGAAACGGTTTCTTGTAAGTGAATCGTCCTGATAATTTGCAAGGAGAGAGAACTTCTTGCTCTTTGCCATACCGCCGATTGAAACCTTATCGGAATATGTAATGTTAAAGGGCTTTTTAGCCTTGACCCATGTTGAATTGCCCCTGCCCTTAATTTTTTTGATTGAGGTATTATCAATCTTGCCGTTCCTGTCAACAATAGCGCCTGTTGCAGAAGCAGAGTTGCTCTTGTCCTCACTGAGATAAGAGATAAGCTCAGAACCGTTGCCGTCGGCATTGCTGTTATTTACATAAATTGCAGACTCGGCAGATGACTTTAAGAATGTAAGAGAATAGGTCTTGCCGCCTGCACTTACACTGGTTGATTTGTCAATTGTGTAGGAAACCTCCCTTGACTCGCCTGAGGGAATAGTAACATTATTGACTGTAACATTGTTTGAATAAGCATTATAAAGCTCGACGCTTGTTGATGAAACACTGCTCGGAAGAAAAAAATACTTTTGATTTGCGTTAATTTCGTTCATATACTCGTTATGCTTACACTGCCAGGCAACCCACGCATCAGAGTCGGCAGAGCCGCTTACAGCATGGGCGTAAAGTGCATTCTGAGTTTTGAACGACAGCGTAGGCGAAGTTTCTTCAACAGCAGAAACAGATAACGCAGACATACTGCCGGCTGTCATCAAGCCTGCAAGCACAATTGAAATCGCTTTCTTTGTTGTTTTCACTTTAATCACTCCTAAAAAATAATATTGACAACGAACTTCTCAATGTATTCACAAAAAGTTCACTTATTAATCACATCTGTCAAAATTATTGTAGCATTTGCATAAAATTAAAGCAAGTTATTTTTCAATATGTAAAAGCATTATTTTGCGAATTTTCTTTATTTTCAGTATTTTTTTTGATATAATATTATGGTAACGATAGGGTTACAAACCGAATTTTTATAACATAAGGAAGTGGCACAATGCGTAACAGCAAAAAGAAAAACTATTGTCTTATTGCAGCACTCGCATCACTCGTAGCTTTTTCAACAATGGCGGCAAGTGTTATGAGCGGCTGCGGTGAAAATTCCGATGAACAGAAAACGACCAAAATTGTTCACGAAACAAAAATAGACACTCAGATTGAAACCAAAATTGAAACATATACAGAAGTTGTAACCGACGCGCAGGGACACACAGAATATGTTGAAGAAACGAAGAATGTCCCTGTCAACAATGATAAAGCTGTCAGCAACGGCAATTCTTCCGAAAAATCAGAGTCCTCTGTAAATAATAATAATGGAAACAGCAACGAAAAAAATAACAACGGAAATAACGGCGGCAACAATAATAACAACAGTGTAAACAATTCTCATAATAAGGGTTCAAATAATCAAGCCGCATCAAAAACAGAAAAGTCCGAAGGCAGTAAGACAAACAACAGTTCATCAAAAACGGATTACGGCAAAACAAATAACAGCAATTCATCAAAAACAGATGGAAACAAAACAAACAACAATGGCGGTTCATCGTCAAAATCAGATTCGTCCAAGTCGGATTCATCAAAACCCGAGAGCAAAACACTTACTGTACACGGCAAAAAATATAATATAGGCGATACAGTTGTATGCACCTATAAGCTGACAACACCGGCTGTTCTTGAAAACTATCAGGCTACAATCAGCTATGATTCATCAAAGCTCAGCTGTTTGTCTGCAAAAATGTCAGAGCCGGCAAAGAACGGCGCTATGCTCAACAAAAACCTTAACGGTGAAATCAAAATCTGCGGTTCAAACATCAGCGATGGATACGACTACACAAAGGGCGGAAAATTTATGACCGTAACCTATGTTGTAAAGGCAGGCGGCTCATCTACACCTAAATTCAAATGGGAAATTGCGTCCAGAGCAAGCGACAGCAAGAATCTTATCAGCTCCGGTGGAAAGCCTGCAAGCGGATTTAAGCTGGTCGGATCATACACAAAGGGATAAGTTTATCTGAACTAAACAAAATATTTTAGCAAAAAGGGCTGTGAAGAAATGAAGTTTAAAGCTTCGTTCTTCGCAGCCTGACTTGTTTTGTAGGAGCGAACCGTGTTCGCCCGCCGTGTGCGCCCGCCACACGATTGGACGCTATGCGTTCAAAATAAACACATAGCTTTCATCGAATCAAAAAATTTAATTGTTCCCGACCGTAACACGGCATTTGTCTGTACAATATAACAGCAACTTTGCGATATTTATATAATTTCAAATTAAAAATATTCTCTTATATTATCTGTGGGTATCTGATGAATGCCCATACAGATTATACATAACCTTAAATAAGCAGAAAAACAATTTTCCGTTTTCAGTTTTGAACTTTCAATTTAAATCAGCGTCCGTTATCCGTAATTCTGATTGCTACGGCGGTGACATCGTCCTCACGCTCGGCTTTACGGCGTTTTACCGCCTCGTCAACAACGGCCTTTGCAAGGTCCTGCGTACTGCCCTCATTCCATGTGCGAATAAGCTTTTCGAGCCATTTGTCATCGCCCGTAATTACACCGTCTGATACCATAACAATCATATCCCCCGTTGTCAGATTTACCGTGTCGGTTGAAAATTTTATACCGTTTAGAATTCCTGCAGGGAGCGACGGCATTTCACGAACCGTTACCCTGCCGTTTTTCTTTACAAATGTTACGGGTGCGCCTGCTTTTTTAAAAGTGGTTTTGCCGGTGTAGAGGTCAACACTTGTGACATCAACAGTTGAAAGCGATTCGTCCTCACTTTTCACCATGAGGGCGGAGTTCACAATCTGCAAACAGCTGTCGGCTGAAAGTCCCGCCCTTAGCAGTCTTGTCATAATATTGCCGTCAACGGCGGCTCTGCCGCCCGTACCCATACCGTCACACACGAGCGCATAAGTTTTGCCGAAACCGTCATTGAAATAATTTATGCAGTCGCCGCAGAGCTTACCGTTGCCGGCGATGTGCTGGTCGCTTCCGATTTCAACATCAAACACGGGCATTTCGCACATTGCAATACGGATTCTGTTGCCCTCACGGCTGATTGTCGGAAGGTCAAATCTTCTTCCGCAACAGCGTGAAATCTCACGCATAACCTCGCCCTTAGAAAGCTTTTCGGACTTATTCGAGAGCGTAAGTTCCACGCTCATTCTTCCGCCGTTTGACACAAGGCAGATGCACTCCTCAACAATTGCGCCGAGGCTTGTGAGGGCGCTGATTATCCGTTGTGCAGATTCGTTATCGCACCGCATTGTGTTGCGAAATTCATCAGCCAAATCGTGGAGAATATCGCCGATTCCGGAAAACTGCCCTGCAACAACGCTCCGCACATCGGTAATCCTTTGTTGTGCCTCAAGCGCCGACTGATATTCACGGTAGTTTGCGTTCATTGAACGGGCAATTTCGCCTTTTTTACAGCAATTTTTTACGAAAGATTTTTCAACATCTCTTTCGCCTATTGTGCCGTTCGATTCAAGATACTCTTCAAGCCTTGCAAAATCGTCACGGGTGACACCGCCCTTGTGTTCATAGCAGTACATTTTCAGTCCGCAGGCTTCGCACACCTCCCTTCTCGTACCCTCACAAACAGCGTCAAATGTGGGCGAATAGAGCTTTTTCATCTTTTCAGAAACTTTTGAGACATCGTTTTTCACATTGCCGACTGCCTTTGAGGCAAAGTCGAGTCGCATAACAATATTTTTTCGCAGAGCCTCTCCGAGCGATGTATTTTTGTCGCTTGAAAACACGGGCGAAATCACATTGCCGACCTCTTTCGGAAGAACCATAAACACCGCACTTGCGGCAAGGCTTTCAACAAGCACACCAGACGGTGTTCCGAACTGCGAACCGAACGCAAGGCACATCACACCGTTTGAGATTACAAAGGCAATCGCACAACCCAATTTTCCGAGCTGTGAAAAAAGCCCCGCCATAAGTCCTCCGAATGCAAAACCTCCGCAGATGTAGCCGTTCTCTCTTGACGCAATGCTGAAAATCGCCCCTGTTGAAATTCCGCTGATTGCACCGCCCGTAACCGAGCCGTAGCGTGAACAGAGCAAAATGACGAGCATTGCAATAATTCTGCCGAGCGAGATATTCTGCCACGCAATACTGCCGAAAGCCAGAATCAGGATACACCCCGACATAACCACGCTTGCGGTTTCCTGTTGCGAAAAAACTTCAAAGCTTCTGTTGTCGCCTGCAAGGTGCAATGCCGTGCTGATAAAATATGCCGCCGCACCTGCAATTACCGCCTCGGTTACGCAATCGGCAAAGGTTGTCAGCGTGCTTGTGCTTACGAAAAGCAACGAAACACCCGTTGCAAAAATCGGAACAAATGCCACAAGCGGAGCAAAAACCTTGCTTTTTGTAACCCTGTCAAGATCACCGAGCAGCCACCGCAGACCTCCTATTGCCGCCACAACGGCAAGGTAACGAAAGCTGTCCGAGGGTTTTAGCAGGACATAGCCGAATGCCGTGCCTAAGAGTGATGACAAAAGATACTTTCTCGGAACTGCCGCCGCAAATGATGCCCCGAACGGTGCAAGGCTTCCGAGAACCGCTCCCCGTGACACCAAAATTCCGCAGAGCAGACAACCTGCGTTTGTGAGCATTTTTCGCATAAAATCGCCCTGAACAGCGGGCTGTCTGCGAGCTAAAGTCGTTTTTGCTTCCATAAAAATCAACATCCTTTAATGATTTACTTCTTTTTGTATTTTCATTATAGAATATTACGGATGACAGTTTTGTCTTTTTGTGAATGAGAATTTTTATATTCTTTTGTAGAAACAAAGTTGTGCAAAAGCTTAATAAAGTAATTACGCAAAAGATTGTTCAACATTAAAAAATGCCGTTGTTAAAATTACGATTTTGCATTATAATGGAACAAACAAAAGTGAAAGGACAAACAAAATGATTATAATGTCAGTTGACCTCGGAAAAGCACGCACAGGCATTGCCGTATGCGACAAAACCGAGTTTTTAGCGTCACCGTATACGGTTATCTTTGAAAAGTCACCGAAACAGCTGCTTGAAAAGGTGGCAAACACAGCCAAAGAAACAAAAGCCGAGCTTATTGTTGTGGGACTTCCGAAAAATATGGACGGCAGTGAGGGCGAAAGCGCACAAAATGCCAGAGCGTTTGCCGAAAATCTGAGCAATGAAACAGGCATTGAGTGCGTTATGCAGGATGAGCGTGGAACAACAATTACGGCTCACAATTTTCTCAACACCACAAATACAAGAGGGAAAAAGCGTAAAAATGTCGTTGACGAGGTTGCCGCCACAATAATTCTTCAGGATTATCTTGACAAAAGAAAATCGGGCTTAAACAGATAAAATCATAAAAAATTAACCCTTCCGATGATTTTGGAGAGTTATCTAATGTACATTTTGAGAATTTTGTTGATTATTGTAATTATTTATGGTAAAATTTTTTCGGAGATTTAATCTCTGATTTTACTTGAGAGAGGGATTCTATGTTTTGTCCGAATTGCGGAAATCAATGTCCTGACGGCACAAAATTCTGTCAGTCATGCGGTACACCGCTTACAAACAATCAACAGCAAAACACTCAGCCTGATTTTAACAATCAGCAGGCTAATTATCAGCAACCTAATCAGCAATATCAGCAACCAAATTACAATCAATATCAGCAACCGAATCAGTATCGTCAACCGATGTACAATCAACCGTATCAGCAGTACCCACAGTATCCCGATAAATTCAACGGGCATCAGATGGGTTGGTACAAATTTCTGATTTACTTTGCACTTTTTGCAGGTGCGTTCTTTAATGTATGCTATGCTGTTTTGTACATGACAGGCAGTATTTACGAAACCGAGCAAATTGATCCGCTTACCGTATATTCACTTTATCCGGGTGTAAAAGCGGTTGACATCGTGTATGGCATATTGCTTCTTGTACTTGCCGTTTTTATGATCGTAACCCGTTTTCAGCTTTCAGGATTGAAAAAGAACGGTCCGAAAATGATTGTTGCACTTTACGGTCTTAATATTGCCATTGCGATTATTTATGCCATTTTAATTTCATGCACAACAGATTACATGGCATTCGATGCGTCAACAGTCGGTCAGTGCGTTATACCGATTGTTATGGCAATTGTCAACAAGGTTTATTTTGACAGAAGAAAAGATATTTTCGTGAATTAAATTATGTTGAGAATTTTATAACCTAAAATTCAAGCACGCCGCAGTTTTTCTCACTTGAAACTGCGGCGTGCTTTTAAGTTAAATGCTTTAGTACTTTTAAGTACTATAAAATCATTATATCACCCATTTATGATAAAGTCAATAGTACCGATAGATACTATGCAGGGTGATAATATGTATTTTAAAAGACTGCGTGATTTGCGAGAAGATCATGATATGAAACAAAGTGAAGTTGCCGAATATTTAGGAATTCAGCAGACGGTCTATTCACGCTACGAAAGAGGATTTCAGTCAATTCCTGTTGAGCATTTAATTAAACTGGCTGATTTGTACAAAGTTTCCACAGATTACATTCTCGGCAGAAAATAGTTACAAATTAAAAATTAAAGTCGGGTAGCAGATTTTCAATGCAAAATTTCTGTTCCCGACTTTTTTATTTGTGATACGGCGTGCCGCCGTATAAAACTGAACCGCCCTCGGCAGTATATATACTGTCTGAGGGCGGTTCGGTTTTACAAGGGGTTTCCTGAAATTATCTTACTGAAATCAGTTGTTTTTAGGTTTTTTTTGAAAATTCAACTCAGATTTAACGATACCATCCAATGATAATAAAAATATTTTCGATGCGTTCTCAAAACTGTTAAATCTGCTAAAGCTTTGACAGCACAAAAGTTCCTGCTGTTTTTGATTAAAAAGAACAGGAGCTTTAATGGGTAAAATTATAAAAAGCACTGGCTCAAACTATGTACCGGACAAGGTAAATCAGTACATAAGTTTTATTTTCATCTGCTCACAAAACTCAAGCCATTCATGTGACGGCTTTTCGTCTGTAATCAGATAATCAATCCTATCCCAATCCAAAAAATTAACGAATGCAGTATGGTTGAATTTTGAATGGTCTGCAAGTAATACCACACACTCGGCACGGCTTGCCATCTCAGACTTCAAATCAGCCTCACCTTCGGAAGAATCAGTTATGCCTCTTTCCATATCAAGCCCTTTGCATCCGAGGAGAACAAGGTCAACATTGTACTTTTTCATAGCCTCTTTTGCAGGTTTTCCGTAGAAAGAACGGGTTTTTTCATCATAAAGTCCGCCGGTTGAAACCAGCTTCATTTTACAAGTGTCGAGTTCCTGAAAAATCTGTGCAGAAAAGGTAATTGCGGTAAGATTTTCATTGTCCTTAAAAAGCTTAACAGCCTCAAGAACAGTTGTGCTGTTATCAATCATCATCGTATTCACACCGATAAATTTATCAACAAGCAGCTTAGCAATTTTCTTTTTGCTCTCAAGGTTGATTGCCTTGCGTTTAAAGAAATGCACTCTGTCATTCTGAGAAGTTGTGTTAAGAACAGCTCCGCCGAAAGTTCTGGTAATGATACCGTCATTCTTCAGCTTTTCAAGATCACGCCTGATAGTTTCTTCGGTTACATTATATATTCTGCTTAAATCCGAGACGAAAACCTCGCCTTCGGTTTCAACCTTTTGTCTGATTTCGTCAATTCTCTTTGCCATAAACATTTCCCTCAACTTTTATTACATACTAACATAATTATCAACAAAAGTAAAGGGAATTCGACTGTTTTTACAATAATTTTAACAATCGGGAGCGGATTTCTCCACCCTATACACAAAGGTGTATTAAGCAACCCTTAATTATTATTATTGAAAAAACATATTATGCCCGAGCGTAACATTGCAACCGTTCGCACAATCCCGTAGGGTATTTACAAAATCTGTTTTTCCATACAAATAAACAACAACTTCCATATACAAAAAACAGTCGGGAAACAATGCGTTGCATTTTGCAAACTGTCTTCCCGACTATAATTTTCCATTTTTAATTTTCAACTTTCAATTTAAAAAGCTCACTCTCTCCCTAATAAGACTATCTGCACAAACATAAAAAGGCTGAAAGAACAACTACGCTCTTTCAGCCTTTGATTATAATTTTATTCTGTTTTATCGGATTGCCGAATTATTTGAGTGCGGCGATTGCGGCCTCGATAAGAGCAATCTGCTCTCTTTCCTTTGCGGCCTGTCCCTTAACCTTTTCAATTACAGCCTCGGGAGCTTTTGCAACAAAGCCCTGATTGTTAAGCTTGCCCTCGCTCTGTGCAAGACGCTTTTTAACCTGTTCAAGCTCTTTGTTGAGTCTTGCAAGCTCCTTTTCCCTGTCAACAAGTTCGTCCATAGGAATGTAAATCTTTGCGTCTGCCGTTACAATGTTTACAGCACCCTCAATTTCAAAGCTTTCTGCAACTTCAACCTCGCTTGCAGATGCAAGCTTCTGAATGAACTGTGTACCGTCCCTGAATGTGTCGGCAAACTTTGTTGCAATATAAACCTTTGCTTTTCTTGACGGCGGAACATTCATCTCTGCACGGCGGTTACGGATTGCACGGATTGCAGACATAATTTTTTCCATTTCATCCGCTGCCTCGGGATAATCAAGCTCTGCGTTGTATTCGGGATACTTTGCGAGCATTACCGTTTCGCCCTCGTGAGGAATTGTCTGCCAGATTTCTTCTGTGATGTACGGCATAAACGGATGGAGAAGTCTGAGAATTTGATCAAGCACATAGAGGAGTACCTGTCTTGCATTCTGAGCGTCCTCACCGTCACTTGAAAGTCTTGTTTTAACAAGCTCAATGTACCAGTCGCAGTAGCAGTCCCAGATAAATTCATAAATCTTCTGAACTGCAATGCCGAGTTCAAACTTCTCAAGATTTTCGTTTACTTCTTTTGCAACTGTGTTGAGAGTTGAAACAATCCACTTGTCCTCTGTTGTGAGAGTTTTCGGAAGCTCATTCTTAACATCATGGTCGTCAATGTTCATGTGAACATAACGGGATGCGTTCCAGAGCTTGTTTGCAAAGTTAGCGCAAGCCTCAACACGCTTGTCGGAATAACGCATATCGTTACCGGGTGTGTTGCCTGTTGCAAGGAAGAAACGGAGTGCGTCTGCACCGTATTTGTCAATAACTTCAAGTGGGTCGATACCGTTGCCGAGAGATTTTGACATCTTTATGCCGTTTTCATCTCTTACAATACCGTGCATAAATACGGTCTTGAACGGAGCAGAACCCATATTTTCACAAGCCGAGAAAATCATTCTTGCAACCCAGAAGAAGATGATATCATAACCTGTTACAAGAGTGCTTGTGGGATAGAAATACTCAAGTTCGGGAGTTTTGTCGGGCCAGCCGAGTGTTGAGAACGGCCAAAGTGCCGAACTGAACCATGTGTCGAGAGTGTCCTCGTCCTGATGAATGTGTGTACTGCCGCACTTACAGCACTTTTCGGGTGCGTCTTTTGCAACCATAACTTCGCCGCAGTCATCGCAGTACCACGCCGGGATTCTGTGTCCCCACCAAAGCTGACGGGAAATACACCAATCCTTGATATTCTCCATCCAATGGAAGTAAACCTTTTCAAATCTTTCGGGGATGAATTTTGTGTCGCCCTTGCGGACAACATCAATTGCAGGCTTTGCAAGTGGAGCCATTTTTACAAACCACTGCTTTGAAACCATAGGCTCAATTGTTGTGTGACAACGGTAGCAAGTGCCGACATCGTGAGTAAGCTCTTCAACCTCTTTAAGAGCGCCGATTTCTTTAAGGTCGGCAACAATAGCATCTCTTGCCTCCATTGTTGTCATACCTGCGTATTTTCCGCAGTCGAGAACCTCGGGTTCGTTTTCAGCAAGCTGTCCCTTTGCCTTTAATTCGTTGTATTCTTCAACATCCTTTGCACCTGTAAGGTGACCGTCATATGTAAAGCAACGGACAATCGGAAGATTGCAGCGCTGACCGACTTCAAAGTCGTTAGGGTCGTGTGCAGGAGTAATTTTAACAACACCCGTTCCCTTTTCCATATCTGCGTGTTCATCACAGACAATTGGGATTTCCTTGTTAAGGAGCGGAAGGATTACATGACAGCCGTGGAGGTGCTTGTAACGCTCATCGTCCTTGTTGACGGCAACAGCAGTATCACCGAGCATTGTTTCGGGACGGGTTGTTGCGATTTCAAGGTACTCGCCTGTTTCCTTAACCTGATAGAGCAAGTGCCAGAAATGACCGTTCTGCTCCTTGTATTCAACCTCGGCATCCGAAATTGATGTACAGCAATGAGGACACCAGTTTACCATACGGTTGCCACGGTAAATTTTTCCGTCATTATAAAGGCGAACAAAAACTTCTTTAACAGCCTTTGAACAGCCCTCGTCCATTGTGAAGCGCTCACGCTCCCAGTCACAGCTTGAACCGAGCTTTTTAAGCTGACTTGTGATTCTTCCGCCGTACACCTTTTTCCATTCCCATGCACGCTTTAAGAATTCTTCTCTGCCGATATCCTCTTTAGTGATACCCTCTTTACGCATTGCCTCAACGATTTTAGCCTCTGTAGCAATTGACGCATGGTCTGTACCGGGAAGCCAAAGTGCGCTGTAGCCCTGCATTCTTCTCCAACGGATAAGAATGTCCTGAAGTGTTTCGTCAAGTGCGTGACCCATATGCAGCTGACCTGTGATATTTGGCGGAGGCATTACGATTGTATAGGGTTTTTTATCTTTGTCAACCTCTGCGTGAAAGTAGTTGCCTTTCAGCCAGAAGTCGTAAATTCTGTCCTCAAACTCTGACGGGTTGTAGGATTTAGCAAGTTCCTTTGCCATAGTCATTACTCCTCTTGATTTATTGTTCGGATAAACCGAGTTCATATACCTTTTTATTATCTCATTTATGTACTGATTTGTCAATTATTCGCAAATAAAATGTAGCATATAATTTCAAATTTATCACATTTAAAGTTTGACGAATAAAGAGTTAAATGGTAAAATATATTGCATAAAAGGGAACAGAAACAAACAATTTCAAGGGTGTGTATTATATGAAAGTTAAGGTTATGTGCCTTGTGCTGTGTGCGATGGTTTTCGCGTCAATTTTCTGCGGATGCGGAAGTAACAAAAATACCGAAATCATCGGCAAATGGGTGCCGACAACAGCAAAGACAAACGGCGAAACAATTTCATACAGCGAACTCGGAGTTGACGAGAATCAGTTCGGGCTTGAATTTAAAGACAGCAGCAACTGCACCGTCACTCTTGCAGGGATTTCATGCGATTCAACATACACCTTCAACGGAACTTCCGTTGACCTCTCGGTAAACGGCACGGCATACAAGCTGAGCTATGACAGCGGAGTACTTACAATGGTGCTTGATTATGATAACGACAGAATCGAATTTTCGTTTTCCAAGCAAAGATAGTTTTATAAATTTAAAATTAAAAATTTCGGTCGGGCAGCTGCTTTGCAAAATGCAAAGTTATGTTGCCCGACCGTTTTTTATATATGAAATTTTCGGTTCGTTTGCAACATTACTTATTTGCCAAAGCATAAACCTTAATTGGCACATTTTTTCTTTTACAATTCTCTATAACAAACCGTGTTCCGTGTGACATACCGTCCCAAAATGCAATAACTTCATCGGTATAATCAATTATTTGCAAATTTCTTTTCAAAGGTGCTGACCGCCCGTATCGTTCGTATTCGGGTAAAAATTCTTTTAGTTTAATATTATGTGTCTTAGCGTAATTTCTCGCACTTCTGTCAACACCAATAGCACCACCGCTTACTATTTCAGTTGTATTCTCAGGTAAATAATCGCCTAAATTATTCACTGTAATACTTCTTGAGCCTACTATCGCAATTTTCATTTTTTCACACTTCTAAAATTATGACACCATTATGACATCATAATAGCACCATTTTCGTTTTGACGCAATAATTACATTAAAATAGTGTCATAATAACATTTAGGAGTACCGATTATGGATGATAATATTTTACGATACACTCTGAGAGTTAACCGCACGCTTTTTCAGAAATTCAGATATGTTGCCGACTATGAAGGTCGTTCCGCAAATCGTGAAATTGAGCAGTATATAAAGCAAAGGGTTAAGTCCTTTGAAGAAGAACACGGCGAAATTGAAGTAAAAAAAGATTAAACATACGCATAGATTAACACCCTTTCGGAGTATTTCCGAAAGGGTGTTTTTTAATCAAACAAAACAATTTTCAACTTTCAATTTTCCATTTTCAATTTACACAAGAAACTTTCCTATCACCGCAACTGCGTCGGTATGGCACAACAGGTTTGCGTTTTCACGCACCCTTGCCGCTGCATTGCGGGATTTTTGCCTTTCACCGTATTCTGACAACACCCGTATCATATGCTTCGGCAACGAAAAATAATCAAACACAAGGTAATAATTTCCCGACATCTCGTATGCGGAGCTTTTTCTGCAACATATATTACTGCGGTACAAAGCCTCTACCGCATTCAGAAAATCAGACGCATTCGCCATTTTCCAGCACAGACCGCTGTCGGACTTTTTCAGCCTGTATCTTCGTTTTTTCGGATTTGCCGTAACGAGGATACAACATTCATTGCCGAACGAAAAGGCCTCTATTTTCACATTTTTACCGTTTGTGTCAAGCCCCGCCCTGCAACAGGCAAGTCGCATAAGCCCGATAATCACCTTTTGATTATCCTCGTTTTCAAAGCTCATTTTTCCGAAATCAAGCTCAAAATTCTCCATATCCGATTCATCAAGCTTAATCAGCAGTTTATTATCGCCGAGTTTGTCAACAGTCAAAATACTCCCTCCCCTAAATTCCGATACACATACATCTGTTTACATATTATGATGGGCGGAGCATTTTTGCAAGTAAATATTACTGGAATAAAATTTGGCTGTTTTTTCACACATAATTGTCGAATATAGCGTATGCAATACAAAAAGGTTGCCAACATAACAATTTAATGCTACAATGTTGCCGTAAGATACAGCCACAGAAAATAAAAAGCGAAAGGAATGATTTTTTATGCCAAACTGGCTTAATGACGCTGTTTTCTATGAAATTTATCCGCAGAGTTTTTATGACACCAACGGTGACGGAATCGGTGACATCGAGGGTATCATCAGCAAGCTTGACTATGTAAAAAGCCTCGGTTGCAACGCAATCTGGCTCAACCCGATTTACGATTCACCTTTTATGGATGCAGGCTATGATGTTCGCAACTACAAGAAGGTTGCAGAGCGTTACGGCACAAATGATGACCTTGTTCGTCTTTTTGACGAGGCTCACAAAAAGGAAATCAAGATTCTTCTTGACCTTGTTCCGGGTCACACATCAGACCAGCACGAATGGTTCTTGGAGGCTAAAAAAGCCGCAAAGAGCGAATATTCAAACCGTTACATTTTTACAAAGAGCGTATGGGACGCACCGCCGCAGTACCGTATGATGTGCGGACTTTGCGAGCGTGACGGCAACTATATGGTAAACTACTTCAGCTCACAGCCTGCTCTTAACTACGGTTTTCACGAAATCACACATCCCGAATGGCAGTTGCCGTGTGATCATCCCGACTGTCTTGCAACGGCAGAGGCTATGAAGGATGTTATGCGTTTCTGGCTTGACAAGGGTGCTGACGGTTTCAGAGTTGACATGGCTGACTCACTTGTTAAGAACGATGACGATAAAATTGCAACGGCAAAAATCTGGCGCGGTGTGCGTGATATGCTCGACACGGAATATCCGAATGCCGCAATGGTTGCGGAGTGGTGCAATCCCGAAAGAGCAATCAACAACGCAGGTTTCCACATGGACTTCTATCTTGACCACTATGGCAACGGCTACAGCAGACTTTTCCGCTACGGCGAATTTGGCGATCAGGCTGTTTTCAATCCTAACGGCAAGGGCGATATTAAGGCATTTGCAGATGAATATCTCCCTAACTATGAAAAGACAAAGGACAACGGCTACATCAGCTTTATGACAAACAACCACGATATGCCGAGAGTTACGGCATATCTTGACAAAAAGGCTATCAAGCTTGTGAATGCATTCATTTTCACAATGCCGGGTGTTCCGTTCCTCTACTACGGTGATGAAATCGGCATGAGATATCAAAAAGGCATCGTAAGTAAGGAGGGCGGTTACTCAAGAACAGGCTCCCGCACTCCTATGCAGTGGAACAGCGGCAAGAACCTCGGTTTCTCAACAAGTGACGAACCGTATCTTGCAGTTGATAAGAGTGCCGACACTCCGACTGTTGAGAATCAGAAGGACGATCCCGACAGCATCTACAAGGTTGTAACAGACATCATCGCTCTTCGTCACAAGTACGATGACCTCAAAGGCAACGGTGAGCTTGAATTCATGTATGAAGAAGGCAAAATTCCGTTTGCATACAAGAGAGGCAACCTCGTTATGTACTTCAACCCCCTCGGTGAAAGTGCAGTAATGAACGCAAAATATACAGGCAAAACAGTATATGCCCTCGGCAACGCTGAATTTGCAAACGGCAAGGTAACAATGTCACCGCAAAGCTTCGCCCTCGTAGAAATTGACGGCTGATTAAATATAATTTTATAGTTTAAGCATAAAAACACCCTTTCGATAAACTCCGAAAGGGTGTTTTTTTACAAATCAGTAGGGGCGCTCATTGGGCGCCCGCAAGTAACGGTAGAATTTATATTTTTAGATAAATTATTTGAATGTCACAATGAAACCGCCATAATGTAGGGGCGAACCGTGTTCACCCGTTCGTGTGCGTTGCACACGATTGCACGCATTGCGTTCAAAACAGGATACATATTTTTGAAAAAACAATACAAATTACATTAAAACGAAAGTTTCATCAAGGCGGGCGCCCAATGAGCGCCCCTACAGGATTGTATGAACAATTACAATGTTACGCTCGACCATAATTTTCCATTTTCAATTTTCAATTTTACATTTAATTAAAACTATCTACACGAATTGCGAACGGTAGCTCGCCGTGCGGACGGATAATATCCGTTCCTACAGATTGTGCAAACCATTACATTAACAAAATGAAAGACCTTTCGGCTGTTAATTGTCGAAAGGTCTTTTGCTTTTTCTGAGGAGATGGTAATATCAATCTGTCAAATATTTATTTTACTCTTTTACGAACAAAATAAATAACAGCTAATGATGAAATCATAATCACAAGCACAATCATACTCATAGAAGGAACGCCTGTTTTAACAACACCGTTGTCATTTTGATTACCGTTCTGTGAATTGTTTGTATTGGAATTCACTTCGTCATTGGTCGAATCAGATTTGCCGTTTGCCGATGGATTGGCTGAGATTGTTGTTTCTATGTTTGTGACATCAGAAGTTACAGAAGCCACCGTACTCGAATCTGTTGCCGTTGTACTGTCAGCTGATGTTGAGGGCTGTGAAACAGTCGGAACTGTTGCAGGGTTTGTTGCAATAGGTTCTTCTGTCGGCTCGGTTGTTGTAGGTTCTTCTGTTGGCTCAGCTGTTGTTGGAGCAACCGTTGTAGGCACTTCTGTCGGCTCGGCTGTTGTTGGTGCTACAGTTGTCGGCACTTCTGTCGGCTCGGCTGTTGTTGGTGCAACTGTTGTAGGTTCTTCTGTCGGCTCAGCTGTTGTTGGTGCAACTGTTGTGGGTTCTTCTGTCGGCTCAGCTGTTGTTGGTACAACTGTTGTGGGTTCTTCTGTTGGCTCAACTGTTGTTGGTTCTTCTGTTGGCTCGGCTGTTGTAGATTCCGGAATATCATTTATTACATTTACATATCCATTAACAATATTAAATTTGACAGGATTAGAATCCACATCATAAATATCATAATTATCATAGTCATAACTTGCTTTTATTTCGTAGCTATTACCTTTTTGAGCTGTTTCTTTAATTAAAAAAGATAGCGTCACGATTGTGCCATTATCGGTAATATTTGTCCTCATAGTATCATTTGACCATGAAAGTGTGTAAGGGTTTTCTAACTCCGGCTTATGTGCATTTGCACCTAATATGCCACCGTCATTTACTGTAATTAACTGTAAAACAGAATCATCAAAAGTAACATTAAGAGCCATTCCAACTAAACCAGGATTATTATTTATTGCAAATGTAACATCAACAGTTTCTCCAACTTTGCCTGTAGGTTTTGAGATTTCAATAGTTCCTTCCTCTAATGCATTAACAATTGATACTGCAAATGTTGATACAATTACAACTACAGCAATGACAATTGAAATAAGTTTAAAAAAATATTTTTTTGTTTTCATATGTTTGTTCTCTCCCTAATTAAAATTATGACTTATATGGCAAGGAAGGGTACTCTCCCCATTTTGCCAAATATCTCGTAAGAATAACTTTGTCAAGATTATTTACTCTTCCGTCAAGATTCACATCAGCTGCACTTAGATTGATATTTTGATAATCGTTCCATTTTGCTAAATATCTTGTTAAATACACTCTATCAAGATTATTTACTTTTCCATCATCATTTACATCTCCACATAAGTAATCCGATATGGAAATCTTTCCATTAACCGTTGTAAAGTTAATTTTGTTTAAATTTTTATCATAGATATCCATATTAGAATAATCATAGTATGCACTAATAGAATAATCTCCCTCTTTGGTGCCATTCTTAACTTCAAAAGTAAGGGTTGCAATAACTCCATTTGAGCTAAAATTAGTCGTAGATGTATCATTAGACCACGAAAGTGTATATGGAGAAACAAGTTCTGGTTTATGTGCATTAGTTCCAAGTATTCCACCGTCTTTAACACTGACAAGTTTTAAAACTGATGTATCATATTTTATATCCAAATTCATACCGACAATACCTGGATTATTTTTTAATGAAATATTAACATCAATTTTTGAGCCAGGTCTTGCTGACTTACTATCTATTACTATCTGTGGTATATTTGAAGTATCAGGCTTCAATTTATCGGTATAGTTATCCTTGTAACTATTACCACACACAGAACATTTATGCAAAGTATAACCCTCTGAATTTATTGTAGGAGCTATTACTGTCGTGGTATATTTATGAGCAATTTTCTGAACCAATCTTGATTCTCGATAATTACATTTTGTGCAATATCTTTCTTCTCGACCGGTTGAAACACAAGTTGCATTTTCAACAGTTTTCCAAGAACCAAAGGTATGACCAGCTATAGCAATTTCTGCTGTTTCTGTATATCCACAATACTTACAAACTCTTTCTTTGGTACCAGGAGAAGTACAGGCAGCTGACTTAGTAATTTTCCAATTTCCATATGAATGTTCCTTTTCCTTTATCGAATAACTATATTCAATAGATCCTGTCAAATTACCGGATACTTTCACAACCATTTTATAGTTTCCTACTGATATCGGTTTTATATCTATCCATGAACAATCGTTATTATTGAATGATCTTGTTTTCAACAGAACACCCTTTGGATCATAAATTTCAACTGTCACTTTATAGCCGTCACCTTGATTCCAATAGGTTGTAACATCCCCAATTTTTTTCTGAGTATTTTTATCTCTTACCATATAGCTAAAATGGGCTGTCTTTGAAATGTCTAATGTTTTAGTTTCTTCACTTTCATTATCTTCCCATGCCCAAACTTTAATTTGTGGTGCTGTATTAACCCATGCCTCAAATGAAACACCTGATGACACCCCAACATCTCCAGAAACAGTTACCGTACCAACATATGTATCCTCTGCATTACAAACAAATGAAATCCAGTTTCTATTACTTCTGTCATATGTGTACTCAAAAATACTACCAGATGAACTTCTTATTGTTTCTGTCGCCTTATAATTTATATTACTAGTTTCATTTACCGGTTTACCAGTAGTTAAATCTATCAGTTCATAACATAAGTAATACCTGTTACCAGTATAAAAGCTTGAGGGTACATCACCCATAGCTGTATCCGATACCCATGTGTGCAAACCATAACTTTTATTTTCTATTTTTTTCAGATACTGCATACTACAGTATCCGCTATGTCCGTTCCATTCAACATGAGCCCATGTACCGTCTGATTTACTAACATAAACCTGAGTTCCCTTCGGAATTTGTGTTATTATAGAACCACCGCCATGTGCACTACGCATATTAAGAGGCTGGCTATTAGTATTAACTATATAATCGCCGGCATAATCTGTAGAACATGTACATACATCTGATCCAGCATATCTTAATACACCATTCCAAGGATGATAATAGTACCCAGATACAGATATTTCCGTACCAGTTTGGTCGCCAGTCTGCGGATATCCTCGATTTGAATGAGCACCAACATTTTGATTATTTCCTAAATAAATTTCAGTATGTTGAACCTCATTAAGCAAGATATCTCCACGCTGTAAATTTCCCACTCCACCAATTGAACTCCATGGTATCCATTGAAAACCATGCGCTGTAAATTGACTTTTCATATTTCCGGTATAAGTCGCACTGCCAGTATTAATACCAGCAGCTCTAAAAGCTGAAATAACAAACGATGAACAATCATAATCTGGTCCCCACCTGCTTTGTTGACTATATCCGTGAGAATTATCGTTAGCTATTGATACTGCCCACGAAATAGCATTTTCAACTACCGATGCAGCATTCGTTGTTATTGTGCCAATACTAATAATTGACGACACTATAGTAAGACACAGAAGTGAACTTATAAACCTCCTAATTTTTTTCACAAAGTATTCCTCCTCAAAAATATTTTTCGTTCTCAAAAAAGCTGAAACTATTTTCTAAAAGTAAACTTTTAGTTTAAAAAGTTTTTGTTTAGCTAACAATTGTATTATACAGTTTTAAATTACAAAACGCAAGTGTTTTAAAATATTCTTATCAAAAACTTTTTGAGGTGAATATAATGTTTGATTTCGGATTAAGAATACGAGAACTTAGGGAGTCAAGACATATGTCGCAGGAAAGCTTGGGCAGGAGAATCGGCAGAAGCAAGCCTGTTATAAGTAATTACGAAAACAACATCAAATATCCTCCGCTTGAAGTTTTAATTTCAATTGCAAATGTGTTCAATGTTTCGCTTGATTACCTTGTTGGCATAGAAAAGAAGGACGCACTCTACATTAACAATCTGAACGAAACACAGTCTAATATAATGAAACTGCTCTACGAAGAATTTACCGATTGCAATCTTAAAGGCAAAGAACTTTCATCACGCCAACAAAAAATATTAAGCCTGCTCTTAATTGAGTTTTTGAAATGAAAACCAAATCAACATTTTGACATATAAAAACACCCTTTCGATAAACTCCGAAAGGGTGTAATTTTTTAAAATATAACAAAGCGATCGTCACTACGGTCTTAAAAAACGAAAAATGACTTTAAATGTTGTTATGGAACAACAGTCTTTTGAATATTGGGTGCGTCAACAATTGAAACAATACCGTCGCTGTTCACATCGTCCATCGGGAAAGTTTCGGCATTCTGTATTATATGAATCAAAAAATGTTTCAACTTGCCATTGCAATTTACAAAAATCACTTTTCATAGATGTTGAGCAAAAGAGCCTTGATATCATAAAGCTTCTTTGAGAGGTCAACATAATAGTTATGCGGATTTTCAAAACGCTTAACCTCGTCCCAGAGAAGGTCAATCTGCTCACGGCAATAGGTTGCGATTTCCTCAATTGACGGTGACTCATACACGCACTTGCCGTTCTTGAAGATTGGCACAAGAAGCTCCTTTGCGGTATAGTTATCAAGCATTTTTGTTTTCCAAACTGCATTCGGATCGAAAATTGTTCTCGGCTTTGAATCGTCAACAACCTCATCATAAATGCAAAGCTCATCGGCAATAGCCTTGCCGCTGTCCTTGTCAAAGTAGCGATAAACCTTTTTGAAGTGCGGATTTGTAATCTTGGTTGTATTTTCGCTGACCTTGATTTTCGGCACAATTTCACCGCCGTCATTTTCAACAGCAACAAGCTTATAAACACCGCCGAATACAGGCGAGCTTGATGAAGTAATGAGTCTTTCACCGACACCGAATGTGTCAACCTGAGCACCCTGCATCATAAGGTCACGAATAAGGTACTCGTCAAGAGCGTTTGACGCAGTAATTGTACATTCAGTAAGACCTGCGTCATCAAGCATTTTTCTTGCTTTCTTTGAAAGATAGGAAATATCGCCAGAATCAAGGCGGATTGCACACTTGGTCTTGCCCTGCGGAAGAAGAACCTCCTTGAACACCTTAATGGCATTCGGGACACCGCTCTTTAATGTGTTGTATGTATCAACAAGGAGAGTAGGATTATCGGGATACATCTCGCAGTAGGTTTTAAAAGCGTCATACTCGCTGTTGAACATCTGAACCCATGAATGTGCCATTGTACCGCCGGCGGAAACACCGTAAAGCTCGTCTGTAAGTGTGCAGGCTGTACCCTTGCAGCCGCCGATATATGCGGCTCTTGCACCGTCAACTGCGGCATTTGCACCCTGAGCACGGCGTGAACCAAATTCAAGTACGGCTCTGCCCTGGGCGGCACGGACAATTCTGTTAGCCTTTGTCGCAATGAGAGTCTGATGATTGATTGTGAGGAGAAGGAATGTTTCAACAAGCTGAGCTTCAATTGCAGGCGCTTTGATTGTCATAACAGGCTCGTTCGGGAAAATCGGAGTTCCCTCGGGAATTGCATAAACATCACCGCTGAATTTGAAGTTTCTCAAATACTCAAGAAACTGCTCGTCAAAAATGCCCTTGCTCTTGAGATATTCGATATCCTCGTCTTCAAAATGAAGTTCCCTGATGTATTCAATAGCCTGTTCAAGACCTGCCATAATCGCAAAACCGCCGTTGTCTGGAACTTTGCGGAAGAACACATCAAAATAGACATTCTTTTTATAAAAACCGTTTTTAAAATAGCCGTTTGACATTGTAAATTCGTAGAAGTCACACAGCATAGCCATATTTTCTTTTTTCATAATAATCACCTTGAATGAGATTGTATATTCTGCAACGCAGAAGCATAGATATAGTTTAGTCTTTTTTCGTCAATTTGTAAAGCGGAATTTGCACAAAAGCCGTTAAAATCCAGCCCTGCTGCCTATACATTTTTAATATCTCGGTTGACATTTTACCGCTTAAAGGTATAATTAAGTTATATCGAAAACAATCCACTCGGAGGTAAAAATATGAACAGCGAAAATAATAAACTCTGCCCATTCTGCGAAAGCGAAATGATGATTATTCAGGACAACCTCAACAACGGCAAGCCGTACCTTGAATGCCCCACCTGCGGACTCCGTTTCCAAATTGAAGGCTTCCCCGAAAATCCGCAGGAAATCAGAGAAACTGAGTGATTTGGTCTAAACATTTGTATTGCAGATATTGAAAAAATCACCGCTCGGCTCAAAATGTCAAGTTTCACAAAAATGTGTTGACAAATCGACTGAACGGTGATATAATCTATCTTGCGTTGAAATTTATAAGTAAGTTTGCAGAACCGACCTTCATAATTTCATCGGTTAAAATTAATATAGGGGTATAGCTCAGTTGGTAGAGCAGCGGTCTCCAAAACCGCGTGCCGAGGGTTCAAGTCCTTCTGCCCCTGCCAAGATATGATGTCTCAAAGATGGCTTAGATAAGCCGTTTTTGAGACTTTTTCTTTTTGCAGAAGTTTTCTCTGTCGGCAACTTTTTTCGGATTTTCTAAAAATTTTCTAAAAATTGTGATTTTCGACTTGAAAATTAACGGCACAAGATATCAGTAATCATCAGGATTTTCGCACCTTTTTTACCGCAAAATTCGTTCTAAAAATACAGTAAATTTTCCGAAAAATGAAAATTTATTCACGGAATTACAAATCAATTTTCAGCTTTGTATCAAGAGTGCGTGAAATGTTCAATTTGCTTGTTTTATCAACATGAGCATAAAAGTTCAATGTGGTTGCGGCACTGCTGTGTCCGAGCCACTCCTGAACCTGAACAACCGTAAATCCCATATTAAGCAAATTACTTGCAACGCTGTGTCTGAGGTCATGAAGTCGGATATTCGGCAAATCACTCTCAACAATCATTTGATGAAAATTTTTCGTGAGATAATTCGGTGTGATGACCTTGCCGTCAGGCCATACACACACATAATCGTTGTCAATATAGCCGCTGCCGAGCAACCTCTTTTCACTCTCCTGCTTTCTTTTTTGAGCAAGCAGATATTGAAATACCTTGTCGGGAATCGGAAGTGTTCTGTAACTGCTTTCGGTCTTTGGCGGTGAAGTATATGAGCCACCGACATGCTGTTGAAGTGTTTCGCTGATTGTAATTGTCCTGTTTTCCATATCAACGGCTTTCCACTTCAAGCCAAGCACCTCTCCACGGCGTAATCCGAATACGGCGCAGATTGTAACAGGCACTTCAATAGGTGTGTCCTTAACTGTCTTCAAAAGCTCATTAACCTGCCTTTCGTTCAAATACTGGCTTTTGAATTTTACCGAATGAGGCTTCCTTGCAAGTGTCGCAACATTGACCGTTATAATGCCCTTTCGTGCCGCATCATTTAAAGCCTTGCTTATACAGCGGTGGATGTGCGTTATAGTTGTGGGCGACAGCGGTTCACTCCCGTCAGATTTACTCTTTTCAAAAACAAGGTACTTGTAAAAATCTTCAAGGTCACTCACTTTCAATTCCTGAATTTTTATTCTCCTCGGATAAAAGTACGGCACAATATGGTTTCCCACATTTCCCGAATAGCCTCTGTATGTATTCGCCCTGATTTCCGGCTCAATTTCATCAAGCCACTCAACCATATAATCGGCAAAATACATATCGCAGTAGTCCACATTGCGTTTTGAATACTCGCGGCACTTTTCATTGAGAAATTCCTTTGCCCGCTTTTTATTTCCTTTGACTTCAAAACCTGTTGAAATCCATTTGGTTCTGTATTTGATTTTTCCTTTTTTAGTAAGTTCGTTTGTTTTCAGGCTCAGAACTGCATAATATTTTCCGTCCTTTACCTGAAGGCTGCCTGATACTCCCATTTATAATCTCCTTTCATAATGAGAACAGACTGCCAATGCACATACTAATTGTACTCTGCGTTGACAGTCTGTTCAAGTGTTTATCGGCTATTTCTCGTTACTTTTTTCGGCATTGAGAAATTCTTCGAGATATTTTTTAGGAATGATATATCTACGCCCCGCTCTAACGGATTTGATTGTACCTTCTTTAAGCATTTTATAGGTCAATGTTCTGCCTGTATGGAGAATACTCATAAGATCAACCGTAGTCAGCACATCACTGTAATTGTCGAGAATACCTTTCTTTTCGCTTTCGCTCATAAATTCACCTCCAATCTATAAAATATTTTCATCAAACCAATAAGCCTGAAATATTTTTCCGCTGTTTGTCAAAAAACGTCCCTGTGAAGATTTTGCAATTTTATCTGAGGCATCCGTATTATCAAGGATAATCTGCGACAACACATTATCCGCCCTACCGCATATTCTCGTATCAATGTTATTCCGTATCTGACCGTTGAGGATTGCGGCATCAGGTCTTTGTGTTGCAAGAACAAGGTGAATTCCAAAGGCTCTGCCCTGCCTTGCTATTATTGAAAGTTCGGATTCGATTTTCAAAATTTCGTCCTTCTGTTGCTTTGAAAGACCTGTTTTGTCAAGCACTTCGGCAATCTCATCACACGCAAATACAATTCTGTAAAGTTTTTTCTCGGCATTACAATTGTATTCGTCAATATTTGCAACACCTGCCGTGCGAAGAATTTGTTTTCTGCTTTGCAATTCATCGGTTATGCTGACAAGCACCTTATGCAAGGTTTTTTCATCAGTCAGCAAAGAGCATTTTGTATGCCATATTGGCGGAAAGTCTACACCGCCTTTGAAATCGGCAATATAGACTTTTGCATCCTTTTTGACGCATTGCATCAAAACAAGCTTGAGTAAAACGCTCTTGCCCGAACCTGTTGAACCACCGATAAGCATATGCGGAATTTTGGCAATGTTTACACTCACCCGTCCCGAATAACCTTCACCAAGCACAATTTCAAAATTCTCATCGCTCAGCAGATTTTCCGACCATTCGATATAATCCGAAAGCCTGTTTTCACCGTCAACACATCTGATAATCACGACACGGCAATCATCGCCCTCACGCATCTCATCAATATGTATATTGAGTGCAGATTCTATTCTGTCTTGATTATCAGTCCATTCCGACAGAGGAATGCCAAAGGTTTTGAATTTGAGAATCATAACCCTGTCATTACTTTTATCAACTGATTTTGACAAAAGCAACGGTGCTTCTCCTGCGGAATTTACAAATCCTATTCTGTGCAAATTGTTGCTGACACCGATTGAGCCAAACGGCATACCGATTAAAAAAGTCAGGGCAAATGTTACTGACGGAATCAAAATAAGCACCAGCACAGAAGTCATAAATTTCTGCAAATTTTGAAAATAACCGTAAGGCTGCCAGATTGAATAGCGACATTCCCAGAAAATCAAACAAAATGCAAGATAGATAATTGCAATAACTCTGCCCGAATTTTTGCCGAAAATTCTTTTCAATCCGTTTGAGAAATATATGCCGAGGATACGCATATTCCACCGATTATGAAGACTTGATTTGTCATTGTTATCAATCATCCGCTTTAACCTCTTTCACCTTGTTGATTTCAGTAACCGTGTAGGTATTGACATCGGTATATTCCACAAGAAAGTTTATTCTTCGCAGAAAGGCTTTCCATGTTTCAGGCTTATAATGCTGAACCTCACTGTATTGCTCACCGAGAGAAATATTTGAGGTAATATACACCGTGTCATAGCAAGCGACTTTGTCGTTGAATCTTGCCGGAAGCATAAGAGGATAAATGTCAAGATAATTCAGCATATCTTCTATCGGAATCTGTGACGCAAATTCTTCAAAAACGAGTACAGATTGTCCGTGATAGCTGTCAAAATTTATCCCTGTACTACGGCGATACGCAGTAATTCTGCAAATATCGGGTGCTCTGTGTTTTTGATATATCCTCCTTGTCTTGCCTGTTCCCGACTTTCCGTAAACATAGTAAACGGTAACCTGTCTTTTCTTTTCACGGAACATATTTGAAAGAACTGTTTGCCTGAGTGTGTCAATCTCTTTTATCCTAAAGGCATATTTCGGGTGAAGCTTGATAATTTCGTAGGTATCAAGTCCGTTTTCGATTTCTTCAATCAGAGCAGACATATCGGGAGAATTTTCATCAACAGGCTTTGGAACATTACCAACCTCTTCAAAGGTATCAATAAGGTTTGTCTGTTCCTTATCAGAACCCTGCCACTTGCCCTCCTTACGGAGATAGTCACGATTTTCCATTACACTGCCGTTAGCCTTGTCAATATGTGCAACAGGGAATCTGTTCTTCAATGTTGAAAAGCGAATCGGCGATTTTGAGTAAATGAAAATGTGCATATGCTTTGTGCCTGTGGTTGCAATTTCATCCACAAGACAAAAATAATCGGGACTGAACAGGTGCAGAGTATTCTTAACCGAATTATGGTCAAGCTCGTAATCATCAGGGTTATTTATGGTCAACAGCCACTTCCTCGACTGAGGATTTGAACTGCCCATATAAAAACCTCCCTGCTACTGCTACATTGCTACGATAGGGGTAATACTACCCCTATCGCAGAGTCTCTGCACGGTGTGCTTAAGGCACACCGTGCAGAGACTGATTTGGTGCAGTTTAAGCCTTTCCCGCATTGACAGCACGAATATTCTTCGCCGTTGCAGAAACCTTGTAGCCCTCGGGAGTCCAATACGGACGCATCTCAAGTCCGTCAAAGATGACCACCGGATAATGCCTGTCATCAGGCTTTTCAAGTTTGCACTCGCCGTCAATCTTAACCGTCAGCTTTTCAAAAGCCTTGTCAGGCAAGGCAACGGTGTATTTAAATCCGCTGACCTCACCTGTTCTCTTGCCGTTCTCATAGACATATGACGGTGCAACATCAACAAGTACAGGGTTTTTGCCGACAGTCTTGTTGGCATCAATTTCAACTAAATTGATATTCATAATTTTACCTCCGAAAAATAATTTATCATCGATGACAGCTAAATTATATCATCGGCAAATTAGATTCAACAGGCGATTTACTGTGTTCCCTTTTTTCGCATTATGTGTTATAATAAAAATTTTTTATACAGCTAATGCATCTTTAATTCTATATTTTTTCTTATACTCCCCCTTCTTTTTATCCGAAATCGGCATTTTATCAATCGTTTCATCTATTCTCTGATTTATTTCGTTAATCGTATTCGGAACTTCTTCGAAAAAATTTATATTTTTGCTGTAATACGGAATAAAATCAGAATTGACTTTCTTTAAAACGCTCCAATATATTTTTGATGCGGGGCAGTTACCCTCACAAATTCCTGCTTTATTGAGCAGAAATTTGCTCAGTCTGTAATCGACATTAAGCACCAAAACTGCACGAATTATTGTGTCGGGTTTCATATCAAGATCATATCGGTTTACTATGTGATCGACAGTTCCCTCGCCAAATCCGTACGCATCTCTATAATCAGCTCTTGAAACATTCATTGCTTCAAGAAGCTTGGTAAACGCCAAACCGATTGTATCGGCTTTGATCTGTTCAATAAATTTTTCAGTAGATAAAGTAATTGCGGCATCGCTTTTCATGATTGCCCACAAAACGCAATAGCCATGTATAAACCAAAAGTTTATATTGCATATATAAACTCCTTTCATTTTAAATTGATGTTTTTGCCGACTGAATCGGCGCCCAAACATCGCGGGCGTTTGCCTGAATTTTATGTGAGGCAACTGCACATAGTTAATGTTTTATCTGTCATCAGGTCTGTTTCAACCTATGTTTTTACTTTATCACTGTTAATAACATCTTAATTTGATGTCGTTCTTTATTTTCTTATCGCCTCCTTAACACGGCTGTCGGGATGTGGCATTATCTTGCAAACAAAAAGAGAGTACAAATAAAAATTGTACTCTCTTTATATACAATATTCTGTTTTTAGTATTCAAAAGGGCATACTGCCCCTTTTACTGCAATCTCTCTTTTTCAAATATCTCAATGTGACACCGTCACAAATCAATTCTTGACCATGCGAATTGCTTCTGCATTTTCATAAATAAAAAAGTACAAATCATAAAATTTGTACCCTTCATAATCTTCAGCACATGCAAAAATCTTGCACATATATTTCTTCTATTTTGTCATTCTCAAGGTAAAAAAGGGTAGACCACCCCCTTGAGCTTAATTTCACGTTTTTTCCGATCAGGAATTCTAAAGATTTCGTTAAAAGTTTTAAAAACTTTTTTCTTAGTTCAATAACAAAAAATGATTTTTCGGCATTTATGCCTACTTAAATGGTTTAAATTTAAATCTCTTACAAAAAGCGACTTGGAACAATGTTGACTATGGTGTCATTATAACATATACATTCCAATAATTCAAGCCCTTAGCAAAATTTTTCACACACTATTTTGCCCGTAAAATGTTAAATCAAATAATAATTCATAATGCGTTACTTTATTGCTTACGCTGATGAAGGGTGATAAGGTCGTCGAGGGTAATAAAATACTTTCCAATCTTAGCCTGTTCTTCCTTTGAGTTAGGATAAATAATATTTGTATCTTGCATAGCAGATTTTGAAATTGATGTAACTTTTATCCCTTGCATTAAAGGTATCAACTGATTGTGATAAGAATCAGAATTTAGATAATATCCTAAATATCCAGTGGCAAATTTTTCTACTGGTCTGTATGGAATAGTATGAAGTCCAGATATAACAACTTCATCGTTCAATTCCGCTATTTCACTGCATTTTCCGACAGTAGTATCCTCTGCTGTATCAGCTACAACCACATCCCCGTTTTGTAAGAATGAGGTTTTATATTTGGTCAGTACCTTTTCATCTGTAATCATTGGAAGTTGCTCTTTGCTTATATCTAAAACTTCTCCAAACTTTATAAGCACATCACCATAGTGAACATTCTTTGCAACACCAGTTTCATTCGATAAATCAGCCCTAGAAAGAGTATTATTTTGCAAGCTAACCAGTATATTTTTCAGCTTACGCTGTTCCCAAGCGTTATTATTTTTCTCTTTGACTTCTAATAAATTTCACTAAGACAGAAATTTAAATATTTTGTTAGTTTAAAATGCTATTGCTTGGGAACAGCGTAAGCTGGGGGATGTATTTAAAGAATATACAGAAAAGAACCACATAGAGTTGCCAACACTGACGATTATTCAAGGTGGTGGAACTGTAAAGAGAGAAGATTCTAATAGAAGTTTAATGTATGATCAAACAAATTTAGCTAACTACAAAATGGTAAGAAAAGATGATTTTATTGTGCATCTCCGTTCGTTTGAAGGAGGTCTTGAAAAATCATCATTAGATGGCATCATAAGCCCAGCATATCACACTTTTCATAGTGATAGTGCTGATTCAAGATTTTATTATCCTTACTTTCGTTCACATGAGTTTATAAAACATAAATTAGTGCCTCATGTGTATGGAATAAGAGATGGAAGAAGTATAGATATTGATGGAATGAAAACAATTGATATTCCATATACATCATTAGATGAACAGCATGCAATCGGTGACTATTTAGAGCAGTTTGATACCCTTATCACCCTTCATCAGCGTAAGTTGGATGCAATAAATTTGACTAATGCCACAGTATTATTCGATAATGGTTATAATCCTGTATCGGCGTGTGAATTTATTATTTTAAAAGGGGTGCTGACATATGCAAAACACCATTATCAAAAGCGACATGTTATTTTGCGATTACTATAAGCAGTGGATTTCTGTATATAAGGAGGGGGCTATCCGACCGGTAACGATGAATAAATACAATATGGCTCATCAGTGGTTAGTAAAATTGATACCTGAACTTGCAATAAGTAATCTTGACCGCATTACATATCAAAAACTATTAAATGATTATGCAACCGAACATGAAAGACAAACAACCATGGACTTTCATCATCATTTAAAATGTGCAATTCTTGATGCCGTAGATGAAGGTTTAATTCTTCACGATCCAACGAGAAAAGCTATTATCAAAGGTAAGACACCTCGTGAAAAGAAGCCAAAATTTTTAAATCAGTACGAACTTCATAAATTGTTGGACGATCTTAATCTTACAGAGCAAATCAATATGGATTGGTTTATCCTGCTGATTGCAAAAACAGGCATGCGTTTTTCTGAGGCTTTGGCACTTACTCCAAAAGATTTTGATTTAAGCCGACAACTGTTATCTGTTTCAAAAACATGGGATTATAAGGGTAACGGTGGCTTTCTTCCTACCAAAAATGAATCTTCTGTCAGAAAAATTCCTTTGGATTGGCAAACGGTAATTCAATTTGCGGAACTAATTAAACATTTGCCGGAAGATAAACCTATTTTTGTAAGCAAAAAGGTATATAATTCTACAGCAAACAGTATTCTCGCAAAACATTGCCGTAACGCAGAGGTGCCTATAATATCAATTCACGGACTGCGCCATACACATGCATCACTTTTGCTCTTTGCCGGAGTGTCGATTGCAAGTGTTGCCCGAAGATTAGGTCACTCAAATATGACAACCACACAAAAAACTTATCTTCATATCATTCAGGAACTGGAAAGCAAGGATATTGACATCATAATGCGGTCTTTATCTAATCTTAACTCATAAACAACATTAACACGCTGATGATAGGAAAAAAGCTTGCAACTACAAAAATGTTGCAAGCTTTCTCTGTTAAATGTAATTATTTAAATACCAAGCAATTTAAACTGTTCTGCAATTTGAGCCTCTAATTCCTCAATTTCCTTTTTATCCTGAGCAATTAACTTTCTGACCTCATCAATGTCAATTTCCTCTTCTTCCTCAGTTGTATCTACATAACGAGGAATATTGAGGTTATAATCATTTTGGCGAATTTCCTCAATGCTTGCTAAATGTGCATATTTTGGAACATCCTTTCTTTCACGGTATGTTGAAATAATTTTGTCAATATTCTCTGCAGTAAGCTTGTTCTGATTTTTTTCCTTTTTAAAATCATTTGACGCATCAATAAACAATATATCTTTGCCTGTGCGTTTCTTTTTTAACACCATAATAATAGTGGGAATGCCTGTTCCGTAGAAAAGATTTGACGGCAAACCGATGATAGCATAAATGCGATTTCCGCTTGGATGTTCAATTAAATTCTGTCTGATAGTTCCTTCCGCTGCACCTCTGAAAAGAACACCGTGAGGGAGAACGATTGCCATTGTTCCCTCCTCATTAAGATGATACAAGCCATGAAGGACAAATGAATAATCAGCCTTTGTCTTTGGTGCAAGCTTTCCGTAATCCTTAAAGCGTGGATCTTTCAACTTGGTTTCGCTGTTATCCCAATGTGCCGAATACGGCGGATTAGCAACGACAGCATAAAATGAACGGGGGTGGTCAATACCCTTTACATCGGGACCGTCCGGCCAATCGCTCTCGAGAGTGTCGGCATTTGATAAGCTCATATTCTGGAATGATACTCCGTGCATCATTAAATTCATTCGTGCAAGGTTGTATGTAGTTGTGTTGAGTTCCTGTCCGTAAAACTTAACAGCACCTGTATTGTTTCCGCCCGGTACTTCGTCCTGAACTGTCAAAAGCAAAGAGCCTGAACCACAGGTGGGATCATAAACACTGAATACGCTGTCTGATTCTTTGACATCATCGGTAACTATTTTCGCCAAAACCTTTGACACCTCATGAGGAGTATAAAATTCTCCGCCTTTTTTTCCCGCAGTAGCAGCGAATTTACCTATTAAAAATTCATAAATTTCTCCGAGAATATCTTTGCCGTCATCTGATTTGTACTGAGTACTATCAACGAGTTTTACAATACGATTTAAGGATTTTGCACGCTCGTTTGTTGAAGAACCGAGTCTTGAATCACCGAGGTTTACATCATTAAAAACGCCCCTAAAATCTTTTTCTGCCTCTTTGTTAAGCTTAGCGTGTTCCTCAAAATTTGCGAAAATCGTCTGATAATCGCTTGGTATAACTTCGCTGTTTTCAATTTTCTCCACAAGAGAAGCCCATGTGTCATTTGGTCCAATTGCATAACCGAGGGCAGACGATATATCTTTGATATAATCTGCCAAATCTTCGCTAACAGCCATTGCTTTGTAGGCTTCATTTATCGTCTGCCCATCTTCAAGGTCAATTACATTATTTGAAAGCAAATACTGTTCTTGATGTTCAGACAAATATCTGTAAAACATAAATGCCAAAATATAGTTTTTATACTCTGAGGCATCCATATTACCTCTTAATTCGTTAGCCATTGCCCACACTTTGGATTTTATAGTTTCTAAATCGCTCATTTTTTCTGTCCTTTCTTTTTCTTATACAAACATTTGTTGTAACATGCCTTTTTTTAATAATTTGAGGTGATCTAACTCACGCTGATGAAGGGTGATAAGGTCGTCGAGGGTAATAAAATACTTTCCAATCTTAGCCTGTTCTTCCTTTGAGTTAGGATAAATAATATTTGTATCTTGCATAGCAGATTTTGAAATTGATGTAACTTTTATCCCTTGCATTAAAGGTATCAACTGATTGTGATAAGAATCAGAATTTAGATAATATCCTAAATATCCAGTGGCAAATTTTTCTACTGGTCTGTATGGAATAGTATGAAGTCCAGATATAACAACTTCATCGTTCAATTCCGCTATTTCACTGCATTTTCCGACAGTAGTATCCTCTGCTGTATCAGCTACAACCACATCCCCGTTTTGTAAGAATGAGGTTTTATATTTGGTCAGTACCTTTTCATCTGTAATCATTGGAAGTTGCTCTTTGCTTATATCTAAAACTTCTCCAAACTTTATAAGCACATCACCATAGTGAACATTCTTTGCAACACCAGTTTCATTCGATAAATCAGCCCTAGAAAGAGTATTATTTTGCAAGCTAACCAGTATATTTTTCAGCTTACGCTGTTCCCAAGCGTCAGTAAATTCAGGGAATCGCACCTCCGGATATAGCTGACCATTTTTTGGAAACATTTTTTGGAGCATGGATTTTTTCAAATCCTTTACATGGTCTAACTTACGCTGATGAAGGGTGATAAGGTGGTCGAGACTGCGAAATATTGTGCCAATCTTATGTGCCTCGTTTTCACCAGATGGCACAGCTACTTCAATCTTCGCTAAATCATTCACATTTATTGCGGGATAGCTCGTTCCAGTACAGTTATCCAAAACAACCTTTACAAATCGTTCACTTTGAATAAGGCTGAACAGAAAATACCCATCAACAAACGGACGCATCTGTGCATATCCAGTCGAAAAAACATAGTTATTATCGGATATTTCAAAGAGATAATTATTTTTTTGATATGGGCGAACGGTCTGATAAAATATGTCGCCAGTGCAAGCAAGTCGCTGTGCTCTTGACGGAGCAGATGACTTTATTTCCGTTCTATGTGACAACATCTCCGTGCCAACAACCGACTCTAAATCGACATATTCAAATGTTTGAGGTAGTTCATCTTTAGGATTGAACAACGCCAGTTCTCCCAACTTACGCTGTTCCCAAGGTTCAGTAAATTCGGGGAATCTAAGCTTAGGAACATTCTTTTTTTCACTCATATATTTTCCCTCCGATTATTAATTTTTTCATTTTCTTACCTCTCTGCCATTTTATCGGCTAATTTATATATTGCATCTCGCAAACTGTTGCGATACTTGATTTTTGAAAGAGCCTGTACTTCTTCATCAAGTGCCATGGTTTTGTAATCTACGCTTGCTCTTTTAATAATATCGCTTATTTCACCTGCATCGTCCAAATCAAATTTACCATAACGGTGACGGCTGAATAGGCCTCTCATTCCGGCACTTGTAATTACTTCCGTAATGCCCCACTTATTTCTAAATTCAAGAAATACTCGGTCAACGCTTATAGTGTTGGCTGCACTGATTACTGTTTCGCAATCCTTAAGTTTTGCGGGATATTTAAAGTTTGAACCCTCGGGAGGATAATCACCTTTTCTGATAGCGTCTGCGGCATTCATAATCTTTGCGGCATACATACGGTCATCAAGTCCGTTTGCAAACTGATCTATCTTCTCCTTGGTTTCGTCTGCCTCCTGCTCATTGCCGTTATGTACAGCATTTAACAGCTCATTTACTAATTCTGTAAGATAATCGTAATCTATCTTAACATCCTTGATATGAGTCATACGAAGTTCTATCTGGTAAACCGGAATTTTTTCTCTCTTTGAAATATAATCTTTAAGCTCATTTGTGAGAACAGTTGTCAGCTTTTTCTCCTGTTCGGGAGTTATTCCGATTTTTTCAAGCAGTTTATCAGGATTTTTGTAGTCAAATCCCTCGTTTTCATCACTTTCGGGAGCATACTGCTTGAGCTTTGCCATTCCTGCGTTATACTCACGAATTAAGTCAATCATAAAATCTTTCTGTTTTTCAGACGGTGGCAGTTGATTAAATTCATTTGTCAAATCAGAAATTTTTTCCACGGTATTTTTGACATCACCTAAAACATCGTCAAATTTCGGGGCGGTGATACCGTTCTGAACATTTTGAATGCTTCTTTCTTCATCAGAAAGATTTGCGGAATCTTTGTTTGCGTAAATTGCAAGAGCTTCGTTCATAAGTCGCTCATTTTGTGCGGGCCAACGATAATTGACAATTCGTCCCCACGGCTTTTCCTGCATATCCGCTACTCTGTTTGTTCTGGAATATGCCTGAATAAGTCCTGCACCCTTTAATGTTCTGTCAACATACAAGGTATTCAATTGCGGTGCGTCAAAGCCTGTGAGGAGCTGATCTACAACAATTACCAAATCAAGAAAATTGCCGTCGCTTGCGGTTTTGTTCAATCTTGAAATTACATCCTGAGTATATCCCGACACATCATTCATATCAAACTTTGTACGAAATTCGGTATTATATTCTGTAATTGCTTGATACAGGGCTTTGTTGGTATCAAGCATACTATTGTTGTTTGTGTTGTTAACGCTGAATGTTACTGCCACTTTTAGGGTTGGCAGCCCCTGTTTTTTACGCTCACAGTTGACTCTTTTAAATTCGTTATAATACATCATTGCCATTGGTGTGCTGGCTTTTCCGCCACCTACATGAGTAGTAAAAAGTGCATTGTATTTGCCGTCATTTGAACGATTTTGCCACTTGTCGAATATATCTTTTACTACCAATTCAACATGCTTTGGATTCTCGTCATAAAAACTCGGTTCAACAGCATCGTCCATATCTTCGGGCGTCAGGTTATCAATCTTTGCATTGATTTTTTCTTCCGACCAATCCGGATACTTTTCTCTGTAGAATGATGGGAGATATTTTTCTTTCATAACATCTTCGGGAATGGTAGTTTCAAAGTCAACTTTGAATCCCAAGACATTTCTGTCTGCAATAGCCTCACGGATTGTATATTTATGTAGTGGTCTTCCGAAAATATCTTCCGTTCTTAGGCCTTTAGTTGTTTCATCGAATGTCGGTGTTCCCGTATAGCCTACCCATGCGGCACGCTTAAATGAATTTTGAATATTTTTGAAAGAATCTCCGGCTGTGGAACGGTGTGCCTCATCAACTATAAAGACAATATTTTTTTCAGGCGACTTAAACGATTTTCTCTTAACAAGCGTATCCAATTTTTGAACGGATGTAACTATAATACCGTTAGATTTTGATTTTAGTTTACGGCTTAAATCTGTTGTATTATTGGTATCCTGTACAATACCGTCAAAGTCATCAGTAGCGTCGGGATCGTAAGCTTTGTAATTTTCATTTGTTTGTTTTGTCAGCTGGATACGGTCAACTACAAAAACTACTTTGTCAACCTTTGGCATACGGCTTGCCAACCAAGCTGTCTTAAACGATGTAATTGTCTTACCTGATCCTGTGGTATGCCAAATATAACCGACCTTTTTATCGCCAAATTCAAAATCAACATTTTTAAGGCCTTCGATAACTGCTTGTGTTGCATAAACCTGATACGGACGCATAACCTTTAATGACTGCTTGTTCGGTGTGCCGTCAAGTATCATATAATTGGTTGCCATCTGATGAGCCATTGGAATTGATAACATTGAATCGGCAAACTCTTTCCAATCTCTTACAATGGTATTATCTTCTCGCTGCCAGTTAAATGCAAAATCCTTGTTAAACCTCTCGGAGGTTGTATTAGCCATATATTTTACATTATTTGGAGTTATTGCAATAAGAATCTGCAGCATTGAAAAAATGTCGCCATACTGACCTTCGTCAATGTATTGGTGCATTTGATTTAACGCTTCGTTAACATCATGCGTATCTCGTTTTTCTTCAATCTGAATAATCGGCAATCCGTTAATCAGAAGAGTAGTATCAAAACGGCGGTTCATCTTGCCGTTTATAACTGCGGGACGCTCAATCTGATTTACCACCTGATAAACTGTATCACCTGCACCAATCTGTTTTTGATCGAATACTGTCAAAAAAACATGTCTGCCGTCATCAAGATCTACCTCAATTTGAGATACTCCGTTTAATCCATAAAGGAATTGACCTGCTTCATACGGTGTGTGTAAATCGGAAATGATTTTTTTAACCTGATTGAATTCTGCATCGCTCATGGGATTTTCCAAAACATTTTGATTGTGTTGCTCAAGTATCTTCTTAAAATTCTCCCAAAGCTGCGGTGTGGTTTTTATGTCAGGTTCATATTTCCAGAGTTTTGTTTTTACAACCCTATTTCCAAGTCCTATAACTGTAAATTCCGGAATACCCTCTAAACATTTCGGATTTGATATTGTTCCTGTTGTAATGTACTGAATCAACTCTGTTTCAAAGCGGTTTTCAGTCATAAGTTTACCCCCTTAAGTTTTGCTATTGTTAATAGTTTTTCTGCGTCAGCCACTCTCATTTTTAATGCCTGCAGCCGTAATTGTTTAAAATAAATATCTCCGATAATTTTCTGTTTCTCATAAGAGTGCATTTGGGGCAACTCAAGTTCTCGTAACTGTTTTACTGTATGTTTTAAGACAGCCGAGCCTTGTAATCCCTTTGACCACTGCTTTCTTATTAAGTCGCTTTCATTCAACAGGTATACCAGATATTTGCTGTCTACAACAGTTTTAGGTATCAGCTTAACATAATTTTGTGTATACAAATACCCCTGATGTTTTTTGTTTACAATAGTCGTCCTACCTGAAATCAAGCTAAATAAAATATCGCCTTCTTGCACCAAATTAAGCTCATCTAAGGTCGATATTGATTTTGGACTTTCTTTGCTTAATTCAAGATTTACTATATCATTTTCAAGTTCTTGCTGACCGTAAAAATAATAAGTCGGCGCCGTATCTGACAAAGATTCTTTTATCCTAAATTGAGGAGTTCCCGTCATAATTGTAATAATATCTTCTATCTTCATTTTGTGCCTTTCTAAAATTACATTTTTCATTGTTGCAACTTTATATTACTCCTAACCTTTTCTTTTGTCAATACATTTTTGTAATTTTTTTAAATTACATTAGCAATATTTTTTCGTAGTGCTTTTTTAACAATTATTTTTGTTGCTGCCAAATAAATATTATCACAGTATAATAAAATCTCCTATGGCAGTTTTTTTAATTCTGCCATAGGAGGGGGGATTTATCACCTGTTATTTAGAAACATTTATTCATCTTCCGCAAGTTCTCGGCGGATTTCGCTTTCTAAGAAGCCGTAGTCGGGGGGCGCATCCATCTGTATATGATTGTCGGCAATCTTCGCCTTCGTAGCCTTGTGCGTCAATATCAGACACATTAATTACAAAGCCGTTTTCATCAAATGTGATCCACAGGCTATAGTTAATTATTTCATCATCGTAATCCTGAAATTCAAAATAATGACTTCCGGAATTTTCGCCTGAATATCTCTTGCACTGAACATCGCTTAGACATTTTGCGAATCTCGTTGCCTCGCCGGAATCATCAAATGTGAAATCCTCGTATAAATCATCCTCTATATGCCATTTGCATGCCTCTCTGAATTACTGAAGATATTCTTCGTATTCTTCTTCGGTGGCATCAGGATCATCCTCAAAAAAGTACTTGCGATCCTCTTCAAGTGCCTTTTTATATGCCTCATCGCTGTCATAATCGCCACGCCACGGCATATTCATAGTCATCACAAGCAAATTGTGTCACATAGTTCTCATAATGCTTTTGTGCAAGCTTTTCAAGCTCCTCACAGACTTCACCGCTATGGACAGGAATACCGTTTTCTATGTTTTCCTGAATTTTCTCGTAAAGTTCATCGGAAATCTCCAAATCAGCTGAAACATAATCGACTAATTCATACCTCTGAACCTGATAATACACACACCATTTTTTATAATTTTTCCTCCTGACATTTTGATATTTTAACAAAATTTTATTTTTGCCCGATGTTCCCATCTGTCAACTATATTATAGCAAAAGCCACTGTCCCATTATCTACCCTGTGGTTGATAAATTTGGATTTTTTGAAATATTAGCATAAGTTTATGCCTATCAAAAGCACTAAGAATCACTAATGTGTTTTAAATTATAACAATTCATCCGCAAATATCAATTTGCATTAAAGTATTGCAAACATATTTTATTTATTGTATAATATTAACATAACAATGATTTAAGGGGGATATTATGAACAACAAACAATTATTCAGTAAATTTTTGGCGATTACTCTTGTTATTACGCTCATTTTTTCAGTTTTCAGCGTAAGTGCAGGGGCTGTTTCGGCTGATGAAAAAAGCAATTCACAAAATGCAAATATTCAGGACAATCTCAGCGTGTCAGGAACAAATTCGTTAGGCACAATGCTTGCAAACGAAATTGCGGACAAAAACGAAGAGACTGAAGATAATAACGGCTACAATGTCTTTTCAGTAGCTGTTTCAGGCAACAATGCTGTGGTTTCTTTTGAAACTGTTACAGACGCAACATTGCTTGTCGCTATCTACAATGAAAGTTGCGATACACTTATTGCAACGGGTACAACAGAAGTAACCAACGGTGAAACCGAAAAGAATGTCATTTTAGATACCAATGATATGCCACAGTATTTTTATGTGAAAGGCTATCTTATTGACACAACAACAAACAAGCCGTTATGCACCGCATATTCTTCTCCGATGTACACCAAGAATATGCAGGAATTTCTTTCAAAAACCACAGATGATTTTGAAGAAAACAAGGTGCTTAATTTTGACAATGACGATGATAACAACTTTGCGGTTTACAAGGATGAAGTAAAGCTTGTTGATGAGTCCGGCGAAACCAACAAAGTTACTAAAAGTGATGATACAACAAAGACATATGTAATTGAGAATATTGACGATAGCATTTCTTCTCTTAGCGAGGGCGATATTTTCTCATATGATTACAGCAACGGTGATGCTCTTATAGTCAAGGTTGCAAGCATTGCCATAGATGGTACTACTGCCACAATCACAGGTGAAGATGCAAATCTTGACGATGTTTTTGATTATGTAAAAATTGACAGTACCGCAAAGAAATCTGATTTTACTTATGATGAATCGACAGTTGGAGAGGGCGTTTCAATACTCAGTGAACAGAAAAGCAGAAAATCAAGGGCGATTGATATTAGCGGAAGTGCGTCTTGGTCAGTTCCTTTCAGTGTTAGCTATGTTGACAACGGAGTTAATGTAAAAGGTTCGCTTACATATGGTTCATCAGTTTATGTCAAAGTTTATTTAAGCATTCAATATCAGTACTTAGAATTAAAAGTTGACCAAACTTTAAAACTTGATTTAAGTGTTTCAACTAATTTGTTTGAAAGCAGTATTGACCTTTTTGAATTTGGAGTTTCGCCGATTGCAGGCGTTTATGTAACCGTAACACCGGCACTTGTTATAGAAGGTTCAATAAACTGTTCAATCAGTGCTACAATGAAAACAACAAACGGCTTCAGCGTTTCTAATACCGAGGGGTACAAAGACCTGACAACAAATCCAAAGCTTGAAACCAAACTTGATTTTTCGGGCAGTGTATTTATCGGCGCAAAAGCAACGCTTAAAATAAGAGTTCTCGGTTCTTTGGTTGAGGGCGGATTTACGCTGAAAAACGGTGTTGATATTTCGGGAAAGTTTGACGATACCAAAGATTCATCTTCTAAAAAGCATAACTGTTCGGCTTGTATTAAGGGCGATATTTACAAAAAAATCGGTGGCTCAATTTATATAAAATTCCTCAACAGCAAAAATTTAAAGTTTGAACTTTCTTTAAATGTCAAAACAAAAATCAGTGATTTTTATTATTCCTTAGATCACCAAACCTTTGATTTCACAACCTGTCCTTATGTTTCCTATAAGGTGAATATTATTGTAAAGAACAGCAACGGCAGTTTTGTAAGCGGTGCGTCCGTCAACGGAACAGCAACAACCGACTCTGACGGTAAGGTCACAATGTATTTGCCAAACGGCAATCATACATTCACTGCGTCATACAACGGTCAAACCGAGTCAACAACTACAACGGTAAATAATGCAGAAACAACAGCCGAAATTGTAATTGGCACTTCACAAAGTAATCCTGATTATGACTTTAGTTCAGCAGGAGAAATAGTACAGGTAGCGGCAGGCGGTACACATACAGCAGCAGTTACCAAAGACGGCGACTTATATATGTGGGGCAGGAATTATTATGGACAACTTGGAGTATATTCAAACGCTGACAGTAAGATTCCGATTAAAGTGAATAATTCTTCATCTACACTTCCTGAGAAATCAGTAAAATATATTGCGCTTGGATATTATCATAGTGCGGCAATAACAAAAGACGGTAGTCTTTATATGTGGGGATATAATAGGTCTGGACAACTCGGTGACGGTACAACTACAGATAGATACACCCCTGTAAAAATAATGGACAATGTAGCATCTGTCAGTCTTGGAGGTTCTCACAGCGCGGCAGTAACAAAAGACGGAAGTCTTTATATGTGGGGAGATAATGGAAACGGAAGACTTGGTGACGGAACAACCACAGATAGATATACCCCTGTAAAAATAATGGATAATGTAGCATCGGTTAGTCTTGGAAGCTCTCACAGTGCGGCAATAACAAAAGACGGCAGTCTTTATATGTGGGGATATAATTATTACGGGCAACTCGGTGACGGTACAACTACAGATAGATACACTCCTGTAAAAATAATGGACAATGTAGCGTCGGTCAGTCTTGGAGGTAATCACAGTGCGGCAATAACAAAAGATAGCAACCTTTATATGTGGGGAGGTAATGGAAGCGGACAGCTCGGTGACGGTACAACTGATAATAAAACCAGACCTCATAGAGTAGCAAGCAATGTTCAAAGCGTAAAACTTGGATACATCTATACAACAGTAATTTCAAAAGACGGCGGATTATATACATGGGGATACAATTATTATGGACAGCTTGGTAACGGAACAACTACAAACAGCAGTAATCCGATAAAAATAATGAATGATGCGATAGATTGTGCAGGAGGGGATGACCATACTATAGTCTTAAAAAAAGACGGTACGGTATATACTTGGGGTTACAATGATTGCGGACAACTCGGTGACGGTACAACTACTGACAGAACCTCTCCTGTTGCTATTCAAATTTATGACCATACTAATGTGTTGAAGAGTGCAAAAAAATCTTCCGAATTGGTCAGTGCGTCATCAGGTCAGCATACATCAAAATTTGCCGGATATAATGCAAACGGTATTTATAACTTCTATGCGTTAAAAGATAAAAACGCCGACAAACTTTTATCTGATGATAATATTCTGTATGTTGATCAGGTAAGGGCAGATGCAAACGGTAACATATCCGTTACCTATACCCCGAAAACCGCATATGATTCTCCGTATGAATTTGTTGCAAGCATTACACAGGTGAACATAAGCAATGCCGATGTATCTGCCGAAGATTTTACATACAACGGAAAATTGCAGACAGTTGAACCCGTTGTAAAAGTAAACGGATATACCTTGTACAGCGGAATTGACTACACGCTTTCAGGTGCATACATTGCCAAAAATGCAGGCGAATATACATACACCATAAACGGCAAAGGTGATTTTACGGGAAGTATCACAAAAACATTTACAATCAAAACTGCCGATATGAATAATTGTGATGTTTTAATTCCCGATTCGGCAACATATACGGGCAAAGATATCGAACCGAATGCGGTTGTTAAAATTGGCGATGTTACCCTTGAAAAAGATGTTGATTATACGGTTGAATATCAAAATAATTTGAATGTAGGTATCGGAATTGTTGTAATTAAAGGCAAGGGTAATTGCAGTAGCAGAAAAGTTTGCTGGTTCGACATAACCAATTGCGATATTTCCGAAATCTCAAAAATTGATATTCAGAACTGTGCATACTACGGAAAAGCTGTTGTTCCTGAAATGGTACTCGAAAACAACGGTACTTCCCTTGTTAAAGATAAGGATTATACCGTAACATTTAAGAACAATGACTCTGTAGGTACTGCCACAGCCGTTATCAACGGTATCGGAAATTACAGCGGCACAATTGAAAAAACATTCCAAATCAAACTCCCAATAGGTGATATTGATATGAGCGAAACGATTGATGTTAAAGATGCTACATTGGTAATGCAATACGGTGTTAAACTCATTGACCTTTCAGACGAACAACTGATTATTGCTGATGTTAATAATGACAACATTGTAAATATAAAAGACGCAACAATGATTCAAAAGTATTTAGTAAATTTAATAGATAGTTTCATAAGATGACTAACTATTCAAAATGTATTGTAAGTAAAAAACAAACTGATTTCATTTGTGAAGTGAGGTCAGTTTGTTGCGTTTCAGAGGTTTTATTGGCCTTAAATTTGTTATTTTGTGCGTTGTAAAAATTTGTATTTAAATTTTTATAAAAATATTTTGAGAAAAATTCGTAAATTGCATTGATAAAAATTAAAATTCGGCGTATAATTAACTATAAGGAGATGAAAAAAATGCTTTTATATTTTAAAACAAAAAACTACCGTTCTATAAAGGATGAAGCAGTTTTAAATATGGAGGCTGCCTCACTAAAAGATAGTGCCGCCGATTTACTTCAATTTGGAAAGAATAAATATCTACCTGCAGTTGCAATATATGGTAAAAACGGTGGTGGAAAAAGTAACCTGATTCGAGCTATGTGGTTGGCTGTCCAATTTATATGTAATGCACAAAAAACTCAAACTGAAAACGCAAAGGTTCCTGTTAACCCATTTCGTTTGGATGACTATTCGTGCGGTAAGCCTACAGAATTTGAATTTTGCTATGTTCAAAATGGAGTAAAATATATTTATGGATTTTCTGCCACTCAAGAAGAAATAAAAACAGAATACCTTAAAGCCTCTCCACACGGAAGAGAAGCAAGTATTTTCAGCCGGGAGAATGGCAAATTTAAGTTTCCTCAAAATAACGAACGAAAGCACAAAGAACTAATTGCAGCTGCAGTTGCACCAAATCAATTGTTCTTTGCTGTATCTTGTACTATGAATTACAAACCTTGTATAGAAGCTATGAGATGGTTTCGTGATAAAATTGTATTTTCTCGTGATTATACCGATATAAATCAAAGTTTAATAGATTACAGAGAAAATGATGCAATGTTACAAGCAATTGTATCAGCGGCAAAAACAGCAGATGTGGGTATCCAGGATATGCGTTTTGAAATCAATAATAAAGAAATTGATTTTGATTCAGACGATTTGCCTGAACAAATTAAAGATATGGTAACGGCCTTAAAAGCGTTTAGTGACGCTTTAAAGCAAAGCGGAAATGAATCTGAAATAAAACTAAACACAGGGGAACTAAAAAGTACAACATATCACTTTGGTATTAACAAAGAGGGAAATCAAGATATGTTTGAACTTGGACTCGGAGATGAGTCAGATGGTACAAAAAGACTGATGGCTTTAGCTCCTGCAATTGAGAAAACATTAAACGACGGAGGAGTTTTAATTGTTGATGAGCTTGAACAAGAATTACATTTAATTCTTATGGAGTATGTTATCCGTAGATTTCAGGAACAGAAAAATAATACTAATCAAGCCCAAATAATTTTTACAACTCATGAAACCGGTTTACTTAACCTGGAAATACTCCGTAGAGACCAAATATATTTTGTTGATAAAAATAAAAAAAGCGGCGTAACAAGTCTTTACTCCCTTTTTGATTTTAACATACGAAATGATATGACCAATATTCAAAAAGCTTATTTAATGGGAAAATTTGGCGCTGTTCCATCTATTGAGGGGGCTCAATAATGGCGAGGCAATCCAATAATAGGTCTCCCAAAAAGGTTATATATGTTTTTTGGGAAGGCGAAAGTGAGAAAGCTTATTCGATGTTTTTAAAAGAAGAATTTGAAGAATGTGCAGTCATAAAATGCCACCATGAAAAAGGCACTTTCCAAGTGGCTAAGTCATATTTTAAAAGCAATAAAAAATTTAAAAGTGATGTAGCAGAGCTTGATGAAATATGGTTTTTCTTTGACACAGAAATAGAAATGGGTAATCAGTGGGATGATAATATGAAGTGTCTGGATGATATAATTAAATCTAGACCAAAAAAGAATCCAATAAAAATCAGATTACTAATGACTACATGTTGTATTGAATATTGGTTACTCCTTCATTTTGACAAAAAAGCACCGGCAATTGCTATACCTAAAGATAAAGAAAAAATACTTAAAAGTGTTAAGGATGAGGAAAATTCTTATAAAAAGGGAGACTACGAGTCTATCAAAAAAATAGCAAGCAGATATAAAACTGCTATTGAAAACGGTAAATGGACCCTAGAACGTTTAAAAGAAGTTGGAATGCCTGAAGATGAACAACAACGCAACCAATGGTTATTTAAGGGCGACCATACCTTTACTACTGTACATGAGGCTTTAATATATTTAGTGAGCTTAAAAAATTCAGTTTGTGTAAATTAACAAGGTTGTGTTACAAAACTAAGTGGCCTAACTATACGCAAAAGAAAGCTGAGGATATGAAAATTGTCCTCAGCTTTTGGTTGTTTTAAGGGTTATTTTTCGATAATTTTTGGGGTTGATTTTGAATAATATGCATTGGCAGTTTTTTGACTGATGAAATCTTGTAGGGTTTTCTAAAAATTTTTCTAAAAAACTTTCTGAATTTTAGAAAATAAAGAACAATATATTAAATATTGTTCAGTGCTACAAAATTCTGAGATTGCAGATAATCACTGTGCTTTTTGGACTTTGCAGCATTAGGTGATACAAGATAATACCACTTTTGAGCCGCTCCAAAACCGCGTGCCGAGGGTTCAAGTCCTTCTGCCCCTGCCAAAGAAAAACGGCTTAAACAACAGTGTTTAAGCTGTTTTTTGATACATTTATAGTGTAACAATATATTATGGTTTATAAATCATAGGAAATTGAGTGTAATTTAAATTTCGACTGCTGAATTATTATAATATTATTTATGATTAGGAGTTCAATTTATGATTTTTAAAAACTTACACACTTTTCTTGATAAAGGCGGACAAAAACGCTGTACCATAGAACTGCTTTTTTGCACAAATTGGGTCACATCTATTTACAACGCAGATGTCCGTTTTCATAAATACATACACTGCCTCCGCAATAAGGGCACCGGACTGTCTGCGTCGATCTTAAGCTCTCCAGAAACAGTACGCTTTTATCTTTATTAGGGTTGATTCCTATATGTGTTCCTTTAAATCCTTGATTTTCAAATTCAACTTTGATATCATCTAAAGAGAGCATAGGTTTCTCTCCTTCATTGTTTGTCTTGTCAACTACAATTTTGGAGCTTCCTATGCTCTTTTTCAATATTTACTTTTGATTATCCCACATTTTTCCGTGATGAGGGAATTTTATACTCATATGCTTGAGCATAATAAAATCCGTGCAAAAGGCACATAACCGTCATCGTTCTCGGTTATGTGCCTTCCTGTTTTTGTACGGCTGTTTTTTCACAGCCACATAATTTTTATTAAAATCCGCAGAAAAACGGTTACGGTATTACTGCGCTATTGAAAAAAATTACTCGTAGAGCGGATATTTTTTGCAGATTTCTTCAACGCCTGCTCTAACCTTTTCCTTGCTGTTTTCATAGTCGTTAAGAACGAGGGTGATGTACTCGGCAATCTTGTCCATATCTTCCTCGTTAAGACCTCTTGTTGTAACAGCGGCAGTACCGATTCTTACACCGCTTGTTACGAACGGTGAACGAGGTTCGCCCGGAATTGTGTTCTTATTTACTGTGATGTAGCAATCGTCAAGACGAGCCTCAAGCTCCTTGCCGGTTACATCTGTGTCACGGAGATCCATAAGAAGAACATGGTTGTCCGTACCGCCTGAAACAAGCTTGTTGCCTCTTTTGAGAAGTCCGTCTGCAAGAGCCTTACAGTTAGAAACAATCTTTTTGCCGTACTCCTTGAACTCAGGCTTTAATGCCTCGCCGAAGCAAACAGCCTTTGCGGCGATGATGTGCATAAGAGGACCGCCCTGTGTACCGGGGAAGATTGCCTTGTCAATCTGCTTTGCAAATTCTTCACGGCAGAGGATAAGACCGCCGCGAGGACCGCGGAGAGTTTTGTGTGTTGTTGTTGTAACAAACTCACAATACGGAACAGGGTTCGGATGAACACCTGCGGCAACAAGACCTGCGATGTGAGCCATATCAACCATAAGATATGCGCCTACTGCGTCGGCAATCTCACGGAGCTTTGCAAAATCGATGATTCTTGGGTATGCAGACGCACCTGCAACAATCATCTTAGGCTTGCATTCCTTTGCAATTTCAAGAACCTTATCATAATCAATTCTGTGCGTTTCGGGATCAACACCGTATGGAACAAAGTTGAAGTATTTACCTGAAATATTAACAGGTGAACCGTGTGTAAGGTGACCGCCTTCGTTAAGGTTCATACCCATTACCGTATCACCGGGATTAAGCATTGCAAAATATACCGCTGTGTTAGCCTGAGCGCCTGAGTGAGGCTGAACATTTGCGTGTTCGGCACCGAAAAGCTCACACGCACGCTGACGGGCAATTTCTTCAACTACATCAACGCACTGACAACCGCCGTAGTATCTCTTTCCCGGATAACCCTCGGCATATTTGTTTGTGAGCAAGCTGCCCATTGCAGCCATAACTGCCGGAGAAACGATGTTTTCACTTGCGATAAGTTCAAGGTTTCTGCGCTGTCTTTTAAGCTCGTCTGTCATTGCGTTACCAATTGCGGGATCGTACTCGTTGAGGTAATCAAGAGTAGCGATATTTGTTTTTTCACTCATTGTTACATTCCCCTTATATTTTTATTTTAGAATACTGTGTATCCTGTTTGAATTTATGTCATTGCAGCGAAAGGGCTTTTTGCCTTAATTCGTACAAATCATCAAGCGTTTTAATTTTTCCTGCCTCATTTCTCAAGGCTGCCGCACCCTTCATGCCTTTGAAATAACCGACTACAAGTTTTCTTGCCTGAAGCATTGCCATATGCTCGCCCTTGTATTCAACCATTTTGCCGATATGTTCAATCATTACACCGAGCCTTTCTTCAAGGTCGGGAGTGTGAATTTTAACATTCGGGTTTTCAAGGTATGCGTTAATCTGCGAGAAAATCCACGGATTCCCGAGCGTTGCCCTACCGATCATAACAAGGTCACAGCCCGTGATGTCCATAACCTCCTTTGCCCTTTCGGCACTGTCGATGTCGCCGTTTGCGATTACGGGAACGCTGACGGATTCTCTTACAGCCTTTATGATATCGTAATCAACGGGAGGCTTGTAATACTGCTGTCTTGTTCTGCCGTGAACGGTGATTGCCGCCGCACCTGCCGATTCGCAGATTTTTGCAACTTCAACGGCATTTACGCTGTCATCATCCCAACCCTTGCGGATTTTTACGGTTACGGGGGTGTCGGTAACGGCTGTCACAGCCTTGACAATTTCTCCGCAAAGCCGAGGATTTTTCATCAATGCACTTCCGCTGCCGTTTGAGCTTATCTTCGGAGCGGGGCATCCCATATTGATGTCAATTATATCGGGTTTGTTTTCAAGTGCGTGCTTTGCGGCATCAGCCATACATTTCGGGTCATCACCGAAAATCTGAATTCCACAAGGACGCTCCAAGTCTGAAATTTCCATCAGCTCCTCGCTCTTTTTACTGTTGAAAGAAAGCGCCTTTGAGCTGACCATTTCGCTTACGCAGTATGCCGCACCGAATCTTACGCAAAGTTCACGGTAAGCCCTGTCGCTTACACCTGCCATAGGCGCAAGAACTGCGTGGGATTTCAGCGAAACGCCGCCGATGTTGAGATTGTTCATATTTTTATTTTTACACATTTAATGCTGTTACCTTATTCTTTTTCTTGCACCGACTTTTGTGCTGATCATCACAACCGCAATTACAACTACCCCAAGACCTACACAAATCCACGAAACAATTCCCGCCGTGTAGCTTGTGGAATACTTTTTTTCGCTGACTGTTTTTGCGATTGTCGGCGCTTGAAATTCCGTTGAATTGGTCGCCTGAGTTTCAACATACTGATTCTGATACTGCGTTTCTTCCTGTACCGGAGCTTCTGTTGTTTCAGGCTGAACATACTCAGTTGTGGGTTCTTCCGTTTCGGGCGCAACATACTCGGTTGTAGGCGCTTCGGTGTAAACAGGCTCGGTATAAACAGGCTCTGTGTATTGCGGTTCGGTTTCAACGGGAACATACTCCGTCACAACAGGCTCTGGCTGTGAGTCGGGAACCTGCGGATCGTCCTCTCCTACCGCAAAGGCTGTTATTGAACAAACCGACAGTGCAAGAACCGCAAGCAAGGTCGGAAGTATTCTTTTCCTAAAAATTTTCTTAAAATCTGACTTCATATTTAATACCCCGTTCGTTTTGCGTGGCACACATTTTCATACATATACTACGATTATAGCAAAAGCAAGCGTTCATTGCAAGATTTCAGACAATTTTTCTGCACACATTTAATGCTCAAACAACAAAAAGTCGGAAAACCGATTGCAAAACCGATTTTCCGACTTGATTATTATGTCAAATTTTTGAGCGTTTTTTAGCCTTTGGCATAACAAGGCTGTAGCTTTCGTCAATCAGCGGAAAGATTTCTTCCTTGCTCACAGAGCCGTCAAGCAAAATACTTATCCACTTGTCCTTGTTCATATGATAGGCAGGCAGAAATCCGTTTTTTAATCTGAGTGAGCCGACAAGAATCGGGTCGCACTTGACATTCATCACATCAATAAAGCCCTCACCGTCAAGCCCTAAAATCTGCCTTTTGACACGCATAACTATTGCGTACCATTTGCCCGACATCATATTCCGCAGAACCGCATTATCGGGACTGTTCTCCCACGGATATTCGGGTTCTGTTCCGTATGTGCTAAGGGCATAGTTTAAAATTACATCTCTGTTCATGGAACACCTTACACTACCTTATATTTTTTAAAAATATATCTCTTAAAAAATCTGTAACACCGTTAGCGGAATGAATTGTTGCTATCATTAACTCGTCTGTGTCAATATCCGAAAAGTTAAAGTCATAACCGTTGTGCCGTATCAACTGCGAAATAAATAATCTTTGTGTTCTGCCGTTTCCCTCTCTAAATGGGTGTAGCATATTTGTTGTGCAGTAAAAATCGACTATTTCATCAACAAACTCTATTTTATCTAAATTTATAAACAAATGTTTTGATTTGAGATAGTCAAAACTCTTTCTACACATTTCTTCAAGATTATATGCACTGCAAAATGAAGTTCCTTTTTTTGAGATATCAATACTTCGCAATTCACCAGCCCAAGAATACAAATCTTCAAATAAAAACTTATGGATAGCTTTGTAGTGATTAAAATCAAAACTTTCAAGCAATGGATTGCGTTCCCATTCAGATGATTTTGCAAATGTAATATCGGCTTCTATCGCAGATAACTGTTCTTCATCTCTTATATCAAATTTATTTATTAAGCATAAAGTGTTTGGATAACAATCATCTGTAAGTGAATTAACATTGTATGCCATTAAGCCTTAACTCCTGCTTTTTTCTTAACGAGTGAAATATATTCCTGCATTGTGATTTCGTTACGCAGTAATTTTTGACACCATTCTTTGCTTTTGCTGTCAATGGTATAGCCTTCCATTTCAACTGATGCGGCAGCATTTTCTATTATCTGTTCAATCGGCTTATTACCGTTCACAGTAACACTCCCTTTCGTGAAATCTGAACTTCATATCATTTTATCATAACAAAGGCATATGTCAACCAAAAGGTGAAAATTACTCGCCAAAGCTGATGCCCATTTTTCTTGCTGTTTCAACAACCTCGCTGTCTTTCGGAACGCTCTTGAGCTTGCCTGCGATGTCCTTAAGCGGAACGGCAACTACCTTATTATTTACAAGGGCAACCATTTTGCCGTAGTCTTTATTGATAATAAGCTCTGCGGCTTTAACACCAAAACGAGTTGAAATCACACGGTCATAGGCATCGGGACTGCCGCCTCTCTGGAAGTGACCCGGTACTGTAACCCTTGTTTCCTGACCTGTTGCCTCCTCAATATCGTGGGCAATCTGATAGGAAATTGACGGATATTTCATCTCTGCAACAGCAGCTTTTCTCTGCTTTTTAGGCAAAGCTGCAATTTCTTTTGAAATTGCACCCTCGGCAACTGCAAGAATTGAAAAGTTCTTACCACCTGCGGTTCTTGACTTGATTGTCTTTACAACCGAGTTGATGTCGTACGGAATTTCGGGGATAAGGATAATATCCGCACCGCCTGCAATACCTGCATAAAGTGTGAGCCAGCCAACCTTATGTCCCATAACCTCAATAATGAAAACTCTGCCGTGAGATGTTGCGGTTGAATGGATACAGTCGATTACATTTGTTGCAATATCAACGGCACTCTGAAAACCGAATGTCTTGTCTGTACCCCAAAGGTCGTTGTCGATTGTCTTAGGAAGTGAAACCACATTGAGTCCTTCTTCACGAAGAAGATTTGCGGTTTTTTGAGTTCCGTTGCCGCCGAGTACAACAAGACAGTCAAGACCAAGCTTTTTGTAATTCTTCTTCATAGCCTCAACCTTGTCAACGCTGTTCTCGTCAACAACACGCATAAGCTTGAACGGCTGTCTTGATGTGCCGAGAATCGTACCGCCCATTGTGAGAATACCCGAAAAATTCTCGGGTTTCATCTTTCTTGTTTCGCCGTAGATAAGACCTCTGTAGCCGTCAATAATGCCGATGATTTCAACATCATTGCCAAGCTGATTATAAAGTGTTTTTGCAACGGCACGGATTGTTGCGTTAAGTCCCTGACAATCGCCGCCACTTGTTAAAATGCCTACTCTTTTCATTGTTCGGAGTCCTCCTTTTTCACTTCAACGGGTACAATCGGAGTTCCGACAGTGCTCGCATATGTTTTTTTCATTGCCTGCTTTTGAGCCTTTAACGCAAGCTTTGAAAAGAATTTCTGACAATTCATCTTATGCTTGCCGCGCTTGTCAACAGACTTATATACACCTGTTGAAAGCTGTTGGCGTGCATTTACGGTATCCTTAAATGAAACCGTGATAACCTCCTGCACACGCTTTTTGATATCCTCGTCCTCAACAGGGAACACAAGCTCAACTCGTCTGTCGAGGTTTCTCGGCATCCAGTCGGCACTTCCCATATAATAAAGCGGATTTGAATTGTTTTCAAATATGAATATTCGGCTATGCTCCAAAAGCTGACCGACAATTGAAACTACTCTGATGTTCTCGCTGAATCCATGGACTCCCGGAACAAGACAGCAGATACCTCTTACGATGAGGTCAATTTTTACGCCTGCATTTGACGCATCGTACAAAAGGCTGATGATTTCAGGATCAACAAGCGAGTTCACCTTTGCGGTAATTTTGGCCGGAAGTCCGAGCTTTGCGTTCTCGGTTTCCTGAATAATCATAGCCTCAAAGAACGGACGCATTCCGTGAGGTGCAACGATAAATTTGTTGTATTCAGGCGGAGTTGAGTAACCTGTCAATACATTAAAGAGTGATGATGCGTCAACACCGTATTCTTCACGGCAGGTGAACATACCGATATCGGTATAGAATCTCGCCGTACTGTCGTTATAGTTACCCGTACCCATATGCAGATATCTTCTGATTCCATCCTTGTCTTTTCTTACTACAAGACAGATTTTGCAGTGGGTTTTAAGTCCCGTAAGACCGTAAATTACATGACAGCCCGCCTTTTCAAGCTTTGTTGCCCACTGAATGTTGTTTTCCTCGTCAAATCTCGCCTTGAGTTCAACAAGAACAGTTACCTGTTTGCCGTTTTCAGCCGCCTTGATAAGAGCCGCAACAATCGGTGAATTTCCGCTGACACGGTACAGGGTTTGCTTGATGGCAAGAACATTCGGATCGGTTGCCGCCTTTTTGACAAAATCAACCACAACATCAAAGCTTTCATAAGGATGATGCACAAGTCTGTCCTTTTCACGGATAGCCTTAAAAATATCATCATAACCGCAGAATTCCGCAGGCGGATTTACGGGAACGATTGGTTCAAAGCACATATCCTCACAGCCCTTGATGTGGGCAAATTTTGAAAGGAATGTAAGGTCAAGAGGACCTCTCTGAAAGTAGATTTCACGCTCCGTAACATCGAGAGCGTCAACAAGAAATTCACGAATTTCTCGGTTGCATTTCTTGCCGAATTCAAGACGGACAGGTTCTCCTCTCTTACGCTTTCTGATTGACTTTTTAATTTCAGCCATAAGATCCTCGGTATCCTCGTCAATGTCAAGGTCGGAATCTCGGGTGATTCTGAAAGGATCGTACTGCTTAATGTTGTAAAGCTCAAAAAGCTCACCGAGGTGCATTGCGATTATTTTTTCAAGCAGAATAAACGCTCTGCCCTCGTGAGTCGGAAGCTCAAGAAATCTCGGAAGAATTGACGGAACCTGAACCAATGCGAAAAATTCTTCATTCTCGGCATTTGTAAGGCGAACCGCAATGTTAAGACTTTTGTTTGCAAGCATCGGGAACGGACGGCTTGTATCAACAGCCATAGGCGTCAATACGGGGAAAACTACTTTTTTAAAGTATTCCTCAACAAACGCTTTCTGGTCGCCGTCAAGCTCGTCAGCCTCTTTGAACACAATGCCTGCCGAACGAAGTGACGGAATTATTGAACGGTTGTAACAGCTGTACTGCTTTTTGGCAAACTCGTGAATTTTTTCAACAAGTCCGTCCATAACCTCCGTAGGAGTCATGCCCGATGCGTCACGGCTTGTTCTGCCGTGATGAATCTGGTCAAGCACACCTGCAACACGAACCATAAAAAATTCGTCAAGGTTCGACGCCGTAATTGAAAGAAAGTTACATCTTTCCATAATTGGATTGGTCTTTTTGAACGCCTCTTCAAGCACTCTTGCATTAAAGTCAACCCAGCTTAATTCTCTGTTAGTATAAGGCATCTTTTGCCATTTTGACATAAGCTTTGCTTTTTCGGATGCTTTTTTATTGTTGTTTTTTGAATTTGACATATAATTCACCACCATAAAAACTGATATATAACCCAATTTAATATATCTGATTAAGTATAAAATACGAAACGGATTATTTCAAGCGAATTGCACTAAATTTTACCTTTGGTAACGGATTCTTTACATATATTTTACAATAGCACAAATAAAATTGATTTGCAATAGATTTGACAAAATTCGCAAAGATAAAACCAAAATTTTCTTTTTGCAAAATATTCAAAAAATCTCAAAAAATATTGTTTTAATCTCTGTATTATGTTATACTTGCGTTGATTGTTTTATTTACAGATTTTAAAAAATTCTAAAGAAAATGAGAGGTAATTATCATGAGTAAAAAAAGGGGAAGCTTTTCCGGCGGACTCGGATTTGTATTTGCCGCTGCGGGAAGTGCAGTAGGCTTGGGAAATCTCTGGAGATTTCCGTATTATGCAGCTAAGTACGGCGGCGGAACATTTATCTTTATCTACATAATCCTTGCGCTTACATTCGGCTTTTCACTTTTGACTGCCGAAATCGCAATCGGCAGAAAAACAAAGCTAAGTCCGATTCTCGCCTACAAAAAGCTATGCAGCAAATTTTCGTTTTTAGGCTACCTTGCAACGCTTGTTCCTACAATCATTATTCCGTACTACTGCGTTATCGGCGGTTGGGTTACAAAATATATGTGCGTTTATGCACAGGGACTTGTTGCCCCTGCGGCACAGGACAACTTTTTCTCGGACTTTATTTCCGACCCGTTGTCACCCATTGTGTTTTTCTTAATATTTATGCTGTTGAGTGCAGTGGTAATTATGCTCGGAGTAAACAAGGGCATTGAGCGACTGAGCAAATTTTTGATGCCTGTTCTGCTTGTTCTGACAGTCGGAATTTCAATCTACACACTCACGCTTCCAAACGCAATGGAGGGTGTTTCGTACTACCTCATTCCCGATTTCAGCAAACTGTCAATTTGGACATTTGCGGCAGCACTTGGTCAGCTGTTCTTCTCAATGAGCATTGCAATGGGAATTATGGTAACCTACGGTTCATACACAAAGGATGAGGTAAACCTCACAAAGTCGGTTAACCAAATTGAGATTTTCGACACAGCCGTTGCACTTCTCGCAGGTCTTATGGTAGTTCCTGCGGTTTATGTATTCAGCGGTGAAGAAGGTCTTGGTGCAAGCGGTCCCGGACTTATGTTCATCACACTTCCAAAGGTATTCAACGAAATGCCTGCCGGCGTAATCATCGGATTTTTGTTCTTTGTTCTTGTATTCTTTGCAGCTATCACAAGCTCAATCTCCGTAATGGAAGCAATTGTTTCTTCGCTTATGGACAAGTTCAAGCTTACACGAATCAAGTCCTGTCTTATCGTTATCGGCATCTGCCTTATTATGGGTATTCCGTCATCACTCGGCAACGGTATATGGTCAAATGTTAAGATTCTCGGAATGGACTTCCTTACATTCTTTGACTTCTTGAGCAACAGCATTATTATGCCGATTGTCGCACTTTGTACTTGTATTCTCATCGGCTGGGTTATCAAGCCAAAGACTATTGCAGACGAAGTCACAAGGAACGGCGAGCGTTTCAGCAGAAGGGCTTTGTTTGATGTTATGATTAAATATATAGCTCCAATCTGCCTTGTGTTCATCTTAATTTCTTACACACTTGCGCAGTTCGGCATTATTTCACTTTAACCCGACACTTTAACACGATTATTTATGAATTCAGACAGTAATATCACCGAAATGAATCATAAGTAATTGTATTTAAATGAAACATACAACAATTAACTATTATCCGTTTATCCCATAAACTCTTGAAATTATATGCAATAATTGGTATAATTACAGTTACAGCTCATTTGCTGAATTTTAGGGAGGACAAATACTATGTGTCAGAAAAAACCATTTTACATTACAACGCCTATTTATTATCCGTCAGGCAATCCCCACATCGGTCATTGCTACACCACCGTTGCGTGCGATTCTATCGCCCGTTACAGACGAATGCAGGGATACGATGTTATGTTCCTTACGGGTACGGATGAACACGGTCTTAAAATCGAACAGAAGGCTGCCGAAAAGGGTGTTACTCCCAAAGAGTATGTTGACGAAATTGTAAAAACCTTTAAGGGCTTATGGAAATTTATGAACATAAGCTATGACAGATATATCCGCACAACAGACGATTACCACATTGAAACAGTTCAGAAAATTTTCAAGGAGCTGTATGACAAGGGCTACATCTACAAGGGCGAATACAAGGGCAAATACTGCACCCCCTGTGAAAGCTTCTGGACAGAAAGCCAGCTTATTGACGGCAAATGTCCCGAATGCGGACGAGAGGTTACAGAGGCAAAGGAGGAGGCATACTTCTTTAAGATGTCACCTTTTGCCGACAGAATTGAAAAGCTCCTCACGGAAACAGACTATTTACAGCCAAAGACAAGAGCGGTTGAGCTTGTAAACAACTTTATCAAGCCGGGACTTGAAGACCTTTGCGTATCGAGAACAACCTTCAAATGGGGCATTCCGGTTACATTTGACGAAAAGCATATTGTTTATGTTTGGATTGACGCACTTTCAAACTACATCTCCGCTCTCGGCTACAAGAATGAAAAATTTGACGAATTTGACAAATACTGGCCTGCCGATGTTCATATGGTAGCAAAGGACATCATGCGTTTTCACGCTATAATCTGGCCTGCAATGCTTATGGCTCTTGACCTTCCGCTTCCAAAGCATCTTGCCGTTCACGGCTGGATTACTTTCAACGGACAGAAGATGTCAAAGTCACTCGGCAATGTTGTTGATCCGTTTGTACTCGGCGAGCGTTACGGTGCTGACGCAATCCGTTACCACATTATGCGTGAAATGGCTCTCGGTGCAGACAGCTCGTTTTCAAACGAAATTATGATTAACCGTATCAATTCCGACCTTGCAAACGGTCTTGGCAACCTTGTTTCAAGAACAGTTGCAATGGTTCAGAAATATTTCGGCGGCACACTTCCCACAGAGCGTGAGAGCGGCGAATTTGACGATGACCTTATCGAAACCGCAACATCGCTCCGTGCAAAGGTTGACGATTTCATGGACAAGACTCAGCTCCAGAACGCACTTGCCGAAATCTTCAAGCTTGTTTCCCGTGCAAATAAATACATTGATGAAACCGCTCCGTGGGTTATTGCCAAGGACGAAACAAAGAAAGCAAGACTCGCAACGGTTCTCTACAACCTTCTTGAGGCAATCCGTATTGCCTGCACCCTTCTCTCGGCATTTATGCCAACAACAATGCCAAAGGCTCTTGAGCAGATCGGTGCTTGTGAAAAATGTGCCGGCTACGAAAACTGCGACAAGTTCGGTGTACTTCCTGCTGATGTCACGGTTCACAAGGGAGATGCACTCTTCCCACGAATTGATGTTGAAAAGGAAATTGAAGAACTCAACAGCATTATCAAGAACAACGAGGGTGAAAGTGAAGAAACAAAGGCACTCCGTGAAGAGCTTGAAGGTGTTGCACAGATTGGCATTGATGACTTTGCCAAGGTTGACCTCCGTGTGTGCGAGGTTAAGACCTGCGAACCCGTTAAAAAGAGCAAAAAGCTTTTACAGTTCACAATTTTTGACGGTGTAAAGGACAGAACCGTTGTCAGCGGTATTGCAAACTACTACAAGCCCGAAGAGCTTATTGGCAAGAAGATTATTCTTGTTCAGAACCTCAAACCTGCAAAGCTTTGCGGTGTTGAAAGCTGCGGTATGATTCTTTCGGCAGTTCACGGCGATGATTTAAAGGTTGTCTTTGTTGACAATATGCCTGTCGGCTCAAAAATCTGTTGATTTATATTCGTGTAGACAGTTTGATAAATTAAAAACTATTTATGCCCGAGCGTAGCTTCGTAATTGTTTTTGCAATTCCGTAGGGGCGGATATCATGTCAAGTGCAACATGGTAACCACCTGTGCAAGGACATGGTATACAAATTCACA
>OHWI01000181.1_pt1 | contig 31462 bp, 31 predicted proteins | sample 1579721 | NCBI WGS metagenome assembly OHWI01 (sample SAMEA3882529, study PRJEB24775) | human gut metagenome | biome: human-associated habitat; feature: intestine environment; material: feces | place: Netherlands | collected 2009/2010
AACCTTGGGGAAGAGGTGGCGAAGGTGCTTGCAGACTTTTTCTACATAAAAATGCGTTAAGCAACGATAACCAGAGTCATGAAACATTATCATAATAAGCATTAATTACATTTTGTAAAAATGTCTATCCGAAAAATGCCTGTCGGCATGGTTGGGACATCAAACATCGTCCATTTTATCTCAGTGTTTTCCAGTTTCATTATTATACAATCATGAAAAACGTCTAAAAGTTCGCGGGCTAAGCCATCATTATCATCAACTTTACGGTTATAATAAATAGCAAAGATTAAATTAGATACATCCTCCAATGAGACATATTTTGCAGGAAGGAATTTTTGTATATATTCTAATTCAGCCTTCAAATAATCAACGCTCCCTGACAATATAAAGAAGTCAATAAACTTTGTACAAGAATGATAGCCCAAGAAACTTCTCACATCATTAAGGTCAAAACAAACCAGACTGTGGTTTATTATCAGACTGAAAAATGAGTTCGTGAAATCCGCGACTCTTTTGTCCGCTTCTTCAAACAGTTCAGAAAACGTATGGCAAGGCAACGCATCATAATCCACAACGAAAATTCCGTCAGCAATTTTTTCCAATTCACCAAGTACTTTTATAGCGTTCTTTCTTTTTTCCATACCCTCAGACGAATGCGGCAAAGTGGCTATAAGCAATTTTACCGTAACTTTCAAATCAGTGGCTTTCTGAAGAAAATGTTTGATACATCCTTCTCCTGTTCCTCCGCCCAAGCATACAATAAAAATAGACACAAGTTTGTCTGCAAGTATTTGCTCTAAACACGGCAACGATTTCTTACATTCTGCCTCTGCCAAACGTCTGTCCTTTCCACTTCCTAATCCGTCAGTGCCAATGAGGAACTTATGAGCGAGAGACAGTTCGCCTATCTCTTCTCCGTTCATTCCAAACACGCATAAATCCACACTAGGCAGCCCGTTCTTTTGTATTTTTTCCACAATTCTTCCTGCTCCGCCCCCAATTCCGATTATTGAGAAGCTACAAGTCTTGTGTTGAATTTCATTCTTTTCCATGTAGACAAAAATCTATTATAAGTTTAAGTTAATCAACGTTTTTTCATTCCTCCGTGAAACGTTCTTTCCATATTATTCCGTGCAATTTCTTCCGTTCCACCGAAATACGTGATTTCCCACAGCAAGCCTGCAACAAGCTCTTGTGGCGTAATCACAAAGTCTTTCTCCACCACCAATTCCATGCCAGCTATTTCCGACCACGACGGATAACAGGCCACAGGGCAGTCGAGGTGATTGTCCGCTTTGTCGTATACAGAGCAGTTCATGTCTATCATCGGGCTACAGGTTTCCCAACGCCATACTAAGCGAATGTAATATTGGGTTGATTTCGCCTCCAACGCTTGGACGTTCTGATAAATTCTTTCCCATTTGTCCAAATCAAGTTGTTCGGCCAACTTCGGTTCGTTGGTTTGCCATAAATTCAGGAATGCTGGACTTATCTCAGCAAAGTTGAATTGCGAAAACAGTTCCTTGAATGTCATAGTGCCTATTTTAGAGTAATAAAATCCCTCAACCCACCCTCGTCTTTCCTTCCAGTCAATCGGCACAAGGTAATACAGAATAATCTTCCTCCATGGGCCGTGTACGTTATGCGTTTGTACGCCGTGCCGGAGATGCGCGGTAATAACCATGCTTCTGCCAGCTGCCACCTTGGTTTGTTGCCCCTGCCATGCGACAAGGAAGTGCCGCCATTGTCTGATGCAAAGAAGGACTACGCCTTATTATGTCAAATTAAATCTACCGACCAGTTCAGGCTTTGTAGTTTCATATCCAGGTTTCGGAGCTGTTTGGAATAGTTGTCCGTCACCTTTCTTAGTTCACCCACGTCCACCGTGCGAACATATTTTATTTCCTGTCGCCCGTAACGGTCATTTTCAACAACGTGCTTCAAGAGGTCGCGCATTACCGTCAGACGCAACTTCAATGTGTCTTTACGGGCAATCATTTGGGTGAGAGTTTCTCCCTCGTGCACGGTTTGCATGTTGGTGCGGTTAATCCGATAAACAATCACTTCGAATTGCGAAAGGCATTCATCCAATTCTTTATACAATTCGTTCACGTTCTCAGAAGGTTGATCACCTTCCTGCACCTTGGCACTGTACTTCAGCCGACTTTTCAATTGGTCGATTCTGTTTTGCAGGTCGGCACGGATGCTTAATGCTTCTGCCAGTTTCATTCTATTCCTCCTATTTGGTTTGATGATGCAAAGTTCCGTCATCAAAGTGCCAAATCGCAGCACAAGGCGGAGATATTTTGTATTTCCATCATAAATTTTCGAACCACATGTAGAGTAATGCAAACGAAAGCAGACGAAAAAATAATCTGCCTATGCTCCAATTCAGCACATCGGAAGGTTTCCTTTGCCGCAAAATAAATATTGTCTTATGAAAAATAGCGAAGATTGGAAAGGGGCTGCCAAGAAGCAGCAAAATAAAATAGAGGCATGGAGGCTTTCTTATCTTTCGGTAGAAGAATTATTATGCCTGCAGTTGCTGGGGTATTCTCCCAAGCAACTATATGAAGACATGGAAAGCGAAAGATATTCACTGAAAGAAACGGCTTCCATGTCCATCCGCGAACTCGACAAGGCAAAACGAATATTGGACAGGCAGACAAAAGCAGGAGTGATTACCATCCCTTATCATGAGGAAGCGTATCCTCATCACTTCCGCAATTTATGCCAAGACGCACCGCCGCTCGTCCACGTGTTGGGAAATAAGGATTTACTCAACCGTGAAGACAATGTGGCTATCATTGGTGCCCGTGCTGCGGATAAAGATGGATTGGACGTGGCATACGGGCTTGCTAAACAGATGGGTGAACAAGGACATATCGTCATCAGTGGTCTGGCTTTGGGATGCGATACGGCTGCCCACCAGGGTTGTCTTGATGCGGGCGGACAGACAATCGCTGTGGTGGCCTCAGGCTTAGATATCACGCATCCTAGAGTGAACAAATCGTTGCAGGATGAAATAATTGCCAAGGGCGGAGCCATCCTTTCCGAACATCCTTTCGGCGTGAAAGTTAACCCCACAAAGCTGGTGGCGCGTTGCCGTATGCAAGTTGTCTTGACCCAATCGGTTATCGTGGTTCAATGCCCCATCATCAGTGGCACGATGTATGCCGTGCGCTTCGCCCAAGAATATAACGGGAGTCCCTTTGGTTGGGAAAACAATGTTTATTCTGTCCGGTATGATATGCAAAATGAACTGAACTCAGGCAACCAATTCCTGCTCGATTATAACTTGGCTCTGCCCATTAGACCTGGGCAGGAGGTCACATTAGACAATGATAATAAGCTTGTTATCGTATAACATTCTACTATAAATAAATAACTATTAATTATGACACTAAAAGAATTACTAACGCAAGTCGGCTTCGAAGAGCTTCTTCCGTATCTGGAGAAACACGAGCCAGAACATCTGGACAACCTCTATGACTTCCGCGAGGCATATGACATTCTTCGCAACCTGGAACCGGCGAAGGACTTTGAAGGCAAAATCTACGTGGAATGGCATGGCGGAGAATGGGAAGGTGAAGAAAAATGGATTGGCGTAGATCCGATGCACGATTGTACTTGGGAAGAAGATTTGGCCAAAGAAGTTGTCGTGGCAGATGACATACATCTTACCAAAACAGAAATCGCCATGCATTGTTTATGGGAAATCACTTATTGGGGATTCTCACCTGCTGAAAGACAGGAAACTTGGCAAAGAAAATTTGGTCCAAAGGTCTTGACTAATAAGTATGAAATCGCTTTGGATAAACTGGAAGAAAGTATCTGAAAACATCAGACTCCGCGCCGCCTCCGTAGCAGAGGTCGCCAAGGCGAGCGTTGTGTTCGTATTGAATTTCCAATCAGATGGAATCCCGATTGTAATAATCGCTCAAAACGGAAACGTGAATTTAGACAGAACAAGCGAAAGGAATATCTGCGTAAAATGGCCAAACGTGAAAATCTGGTAAGGATGCTTTCCACTAAAGGGAGCAGCTTCGGGAGGAGTGATGTGGAGTTTCTGCTCAATGTGCAATACGGCAGGCCGTGTGATTACCGCTCGGTGACCCCGAACGTTGACACCAGGCTGGATTATATAATTGAGTCTATGACCCGTTACCAACAGTTGGACTTGTCCCGATACAATTCAGCCGTGTTATTCTTGCAGTATCCGTTGGAAAAGCCGTTGGATGAATTATCACTGGCCTCATTTAAGCAAGGAGTCTGTGAGTGGTTGGGTTATACGGACATTCGTTTTGGAAGTATCAGGGTGGAAACCGAAGCGTCCGATGTGAATGTGACCTTGTTGCTAAACAAGTGCTTGGAAAAATAACCATTCAATACTTCCAAGTATTTTTCACCTATTACGGACTATGACATCCGTCCGTAATAGGTGATTTCCCAAAACAATCCCGCCGTCAATTCTTGAGGAGTGATAATGATGTCATGCTCAATGATGATTTTCATTCCCAATATCTCAGACCAGGAATCATACGTTGCCATTGGCTGGAAAATCTCATCCGCATCTTTATCATAAACGGAGCAGTTCATGTCAATCATTGGAGAACATCCCTCCCAACGGGATGCCAGATAGAGGACATACCGTGTTTCCGATATTTCGTGGCTTTGAAGATTTTGGTACACTTTTCGGTATGCTTCCCAATCTGCATTACGAAATGAGTCCAGTGCATTCTTTTGATATAAATGTTTGAAATCTGGCAAGATGTCATCAAAACTAAAGCGTGAGAGTAAATATCCGAAGGTCAGATGTTCTGTGTCAAGATCAGCCAAACCGTTACGTTGGGCGTATGTGATTTCCCAAAGCAAACCAGCCGCCAGTTCTTGCGGAGTGAGCGTAATACCATTACTGATTGTTATCTCCATGCCTAGTATTTCTGACAAGAAAGGATATCCGCCTATTGCCCGGTAATCATAATTATCTCCCTCCTCATACCCTACACAACAGTTTGAACCTGGATATGAGGCATCTTCCCAACGCTCGAATATCAGGATAGAATATTGGGACGTGTCAGCCTCGCGTGTTCGCAGGTCTTGGTATATATCTCGATAAATGTTCCAATCTGTCTGTTCAAACAAATCCGGTCTTAGTTTTTGGTATATCGCCTTAAACGCTGGGAGAATGTTATCGAAACTTAACCGGGATAGCAAGGACTTGAATGTATTTTGCTCCATAATATATAGTATTTATTGTTCTTATTATTTTTGCTGTCCGCGAAGCCATTCCCAGAATTCCTGCTCGCTACGTATAATTTTTTCTGTTTCTTTCCAATGTGAGTATGTCATTTCTGAAAAACAAGCGCAAAACACATCAGCCCATGTAGCCAAGGGAAACATCATCCACCCTTCTTTCTCCCTCATCAGCACAGGCATGTCAAGAGTTTCGCTCCAAGGAGTGGAGTTGATTAACATATCCTCTAAACCTTGGTGTACATATTCCTTCTTATCTGCGTGAAAACATTCACAATAAGTATAGCCGCCTTCACAAACAATGCGATTGGAGCCATCATAATGAAAATCATTCCGTGACCGCATATCATCGAACGCAGCTTTATACTTCGACCAAGAATGATGTATACTTATAGGATATCCTCCTTTCTTCATCTTGGCTTTCACACCGTTCCAAGTCATACAGCGCATATAATAAGTAAGCGGAAGGCATATCGGCTGGAGTTGAGTTTCCATGATTGCATCGCACATCCCGCCTTTGTTAAGTTTTAGCAGTTCGGCGAGAGGCGCAAGCTGTTCAGAACAAGCGGTATTCTTCATACAAACTAAGGACAACGCTGCATATCGCGGATGCCAATCTACATGGTGTAATTTAGGATTATCGGAACAGTCTAATTGAGTAAGACGATAATTCTTCCGGATATTCAATGTCCTCAGTCTGTTTCCTCGGCAAACCAGACGTTCCAGTCTCGGATTATTTAAGACATTTAAATATCGCAAACTTTGGTTTACGCAATATAGGTCAAGGAGTATCGGACATTGTGTGACATCTAATGCTTTAAGCACACAGGTCTCACAGTTATAATGCAAGGCGGTAAGCGTGTGTGTCTCGTCACTTCTTAACTGGATGTGCCACTCTCCAGCTTTCTCATAAGAATGCGTCAGGTGAATTTCTCCTCCTTCCTCATTACTCACTTTTTCTACATAGCCATCGCCCCAATCTATCGTAAAAACACAATCATTGTAACTGGTGAACGAAAAGGTGTAAATGGCATCTTTCTTATTTGCAACAACCGTCATAATTACCTCGTCCTTTTGCTTATAAAGCATTTTCTTCAAACGGCGGAACGAACGACGAGCATAGAGAATTTTTTCATTGCGTTCTTCATACTCGGAAGAGCTGATAAGTAGGCCATCTATGTAGTGGCGATAACAATCCAATGCTTTCCACAAATCTTTTTTTGTGCCAAGACCCTGTTCGTACATTCGTCCCATGTTGAAACGGTCTTCCGCTTCTTCATAATATTGGAACGCTTTTTCCATATCGGGTGTGGTTCCTTCTCCTCGTTCATACATTTCACCGAGTTTGTATACACCTTCTCCTGCCAAATAGCATTCCAAAGCTTTCTTGTATTCCTTGCGCTCATAATAGATATCTCCGGCACAGCAAACGGACAGACCTTTCGTTTTCATACCGATATCCGTCAACATATTCAACGCTTCTTGGTTGCCATTTTCTGCCAAATCAGATAGTAAGCGAAGGGCGTCTGTCCCGGAATACTTCTCTTCCTTTTCACATTCCGCCTCGTAGTCTAACAACAGCCGGAACCAGTCTGCATGTAGCAATTCATGTTCGTTTATCTCTATGTCATAATAGGGTTTATGTTCAGGGAAGCGCAGTTTGGTTTCTATTATATTAAAAATTGAATTGGCAGCACGCCAACTCCCTTTTTTAGCCCTGTCGTAAAATATATCCACGATTTTATCTTTTATCTCTTTGGGTACATGGCGTGAGTGAAGCAGACTACTCGCTTTCAACGTATCAAAGAAACTCTCATCTCCGGCATCCAATGCCTGCGTGTACAAAGACAGAGCCTTTTCCAAGTCGCATTTCAGAGCGAAAGATGGCGATTGCTTGATGATTTTCCCGACTTGGGAATTATCACAAGAGAAAGGAATATACCATTCGGCAAGTTCTACTATTGCCTTTACATGCCCTTGCTTGGCAGCTTCCTCGTACCAATAAATCATTTGGTTGGCATCGGGGTAATCTTCAGGGCACACTGCTTGTTGCTTTTCTTTTTTCATCCAGTAGGCAACGCTTTCCAATACAAAACGCGCTCCTGTATAAGTCATTTTTTTGTAAAGCAATCTCCCCATTTTATATTGCGCATCGGCATTCCCTTTACGGGCTATAGGCTCTAATAATTGGATGGCTTCGTCATATTGCCTGTTACTTACCAACTCATTCAATTGCTTCTGAAGGCGTTTACTTACCACTTTGCTTTTCTTTTCCATACTCTTCCATTTTTAGTTGTACATAGGGAAAAATAAAACCTCATCTTTCCATCTATTTCAATGCAAAGATGAGGTTAGGTTATGCCAAAGTGGTTCACAAGTTATTCTTTTTTCAATAGTTTGTCAATGTTTTCTTTGATGTCGGCAAGGATAGCATTATAAACTTGTTCTCGGAGTTCTTTATTCATTCTTGCCGGATGCCATGTCTTATAAGCTAATTTCACTTCCTTAATGGGAAGTTTTACTACATCATATTTGTCTAAACTAGCAAGTTGTTCAGGCTTACCAGTAAGAGTAAAATTATCATCCTCTGTTATATATCTGTAATAACTATTTTCACCGGGTCCGGTATAGAATATAACGATATCTGGTTTAAGGATTTCTATTTCTTTAGGTATTACATGGAAGTATTTCCTTTCAATCTCATGAGTAAAAGGGTTTACTGGACCTCCACCATTCTTTTTTCGAGTTGAAAGTTTAGATATTTCATTCCACATCATAGATACCCGTTTATTGGGGTAATCATTTAATATCATCTCCAGTCCCTCCATCATCTTATTGACACCTACCTTGAAGAAACTGCTTCCTTGATTGAAATATCCTCCATTACCTTTTACTTCGTAACGGTCATCAAGAAAGAAACCATATTCATCCATAATTGTACTAATATCAGTACGATTTGTTTCTTCATCCCGCGTCCAGCCATTTGGTTCTTTACCGAAAAACATGATTTTTACATCTGCCTTTGCATACCAATCTTCATTGCAGGGAATCATATTTTCGGCATACCATTGATTATAAACAGCTCCGTTTTCTTGTAGTCTTTCCATTTCCTTTGCTTTTACCCCTGTGCGATATACAGAGAGCAAGAACGGACATTGCAGTTTATCTCGCAATCCATTGGCATCTAATTGCCTTATCAAATCATCCCAATGATCATTGTAAAGTGTAGTCAATTTATCTGATAATGTTTCCATGAGCAATAATATTTTGTGATGCTTCTGCAAAGTTAACCAAATCCTTCCAATTATGCAAGAACATTTTGAAATGCGATGAATTTGGGCTACATAAAGCTCATGTCCTTCATGCTTCTTGTCATGTGTGTGGTACAAAACCGTATGTTTCCATAAGTTTGCGTTGGTAATGCCGACTTCTGTCAAAAGGGAGTTTAATCTTCGTCGCATCCAAAGATTTATAGCCAAATACACCCTCAATCTTGACCTTGTAGCAAGATTGATATTCTCGCTGCTTCCTATCAAGACCGGATTGGTGCTAAGTAAGGATTGCACAAACAGGACGTTCGGGAATTTCGATGTAAATGTTCTCATGCTTGACGTAACATATAAGGGAATTCATCCAGTCGCTTCTGCAGGCGTTTGTCTAATATATTTTCTTTTTCCATATTTTATTGTAAACGAGAAAACCTTATCTTTCTGTCTACCTGAGGCTGTGATTAGCAAAAGGAATTCAATTGTTCTTTTTCGAGAAGTTTTATAATTAATTAAAATTTATGAAATGTATTCTTCCAACGCACCTTCTTTGTGACATATTGATTGTTTCTTGGTTAGAAATAAGTTTAACTTAAAATTATTATTTGCCATATTGGGGTTTATTGATATTGTCCATGAGAGCCAAATTAATCCAGGCAACGATTCAGTAAACGAATGAAAAATATCCAAAAACTTCTTTATTTCTGTATTATCATTTTTCCCTTCTTCAGACATGCGAATTTCCACTATCATTGCTTGAATATCATTAACAGATAAATACCTTGTCGGAAGCATGGTACTGAAATTTTTAACCCCATTTTCTATCTTATCTACATTACCATTCATTGAAACGAAATCTACTATTTTTGTTTTTGCCTTACGTAGAAAATATATTATATCATTGTAATCAAAACAAATCAATGATGGCTTTGTAACCAAGCCAACAAATGATTCTATTGTGTCCTCAATAATAGCATCAGCTTTAGCATACAAGGAGACAATGGAGGCTGCTTCCAGTTCCTCGTAATCAATAATTATAATACCATCCACATACGGTTTCATCTTTTCAATGAGTTTTCTTGCATTCTCACGTTTCTCCATTCCTTCCAAATGATGTGGTAGGGCCGCAATAAGAAGTTTAATCCTCAAATTGGAATGACTCGCATTCTGAAGAAACATTTCCATACAACTTTCTCCAGTCGCACCACCCAGGCATACAACAAACACAGCCATTATAGGCACAGATAATATCTTCTCTATAACGGGCATTGAAGCCTGGCACGCCGACATTACCATGTTACGGTCTTTGCCGCTACCAAGTCCGTCATTCCCTATAATAAACTTGTCTGTAATTGATAGGGCATCTATTTCTAGTCGATTCATACCAAAAACAAATAGTCTGGCATCAGGAATAGAGTAGTCTTTTAGTCTGTCTACGATTCGTCCGGCTGCTCCTCCGAGACCTATGATAGCCGCCTTATAAGTCGTTGTTTGAGTCGAGTCAAAAGTCGACATGCATTCGTTCTGTTTCATTTCCGTGATAATTTAATATATTGTCTACTATAATTCTATTCCCACCACTCCCTTATCTTGTAAAGGCGTATCTTGTAATAAAGCCGCTCCATCTTGCGGACATATATCTTCTTGCCGTAATAGAGCTTGTCGGGAAGTGTGTCGGCTTCCTCACCCGGTGTCGGTGCTTCTTTGTAAGCGTCAACAAGGGAAGAAGGAGCTATATCCCCTATATTTCTGATATTCATCTGCTCGATCTGTTCCTGAGAAATATGCAAATCATCATCCTTGATATATTTCAATAGACTGATACAAGTGTCTATCCAACGGTTGAAACCGAAGTTTCCATTCTCGTCCGCTATCAAGGAATGCGAGAAGTAGGCTCTCATGCAGCGTAGCTTGGCATACTCTAATTCGTATAGGAACTGCCAATCGTATTGCGGGTCATGGACGGCGTGTTCCGCCAGCTCGTCAATGAGCGGTTGCAGGTGTTTTTTCTTCCATTCGTTGAAATGCTTGCGGTGATACCACAATCCACGTTCATAACTTGCAGTAGCCATTTCCTCGAAGTTTCTTTCTTCCTCCGTGGGCTTATGCCCGTCGCTGTAGCTGTACGTGTTCCATTCAGCAAATAGTGTCACCCATTGTTCGAACTCCTCGTCAGAATGCAATTCTTTCGGTATGTGCATTCCGCGTCTTAGCAAGTCCTGTTTCTCCTTTTCTGATAGATGGGAAACGTCGGCCAACGGGTAGCCATAACCACCTTGATTCAAATTTGTCAATTCCTTAGGTTCATCCATATTATTCCGCTGCTTTGAAATTATATATTGGCTTTATCACATTCACAATGTCCACAGTGTCATGGATGTTGCCTATGATGTCGTCTTTCGGCTTGTACACCATGGGCGACTCGTCCTTGGTGTCTTCCGACAGGCTTTCGCTGTATATGCCCTGCATGGAGGTACGATATTCATCCATTGATATACTCTTGAAAGCCTGGCTCCGGCTCATGATGCGCCCGGCACCGTGTGGGGCAGAATTGTTCCAGTCTTCATTGCCTTTACCTATACAGATTAATGAACCGTCACGCATGTTCAGTGGGATGATGCACTTTTGCCCTTCATAAGCGGCTATCGCCCCTTTGCGGATGATGTTGTCGTCGCCTATGTAGTTGTGCACACTCTCAAATGCCCAATCATTTTGCTTCAATTCGACATAGCCTTGGGAGATGAAGTAATCCATGATGAGGTTGGCAATCAGGCTACGGCTCATCTTGGCCCAATGCTGGCAGAGGCGCATATCATGGAGGTAATCTTCACGGTAAGCACCTTCCAAATAGGACAGGTCGGGCGGTATCGCGGGTTTGCGCATCTTGAACGAATTGTGCAGTTGCCGTATGGCTTCCTGCAACTCGTCCTTACGCCTCGCCGCTTTGTATTCGGCAATCATGCGGTCCTGTTCTTCCATCAGTCCGGCCCAACCCGACTGGCACTTTACGGCCAGCTTCTGATAAATCCGCGCCACTTGCTTGCCCAAGTTGCGGCTTCCGGTGTGAACGACAAGATAGGTCATGCCGCATTCATCCTTATCCAGTTCGATGAAATGGTTACCTCCGCCCAGTGAACCGATGGAGGCGTTCAAGCGTTTAGTTTCCTTCAGCTCGCGATAGCAGCGTAACTGTTTGATGATATCTTTGGCTTCGCGATAGACATCCATATACTTTTGTGGGAGCGGCGCATGCCGGTTGTCCCGGTAATTGCGGCCCGACGGTATGTAGTGAAGAATAAACTCGTTGAGAGCATGATAATCTATGTCATTCACGCAGACAAACGGCTGCACCAAGATGCCACAGCCTATGTCCACACCCACAATATTAGGAATTACCTTATCGCCTAAGTCTCCCGTAAAACCGATGACGCAACCAGCCCCTGCATGAACGTCGGGCATGATGCGGATTTTACACTTGCTGAACACATCGATGGACAGCAACTCCTTGATTTGTTCGCTGGCACTGTCCTCGATGTTGTCCGTATAGATTCTTACATTATAGCTTTCTATGGTTTTCATTTTACTTTATGAAAGGATACGTATCTTTAATTGTTTCTTTTCGTCTTCAACTAACTGGTTCCACAGGCGTGAACGCTGCAAAGCGGATGCCGGGATGTAATCTTGGTATTTCTTCAGGAACTCCATGCTATACAATTCGTCCCGATGATAGCAGTCTATGATTTCGTTCCAATCCCAATACTCGGCAAATTGTTCCAAGAGCGCGGGAGTAAGTTCAATGTCGGGGTTCCCCGATAATTCACGCCAATTCCAATATTCCTTGTATTTCTCCAGATTTTCCGCCGTAAATAGATGCTCATTGTCTGAACCGGAAAGTTCCTCCCAATCGACTTTGTTCTTAAACTTCTCCATCATGGATGCAGTCCAAAGGATGTTTCTGTTGCTGGAAATTTCTTTCCACGACACCTTGTCCTAGTACTTTTCCAGCAATGGCTCATTCCACGCAAACTCGATTGACAGTTCTTTCCATGCGGCTTCTTCCAAGACTTTAGCCATAAAATCGTTGTTCCAGTTCTTTGTTGCCATACTACTTGTCATTAAAAGGTTTAACATCTATTCTGCCGCAAAGTAAAGATCGCCAAGTGCCAAAACGAGGCATAACCACAAAAAAATAAATGGTAAAGCAGAAAAAATAAGGATGTGCCGCGATTTTTCACAAGTAAACAGGTAACTTTGTAGCAAAACATTAAATAAATAACAGTATGGCTGCAAATCTCTTAGGGCGGTATGTCTGGCTGATAGATACCCTGCGCCGATACAAACGCCTGACGTTTCAAGAAATCAGCGAGCTTTGGCAGGAAAGCGGACTTGGCTATGGTGAGGAATTACCTTTGCGCACGTTCCATAATCACCAGAAAGCCATCAAGGATATCTTTGACGTGTATATTGATTGTGACCGGAAGGACGGTTACCGGTATTACATAGACGAACCGGAACGGTTGGAGGGTAACAATCTGCAAAGTTGGCTCATCAGTTCCTACGCTACATTGAACCAAATTCAGGCGGACAACAAACTGGAAGACCGGATTATTTTTGAAGATATTCCGTCGGGACAAATATGGCTCACGCCTATTGCCGAAGCCATGCGGCGCAATCATGTGTTGAGCATCACACACCAAGGGTTTGGCAAACCGGAAGCCAGCACGTTTGAGATTGAACCATATTGCCTAAAAGTCGTGAAGCGCCGTTGGTACGTGGTGGCACGTAGCCCGTACTATTCGGAGCGGAACAAAGAGAGAGGCATTAAGCCTGCCGATGTCTACCGGGTATATGCCCTCGACCGTATTTCAGACATTCAGGATACGGGCAAGACATTCAAAATGAAGAAGAACTTCAATATCAATCAATATTTTGAAGGATGCTGTGGAGTAATCACTTCGAATGAACCCATACAGCGCATTGTTCTTTTGGCTTATGGCGGTTTTGCCGATTATCTGCGTACCTTACCCTTGCACGAATCGCAACGGGAGATAGAGGGTGATGATGAGTCCACACTCTTTGAATACCATCTGAAGCCGACTTTTGACTTCTATCAGTTGGTTCTTGCCCAAGGCGACCAGGTAGAAGTGCTGGAACCGGAATCTGTGCGCAACGAAATGCGCAATTTTGCAAAAAACATGTTGGACTATTATACTTGGGAGGAGGATAAACCATGCGGGAAATAAATTTCATAGCCATCGATTTTGAGACAGCCACGGGCAAACGTGCTTCCATCTGTGAGGCGGGCATCTGCGTGGTGCGTGACGGAGAGATCGCAGAAACCCGTTCGTGGCTTGTCCGTCCGCAAGGAAATAGCTACAGCTACTGGAACATGCAGATACACGGTATCCGACCGAATGATACCGTCAATTCACCGGAATTCCCGGAAGTGTGGGCGGAAATCAGTGAATACCTGAAAGACATTCCCGTGCTTGTGGCCCACAATGCCGCTTTTGACATAGGCTGCATCCGTCATTCGTTGGAGCTATACGGCATGGAGAAGCCCGACATAACCTATTATTGTTCCCTCCGCGCGGCACGTAGGCTATACAACTTCGGTTGCAACAGTCTGGACTATCTCTGTGACCAGTTCAAGATACCTTACGGACAGCACCATCGGGCAGGAGATGATGCGGAAATGTGTGCACGGCTGTTTCTGAGAGAAATAAAGGACTTCGGACTTTATGGATTAGAGGAAATGAAGTACTATTGTGGAAAATTATAAAATTACGAATATTATGGAACAACAATGTAACGACAATCAAATTGGATTAAAAACAATAGGAGAGCTTTCAGGCTTGAGCTTTTTCATCCCGAATTATCAGCGCGGCTACAGGTGGACACGCCAACAAGTGAAAGACTTGCTCAACGACATCAACGAGTTCGATGCCAGCAAGGATGGATTCTATTGCTTGCAACCATTGGTAGTGAGACTGTGCAACGAAAATGATATTGTGGCAAAAATACATGAAAGGAATAAACTTTCAGAGATAAGGGAAATTCTCAATAAGAGCGTTGGCAAGTGGGAAGTTATAGACGGGCAACAGCGACTTACCACTATATACATTATTCTCAGATGCCTTGACTCCGATGAGTCTTATTCATTGGAATACGCAACTCGCGCTAAAAGCAGGAAATTCCTTCTCAATATGGATAAATATGATGAAAGAGACAACATTGACTTTTATTATATGGCTCAAGCTAAGAAAACCGTGAACGAATGGCTCAAGCCTGACTTTGACAAAGGGGCATTCTTGGACAAGCTGAAAAACAAAGTTAATTTTATATGGTATGAATCTGTTGACGAAGACCCCATAAAGGTGTTCACCCGACTGAACATCGGCAAAATAGCCCTTACCAATTCAGAGTTGATAAAGGCATTGTTCCTCAACAGATCTAATTTTGCGGGAAAGTCGACGGACAGTTTAAGATTGAGACAACAAGAAATCGCAAGCGAATGGGATAAGATAGAATATACCCTGCAAAGCGACGAGTTTTGGCTATTCCTGCACGACAAGGGTTATGATCGTCCGACGCGTATAGACTTCATCTTCGATTTGATTTGCAGCAGAAATGCGCTTAATATTGAAAAACTCAATAAAGAGGATGAAAAGGGAAAGATTATTGGTTCTGACGAATACAGGACATTCCGATACTTTTATGAATACTTTAAGTCCTCACATCAAGATGGGAATAATGACGAAGAAACCCAATTACAGAAAACAGAAAGAGCTTGGCAGATAGTAAAATCCTATTTCCAAACGTTTAATGAATGGTATGATGACTTGGTACTTTACCATTATGTAGGTTTCCTCCTTGCGGTAGGCTCCATTTCCATTGAACAACTTGTAAACTCATGGAAGGCGAAGAAGGACAAGAAAGAGTTTGTGTGTTATCTGAAAGACGAAATCAAGAGAACGATAGGCAATAATGGCACAGACTACCAATACAAAGATGATGGAAGCGACAAGCGCAAATGCTGTCGTCTATTGCTGTTCCACAACATACAGACTGTGATAAATCAAAACCAGGCACAACAAGGTAATAATAAATACAAGATAGGGACATTTTACAAATTCCCGTTCCACCTGTATAAGTTGGAAGGTTGGGATGTGGAACACATCAATTCCAGCACGAGCAACTCGGAAGAAGATGACGATACGCGTAAAGAATGGCTTGTCAATGTCTATCTAAGTGCCGACGAAGATACGCAGAAAGTCATAAACGAATATTTCGACAACGAGGACAAAGAGACTAAAGACGAACTTTTCAAGAGAATAAAGGCGAACTTCAATGAAGATCTTGAGGTCTGGATGCCAGAAGAAAAGAACAGAATATGGAATTACACCCTGCTTGACTCATCAACGAATAGGAGTTATGGTAACGCCATCTTTTCTGCGAAACGTCGTGTCATTATTGGTAAGGATCAGGGCAGACTGATACCAATACCGAAGCTATTGAAAGACGGGAGGCTCGCAGTAGACAAAGAGAGTAAGTTTGCCACTTCCTCTTTTGTTCCGCCTTGCACGAAACAGGTGTTCCTGAAATATTACTCAACTACAATCGGTGACAATAACTATTGGACAAAAGCCGATGCTGAAGCTTACAAAAACAATATAGACTCATGCTTGGAAAAGCTTGACCAAAACGATCAGGAGGACAAACAATGAAAAACGAAGCAACTTCATTCTGGAAATTTATCGGCAATTACCAAATAGAAATTCCGATAATACAACGTGACTATGCACAGGGCAGATTGGGCAAAGAATACTTGCGCAATAATTTCCTTGTGAACCTAAAGCAGGCATTATTAGACTATCAATTGTCGGAACCTGCATTGAAACTTGATTTTGTCTACGGTTCTGAAGATGAAGGCAAACTATCTCCACTTGACGGCCAACAAAGGCTTACCACGCTATGGCTGCTTCATTGGTACGTGGCACTCAGGGCTGGCAAGCTCGAAGAAGCCTCTGTAAGGCTGAGAAATTTCACATACGAGACGCGAATATCTTCAAGGGAGTTTTGCAGAAACCTATGCATACCCCAAAATTTTGAAGAATATGACGGCAACACAGGAATTGTGGATTTCATAACCAGCCGCACTTGGTTTTACTCTTCCTGGAAGCAAGACCCAACCATACGATCAATGTTGAGAATGATTGGCGGTACAAAGATTAACGACAAACAAGGTAACGATATTATTGATGGCTTGGAAGAGTTGTTTGACGAAAGAAACAAAGAAAGCTTTGAAAAATATTGGAAGGCTTTGATTTCTGAAAATGCTCCTATCGTATTTTATTATCTTCCGCTTAAAAATTTTGGACTGACAGATGAGCTGTACATCAAAATGAATGCACGTGGCAAGCAACTCACTTCGTTTGAGAATTTCAAGGCCGACTTAATCGGGTACATTGAAAGGAAGGCAAAAGAGAATTGTGCCTGGAGAAGTTTCCTTGATATCGAAAGGGGCATTCCCTTAAAACTCGATACTACTTGGACTGACATTTTTTGGGAAAAAGCCGCATCAAATGGAGAAATTGACAAGATTTACTTCGCCTTCCTAAACCGTTACTTCCTGAATTGCGCTATCATATATAATAATGCAAAGGAGACATCAAAAGAATGGAAACTGTATGGTAATAAGTCAGACGATTCGTTGCTTGGCTATAACAATGGTTTTGACGACATCTACGCCGCCATCCTCTCAAGGTTGGAAGTTTTGGAAAACCTAAGTACCCTTTTTAAGCATTTGGCAGAAGCCAAGGAAGATGTCAAAGAGTATCTTCCAAAGTGGTTCGGGGAGTTTGATTTCATCCCTAAATATACTGGTAATACCATTTCCACGCTCACGCAGACGCAAAGGGTGGTATTCTTCGGGGTATGCCGGTATTTGGAATCCTGCTCAACGTTCAATGAGCGTCGCTTCAGAAGGTGGATGAGAGTGGTGTGCAATTTAGCGGAGAACACCACGATAAATACGGTTGACGCAATGGTCGCTCGTCTGAAATTAATAGATGAATTGAGCAAACACGTGGAAAACATCTATGAATATTTGGCAAGCGAAGATTTCAAAATACAATCAAAAGCGTCTCCTGAACAATTAGGAGAGGAAATAGCGAAAGCCAAGCAAATACTTAAACCTCAGGAAGCGCAACTACCCGAGCGGCCTACTGATTGGAGTGACGATAAAGAATGGAATTGGGAGTCGGCTATATCGGAAGCAGAAGGATATGCCTTTTTCAATGGTGCAATCCGATTTCTGTTTAGAAATAAAAACAATAAATGGGAGTGGAATAATTTTACGACAAAATGGAGAAATGCTCAGTTTCTATTCGGCGAAAAAGGTTTTTACAAGAACAAATCCACTTTATTGCGGTATTTTATTAGTAAATTTACAGAATGGGATATGTTTTGGGGGATTACTTTTGATAGTACGCAATCGTCTTGGCGTTCTAATTTGTTAGATGACAAGTGGAGTTGCCCAATCGATGAAATGTTGTGTTCTTCCAGTTTCGAGGTTAATCCTGATTACCACTCATCATTCGAAGGAAAGCAAAAGGCTGTGCAAGAAGAACTTGTGATATCCGGTTTATTGGACTATATTGAGAGAGGATGTCATTTGAACTACAGGGACAACGACATTTACATTCTCTATCCCTACAACGCAAAAGCTGATTGGAAGAAATACATAATCGCTGACAAGCGTAACAAGCTATTGTCAACCCTTTACGGCGGGTGCATTGACCTGTCCAACAAACAGCTTGGCAAGATCTACACCAACCAGAAGATTGAAGGGTGTGATTTTTTCTGGGGATGGGACATCCATTTCATTTATGTTGATGATGCAGAGTATGCGTTCCGTTGGCAACATTGGAATAGGATTGACCTGTATGAGGACAATAAACGCCTTTATGAAGAAAACAACAACCTGACCATTAATGGTAGCGAGATAAAGGATGAAAAGGATTTGGTTGAGAAGATGGACCAATGTATAGACCGTTATAGAAATTCAAAAGGAAATGCCGACCAACTCAATTAATTTTCTCCACATCTCTGACACTCACAGTCAGCATCGGCGGCTCACACAGCTGCCCGATGCTGACATCCTTATACATTCAGGAGATTTCACCATGAGTGGAAGTGAGCAAGAAGCCCTTGATTTCCTAAATTGGTTTTGCGACCTCTCTTATCCGCACAAGATTTTCATCTGTGGCAATCACGATGCCTGCTTGTATAGAGCGAATATTGATGGATTGGATAAGAATGTACATTATCTATGTAATTCCAGTGTGGTAATTGATGGAGTTAAATTCTATGGTGTCCCCATGTTTATGGAAGATTGCATTTCTGACCGTCAAACCCGCAACTATGCGGCCATACCTGACGACTAGGATGTATTAATTACCCATTGTCCGCCCTATGGCATTCTTGATTTTGACGATGAGATAAACTATGGTTCGACAGAACTTTTAGCGAGAATAGAAGAAATAAAGCCGCGCTTGCATCTGCTTGGCCATATCCATAAACAGCATGGCGTAAAGAAAGATGGTTCAACTATTTTCTCAAATGGCGCAATCATGAATGGAGATTACACGAGCTTCAACTTTCCGAACCTGATTGAAATATAAAATGAATGTCCGCATTCTACCCAATAATGCTTTCCTATGCTTCAACCGATATAGAAGCAAGGATAAATGGTCATAGAAGCAAGGATAAATGGCCGCAGAAGCTTGCTTCAATGCTTTCATCAACTATATTGGGGAAATTGCGGACATTCATTAAATATAATGAAAGTATTGATTATTCAGAAAGAGGTGTTCAAAGAAATAGCAGCGAAGTCCGCTCACTTTCCCTACTTTGCTTTTTAATTTGCTGACAATTTGTTGGTAAAAACTAGACCATAGTAGAGGTGGAAAACAGCCTTATTGTATGGCATCGCACATGATACTTCATGTGGCACAAAATACAACCAGTCCCAATACCACCGTATAAACGAACAAAAAGATCACCAATACTTTCATCCAGAAGTCAGAGAGCCAAACGCCTTCATTTCGTCTGAGGATTTTGCGCATATTGGCTCCATGTTCCGTTAGCATCTTCGCCTGTTCGGAACGATGATTTTCAAATAGGGTTTTCCATGTCTCAATGGCTTGGTTTAAGAGCTGTTGAAGCTGGACAAGATGTTCAGACTTTATGGTTGCCTTGAACTGTGTGTTTTGTTCTGCTTTTACAATCGCATTGCAAATGCTGTTGATAATATTATTGGAACTACTAATAGCTTCCTGCAAAACCACCTTCTATACTTTTATTGACAAGCATGGTAACACATGATTTTATAAGAAGCATGTCACCATTGTCAACTTCCCTACTATTCAGCAGGCGGTTAAGCAACTTTGCCATACGGGACAGACCGTGGTCAAATACCACGAAATAGTACACGCAATAAGCCAAAGTCTCCTTCTTCTCCATCACATAATCATACAGATTGGCCATAAACCCACCAACAAACACGGCATGGGACAGGAAAATGATTTGGAAGATGTACGCCAGAGACTGGGATACCATCTTCCTTTCCAGCTTGCTCAACAGATAGCATCCTTTGCTGTTTCTCATAAGTACATCCAGTTGCCCTATCAAATAGGATCTCGCTTCCTGCGGTAAGCGATTCCAAATTTCAATAGGTGTTCCGGAATGAACCATCAGCAGCCCTGACTTCGGAGAAGTAAGCAGTTCAATTGCCCCCGTTTTTACATTGATACCTATCCACAATCGTTTGTTTGTGATACATTGGGCGATGGTCTCGGTATATTGGCCAGCCCATTGTCGGTTTGCGATGTCTGGTACATCCTTCCCGTTGGCAAAATCTGAAAGCCAGTTATACATCATCAAGGCTTCGGGTGGTGTGCAGTCCCGCATCATCTGATACATGTCCATCAGAACAGTTATACCACCTTTAGCCACAGCATCTATGCGCTTACAAAAGTTGGTATATACTTCTTCGTTGACTGATTTCCATGCGCGGATAGCCATATCAGCAGTGTCCTTTCTCTTGGAATAGGATTTTATCCTTTCTATGAAGTTTACATTGTCTTATGGTATTAAGGTTGTCTGAACAGTTTGAGCAATTCTTCTGTGGACATGCTTGCCAGCTTTGCCAACAGAGCATCCCTTTCAGAAGTATTACCCAAGTTTAGCAGCTTTGAATTGTTCTGCATCTGTATGTCGAGAGGATAGTGCTCGATGTAGATTTGAGTAATGGCATGGTCTGAAGAAGCATGTCCCATGCTCTCCGAGATATAATCCATATCTACTCCTGCATTATGCAGGTTGGTGGCAAACGAGTGTCGGCACCACGTACCGGACGGACAGATGGATTTATCCCAATTCAGTGCTTCGTGACATATTTTGATGATACGGTCTTTCACATTAGAATTTTCCTGCATGGTATATTTGCGGCGCAACTCTTCTGTTTCCGCGCCTTTTAATATATGAGGAAAAACAAGACCATCCCGAGTCGGAGGTGCCGCCACTTCATCTAACACATATTGTAAAGGAGGGATAATGGGAACGATAACTTCAGAACCGTCAGCACTTCTTCTGGAAGTTTTCTTTCGGTTGAAGCGGAAAGCCTTTCCGTTTGTCTGATAATAATAACTATCGTAAGTCAATCGTCCTGCATCTGCCATATTGAATCCATTGCATAGGTACTGGGCAAGAAACAGCCCCAACGAGTAGTGGGCACGTTTGGTATATTCTTCCGACCAATGTTTGGGATATTTCTTTGAGACAAAAAGGTTATATAGCTCCGTCATCTGGCAGACATTCAGAAAGCTCTGTTTGCGCTTCGCACTCTTGGGTATGCTCACAAGTCCTTTCTCCTTCTTATTAGAAAACGGATAAGGAACCTCTTTGAGGTAGCCTTCATGTACACATCTGTTCCATACGGCACGGCAACAACGGAGATAAATCCCGGCGGTAGTATCACTGATTTTCCCGACTATCGCCCCATTCTCGTCTTTTACTCCATTATGCATACCGTCTTTCCACTTCTGAATTTCCGCAGCACTGATGTAGAATCCTCTAATCATATTGGTTCCGAGAATTTTTCTGAATGATTTGAGTGCGCACTCGTAGCTCTCTGCCGTGGTAAAACGTGTACCGCCATCGTCTGTACGCAATTCATGAATAATTAGTTCCCATATACCAATAAAGGATTGTGACTTGGTCGGATCTTCTTTGAATAGCATCACTCCCTCCCCCATGACACATTGACGTACCATTTCAAATGTCAGGATGCCACCTTTATTCAGGTTCATCAGAATTTCTTTGTATTTGGACACAAAGGTGTCTTTCCACTCTTTTTGAAGTCTGTAGTTCTCACTTTTGCATTTAGTTGCATTACAAATGTCTGAGAACTTTCTTTCAGTGAAAGAACTTCCAACGGTAAGATAAAAGCACTTGCGGTCTATCGTGAAACGGAGAGATAACGGAAACTCACACGCATTTTTCCTGCGAGTACGTGAGTCCAACACGACAGAAACAGAACAGTTCCGTTCCTTGAAAAGCGACAGAGACTTTGTCAGTTTTTCCATTGCATTCATTGTTTATGTTCAACATAACCTCTGAATACAGACGCTTTGCAATGTGAGGCATACATATACAAAACACTGCATATAACCACAGAGTCCCTATCCTCAGGCGGATAAAAACATCGTTGTTATATGCAGCGGTGCAATCTCGTTGGCTTCTGTCGCTGACTGGTAACCGGGCTTATGCTAATCGGTCTCAACCCCTGAAGCAACTCTCGCGTTTCGTTTGTCATAGAGTACCCTCCGACTGGTACTCCCTCTACGCATTGATTCATCGGAATGGGATAACCCTCCCACGGCGGTTAGGCAAACTCACTTTTCTTTTTCAAGAAAGAGCACCACCAAGGTCATGGCTTGCCACAAATGCATTACGCGATACAAAAGTACGATATTATTCTATAAATCAAGGTATAAATGGAATATATTTGAGCTTATTTAACCGCCAAGTATCGTCAGATTAACAACATATCTAATGGGGTATGTCTTAGGATTGCACGGAGTTTCATGGAAATTCTATGCGTAAACAGAGCCAACTCAAACCGTTTGTTTACGCATTGTTTACGCAGACAAAGAAAAAAGCACTTGCGATTTCTCGTAAGTGCTTGATTCCCTTTGTGGACCAGCCAGGGCTTGAACCTGGGACCTCCAGATTATGAGTCTGTTGCTCTAACCAACTGAGCTACAAGTCCTGAATGTTGAAATTCGGGTGCAAAGATAATACAATTCCCCGACATATCCAAATATTCTTTAAGAAAACTCACCTTTTTTCTCCTTTTTCATGTTCTATCAATAAAAATAATTATCTTCGCGAGAAATAAACAAACGCAATAGATTGCTGACATGGATACAATTGAGAACAAGGAAAGGCTGGGCCTCAACGAAGAGCAAGTGGCCGAAAGCAGACGGCAGCATGGCCGCAACGTGTTGACCCCTCCCAAGAGAACTCCCCTGTGGAAACTATACCTGGACAAGTTCCGCGACCCCATCATACAAATATTATTGGTAGCCGCGGCCGTCTCGTTGATATTCTCCATCATAAACGGGGAATACATGGAGACGCTGGGTATATTCCTGGCCATATTCCTAGCTACCACCATAGGATTTTACTTTGAGTGTGACGCAGCGAAAAAATTCAGCCTACTCACCGCATTGGGTGAGGAGCAGCCCGTAAAGGTAAGACGAAACGGGAAAGTAATGGAAGTGCCCCGCTGCGACGTAGTGGTGGGAGACGTGATACTGCTGGAAACGGGCGACGAGGTGCCCGCTGACGGAAGGCTCATAGACGTAAACGAGCTACAGATAAATGAGTCGAGCCTCACGGGAGAGCCTATCGCCGACAAGTCCTTGGATCCTGAAGGCGACGGAGATGACCATGGAGCTTATCCCCGCAACGTGGTGTTACGTTCCTCTATGGTCATGTCGGGCAGGGGCGAAGCCGTGGTCACGGCCATCGGAGATGCCACGGAAATAGGAAAGGTGGCCCGAAAGAGCACGGAGAGCACGGCCGTGAAGACTCCGCTGAACATGCAACTGGACAAATTGGCTAAATTCGTGTCCAAGATAGGACTCACCGTGTCTTTCGTGGCGTTTGCCATTTTCCTGATACATGACATCTTGGTCAACCCTCTTTGGGGAGGGAATGACTACCTGAGGATGGCTCAAGTGGTATTGAAATACTTCATGATGGCCGTGACGCTCATCGTGATGGCCGTTCCCGAAGGACTGCCCATGACCGTGACGCTGGCCTTGGCGCTCAACATGCGCCGCATGCTGAAATCGAACAACCTGGTGAGAAAGTTGCACGCCTGCGAAACCATGGGTGCCGTAACCGTCATCTGCACCGACAAGACAGGTACGCTGACCCAAAACAAGATGCAAGTGCAGGACTTCGCCATAGAAAACGAGCAGCTGCTCAATGAGGCTATCGCCTTCAACAGCACCGCTGAACTGGACGGGAACCAAGGTATCGGTAATCCCACGGAAATAGCCTTGTTGCTTTGGTTGCAAGGAAAGGGCGTGGACTATCGTCAGCTGCGGGAGAGCGGAAAAGTGGAAAGCCAACAACCTTTCTCTACCGAGACGAAATACATGAAGACTGTGGTCACGATTGATGGCCAACGCCATGAGTTCGTGAAAGGCGCTCCCGAGATTGTGATGGGCATGTGCAACCTGTCACAGGAGAAACAAGCGGAGATGCAGAAACTTTTGCTATCCTACCAGGAGAAAGCCATGCGCACGCTGGGTTTCGCCCTTGACGGAAAATGGCAAGGCGTAGCGGCCATCAGTGACCCTATACGCGAGGATGTTCCCGCAGCGGTGGATCGTTGTCAAGGAGCTGGCATCACGGTGAAGATCGTAACGGGCGACACCGTGGCCACCGCTACCGAGATAGGCCGGCAAATCGGCCTCTTCGAGGACAAGACCAACATACCGCCCCATAGCACTATCACCGGTCCCGAGTGGGCGGCCTTGAGCGACGAAGAAGCCTACAAGCGCGCCGCCGAGATAAGAGTGATGTCGAGGGCAAGGCCTACCGACAAGCAACGCCTGGTAGATATGTTGCAGAAACGAGGCGAGGTGGTGGCCGTGACGGGTGATGGTACCAACGACGCTCCCGCCTTGCACTATGCCCACGTGGGACTGTCTCTTGGTTCGGGAACGTCTGTTGCCAAGGAAGCATCAGACATGACTTTGCTCGACGACTCTTTTGGCTCTATCGCCAATGCCGTGATGTGGGGTCGCTCCCTCTATAAGAACATCCAGCGTTTCCTCTTTTTCCAATTGGTGGTCAACCTTACCGCCCTGCTCTTGGTGTTGGGAGGTTCGCTCATCGGCACGGAAATGCCCCTCACGGTCACCCAGATTCTTTGGGTGAACCTCATCATGGACACCTTCGCCGCCATGGCCTTGGCCTCACTGCCTCCTTCAAGAGAAGTGATGAAAGACAAACCCCGCAAGCAAAGCGACTTCATCATCACTCCCGGCATGGGCAAAGCCATCCTGTGGTGTGGCCTTACTTTCTTCGCCGCCATGTTCGTCTTCCTGTTCTATTGCGAGCGCAATGGCGAGGGTGGCGTAGACAGGCACGAGTTGACATGGTTCTTCACCACGTTCGTGATGCTGCAGTTCTGGAACCTCTTCAACGCCAAGGCCTACGCCAGCCAGTACACTGCCTTCCATCGCTTCTTGGCCGACAAAGGCCTGATGCTCGTCTTGCTCTTCATCTTGGTAGGACAATGGTTTATTGTCACTTTTGGCGGTGACATGTTCCGCACCGAGCCGCTCAGCTGGAAAGAATGGCTCATCATCTTCGTGGGCACATCTCCCGTGCTGTGGATAGGAGAACTCATACGTGGCATCTCCCGATTGAAGAAAGCAAAGGCATAAGATGGAGATACGCAACATCATCTTCGATTTGGGAGGCGTCCTGGTGAGCCTTGACCAACGACGCTGCATAGAGGCTATGCGGAAAGTAGGCATTGACGCCATTGCCAACTACGTGGAAGAGCGACGTACCGAAGACCTTTTTTACGAGGCGGAGATAGGTACCATCACCCAACACGGCTTCTGCGAGGAAGTGCGTAGACTCACTGGAACCACGCCAAGAGACGAAGACATCGTATGGGCGTGGAACCAGCTGCTCGGAGAAATCACGTCCGAGCGCAAGCAAAGACTTTGGGAACTGAAACAAAAAGGTTTCCGTCTCTTCCTGCTGAGCAACACAAACGTGATGCATTGGCAGTATTGCGCGGAAGAACTGTTCCCCGACCGCTTCAGGGTAGTGGAAGATTACTTCGAGAAGGTGTTCCTGTCCTACCAGATGCATCTATCCAAACCCAACACGGATATCTTCACCGAGGTGTTGTCCGAAGCGGGAATAGAGGCGGAAGAGACCCTGTTCATCGATGACGCTAACGCCAACTGTCAAGCGGCAGAATCACTGGGCATACACACCTATTATAATAAGCGCATAGACGACTGGTTGTCGCTATAGCCCCACGAAAAGAGTATAGAGGCGGACATGAGAATCATACACGTTGACGAACATACCAAGCTCACCGAGCCTTGCGTAGCCACCATCGGCTTCTTTGATGGCGTGCATCGCGGCCATCGCTTCTTGATAGACCACCTGAAAAAGACCGCCCAAGAGGATGGTCTGCAGTCCATGGTCATCACCTTCGATGAGCATCCCCGCAAAGTATTGCGAAGTGATTACCAACCACGATTGCTTTCCACGCTGGACGGCAAACTCACCCTGCTCTCAAAAACCAACATCGACATCGTGGCCGTGCTGCACTTCGATCTCCATCTAGCCGCGCTCTCCGCCAAAGATTTCATGAATGCCGTGCTCAAGGAGCAGCTCAACGTGCGTAAGCTCTACATAGGTTATGACCATCGCTTCGGACACAACCGCAAAGAGGGCTTCGATGACTACGTGAGATATGGCAGGGAATTGGGCATGGAGATACTGCGCTCCAATGCCTTCATCTTGAACGGGGTGAACGTAAGCTCCTCTGTGGTGCGTTCCTTCCTGCAAGACGGAGAGGTGGAAATGGCCGCCCAGTGCCTTGGCTATCCCTATACACTTTTGGGAAAGGTGGAACACGGCCAGCAGGAAGGCCGCAAATTGGGTTATCCTACAGCCAACATCAACACCTCAGGCTATGGCCAGCTGATTCCCGCCCCTGGTGTTTACGCCGTAAAGGTGATGTTGCGCAACCAAATGACTCAATTCCACGGCATGATGAATATCGGCACCAGGCCCACTTTCGAGGGGCATGCTCTCTCGCTGGAAGTACATATCTTCAATTTCCAAGGCAATCTCTATGGACAGGAACTCAAGGTGAGTTTCATCCATCGCATACGTTCCGAACAAAAATTTTCCACCCCAGAGGCTCTCGCCCATCAGCTGGAACGGGATGCCAAGCTGGTGGAAGAACAATTTGATAAAGAAAACGATTTATGAATAAAGTAGCAAAAAGCATCCTTGACGCCATTCTCTACGTCATCACCTTCATCGTCGTACAACTCGTTGTGCAATTAGCGGGCGCGGGCATCTACTCCGCCGTCACCGATACGCCTTTCCAACAACTATTGCAAGGCATGGGCACGGGCGACTACAGTGACCTTATCATCGCCACCAGCGTCATCAGCAGCGTCATCACGCTGATAATCTTCGTATTGCTGAAATGGGCGCATACAGACCGTGCGTATCTGGCCAGCCGTCCTTGGGGAACTTTGGTGTGGGTCATTCTCTTCTCGCTAGGCACCATATTACCCTTGCAATGGCTCTATGAGCAAATGCAAGTGATTATGCCAGAGAACTACGAACAGCTTTTCCAGGGCATCATGTCCAATCCCTCCGGCTACTTGGCCATCGGCATCTTGGCTCCGCTAGTGGAAGAAATCGTATTCCGAGGTGCCCTCTTGCGTCGTCTGCTCCAAGTAATGGGCGGCAAACTCCATTGGGTGGCCATTTTCATCTCGGCATTCCTCTTTGGCTTGGTGCATGGCAACATAGCCCAATTCGTCCATGCGCTCATCTTGGGATGCGCCCTCGGATGGATGTATTACCGCACGCATAGCGTTGTGCTGGGCATTGTGCTCCACTGGGTCAACAACACCGTTGCCTATGCGATGTTCTATGTGATGCCCTGGACGGCCGAGGGAGAACTTATTGACCTGTTCCATGGCGACAGCCACACCATGCTCATGGCCTTGGGCTTCTCGCTTTGCATCCTGTTGCCCAGCCTCTACCAACTGTCTTGGCGCTTACGCCCCGCGGACTAATCTTCTTTTGGCAGGGCTCCTTCCAGGCGCAAAAGATACTTCTTGCGCTCGATGCCTTCTCCATAACCTCCCAATCCATGCGCTGCCACAACACGATGGCAGGGTATAAGGATGGGGAGGGGATTGTGATGATTGGCTCCACCCACCGCCCTTGCGCCCTTAGGGCAACCCATTCTGCGGGCTTGCTCCCCATAGCTGATAGTCTCGCCATAGGGTATCTGTCGCAGTACCTGCCAGGCTTTTCGCTGAAAGTCAGTGCCTAAAGGGCATAGGGGTAAGTCGAAATCACGGCGCTCTCCCTTGAAATACTGTTCCAATTGCCGTAAAGTCTCCATTGCCAACCGCTCGTCTTCCCCGTCAGCGCACGAGCACGCTTGCGCTTCCGCTGTATAACTACCAGCGGCCTGCGTTTCTTCATCCATGAATTCCAAATGGGTAACATGCCCATTTTCCACCATAATGCGCACCAAGCCTATCGGGGAGGAGAAAAACGCTTGCTTCATGTCATATATATATTAATAATGTATGGCTCGCTATCGCATCAGCAAATGATACGTGCCTCCCGCCAAGGCCTTTATCACTCCTTTCATCTCTAACGAGAAAAGAAGCGCGGTCAACTTGCCTATAGGAATGTTAGCCTGTACGGCCAACATATTTATCTGCAGGTCATTGTGCGCCTGCAATGCGTTCACCACAACCTGTTCCTCGTCGCTCAACTCCGGGAACATTTCCCTTTCTATCCCCTGCTTGCGCGCTTTGCCTAAGGCCATATCCGTTTCCCACCCCATGGCCTGAACAAAATCACTGGCCGTGAGCAGCAAGGAAGCACCATTATTCATGATAAGCCGATTACAACCCTCGGAATATACATCTCCCAACCTGCCCGGGAAAGCGAATACCTCCCGGCCATAACTTTGCGAGATACCCGCCGTAATCAGTCCACCGCCCTTGGCGGCGCTCTCCACCAAGACACAAGCGTCGCTGATGCCCGCCACGATGCGGTTGCGTCTCACGAAGTTTATCTTGTCCACCTTGCTTTGTGTCAAGAACTCTGTCAACAATCCGCCTTGTGTCAACATGCGCACCGCAGTCTCCCTATGGCGGGTAGGATAAAGTTCGTCCAGACCATGGGCCAACACGCCTATGGTCTCATAGCCGTTGGCCAGGGCTTGCCGATGCGCATGGATATCCACGCCATAGGCCAAGCCACTCACGATAAGCACTTGTGGGCAAAGTTCCTTCAGTTCCCTGATGAAGCGGGCGATAACCTCCTGCCCATAGACCGTGCAATGGCGAGTGCCCACGATATTAATGACCCGCAGCTGGTTGAGGTTGGCGTTTCCCTTGTAGAACAACACCAATGGGGCATCGTCCACATCTCTCAGACGGTCGGGATAGTTCTCGTCGTTCAGCGGCAGCGGCGTGATGCCATACTTCATGTCGTATTCGAGTTCCACTTCCGCCCGTTTCAACGCCTCGTCAGTATTTTGCAACGCGGTCACCAGTCTGTCTGTGGCATCCGGCAATATGTCCCTAATGTCATGCCGATGCTCCATCACGGCGGTGGCGGAGCCTAGCGTGCGATAGAGTTGCAACAACCCTGTCAAGGAAAAATAGTTCAACCTCGATAGCGCGATGGCGTTGATCACTTCTTGCTGATCCATGTCATTTCCTCCTTAAATATTCATAACCGAAGCGACAGCGCAAACATTCCTTGCGGTCACAATATTCTTTTTTCAGCTGTATCAACGCCTGGCTGTCACCCGCGTTCTGCACGATGAGACCGCATTGCCGCCACATACGCACGATGCTATTATTCTCCGCCTTCACTTGCTCCAGGAAGTCGAAAGCCCTTTCGCATAGCCGCTCGTCCATCTTATGCCGCCCATAAGCGAAAAACATTGGGGCCACGGTATTGATCAATATCAGGTTCTGGGAGAACACGGAGAGATTTTTCTCGTTCCTTACGCTTGTGCTGCCAAAGGTGTAATGCGTCTCCCAGTAAGGGGTCACTTGGGTGGCGATTACCTCGCGTGCCTTCTCCAGGTCCGTAGCTTCCAGCAGCTGGCTCAGTCCCGCCTTGCGCTGATGGTAAAGCGACACGAGCTGCGAGAGACGGATATGGGGGAAATTTTGCGGCCTCAAACGCAAAAAGCGCCACAACTTGGCGTCTATGGGACGCAACGAGAACTTGTGCGCCAAGTATTTATATTCCTCTTGCAGTTTCTGGAAATAACCTTCTGCCAACGCGTCAGCGCGATAGCGTTCGGGTATGGTGTTGATATCCAGAAGACCCGCTTGTCCCATGAAGAAGGCTTCCACCTGGAAAATATTGTCTCGATGATGGGCTACAGCCTGCAAAGGGACATGCAAAGCCCATTCCTCAAACACGTCGCTATTGATGCCAAAGCCGAAATTGCGAGCCAAGGTAACAAAATACGCGGCCTCCCATGAGCCATCACACTTTTCCACTCTCTTGCGGATGTCCTCTGTTTTCCTTTCCAGTCTTTCCACTTGCAAAGCACCCATCCACCCATGTACGGTAAGGGCGGGAAGCTCCGGGATTATCCTATAGCAGCGTGGATACTTGTCTTCCCTCGCCAATTCGTCAAAATGTTCCTGCACATGGGCAGGCACATCCAGCCTCATCTGGCAGAGCGGCTTGCCTTGCGAGTTTACCGCGATGGCATCGATATCACCACATACATGCAATATCACGTTATCATACCTCGCGTCTTTTTCGTGTCCATGCAGAAACCAATCACTGGCCTTTTCGTGTATCTCCACGTTGCCCACCCATAGGGTATCTCCTATCTTCATCTTGGCGTTGAAGAAGTCTGGGCCCGCGTCTATGTTGTGCAAGCCAGGGTCTATCACTTCCACGCCCAATCCCTCTTGGGTCACCAACCCCTCTAATGGGTACAACTTGTGCTTCCACACATAGTGTAGTAATGCCTCCATATAACCTTTCCTCTGTTATCCCACTATTCCGACCGCCTGTGATTGGCGAAATAAGGCAGGAAAGCCTTGTCGTATTCCTCGCTGTTGGCGAGCTTTCCATCCACCAGGCACACCAGCTCTACCGTGGCTTTCAGGCATAGCGCCTCGTCTGCTTCCCTGAAGATATCTTGGTGAAATACGTATCGAATGCCTTGTTTCTCTATCCAAAGGCGGGAGATGAGATTGTCGTCACAACGCAACGGCGATTTATATCGCAAGTCCATACGAGCCACCACGGCATCCACGCCTCGCTGGTGCATCTCGGCAAAGCTCAATCCCGCCTGGCGCAAAAACCTGTGGCGGGTGTGCTCCAGGTAATGCAAGTAGTTGGCGTTGTTGACTATTCCCTCGATATCGCACTCGTAATCGCGTACTTCCATGCGTGTCTCATAGACATATTTATCACTCATAACTGACTTATTTCATTATAAAACCATACAAAAATACGAAAAATCTCTGGAATAACCTCGAAAAACGGGAGAAATGACGCTAAACGACTTAATA